>Ga0172375_10005194_pt1 | contig 18878 bp, 22 predicted proteins | sample LakKiv1m_FD_114537 | JGI IMG/M metagenome (GOLD analysis project Ga0172375, IMG submission 114537) | Freshwater microbial communities from Kabuno Bay, South-Kivu, Congo - kab_092012_11.1m | ecosystem: Environmental > Aquatic > Freshwater > Lake | place: Democratic Republic of the Congo...
AATAAATGAAAGAAAATAAATTATTTGACATTGGAAGCTCTGAAAACCCTGTTTTTGTGCCTTCAGATGCACTCAATCCCGAAACGGATGAGGGTAGGGAATACTGGGAGGGCATTGCTACAGGATCGGTGGTCCTTCCCGATGAATCTCTCGATCTCCTCTTAAAAATGACTAATGAAAATAAATCTTAAATTTTCTGCTCCAGGAAAATTGATAATCTCCGGAGAACACGCAGTTGTCTACGGATATCCGGCTTTGGTTACCGCAACCGATAAAAGACTTGTTGCTGAGAAGATTAACGGTAAGGCAAAAATAAGCTCAAATATACCAATTGGTGCCGGAATGGGCTCGTCCGCCGCCTTCGCGGTTGCAAAGTCCGCCCTCAAACTTGGAAAACTTGATCTGGAAGAGATATGTAGCCTTGCCTATAAACTTGAAAAAGTTCAACATGGTAATCCAAGTGGAGTGGACAATACCATTTGCACCTACGGAGGTTATCTGTGGTACAGAAAGGAATCCGAAAGCCTTAAAACCTTTAAAAACATAACGCCAAAACGCAGATTTCCCAAGATATATCTTCTTAATACAGGTAAACCGGAAGAGTCAACAAAAGAAATGGTTACCCATGTTTCTGATATATATCGAAATAGAAAACCATATTATGATGGAGTGTTCAAAGAGATTGAAAAAGTTACAAAGGGACTCTTAGGATACTTACTTAAAGACAATTCCTCCGACTTTGGTGAGATGATAAAACTTAATGAATCTTTACTTGAAAAACTGGGTGTTGTTTCTTCTTCTACGAAGAGTCTAATCCGGGCTATCGAAAAAATCGGTGGATCGGCAAAGATAACCGGTGCCGGCGGAAAAGTCAGCGCAAGCGGGATAGTTATTGTCTATCACAGTGAACCGGAAAGACTGATGAAATTAATTAAGGAGCGTAAGCTTTCAATATCTTCCGTGAGGATCGGAGAGGAGGGGGTAAGAATTGAAAAATAAGGTTACAGTATCCGCACCCGGAAAGTTGATGCTTTTCGGTGAGCATGCAGTGATCTACGGAATGCCTTGCATTGTTACCGCTGTCGATCAAAGAATTTATGCAAAAGTCGAGAAAACAGATACAAATTTAATAGTTGTTAATGCCCCGTCTCTTGGGGTCAAAAGTTATTCGGTCGAGTTATCGGATTTGGGTCGGGTAGATTATCCCAAAGAGGTTAGATTTGTCTTAAAGTCAGTAGAAATATTCTTTCGTAAGTTTAAAGTTAAATCTGGACTTATCATTTCCACAAAAAGTGATTTTTCCAGCACATTTGGGTTTGGCAGTTCTTCAGCGGTTACCGTTTGTACAATTAAGGCATTATCAGGAATATTTGATATACAAGTTGATGATAAATCACTGTTTGATATAGCTTATAAAACAGTCTTGCAGGTGCAAGGTGTGGGATCGGGATTTGATCTTGCTGCGGCAATTTGGGGTGGAACGATATATTTTGTCGGGGGAGGGAAAATTATCATTTCTTTGAAAATTGAAAAACTACCTTTGGTTGTTGGTTATACGGGTATCAAAGCGGATACGGCTTCATTAGTTAGAAAGGTTGGGTATTTTTATAAAAGCAACAAGAAGGAGATAAAGTTAATTTTTGATGCAATGAAATTAATTGTGGAAAGTGCCAAAAAGGATTTAGTCGTCGGGAATTACACTAGAGTTGGTGACCTTGCAAATATTAATCAGGGATTACTGGACAGTCTTGGAGTAAATACCAAAAAACTTTCCGATTTAATACTTGCCGCAAGGGTTGCGGGGGCAACGGGTGCCAAACTTTCGGGAGCAGGAGGAGGGGATTGTATGATTGCCTTTTCCCCAAAATCGAAAAAAGCCATAGAAAAAGCAATAGAAGCTGCTGGTGGAAAAATTCTCTCTGTTAAAACATCTGCCCCGGGGGTTAGAATAGAACAATGAAGGCAGAAGCAGTTGCACCGGCAAACATAGCATTTATTAAATACTGGGGAAAGATTAATGAAAAATTACGTCTTCCCGCCAATTCTTCAATTTCGATGAATCTTTCGGAAGCTTCCAGCCGCACTTTTGTCGAGTTTAACTCAAGTTTTAAAAAAGACACAGTATTTATAGGCGGTAAGAAAGTTATTGGTGTAGAGGAAGAAAGGGTTATTGAACACCTTGATCGTGTAAGAAAAATGGCGGGGATGAAATTGTTTGCAAAAGTGATCAGTGAAAATAATTTTCCAAAAAGTGCCGGAATTGCCTCATCCGCGTCAGGATTTGCGGCTTTGAGCCTGGCTGCAAGTACCGCCGCCGGATTAAATCTTTCGGAGAAGGATCTTTCCATTCTTGCCAGGCTTGGTTCGGGATCTGCCTGCCGATCAATTCCTGACGGTTTTGTTGAATGGAAGTTTGGTCAAAAAAGCGGGGATTCGTTTGCATCATCCCTTTACCCGTCGGACTATTGGGATATCTATGACCTGATTGTAATTGTAGGAGGTAAAAGTAAAAAGATAAGTTCAACCGAAGGACATACTTTTGCTACCAGCAGTCCTTTTTATAAAACCAGAATTTTGGGTATGGAGAAAAAGGTGGCCGAGATAAAAAATGCCCTAAAGAATAAAGATTTTACGAAATTCGGGACGATTCTTGAAGCGGAGGCAATTAATATGCATACGGTAATGATGACCAGCAGTCCTCCTCTTTACTATCTTTTGCCCGAAAGCTTGAAAATAATCTATTCCGTTATGGAGTGGAGGGAGACAGGACTTGAAGCCTACTTTACCATTGATGCCGGACCCAATATTCACATTATATGTAGGTCAAAGGATATAAAGGCTCTGAGAAGTAAGCTAGGTAAGGTTCCCGGAATTGAAAGTACCATCGTTAATCGTGCGTCGCGGGGAGCAAGTTTGATTAAATAATATGGGAAGACCGATGGTATTGGTCGACAAGAAAGATAAGGTTTTGGGATTTAAGGAAAAATTTGCCACACATAAAGTACCCGTTCCTCTTCATAGGGCAATTTCTATAGTTATCTTTAATAGTGACAAATCAAAAATGCTGATTACCAAAAGATCCGAAAAAAAGCCTACTTGGGGAGGAGTCTGGAGTAATGCGGTTTGCAGCCATCCATATCCGGATGAAGATTACCGAAATGCGGTTGAAAGACGAGTTAAAGAAGAATTGGGTATAAAGGTATCTTTAAAAGAGGCGGCCAAGTTTAGATATCAAGCGGAAATGGAGGGTAAAGTCTGGGGAGAAAATGAATATGATGCTATTTTTACGGGTAAATTTGAAGGAAAGCTACATCCCAATCCCGAGGAAATAGACGGTTATGAATGGATTAATATAAAGGATCTAAAGCGTGATCTGAATGCTAATCCCGGGCGTTACACTCCCTGGTTTAAGATAATTATACAGAAGCTTAAGATTTAATGATCTCTACTTAACACAAAGCCGGCTATTTCCCTCAATTGACTTCTAAAAGGCTCGTGCGAAAGGAATTTAAGATCTTTATCAAATATTTCCATAGCCTTCAAAGTAAATTTTTTGGCTTCATTTTTGGCATATGCGGCACCCTTTGTATTAGCTAAAGTAAGATGTCCCTCTGACTTATCCTGTGCAATATCAAGAATATCGTCAACCATTTGAAAAGCCCTTCCAAGGTTAAGTCCGAATTCTGTGATTTTATTCAATTGTGGGGGTGTTACTTTTCCAATGATTGCCCCGAGCCTCATCGGACCGGCAACGGAATAATAGGCACTTTTACTGTCGGCGATTATAAAATAATCCTCTTTGCTTAACACTTTCTTTTTTTCCTTCCAGATCTGCTCAACAGCCTGACCAATAGTTGTTCTAAGAAGCATTTTATTAAATTCCTGACTTACGAGACTATTTTTAATATCACTAATCATTCTCCACATAACAATATGGAGAGCATCTCCGGCATTTATTGCAAGCTCGGTACCATAAACTTTATGTAAAGCCGGCTTTCCACGCCTGACATCCGAATCATCCTCAATATCGTCATGGATAAGAATCCAATCTTCTGAAAGCTGCATCGCGGCAGCCGTCTTAACTGCCTCCGTTACTTTTACCCCCATTGCCTGTGCGGTTAGAAGAACCAAGGTTGGGCGGAGATATTTACCCTGCCTTTCCGGATAGTCCCTATTTATTTTCCAGAATAAAGAAATCTCTTTATTATACTTTTTGGGAATGACAAACTGGGAGGGGTAGGTGAGATCTTTCAAGTTTTTATCAATCTCCGGCCAGACAAGTTTTTTGGTTTTTTCCAGAGTTTTTTGAACCATTGAGGTATTATACCTCAGCCTCAGCCATTGTGGTATAATTTCCTGAATGAAGGACTCAATTTCGCTTCCCAAGGATACAGTTATTCCTGACCACATAGCCATGATTTTGGACGGGAACCGACGTTGGGCCAGAGCCCGTGGGCTTGACCCCTGGCAGGGCCATTATTACGGATTTAAAGCAGTTGAAAAACTTGCCAATGCAGCAAGAGATCTTGGGGTTCATACTTTTACGGTTTGGGCATTCTCCACGGAAAACTGGGATAGACCCAAGCGGGAAATTGATGCAATAATGGACCTTTTCAGGCGTGCACTCAAGGAAAAAGAGAAAGAATTCCACAGGGATAGGGTAGCGCTTGTCCATTTGGGTCGTAAGGATCGCCTTCCGGAGGATATAAGGAAAGAACTGATAAGAATTGAAGCCGATACCGCAAAATACAAAGAAAATCATGTTTTTAACTTGGCGGTCGATTATGGGGGGAGGGACGAGATAGTTAGAGCACTAAAGGGTATTGTCGCCGATAAAATTTCTGCCGAAAAGATTGACGATAAACTGATTGAAAGTTATCTGGATACCCATGACCAATCATATCCGTATCCGGATCTTTTTATCCGTACTTCAGGGGAGCAAAGAACCAGCGGTCTTCTTCCTTGGCAAATGGTTTACTCGGAATTTCATTTTGAAACGGAACACCTTCCCGATTTTGCCCCTGAAAAGCTGAGAGAAGCCATATTGGACTTTTCAAGGCGTAGAAGGAGATTTGGCGGAAACGATATCGTGGAACATTTTGCTTTTGATCCTAAGCTAACCGCAAAGTTAGAACTTTCCTGGTGGAGGCTTGCCAAGATTCCCGAGGGAGTGAGACTTAGGGATTACGCCAAGAAACACATTAAGGAACAGTTTGGCCTTTCAAGTAAGTTGGCACTGGAAGCGGCAAAACTTCTTGTCGAGGCAGTAGCCGAGGAGAAAGACGAAAAATGGGATAAAGCCAAAGGAAAGATGAAGAGCTTCTATCAAATTATCAAAGATGAAATAAAACTTGCTTTTGAACCTCAAATTGTAGCCTCAATGGAGGTTGATTTTGAAAAAAGTATGCTCAAAAAAGACAGTATTGCCGCAACCTCAGAGGCGGAAGACATAGCGCGCAATCATTTGGCTGAAGTTTACAGAATTTCCGTCCTACAGGCTGCGAAGGCAGCTCATCTCAGGGTTATGGCCGGAGTCGAAAAAAACCTTGCCCTTGCCGGTCTGGGAGATGAACACTGGCAAAGAGCCGAAGATTATCTTCAAAAGTACTACAAAGCATTGAAAGAAAGAGTTGCTTAATCTCCCGCTCCTAAATACCCATTTTTTGCCCATAAATGACTATTGACAGGGTTGCACTACTTTGTTATCTTGTGACTAAGAAAGATTAGTCACAGGCAGGGGAGCATATATAAATGGATCAAAGTACTAAAAAGAAAATCAGGCTAGAAGATCTTCCAGATTTACTCACAGTTCGTGAAGTTAGCGACCTTCTTAGGGTTTCGCCATTAACTATTAAGCGCTGGGGTAAGCGTGGTAAGCTTCCTGCAATACGCATTAACAGTAGAGGTGACCGTAGGTACAAAAAGGAAGCCGTTTTATGGCTCCTTGGTATGCAGTCTAAAGAGGAATAACTTCTTGTTAATCCAGTTTTATTTGTAAATTCCAGAAATGTGAGTAAAGGGAATCCTTTTTCCTCAAAAGTTCCTGATGGGTTCCAACTTCTTTTATCTTTCCATTCTCCATAACCACAATTTTATCCGCCCTCATAATTGTTGAGAGTCTATGGGCAATGATAATAGTGGTTTTACCCCGCCTTGCTTTCCAAAAAGCATCCTGAATGAGTTTTTCGGACTCGGAATCAAGCTGACTTGTGGCTTCGTCGAAAACAACTATGTCGGGGTTAGATAGAACCATTCTGGCAATGGCCAGCCTCTGCTTTTGACCTCCGGAAAGTTTAACACCTCTTTCACCAACCTCAGTATCGTATTTTTGAGGTAGGCTTTGAATGAAGTCGTCAATATTGGCAAGACGTGCCGCATCTCTGATTTCACCAAGTTTTGCCTTACCTTTTCCGTAACCGATGTTATAGGAAACTGTATTATTAAAAAGTACGGGTTCTTGAGGAACAACCCCTATAAAACTTCTAAGTTTATCTTTTGTAAAATCCTTGACATTTATCCCATCCAAAAGGATTTCTCCTGAGGTGACATCATAAAACCTCATAAGAAGCTTGGCTAGGGTAGTTTTACCCGATCCGCTTCGTCCAACAAGAGCAACAGATTGACCTTGTTCGATTATTAGGCTAATTCCATCAATTGCCTTTTTGGTACGATTATTGTAGGTAAATTTAACTTTATCAAAGGTTATTTCACCGTAAACATGGCTAACCTTAATTGGCTTTTCAGGATCCTTGACCTCAATAGTGTTATCAAGTACTCCGAAATACTTTTGAATATCGGAGTAACTTTTGGCAATATCCCTTAGGCTCCAAACAAGATCCCAGAGGCGTGGAAAGAGAATGGAAATAAATCCGGCCACAAGCACAAAGCTGCCGATATCCATTTTTAATGTGGTTGTAGCCTGAATGCTGAAAAGAAGCATGCAGAATATGGCGACATTAAATATGGTTCCCAATGTAACGTCAATATAACGGTAGGACAATGTAAAGTTCCAAAGTTTTTTACTCCATGGTTTGAAAGCAGAGTTAAGTCTGGACTCTTCCCACTTTTCCCGAGCGAATAACTTTACAGTCTCGTAATTGATAAGGTTATCGGTAATAATTGCCGAAACTTTATCTTCTTCATCGTTAAAAGCTTTTCTTCTGACAATATTGATTCGAATCAAGAATCTGGTGGCGATGAGGGTCAAAACTACCGATATAAGTGCGATTAAAGCAATTCTAAAGTCCAAATTTATAAAAAAGACAAACATTACGACAATTGCCACAAAAATATCCAAAATTCTATGGTGAACTACAAAGTAGAAGTCGAAGAATGCTCCGTCTCCACGCTTAAAAATGGAAATCATGCTACCTGTGCTTTTTCCGGAGTGGAAAGCCATATCAAGATCCTGTACCCAGGTAAAAATGTGCTCCCTGACTTTTCTTGCGGCATCGAAAGTAATTTTGTCTCCAACCCAGAAACTGATCTCTATAAATAGTAATGAACCGATACTGGTAAGAATATAGTAGAGAAGTATTCTAAATAGTGATTGGTAGTTCAAGCTTGGAATGGCATCGACAAAGAGTTTATAAAAATACGGGGTAATATTTTCCAAAATACTTGAGATAACCACAGTAGCAATGAGAATCGCATAACCAAGTCGATTCCCAGTCGCAAACTTAAAAAATGTCTTAAATGTTTTCCACATTTTTTGAACGCCAAACATCCTCCTTTGGCTGCGCTTAGGGCGGGAGCCTTCCGGGGTGGATATTGCGGCGAATCTTAATTGTAGCTGATTTTAATGAAAATTACATCAAGGATTTTTTTTGCGGATTTTTAGGCTCTTTTATGGTACAATATAGGCACTTTCAAGGAATTCAAGTCTTATGCGAAAAATTATTACATTATTGTTTATTATGGTAATGGGTGGGGCTTTTCTAAAACCTGTTCCCGTATTGGCTTTAACTCCTTCTCCTGAACCTACTGACGTTGCTACAGCTTCAGCCATTCCTACATCCACCCCCGTTGCGCCACCCGTCGATATCACCCAGAAAAGCACCGAATCTCTTGGTCCTCTTGAGATGATCTTAAGTAATCAAGAGCTTGGTCCCGTTTGGCCGTCAAATCCTATTAAATACGCAATCCGTGGAGCTGTTGCCTCAGGAGTTCCGGCAAATACAATAGTACTTTTACTTCTTTTACCGATTGTCACCTTTGTTGTGGCGTTTTCCCGAAATGTTGTAGGTATTCGTGGATTTGGAATATTTCTTCCCGCAGCGCTTTCGGTTACCCTTGTTGCCATAGGCCCGCTTGTGGGAATTGGACTATTTATAGTAATTGTTACGATTTCAACACTCGTCCGTCTTATTTTAAGGAAACTCAAGGTCAAACTTCAATATCTACCCAGAATGTCATTTATCCTTTGGGCAGTGGTATTCGGTGTTTTGGGGGTACTTTTTATGGCGCCGGTTCTTAATTACCCAGCACTTTCAAACGTATCCATATTCGCGGTTTTGATTCTCATTCTCCTGGCCGAGGAATTCACCCGTGTTCAGCTTGGAAAGAGTGCCAAAACTGCCGTTAACCTAACTTTTGAAACTTTGATTTTATCTTTAATCTCATATTTATTTCTGACTTTCCAACCCTTACGCCAATATGTTCTTCTAAATCCAGAGACATCTCTTGTCTTGGTTGCCGTTTTAGACCTTGTGCTTGGAAAGTATACAGGTCTTAGGGTAATGGAGTTCTATCGTTTTCGCAAACTCATTAGATCATAAATATATTATTCCCATGAAAGTTTCATCAATTCTTGGTTTAAATGCCCGAACGCAGCTTTTTGCATATAAATATAATACCAAGCGTGGTAAAAACATTGCCGACAGTAAGATTCAGACAGACAGAATATTAAAAGAGACTGATGTAGCTCATCCTAAAATATATAAAAAGTTTAAAGACCCAAGAGAAGTATTGGATTTTGATTGGACAAGCTTACCGGACAGATTCGCACTAAAGCCCAGCCGAGGAATGGGTGGAGAAGGAATCATGGTTGTAAAAAGAAAACTTAAAGATGGAGGATGGCTGTCCACTCAAAAAAATAGGATAAAGGCTGAAGATCTTAAACTTCATACTCTCGACATTCTTGAGGGGGCGTATTCCATGGGGAATGTTCCAGATGTAGCCTTTATTCAGGAATATGTTGGTCGTGCCAAAGTTTTTAGAAGGTGGGCATATAGGGGGACTCCTGACATTCGTATTATTGTATTTAATAAAATTCCAGTTATGGCTATGTTAAGACTTCCTACCAGAGAATCGGGTGGACGAGCCAACCTTCATCAGGGAGCAATCGGAGTTGGTGTAGACATTGCAACGGGAATAACAACCAAGGCCATCTGGCATGGTGAGGAAATTGTATTCAAACCCGGAACAGAGACCAAGCTTCGGGGAATAAAAATACCCGGCTGGGACTTGATTTTAGAAACTGCAATTCGAGCTCAGGAAGTGTCTCATTTGGGATATTTGGGAGTAGATATAGTCATCCATCCGGAGAAAGGGCCAATGGTACTGGAACTTAACGCCCAGCCTGGTTTACAAATACAGCTATGTAATGGCGAAGGTTTGAAAAGAAGACTGGAAAGGGTTGAGGACTTGACTGTTATCGATATTGAACATGCCATTAAAATCGCCAAAGCTCTTTTTGGAGGGAGATTCAAAAATAGAAAAGCTGTTAGCGAAGGAATTAAAACAATTGGTTCGGCTGAAGAGATAAGGGTCATCGGGCTTGACGGCAGGCGTGTTCAGATAACGGCAAAAATTGATACCGGAGCCTGGAGCAGTTCTATTGATAGATCTCTTGCCAAAGAACTCGGCCTTCTCAAAAAACGTAATGTTCTTTGGTACGGCAAAAAAATAAGCGCACTTGGTGAAGAAAGGCGTCCGATAATCGGTGTCAATTTTATTATTGCAGGCAGGAAAATTTCCACAAAGATGAGTGTCACAAACAGAAGCAAACTTACGTATAAGGTACTTATCGGTAGAACTGATTTACATGGATTTCTGGTCAAACCATGGATTGAACAAAAATACAGATGAAAAAAATATTAATACTTACGAGTAACATTGAAGACCAAACAAAGAAAGATTTTGTGAAGATGGTTTCGTCATATTTTAAAGATAAGAAAATTGAAGTTGTAAGTAAAGAAATCAGGAAAGTCCTAATTATTGCTGACAATTCCCATCAGGTATTGGTGGACGGAGAAAATGTAAAAAACTATAGTCTGGTAGTTTTCAGAGGCATTCGTGGAGGGGACATGTTGAGAGCCAACTCTGTTGCAATATTTCTAGAACACATTGGAGTTAGATTTGTTGACAGAATTTACATTAATAGGGGGGTATCCGGAAATAAAATGATTTCTCTATCAAAGCTTTGTGTAAACGGTTTGCCCATCCCTAAAACAATATTCTGGACCGGCGAGATTGGAATTGAACTTTTTGACACACTCTCTGAATCTTTAGGTTTACCTTTTGTAGCCAAGAGTCTTACTAAAGAAAGAGGGCGTGGAGTATTTTTGATAAAAGACATAAACGACTTCAAGAAGCTTAAAGAAAGCTGTCTATTTCAGAAAGTTATAGAAAAAGATCATGAATATCGGGTATTGGTTTTGGGTGGAGAAGTCGGTGTATTCGAAGAAAAGATTGCAACCAGTAAGGGTGAATTCAGAAATAATGTAGCACTCGGTGCCGACGAGATCTTTATGAACAAAAATAATATACCATTAAATATCAAAGAGGTGGCAATAAAATCAGCAAATGTTTTAGACCTTAATATTGCCGGTGTAGATATTCTTGTTGAGAAGAAGACCGGTAAACCATACCTTTTGGAAGTGAATCGCGGACCAGGTCTTACATATGATACAAAAATATCTCCGGAATTCAGGGAAATTGCCGAATATTTGGAGAGAGTTGTTGAGAATCCTAAAATTAAAGTTTAAAATTCACCAATGAACAAAAAATACGATTTGATTGTGTTCACAAACGGACCCAGTGCTTATGCACCTCTTCGTGTTATGGAGGAGGCTAAAAAGCGGGGACTTAAGTTCCGGATAATGGAATATAGAAATATAAAACTAAATTTTAATAAAGACATTCTACCTGAAGCAAAGGGGGTCTTTTTAAGAGGAATGGGTGAGGACGTTAATCATTTGCCGCTTAAGTATTATATTATCAATAATTATTGTGGAAAATCTAATGTATTAAATCTCAAATCATTTGATAAATGGCTTTCCTTGGACAAAGTTATTCAGCATATTGAATACGGAAAACACAATATTCCCACCGCAAAAAGCTACTACTTTGGTTCATTGGAAGAGGCTTTAAAAACACTCAAAGGGCATAAATTTCCAATGATTGTTAAGTTTAACGCGGGAAGCAAAGGAAAGTCTGTCTATAAAGCCAAAAACATAACTCAAGTAAAAGAAATATTTAAGCAAGAGTTTGATGTCAGAACGATGCTTTTTCAGGATTTCATTACGGGCGGGGAAGATATAAGAATCATTGTTTTAGGCGGAAAGGTGATAGGTGCTATGAAAAGGATTGCCCAACCCGGTCAATACTTAACCAATTATTCTCAAGGTGGAGAGGTTGTTCGCTACGATATTCAAAAAGACCCTGAAGCTAAGAAGTTGGCTCTTAAGGTTGCAAAATTATTTAAACTTGATTATTGCGGTGTTGATTTGATGAAAAACTCCGAAGGTAATTGGGTAGTTCTGGAAGTCAACAGAGCCTGTCAATTTCAGGGTTTTGAGAAATCTACAGGAATTAATGTAGCAAGGCAAATTGTCGAATATTTGGTAAAATAAATAATTATCGAATATAAAGTTTCCTCAGGATAACAGTAAAATTTACTCTTTTTCACACCCCAAAGAAAATACGAAGATATATTTAAGTTGCCACAAAAAATCCCGCCTTTTTTGGCGGGACTTTTGTTATAGAACTCAAATTTTTATTATTTGAGCTCTACTTTAGCACCGGCTGTTGTAAGCTTGTCGCTTGCTGCTTTAGCGTCTTCTGCTTTAGCGTCTTTTAAGACTTCAGCGGGTACTGTGTCAGTCATACCTTTTGCATCCATTAAGGTTAGATTAGGATTGATTTCCCTAAGGGCCTTAATAACTGCAATTTTATTGGCACCAGAGTCAGTCATTGTAACTGTCTGATTAGCACTACCTGCGGCTTCTGCTGGGGCTTCACCTCCTGCTGGAGCGGCTGCTGGAGCAGCTGCAACGGGCATGGCGGCACTAACACCAAGCTTTTCCTGTAAAGCACTAACCAATTCTGAAAGTTCTAAAACGGAAAGTTTTGAAACCTCCTCTACCATTTTTTCAACTTTATCTGATACTTTCTTTTTTTCTTCTGCCATTTTATTCACCTCCAGTCTTATTTTTACTGGCTTCGTTAAGTACATAAACCAGTTTCTGTAGATTTCCGTTAAGGGTTCCCATAAGTCCATATTCGACTCCCATTAATACTCCAAGGAACTGACCCAAAAGTGCATCGCGTCCCGGAAGGGTAGCGAGTTTAAAGAGTGACTCCTGGTCTTGAAAAGATCCTTCCACAACTCCGACTTTAAACTTAGGGACTGATTCACCGGCAGCACTTACAAACTCTCTCGCGAATTTACCTACAATTTGAATTGGTGCAACGGGGTCATCTGTCGCAACAATAAGAGCGGTTTGTCCGGATAGAATCTCACTACTTAAATCTTTGCTATTGAAACCTGCGGAATCGGCGGCGCGTGCAAGGAGGGTATTTTTAACAACAATCATTTTTCCACCAACTTCAGCGAGCCTTGATTTTAGCTCCTGTTGGGGCTTAACAGCTAAACCCGAATAATTAACTAGAATTACAGATTTAGCGTCTTTTAATTCTGCTTTTAAATTGTCTACGAAAATTACTTTCTCAGATTTTATCATTTTATTATTTTTCCTAAAAAAAACGCCCACCGAGGGCGCTTATTATGAAGCGTTTTTTCCTCGGTACGACTTAATTTTATGCGTACTTTCTTAGGGACTTGTCTATGTTAACAGACCATGCTTTCAAAATCAAGGAATTACTTAAGTTTGATTTTAGCAGCCGGGCTCATTGTTGCTTTCAAAAATGCTCTAACAATCCCTTTATCACTACCAAGAGCTTTAATTACTGTTTCTACATTATCTACAATCTCACCGTCTTTTTGACTAACTTTTCCTACTACAGTATGAATTAAGGGAGCGTCTTTTTCGGTCTTTAGAGTAACTGTTGCAGCCGAAAACGACTTAAGCTTCTTGGGATCGTTAACAAGCGTTCCGTTTTTAGGATTAGGCATGAGTCCTTTTGGACCTAAAAGTCTTGCGAATGGAACAAGCTTGGGCATCATGTTAGGTGATGCCACTAAGACATCAAAATCGATTTTACCTTCCTTAAGTTTTTCAACTGTCTCATCTGTTGCGATTTCGATTTTTTTTGTCTTTCCGGCTTGGTGGGGAAGTGTTACTTGGACAGCAGTCCCTTCTTTTTTAACAACAACATGCAACTCCATTGTCCCATCAAATTTCGAATATGAAGCCTCTTTTACAAGTTTTACAGCATCAGAGACTTTATGGAATACTTCGTGTTCAATTTTAGCCTTGGCTTCAACGTATTTTTTACTTCTGGTTCTTTCAAGCCTTTTTGCTTTTGAGGTTCGTTTAACATTTTCTCCACCTTCCTCGATAATCGGGGATTCCTCTGTAGGTGAAGCATCTACAACCTTGACTCTTTGTCCACCCTTAAGTCCGGCTATATGTATCTTTTCTTTTTCACCCTTGCGGGCTTTATCTTGTTTTTCCTTGTTTTTGTCGTCTTCGCCGACAAATGCTGTTTTCATTTTTCCCATATTTTTATTCGGTTTTGACTCCCATCGAGCGGGCTGTTCCTTCAACTATTCTCATGGCTGCGTCTATATCTTTCGTATTAAGATCATCTATTTTATCCTCGGCAATTTTTCTGACCTGATCTTTTGAAAGAGTTCCTGCGATTTCTGCGGGGGTTTTACCGCTTCCTTTTTCTATTCCAAGAGCTTTTTTAATCATGTCACTGACAGGCGCCTTTTTGATAATAAAATCAAAACTTCTGTCTTCATAAATAGTAATAAGGGCCGGAACAACCTGACCCTTCATATCACTGGTCCTGTCGTTATATTGTTTAACAAAGTCCATAATAGCAACTCCATGCTGACCTAAGGCTGTACCAACTGGAGGAGCTGGGGTTGCTACCCCTGCCTGTAGGTTAATTTTTACGACTACTTTAATTTTCTTTGCCATATATTTATTTTTTTCCGATACGTATGAAGAAACTATTACTGAAGTTTCGACTTACGTCTACCTCAGATTTAACCGAGGTATAGCTATTATATAGGCAATAACCTTCCGAGTAAAGTAGGGGAATGACGGCCTCCCAAACTTGACAAATTGACATTTATATCCTATAATTCTTGCACAGTGAATTTCTGCCCGAAATTATTGGGCACCAATTAATGCGGTGCCTTTTTTTATTTCGGACACGCACTTTAAAAACCAGGTAGGAAATTGTTTTGGACAGCAATGTGTGTATGACTTATTCGTACCCATCTTGCTGTTCAATAACATATAAACATTTCATTTTTTCTAAAGGAGAAAAATAATGAAAATCAAATTTGTGGTTCTTTTTGTGGTTCTAGTTGTATTAGCCTTTGTTCTTACGAGTTGCATTTCAGTTGGCGATGTTGTCACTGCAAAAAGTGATGTTTCCTTAATCGCTGATTGGAACGCCCCGACCCTAGTTAAGCCAGTTGCTTGCACCTTACATGAAGATGAGGTGGTCGAAGTGGTAGACATATCCACTTTGATTTTGGGGTCGAGTTATCACGAGACGATAATTCAAGTGTCGTCTCAAGAACGAAACTGTATCGGCTGGGGATTCCCTGACGATTTTAGACAATAACAGTTTCAAAGAAAAGACCACGGTTTGTGGATTTGATTGCACACCCGTGCTTTCTATTCCTGTTTTTCTACCTGGTTCTTTTCTTTTTAATGAAGAGATATTTTATTCTTCTCTTTCTCCTTCAACAAGCTCTCCGGTAAGCCTGACTCCTTCATCTCTTTTTAGAATCTCACCATCAGGAGGATCTTTTGTTACATCAAATCGAACAAACCTTGCTCCATTTATACGAAACGTTTCACTATCTGGAACTAAATAGCGTACAACAAATATATCTTTTTCCTGTACTCCTGTTTGCGCCATAGCAACGACTTGATAAGGATCATTTTTCCAAGTAACTACATCTAAATTTATTGGATAATCAAGCCCGTCTTTACCTGTGTCTTTATTCAAATGTTTTGGAGATTCCATTACTAAACTTTTTGAATTTGAAGAAAATCAAGTTCAACCGGAGTTTCGCGGCCAAATATGGAGACTAATACTTTTACTTTCCCTTTTTCCTCATCCATTTCATGAATTGTTCCAAGAAAGTCTGAGAATGGTCCGTCTACAATCTTAATTGCTTCTCCAACACTAAACTTTGTTTTGAATCTTGGTGCGGGTGAGCTTATGAACTTTTCAATATTTGCAACCTCAGCTTCAGAAAGAGGTGTGGGGTTATTGCCTGCACCCACGAATCCGGTTATTCCGGCTGTAGTCCTAACTGCCAACCAGGTAGGATCGTCGAGTATCATTTTAACCAAAAGATACCCAGGAAAAATCTTTTCTTTAATGGTTGCCTTTTTGCCGCTTCTTATAATAACCCTGTCTTGAGTCGGAACCAACATTTCAAAAACACTTCCTCCCAAATTCATTGTTTCGACTCTTTGGCGAAGTGTGTCCATGACCCTAACCTCGTGTCCGGAAGAAGTATGCACCACGTACCACTTTGCTTTCGGGTCGGTGGTTTTGGAAATAATAATATGTCCTTGAATTTTTTTGCCTCCAATACCGCGCTCGGCAACACCCATGGCATTCTCGGTTTGTTTTGTATCCTGCTTCATATATCTAATTCTATTTTGCAACAATCTTTGTCAATAAAGTTGTAAAAAGGTAATCAAACCCTCCTACAAAAAGTCCGATTATAATCGAGACTAAAAGAACTATACTCGTTAACCTTATTACCTCATTTCTTTTTGGCCAGGTAACTTTGGAAAGTTCATTTTTTACTTCAGAAAATAAAGTAACTACGGATTTCATCTGAGGGTAAATTGTAGCAGAAAAAAGTTGCAAATAAAAGTACTGCTTGCGTGAACTGGTATAATCCATTTAATGACCAGAGAGAACACTCTACAAGATGAAGATGTGGTTGGGTTAAGGCCTACTTCAAGTTGGCAACTTGATTATTTTGAAAGATCAAGTTCGTATTATTACTACACACTTTCAGATGAAGAAGGAAAGCCCACAAGAACGATCAAAGGTAAAGACGCAAGAGACCTTAAAAGAATTTTAACCTGCAAAAAAGAAAATATCCCCCAAGATGTTATTGATGCTTTTGGACCGCTTCTGGCGGATGCTTTTAGTTCCGAATTTGATCTTTCTGAAGAGGGTGAGGCATACAGGCTTAAGTTGGTAGATAGGCAACCCAAGAAACATTCAATGGAAAGTGAAGAAGAAGTTTACAGGCGTTATTGGACAGGCCACCTTCTTCCGAATGGAATATCGGCAAATGAAGCTGCTGAGAAAATTATTAAGTCTGAACCTCGTGTACGTATAGCTTTAGCATGGGGAGACGTGCGGGAAGACGATATAAAAAGGAAAGTTAATGAACTCGCATCAGTTATTAGACAGTACCATCCTCAGGGTAGTAAAGGGAAATAAGATGGGGCTTCCCGATTTTTCCTTTGAAAAAACAATCTGGCGAAAAGGATATAGGGTGGTTGCCGGAATAGACGAGGTAGGGCGGGGGTCTTTTGTCGGTCCGGTTGTAGCTGCAGCGGTAGTATTTGGCCCAAACTCCAAGCTGGAAAATCTGATAAACAATGGTATTGAGATTAATGACTCCAAAAAAGTATCCTCAAGCCGTCGTGAGAGATCTTCGTTTTGGATAAAAAAGAATGCTTTTTGCTATGGAATAGGTTGGGCAAGTACCTCCCAGATCAATAAACTTGGTATTAAGAAGGCAAGTGAAATAGCCTTCCGAAAAGCTATAAAAAATTGCAATTTAAAAGTTGACTATCTGCTTATAGATGCTTTTTATATTCCCTATGTAAAAGGATTAAGAAGAAAAAACCAAAAACCAATAATAAAAGGGGACACTAAGTCACTTTCAATTGCAGCTGCTTCAATAATTGCCAAAGTATATAGAGATAGACTAATGGTCAAATTATCACAGGATTCCAGGTATAAAAAATATAATTGGAATGAAAATAAAGGTTATGGCACATTAAAACATCGAAATGCCATAATAAAATACGGAATAACGAGACAACACAGGAAGAAGTTTGTAGAAAGTTTTCTTAATAACTCCTCTTCTTCTCGAGTTCAATAGAGTGGGCAATCCTATACTTATCCTCTTTTCTTCTTTCTGAAGGCTTTTTGTAGTGCTCGCGGTCGCGATACTCCTGCATTACACCCTCAACAATGGTTTTTTTACGAAATCGGGCAATGAGTTTGTCATCACTTTCTCCCTTTTTCTTTTTGATTATAAACGTAGATAATTCGCCTCCTTTCAAAACTAACTTGATTAGGAATATTCTAACATCTATTGCAATATTTATAAAGCCTATATTTTGGCACTTTTTGTTGCAAATATGTGGTTAGGATAGAGGCGGACCTTCTGAAATTGTATTGAGTGGAGGGTCAACGGGATAGGTTTTAATATCACCGGAGCCTTCAATCGGTGGGTTGATTTTAGGGGGGTTTTTCCTTCTTAACATCTTAACAACCTTAACTACTATGATAATTGTTATTATGCTTCCGGCAGTCAAACCAAGCCATGTCAGAATTAGTTTGACATTCAGCCCACTTTGACCTTCCGGTGAATCCTCTGAAAGTTCACTTTCTTCCGGCAGCGGTGAAGGGTAAGGTGTTGCCTTTGTTAATGTCACTACTACCGGTGTTGGGCTTGTTGTAATACGTTTAACTGGTGGCTTGGTGGTTACCTTTGGTGTGGGAGATGGTGTAGTAGTATTGCAATTACAATCTATTGAGCTCGGGCAAATAGGATTTCTGCAAAATCCCTGGTAGCAAAAAAGCCCCGAGTTGCAGTTGTAATTACTTCCACATGTTCCGCCACAGGCATTTGTAGAAGGATTGTCGGTTGGAGGATTTGGATCGTCAGAGGTACCATAGACTAAACTAAGTTTATTCAAAGAACTACAGGAAAGAATGTTTTCACCGTCTGAATTTAAAATCTCCGTATCACTCCCGGATCCGTCACAAACAAACTCGACAGACCCTGTGCCGGTATTTTTGCTTGGACTGAAGGTTATGGTTGCCAAAGTTCCGCTTCCGGTCTTGCTCTGATAGAGGGTGGAAAAAAATCCATGTATTTCAATTTGACCTGAATTTTGAGCAGAAGAAAAGTCTGTATAAAAACCGCCATTGGTTATGGATTTTACAGATAAATCACCTGCCGGGAAGGATAACTTAGCATCGGCACCGAAGGAAGAAACACTCTCAACATCAATCATTATTTTTACTTGAAAGTCGGCTCCTGGGGTTGTGGTTTTTGACGAGGGATCAAGATAGAGACGGGGTGCTGCCAGTGCATTTACGGCAAAAAAACCTGCTGCCATAAAAAAAAGGCAGGAAAGCAAAAACGATTTAAAAATTAATCTAGTATTCATCATACCTTGTCTCAAGGGTCTGTCTCATTAAGAAGGCATCTCGGATATTGACGCACCCAT
>Ga0172375_10005199_pt1 | contig 18872 bp, 13 predicted proteins | sample LakKiv1m_FD_114537 | JGI IMG/M metagenome (GOLD analysis project Ga0172375, IMG submission 114537) | Freshwater microbial communities from Kabuno Bay, South-Kivu, Congo - kab_092012_11.1m | ecosystem: Environmental > Aquatic > Freshwater > Lake | place: Democratic Republic of the Congo...
AGCAGGCGGATGGTTCCGTGGTTTTACCCGAGGCCATTGTGCCGTATATGAATGGCATAAAGAAGATAGAGGTCAGCGGTCAGTAGTCAGAAGTCAGCAACTGCCCGGGACTTCCCAAAGCGCAGGGCTCATCTGACCTCTGAACTCTGACTTCTGATCTCTGAACGCAAGGGATCACGATGCTCATTCAGATTCACAACGCCATCCGTAAGTGCAAGCTCTTCTCCCCCGGCCAGCACGTCGTCGTGGCAGTCTCCGGCGGGGCGGATTCCGTGGCGCTTCTCTGCGCTTTGCGGGATCTATCGCGTACCCTCGGTATTCGGCTGACCGTCGCCCACCTCAATCACCGCATCCGGGGCCGCGCGGCGGACCGGGACGCAACGTTCGTCCGACGCCTCGCCCGGCGGTGGAAGGTGCCCGTCATCGTCGGACGAATCGATGTGCCGCGCCTGGCCAGGCAGGAAGGTTTCTCGCTGGAGATGGCGGCACGGAAGGCACGGTACGATTTCCTCGCCGACACGGCCCGGCGAGTGAAAGCGCACGTCATCGCCACGGCTCACACGGCCGATGATCAGGCGGAAACCGTCTTGCTGAAACTCATCCGCGGCGCGGGCCCCAAGGGTCTGGCCGGGATTCCCTTCGAAACCACGCTCCGGAAGACGCGAATTGTCAGACCGTTGTTGGAAGTCCCCCGCGATGCCATCGTGGCTTTTCTCCGCGCGCGAGGCGAATCCTGGTGCGAGGACAAAACCAACCACGATGAGTCCTTCCAGCGGAACAAGGTGAGACATCGGATCCTGCCGCTTCTCGAATCGGAATTGAATCCGCAGATTCGGACCGCCTTGCGCCGCACGGCGGATATTCTACGCGAAGAGGACCGCTGGCTGGATTCCCTTGCCGTGCCCCTGCTGGCATCGTGTCTCTCCGGAACGCAGAACCTCAGCATCGTGTCGCTCAAGCGCCAGCCTCTGGCCGCCCGGCGGCGGATCGTGAGGCTCTGGCTGGTCGCCGCCGGTATTCCTGCGGAATGCATTGATTTCGACGCCGCAAACCGGATCGAGCACCTGGTGGCCGGCTCCAAGACCAGCGCCACCGTGCGTGTGGCGGGCCCTTGGACCGTGGAACGATGCTACGACGCACTGGAGGTCCGCTCCCGGAAACCGGCGGCGCACCAGGCGTTTCGACAGGCGATCCGGATTCCGGGCAGAACCCGGGTCACGACGGCGGGACTGCTGGTCACGACATCGCTTGCGCCAGGCTTGGTCAAAGATCGCAGGGCACGACTCGGCGCCTACCCCGCCCATGCGTCGCTGAACTGGACCACGGCAGAACATCGTAAAGTCTTCTTGCGATCCTGGCGGCCGGGCGACCGGATGAAACCGTTCGGAATGAAGGGATCCAAGAAGATCCAGGACATCTTTGTGGACGAGAAGGTTCCCGCGGAGCAACGTCGGGGACTCCCCCTGTTCGAGTGCGGTGGCGAGATCATCTGGCTACCCGGTCACCGCGTCGCCCGGGGATGGGAGGTACACGATCCTTCGGCACGTGCCCTTCAGATCACGGTGGACCGCGTATCCGGCCCCGCCGGTTAGGGCTCGCATCGCGACGGCGGGGAGTGGTAGTGTCCGCGGCGGTCGCAGAAGAAAGTCTTCATGGGTCTGAACGACTATGCCATTTGAAGAGAAATCGAGCGTCTCTCACCGTGTTGAGCGGATTGCGGAGATTGTCGGCCTCGCCCTCGTGGTGATCGGCTGCTTTGTCGTACTCCGTCCGTTTGTTTCCTCGCTTCTCTGGGCGGCCATCCTCTGCTTCTCCACATGGCCCATGTACCTGTGGCTGGAAAAGAAACTGAAGGGCCGCCGAACCATGGCCGCCGCCATCATGACCCTGCTGATCACCCTCGTTCTCGTGGTCCCGTTCATCGTGGCCGGCGCCACGCTGGCGGAGAACCTGAGTCGTCTGATGGAAACCGTCCGACGGGTCAAGGAAGGCGACCTTCCCGGTCCGCCCGAATGGCTGCGCCAATTGCCGCTGATCGGCCCCTCGCTGGATGCCTTCTGGGACAGCCTGACCGTCAGCACCGACAAGGTGACTCTCTTCCTGAAGGCTCACATCAGGGACTGGCTGCTGAACTACGGCCTGGACATCGGCGAAGGAGTGCTCCAATTGAGTCTTAGTGTATTCATTTCGTTCTTCTTCTATCGCGATGGAGAGTATGTGGCCAAGAGCTTCGCTTCAGGATTCCGTCGTATTGCCGGCGAACATACCCAGCGTCTGCTGGCCGTCGTGGGAGGAACGATCAAGGGAGTGGTCTATGGCCTCATCGGCACATCCGTGGCACAAGGCGTCTTGGCGGGCCTGGGATTCAAACTGGCCGGGGTGCCGTCCGCCTTTCTGCTGGGTCTGTTGACCTTCTTCCTGTCGTTCATCCCCGGCGGCGCGCCGATGGTCTGGACCAGCGTAACCGTCTGGCTCTTCTATTCCGGCGCCACCGGATGGGGCGTATTCATGGCGCTGTGGGGAGCGACCTGTCTCTTCGTTGTCGATAACGTGTTGCGCTCCTACCTGATCAGTCGCGACGCCCGGCTGCCGTTTGTCCTGGTTTTCCTCGGGATCATCGGGGGCATCCTGGCCTTCGGCTTTATCGGCCTGTTCCTCGGCCCCACGCTCCTGGCCACCGGCTACTGCCTCGCCCGTGAGTTTATCTCGGGCGGCAAGTCGGCGAAGCCGCTGCAGGGCGAGAAGAATGAAACCGCCGGATCCAGCGCCGGGGTTTGAGATCTCCCACCGTCTCGCCGGGTTCCGCGTGTCCCGACCGCCAAAACCGGTTGACCCCTCCGGATGGCCCCTGTAGTATCGGGGTTTCGGGTAGTAACAGCAGGAAACAGGACGATATGGCCAACGAACCCAAGCCAACGGAACCGCAGGAACCGCCGCCGCGCAAACGGCAGGATCCGCCGGATCAGCAACCGCCCATCCGCGGCATTCTGGCGTGGGGACTCATTCTGGCCATGATGCTCCTGATGTTCCACCTCTACATGAACCGCCAGGAGACCTACAAGGACGTGACCTATTCGGAGTTCCGCGAACTCGCCGCCACGAACCGAATCGGCAAGTGCCAACTGGTCCGCGAGGTATCGGGGGTGGAGTATGTGACCGCGGACCTCAAGCCCGACAACGTCAAGCCCGTTCCCGGCCAGCCGCCGCCCAAGCCGCAGAAGATCAAGGCCACCGTCAACTCCGGCGACACCAGCGGCAAGCTGGAGGAATTCCTCACCCAGAACGGCGTCAAGATCGAGTACGTCAACCAGAACCCCCTCGTCTGGCAGCTCGTCTCCAGCATCCTGCCCGTGGTCCTGATTTTCGGCCTGCTGTACTTCCTCTTCGTGCGCCAGATCAAGTCGGCCGGCACCGGCGCACTCAACTTCGGCAAGAGCCGCGCCCGGATGCTGACCCGCGACAAGAACCGCGTGACCTTCGCGAACGTGGCGGGAATCGACGAGGCCAAGGAGGAAGTCCAGGAGATCATCGAGTTCCTGAAGGATCCGAAAAAGTTCCAGAAACTTGGCGGCCGCATTCCCAAGGGCGTGCTCCTCATGGGGCCCCCGGGCACCGGTAAGACCCTGCTGGCCAAGGCCATCGCCGGCGAGGCCGACGTCCCCTTCTTCAGCATCAGCGGTTCGGACTTCGTCGAAATGTTCGTGGGCGTGGGGGCCTCCCGCGTCCGCGACATGTTCGAGCAGGGCAAGAAGAACGCGCCCTGCATTATCTTTATCGACGAGATCGACGCCGTGGGCCGCAGCCGGTTCTCCGGCATCGGTGGCGGCCACGACGAGCGCGAGCAGACGCTGAACGCCCTGCTCGTCCAGATGGACGGCTTCGAAACGCAGGAGGGCGTCATCATCCTCGCCGCCACGAACCGGCCGGATGTGCTCGACAACGCCCTGCTCCGGCCGGGCCGGTTCGACCGGCAGATCGTCATCGACCTGCCCATGATCGACGGGCGCGAGGCCATTCTCAAGATCCACTCCAAAGGCATCAAGCTGGCGCCGGGTGTGGACCTGCGCCGCATTGAACGCGGCACGCCGGGCTTTTCGGGCGCCGATCTCGAGAACCTGATGAACGAGGCCGCCCTCCTGGGCGCCCGGCAGAACAAGGAGGCCGTCGACATCAAGCATCTGGAGGAGGCCCGCGACAAGGTCCGCTGGGGCCGCGAACGCCGGAGCCGCGTGCTGGACGAGAAAGAGAAGCGGATCACGGCCTATCACGAGGCGGGCCATGCGCTGGTCATGCAGCTCGACAAGGAGAGCGAGCCGCTGCACAAGATCACGATCATTCCCCGCGGCGTGGCCTACCTAGGCGCCACCATGCAGTTGCCGGAGAAGGACCGCCACATGGAGGGCCGGGCCAAGCTCCTGGGGCTCCTGGCCGGCATGATGGGCGGCCGGGTGGCCGAGGAACTGGTTCTCAAGGATATCACCTCCGGCGCCAGCGCCGATCTGAAGGAGGCCACGCGCGTGGCCCACCTCATGGTGTGCGACTGGGGCATGAGCGACAAGATGGGCCCCCAGACCTTCGGGGAGAATCAGGATCTGATGTTCCTGGGGCGCGACATTACGCGGGCCCGGGACTACAGCGAAGACACCTCCCGGCAAATCGACGCCGAGGTCAACGCCCTCCTGCGGGACGCCCACAAGCGGGCCACTGAAATGCTGCAAGCCCACCGGGACAAGCTGGACATGATTGCCTCGCTTCTGCTGGAACGGGAGACGCTCGATGGCCGCGATGTCCAGGATATCGTCGAGCACGGCAGAATTCTATCCGAGGACGAACGTGACACGGAAGACCGCGCCAAGGAACAGGCGAAGAAGGATTCCGTTACAGCCAACGGACCGACGACTCCCCCCGTCCCGGCCGCCTCCTGACACCATGAAGAAAGAGAAGATCCTTCTCTGGAAATGCCGGCAGCACGTGTTGGAGATTGGCCCCCGCCCGCTGATCATGGGCATCCTCAATGTGACCCCTGATTCCTTTTCCGATGGCGGCCGGTTTGCCGACCCGCAGGCCGCCGTGCAACGGGGCCTTCAGATGATTCAGGAAGGCGCGGACATCATCGACGTCGGGGGCGAATCCACCCGCCCCGGCGCGGCCGCCGTTTCCGCCGATGAGGAAACGGCCCGGGTTGTCCCCGTCATCCTGGCGCTCGCCAAGGCGCCGGGAGCCCTCCTGTCGATTGACACCATGAAAGCGGCCGTCGCGGAGCGCGCGGTCGAGGCCGGCGCGCAGATCGTCAACGACGTCTCCGCCCTGACACACGACCCCGACATGAGCCGCGTGGCAAGCGAAAGCGGGGCGGGCGTGATCCTGATGCATATGCAGGGAACGCCCCGTACCATGCAAAAGGAGCCCCACTATGCCGACGTGGTGACGGACATCCGCGACTATCTGAAAGCCCGTGTTGACGCCCTGGTAGCCGGCGGAATGGCCGTCGAGACCATCGCCGTGGATCCGGGCATCGGGTTCGGCAAGACCGTGGAACACAATGTAAGTCTCCTGGCCAATGTGAGAACGCTGACGGCCCTGGGACGCCCGGTGGTGGTGGGGCTATCCCGAAAGAGTTTCCTGGGAAAGCTGACCGGGTGCGAGGTAGACGACCGGCTGGCTTCGAGCCTCGCCGGCCTGGTGTTCTGCATCCTGAACGGCACCCACATCCTGCGCGTTCATGACGTGAAAGAATCGCGTCAGGCCTTGACGGTCGCCACGGCGTTGGCGTCCGCAAAGTCGTAAAAGTTGTTTTCAAGCCGGGATAAAATCGGTACCTTTCAGGAATAGTTCCTGTGTCGCGAAACGGTTGAGATATGGCAGCTGAACGAAAACCCATGGAAAAAGGAGCCCAGCGGGCGTGGGGCATCCTCTTGTTGGTGGTGTGCTTCTTCCTCGGCATGAGCCTCTTCTCGTACGACTGGCGCGACATCAGCGCCCTGATCGTACCGGCGAACAATCCACCCTCCAACCTGATCGGCCTTGTTGGGGCTTGGATGTCCTATGTTCTCTTCATGGCCTTGGGCGTGGGTGCGTACCTCATACCCGTGTGGTGCCTGGTGTTCGGACTCATGCTGCTCCTCAACAGCAACGAAAAGGTCTGGCCCCGCGGACTCTGGATCACGATAACGGCTCTGTCTCTGATCGCCCTCCTCGAGCTCTGCGAGAGCTGGTGCGCGTCGACCTGTCACCGGTTGAACGTGGCGGAAACGGGGGGCCTTTTTGGCCGGATCATCACCCACGACACACTGGTCCGGCTGCTGAGCCCGGTCGGCGCGGGGCTCCTCCTCGGCGCGGTCTTCCTGCTGTCGGTGGTCATCCTGGTCGAGATGCGGAATGTCGTAACCGGCTTTCGTTACCTGGGAGGCGTCATCAATGAGATGATCGCCAAGCACCGCGGCCAGCCGGAAGATCGAGAGGACGTTCATCAGAACGTGCGTCACGACCCGCTGGAGAAGATTGAGCAGCGCCGGCAGAAGCTGGAAGAAGATGCCCAGCAAGCGGAGAAACGGCGACAGCGCCGGGAACGTTTGACGGAGGACAATCGCAAAGAGCCGGTGGCCGGCGGCGAACCCGTCGTAGCGCCCGTGAAGGTGGAACCCGTCAAACCGGCGCGCGCCAAGGCCGAGCCGGAACCCGCACCGGAGCCGGCGGTGATCGAGCCGGTCAAGAAGAAGGAGCCGCCAGCCAGGAAGCCGGCGCCGCCCAAGGACGAGCCTCCCGTGGAACGGCCCGTGACCGCCGCCAAACTTTCCGGAACGTCCACGTATCAGCTGCCGCCGTTAAGCCTGCTGAACGAGGCGGCGGCAAGCCAGAACCGCGAGATCACAACCGACTCCGCCACGACCTCGAAAATCCTGATCGAGACCCTGGCCGAGTTCGGCATCGAAGTGGAAACGACCAACGTGGAAAAGGGGCCCGTGGTGACGCGTTACGAACTCCTTCCCGCCCCCGGCGTAAGGATCGAGAAGATCAGCGCGCTCAGCAACAATATCGCCCTCGCCCTCAAGGCCTCCAGCATCCGCGTCCAGGCGCCGATCCCCGGCAAGGGCGTGGTGGGCATCGAAGTCCCGAACTCCACCGCCACCATGGTGTACCTGAGAGAGATCCTGGAAGGATCGACATGGCAAGCCGGCAAGGCCCGCCTGCCCCTGGTGCTGGGCAAGGACGTGGGCGGTAACGACCTGGTCGCCGATCTGTCGGGCATGCCCCACCTGCTGGTGGCCGGCGCCACCGGGGCGGGGAAGACCGTGTGCATGAACTCCATCCTCATCGGCCTGCTCATGTCCCGGACGCCGGACCAGTTGCGGCTAATGCTGGTGGACCCCAAGATCGTCGAATTCTCGATCTATGAGAGCATCCCCCATCTGGTCGTGCCCGTGATTACGAACCCCAAGAAGGTGGCCCTGGGGTTGAGATGGGCCATCAACGAGATGGAAAAACGTTACAAGCTGTTTGCCAAGGTGGGCGTCCGCAACATCGAAAGCTTCAATAACCGGGAGATTGCCAAACAGGAAGTCCTGTTTGACGAAGCCGCCGAGGGAGAGGAAAAGAAGACCGAAGAGCCGCCGGCCAAGATCCCCTATATCGTCATCGTCATTGACGAGCTCGCCGACCTCATGCTGGTCGACCAGGCCGAAATCGAGAACTCCGTGGCGCGCCTGGCCCAGCTCTCGCGCGCTGTCGGCATTCACATGATCCTCTCCACCCAGCGACCGTCCGTCAACGTCATCACCGGTACCATCAAGGCCAACTTCCCTTCGCGCATCGCGTTCCAGGTGGCCCAGAAGACCGATAGTCGCACGATCCTCGACGGGATCGGCGCCGAGAAGCTGCTCGGCCGCGGCGACATGCTGTTCCTGCCGCCGGGATCGAGCAAGATGATCCGCGCCCAGGGCGTGATGACGACCGACGAGGAAATTAAGCGGGTCGTGGAGTTCATCAAGAAGCAGGGCGCGCCGGAGTACGAGATGGAAATCAAGGACAAGCTGGAGCGACCTACCACCAAGCTGGACGGGGGCGAAGATGACGAGCTGATTGACCAGGCGGTCCAGATTATCCGCGAGACCCAGCGGGCTTCCACATCCTCGCTCCAGCGGCGCTTGAGGATCGGCTACACGCGGGCGGCACGGGTGATGGACATTCTTGAGGAACGCGGGATTGTCGGTCCGCCGCGGGGTTCGGACGCCAGGGAGATCATCGTCGACATGGATGCCGAAATTCCGAGCAATCAACCGGAAGAGAAGACGGAGTAGCCATGGCACTGGGCCAGCAACTGCGCGAGGCCAGACTCAAGAAGAACGTCACCACGGCTCAAGTCGCGGCGGCAACCCAGATCCTCACGCACATCCTCGACGATCTCGAACACGAGAATTTCACACGCCTTACGGCTCCTGTGTACGCCAAGGGATTCATCAAGCTTTACGCTCAGTATCTCGGGCTCGACCCGCAGCCGCTGATCCAGGACTACACGGCTCGATTTGCCCGCGGCCCCGGCGCGTCCTCGAGAACCGTCCCGCCGCAACGAGAGGCGCCGGCGCCATCCCGGCCCGCCAAGCCCATCATCAATGTGCCGGAACCGGTTGTGGAGCCGATCATCAAGCCGGAGGCCGTACCGGAACCCGCAGCTGAAGTTGCCCCCTCTCCCGCTGCGGAGCCCGAGCCCGTCCCGCCGACTGAGCCGGCACGATCGTCGCCCGACCTCTTCTCTGCGGCGACCGACCTCCCGCACGCCAATCCCGACGCTCCGAAGAAGGGGTGGGCATCGTCAGGAAGAGACCGGAAGAGTATTCATACAGAACTGCAGCGCCATGGCTGGCTGAGGAACCGGCCCACGGGCTCATTCCTGAAATATATTCCGCTGGCACTTGGAATTATCCTGATTCTCGTGTTCGTAATTTCCAGCCTCAACCGCCTGCACAACAAGAAACCCACGCCCGAAACGGTCGTGGCGCCGCTGAACGAACCGAAGGAAGATGTTCGCCTTGTCACCGACCCGCCAGCACCGTACCTCAATTGAGAACCCGACGGTGGGATTCATCAGCCTCGGGTGCCCCAAGAACCGGGTGGATTCGCAAATCATGGCGGATGCCCTGTTGGCCCGCGGCATCGCCCTCGCTGCCTCGCCTGAAGAAGCCGACATCATCATTGTGAACACGTGCGCCTTCATCGACGACGCGCGCCAGGAGTCCCTGGAGGCCATCGAGTCGGCGTGCCGCCTTAAGATGGATGACTCCTGCCAGGCGGTACTCGTCGCCGGCTGCTTCCCCCAGCGGTACCGCGGCGATATCCGCACGAGGCTGCCCGAAGTCGACGCTTTCATCGGATTGGACGATCTGGACCGCGTGGCCGACACCGTCCAACGATTGGCCCGCGGCGAACAAGGAATCGTGGAAGTGTCGGAGAAGACGACGCGGCTGTTTGAACCGGCCCTGCCCGGCGTGGTGTTTTCCACGGGCCCCTACGCCTATCTGAAGGTCGCCGAAGGATGCAACCATCGCTGCACATTCTGCGCCATTCCGGGAATCCGGGGCGCCTATCGATCGCGGCCGATCGATGCCATCGCCAGGGAGGCGGAGAACCTGCTGGCGCGCGGCTTCCGGGAATTGGATCTGATCTCACAAGATATCACCTCCTACGGCCGTGACCGGCAGGATGCCGCCGATCTGCCGGCCCTGCTCCGCGCACTGGGCCGACTCGGTGGGCACTTCTGGATTCGCCTTCTGTACGGCTACCCGGCAGCCGTCACCGACTCGCTGTTGGCGGCCATGGCAGAGGTGCCGGCGGTCTGCCATTACCTTGACCTGCCCATTCAGCACAGTCACCCGGACGTGCTGCGGGCCATGGGGCGTAACGAAACGGTCGCATCGATACGGGAGATGGCGGCGCGCATTCGCCGCGTCTTGCCCGACGCCGTGCTCAGAACCACGTGCCTGGTCGGGTTCCCCGGCGAGACCGACGAACATTTCGACCACCTGCTGGCCTTCATGAAGGAAACCGCTTTTGACCATCTGGGCGCCTTCGTGTTTTCGCCCGAACAGGGAACCCCCGCGTTCCGCCTGCCCAACCGGCCCAGCCGCGAAACGGCCGAGGCGAGGCGCGACCAGTTGATGCTCGCCCAGCAGGAGATCGTGCACCGGAGATCCGCCGCCCTCGTGGGAACGAAAGGCAAAGTCCTGCTGGAGCGACCTCATCCCCAACACCGCTCCGTGTGGGTCGGCCGGTCCTATCGGCAGGCGCCGGAAGTGGATGGTGAGGTGTGGGTCAAGGGCGCGGCCCCGGGCGCGCGGGTGGGCGATTTCGCGTCTGCACGCTATACGGCGGCAACCGGATATGATATGAAGGCCACCGTCATTCAGGAATGAGGAATTCATGGCTCAGGATTGGGACATCAAACCGCGGGATGAGAGCTGTACCGGGTGTCAGACGCCATTTGTCGACGAGCAATCGTATTTTTCGGCCCTGGTCTTCGACGCGGGCGGCTACAAGCGCGCCGACTACTGCGAAAAATGCTGGCTCGTGAAGGACGAGGAGAAGGTGCTTCCCTATAGCATGTGGCAGGGCATCTACAAAGTCCCTACGCCGGAACGCGAAGAGCCGTTGAAGAAGGAGACAGCCGAGTCACTGCTTCGTAAACTGATGGAGCAGGAAGACCCAACCAAGGCCAATGTCATCTACATTCTGGCCGTCATGCTGGAACGAAATCGTCTGCTCGTGGAGCGTGACTTACAGACCAACGACCAGGGAACCCTCATTCGCGTGTACGAACACAAAAAGACGGGGGAAACGTTCCTGATCCCGGACCCGAGACTGCGCCTCGACCAACTGGAGGTCGTACAGCAGGAGGTCATTGACATGCTCGGCGGGCCGATGAAGAAGGGCGACGCGGCCCCGGCCGCGGGCAACGACACCCCGGCAGCGGCGGGCCCCGGCCAGCCGCCCAAGCCACAGGGCCGGTAGACGGCGAGCTCATTGGAGTTTCCATGCAACCGGACTTCGACATCAGCATCACGGGCGGGCTCGTGCTGGACGGCACAGGGATGCCCGCCGCCCCGCTCGATATCGGGCTGAAGGGCGACCGCATCGCGGGCCTCGGCGATCTCTCCGCCGCCACGGCCAAGGTCACGCTGAACGCCGCGGGGAAGTACGTGTGCCCGGGGTTCATCGATGCGCATTCCCACTCCGACGCTTACCTACTGCTGGAACCCTCCGCGCCGAGCAAGATCCACCAGGGGATCACCACGGAGATCGTCGGGAACTGCGGTGCCTCCGCCGCGCCGCTGGTCGGCGAATACCACATGCCGTCGGACTGGCGCGACAAGACGTACCCGCGGCCGTGGAGTTCCGTGGCGGAGTATCGCGCGCTCCTGGACAAAGTAAAGCCGGCACCCAACGTCGTTCTCCTCATCGGGCACAATACGCTTCGCGTTGGTGTGGCGGGATACGAGAATCGAAACCTCACCGATGCCGAACTCAAGCGGATGACTCAGCTCCTGGACAAGAGCATGGACGAAGGCGGCCGCGGGTTAAGCACGGGGCTCATTTACGCGCCGGGTATGTTCGCGCCACGGGAAGAAATCATTGCACTCGCCAAGACCGCAGCGCGGCACGACGGCATCTACACGAGTCACATGCGGAGCGAAGGCGCGCGAGTGCTCGAGGCCATCCAGGAAACCGTGGACATCGGACGCACGGCGGTGATCCGCCTGGAGATATCGCACCTCAAGACGTCCGGCCGCGCGAACTGGGGCCTCATCGACCAGGTTCTTTCCGCCGTGCGCCAGGCGCGTCAACAAGGCGTGGATGTGGCCGCCGACCGGTATCCGTACACGGCGTCATCCACAGATCTCGACGTCGTGTTCCCGACTTGGGCGCAGGAGGGCGGCCGCGAGGCGATCATGAAGCGGCTACAGACCCCGGCCGACCGAGCCCGCCTGCTGGACGATCTGCACCGTTCCCGGTCGAAAGACTCCTGGAACACGGCCTTCGTCGGTTCCACGCGGCACCCCGACAACGCCCGGTTCCGGGGCCTGTCCCTGACCGAGGTCGCAACACAGCTTTCCCTGGATCCGGCTGAGGCCGTTCTTCATCTTGTGGAGACGGATGAGGTCACCACGGGCGCTTTCTTCGCTGGAATGAGCGAGGAGAACATGATGAAGATTCTGGCGGAGCCCTTCGTCATGCTCGGTACGGACGCGTCACTACGGGCCCCGACCGGCCCACTGAGCCGCGATTTCCCCCATCCCCGGGCCTATGGGAGCTTCCCGCGATTCCTGCGCATGGCGCTGGATGACAAGACCGTTTCTCTCGGCCAGGCGGTGCGAAAAATGACCTCCCTTCCGGCTGCCCATTTTCGGCTCAAGGACCGCGGGGTCCTCGCCAAAGGGATGAAAGCCGATGTCGCCGTGTTCGACCCCGCCCGCCTGACCGACAAGGCCTCCTATTCCGCCCCTCACCAGCTCTCGGAAGGAATTGAGCACGTCATCGTCAATGGCGTCCTGACGTTGACCGGGGGTCGGTTGACGGGAGATCGCGCGGGTCAGTTCTTGTAGTCTGCGCGAGGTCTATCGACATCGTTTCAAGATGTTCCGAATCACGTCCTCGTTGGTTTCGATGCTTTCGCAGAGCTTCAGCTGCACCCGAGCCCGGTTCAGATTCTGGCCATCGTATTGCACCTTGAAATACCGGTCCCCGGACACGAAGTCGGAGAAGAACCGGAGCCCCAGTTCAAAGGCGAGCAGGCGGATGCTGTCATAGAGATAGTGAATGTCCTGTTCCGTCAGGAACCGCCCTGCCAGCGTCATGTAGCCCTGCACGATGGCCCTGCACAGGTCCGTGTCAAAATGCACACTGCTCAGGTCCGGCGTCTCCTCGCCGGCCGGATTGCAGGCGGAGCGCAGGCAATCCCCAAAGTCGTAGTGGATCAACGCCGGCTGCACCGTATCCAGGTCCACGATACAGGTTCCCTTCCCAGTGGCATCGTCGATCATGATGTTGGTGATTTTCGGGTCGCCATGCGTCGGGCGAAGCTGCAGCTCACCGCGGCCCCGGGCCTGCTCGAGCACGTGGCACCAGTCGCGGCGGGCCTGGATAAAGCGCAGGCAATGTTCCGCTTCGGACAGGCTTCGTACCCGCGCCTGCCCCTCTGGCAAGGCCAAGGCCGCATCCATCTGTTGCAGGTACTGCGGTGTGACATGGAAGCCCTGCAGCGTGGTGTGGAGCGACTCCGGTGGTATATCGCTGATAAGCCTCTGGAATTGACCGAGTACGATGCCCGCTTCGCGCGCATGCTCCAGGTTCCGGATCTTGTCATAGGAATGGGCCGAGGCGATCAGCGAAATGGCACGCCAGTATTCCCCGGAAGAGTCCACGGCGAAATCCACACCGTCCTTTGTGGGAATTACGCGCGGCAACTGCCAGATCCGGTCCGCCGCATCGGCCTCCGCTTCGAGCCGCTTGTGAACATGCTCGGTCACCAGCTTCATGTTCTCCATGATGAAAGCCGGGTTCGGGAAGACGCGTTTGTTGATCTTCTGGAGGATGAAACGTTCCTCCGAAAATGTGGTGCGGAAGATGGCCAGGTACGTGTCGTTGACATTGCCGCTTCCCGTGGGAGCCACGGTGACCAGTCGCCCCGCAATATCGAACCGTTGAGCCATCAGTGCTGCATTCATGATCGATCTTCTTCGCGGCCTTATACCACAAACCGCGTGTCTTGTCGCGCGGATACGCCGGGAAAAAGGTGTTGATTCTCCTTTTTGCGCCCTATAGCATCCCTGTTTAGAGCCTGAAAGGGTGGAACGCCCTTTCCGACGATGTTCTATTTTCGGCGAGATAGCTCAGCTGGTAGAGCAACGGACTGAAAATCCGTGTGTCGACGGTTCGATCCCGTCTCTCGCCACCACCCTTCGCTCCTCGCTTCGCTCAGAGCTACAGGTGGCAAGCCACCATCGACGAGGAGCGGAGGCTGTCCCGCCGTGGCCATTCGAACAGCAGTGAGAATGCGAAGGAGGACGGCCAGGGAGAAACGGGGATGACCGAACCTACCCCTCCTGCCGGCGCACGAGGGAAGAGAGTTTTCTCCTCATCGCCGAACCGCCCAGCAACAACAACATCGACATGCTGGCGAAGGTGCCGGGTTCTGGCGTGCTGTAGTCCCAGTTGTCGATTCCGTAGGACTCCCAGGCCTCGGGGTTCGCCGGTGCCGCAAAACTGAACCCGATGTAGTCCACGTTGGCCAGCACGCTGGCGAAGGAGGCGCCCCCGGGGGTCGCCAAGGTCCATCCCGCCGGGCCCCGCCGCCGTGTTGCTCCACACCGTCGTGCACCCGATCACCGTCCCGGGACCCCCGATGCAGATCCCGCCGCCATCGCCCGCCGCCCGGTTGTTTCGGATTTCACCGCAGCCCTCAACCGTGCCGTCCGCCGCGATAAACACGCCACCACCCCGCGCATCCGATACGTTGCCGGTGATCACGCACCCGCTCACAACACCGTTCGTGGCGAAGTAGATGCCGCCGCCATCTCCGGCGCTGTAGCCGCGCCGGATCGTGAAGCCCTGGATGGTCGCTTCGATCGTGTTCGTGACCAGGAAGCAGCGGACGGAGCCGCCGCCGTCCACCATCGTCGCCGCGGCGCCGTTCAGCGATTGGAGGGTGATGTTGTTCGAAACCACGATCTCGGACGTGAGACTGTAGGCGCCATTGTTGACGACAACCGTATCGCCGTCGGAGGCCGCATCGACGGCAGCCTGGATGCTGGTGGCGGCGTCAGGCCAACTCGTATAGGGACTCTTGTCGCCGCCGGACAGCGACACATAGTGAGTATCGGCCGCAAAAAGAGAGGTGGAAAAGAGGAAGGCGGCCACGGCGCGGATGCCCATCGTGATGCCCGTGTGAACCATCGCGTTCCAGGGGCCGTATGCCGTTACCCGCATGTTCAAGCTCCGCCAAGAAAGATAGCCGTAACGCCGCGCTTGTCAGGATGGGCAGGGCGCATGCCAGCGTTAGACGAGTAGATACAACAAACCATCCTGACCGTCAACCACGCCGTGCCGGCGCCATGGCCGGAAGCCGCCGGGAACGTGTTCTTGACCGCGCCGGCGCTGCACGGCTAGCATGGGCGTCATCACGAACCGGTTTCGGATCATCCAGCGTCGACTTGGAGGACTGCCCTCATGAACGTTAGAACTCGCGGTAGACTTGGCCTCGTCTGTATCCTGGCACTTGCCCTCTGCCTCCCCCTGTCCGCCGCCGACAAGCTCGAGGGCGTCAGCCGCCACGGGCAGAGCGAGCGCGGTACGTTGCGAGGGTTGACCGTGGTGGTCCTGCGCGGGACCCACGCCGAGCGAGGCGAGGCGCAGGGAGTCCTCTGCGCCCGCGAGATCATCGCGGAGATCCGCGACTTCGCCATTCCCACGGCAGAAACCGGCTCGAAGGCCCTGACCGGTCTCAAGGGGATCGACGCGTACGAGAAGGTGATTCGTCCCTCGATGAGCAAGCTGCGCTGGGCCCCCCGATTCGAAGAGGAACTGGCGGGCATGTTGCGCGGCATACAGAAAGCGCTGCCCGCCGCCAAGGACCGGCTCCTGCCGGAGCTGGGACGCGAGATCGACGTGGATGACTTGAAGGCGTGGAATACACTGGCAGACTGGGCACACCAGGGCTGCAGTTCGTTCGCCGCCTGGGGCGCGCTGACGCCGGACGGCCAAGCCGTTGCCGGGCGCAACCTCGACTTCCCCTCATCGCCCGGGGTGCGTGCCGCCCACTGCCTGATGGCCTTTGTCCCCAGCGAAGAAGGGATCCAGCCGACCCTCGGCGTGTCGTTCATGGGAATGATCGGCGTCATCACCACGATGAACCAGGACGGCGTGTTCGTGTCCATGAACAACATCAGCGAGCTGGTGTCGTCCGACAAGACCAACCGCATCCCGCGCTGCCTGGCCCTGCGCGAAGCGCTCGAACAGGCGCACAGCGCCACGGCCCTGGCCGACGTGCCCGAGTCGCTGAGGAAGCAACCGATCCTGGTGGGTAACAACATCCTCGTATGCCGGGCGGCGCCGCGGGGCCCCCTCGCCGCCGTGCTGGAATGGGACGGCCAGCCACAGGACCAGGGAGTCACCCTCCGCAGCAGCGAGCAACGAAACGGCGCACACGCTATTTTTTGCACCAATCACTACCTTGATCGGGGCGGAACGAGCGCGGAGGCGGGCAGCCTGGGCCGCTACGCCGCCATGCGCGAGGAGACCGGACGATTCCTCGCGGAGGAAAAGCAGATAGCGTCGATCCTGGAAGCGCGCCGGATCCTCGCGCGCAGCGCGGGGCCCAAGACCCTCCATTCGGTTGTCGTCTGGCCGGCCACGCGGCGCTGGGCCGTGGCGCTTTCACCGGGCGAAGGGAAACCCGCGGTGAACGAGCCCTGGGTGGAATTCTCCTGGACCGACGTGCTGCCGGCACCATGAGGAAGGCCGGAGGTCAGAGACTGACTGAACGACGAACATCCAACACCGAACTTCGAAGGCAGATCTGAGCATTCATGAACTCGCTCTCGCTGGATATCCTGGTCATCACGGACCTGCATTACGTGAGTGCCACCACGCCGCCCGCGCCGGAAGACGGTCGCCAGACGTTCCTTGGGCCGCTGCTACTGCGTAAGGCCCTGCTCCGGCTCACACACCAGGGGATTGCGCCCGGACTCATCGTTCTACTGGGCGACCTGATCGACAACGGCGATGGATCCGCGGCCAGGCAGGATCTGACCGCCATCTCCAAGGAAGCACAGCGCGTAGGTCTTCCTGTCCTCGCCACGGCGGGCAATCACGATGGAAATTTCGACACCTATGCCAGCCTCCTGCATTGCCGCGCCGGCTTTCATGAACTCGCCGGTTACGGTTTTCTTGTGTTCCACGACCGGTACGCCCCCCCTCACGACGCCATGACACGCGCCGACGCGGACCTGGCGCTTCCCGCCCGCGCCGCCGCCAAGCATCCGGCGCTCCCGCTGATTGCCCTCCAGCACAGCCCCTTGCACCCGGACATCGTCGCTGACTATCCCTACATGCCGACGAATCGGGAAGCGATCATGGCCGGCTACCGCCGGAGCGGTGTCTTCCTGTCCCTGGGCGGCCACTACCACGCGGGCCAGCCCAGCCACGTCGTGAATGGCACCACCTACTACACCGCACCGGCCGCCTGCGAGGCCCCCTTTCGGTTCGCCGTGGTCAGCCTGCACGGCCGGGAGGTCACGGTCCGTGAGTTCGCGCTCCAGGCACCCCTGCCCTCGCTCGTGGATTGCCACTGCCACACGGAATTCGCCTACTGCGGCACCACGGTGGCGGTGGAGGATAACATTCGTGTCAGCCGCACCCTGGGCCTGGAACGCACCTGCATCACGGAGCACGCGTTCCAGCTGTACTTCAACGAGAAGGACGCCTGGAGCTGGCGGTGGCAGACCGATGACAAACTGGTCCGACGCTGTTGGTTGTCGGGGCGGGGCCGCATGCCGCAGTTCCGGCGGTTCGTCCGGCACCTGCGAAGCGACACTGTGGCCTTCGGTCTCGAGGTGGACCTCCGTGCCGACGGCAGCCTGATGCTCGCCGACGAGGATCGCGCCGGTTGGGATTTCCTGATCGGCGCCGTGCATGCCTTGCCGGGGTTCGAGCAGGGCCGCACCTCGCAGGCGGAAGCCGAAGCGCTCTTTCTTCGCGATACGGAACGGCTCCTGGCACATCCTATCGCGATCCTGGCGCATCCGTTTCGTTTCTTCAACCGCGGCGGCCTGAAGACGCCGTGCCACCTCTACGGGCGGGTGGCCACGATGCTCAAGCAGGCCGGCGTGGCCGCCGAACTGAACTTCCATACGCAACAACCCGATCCGGTCTTCGTCGAACAGTGCCTTTCGCGGGGGGTGAAGATCGCGCTCGCCACGGATGCGCACGAGATGGCGGAAGTCGGAGAGCTGTGGCCGCACCTGGATGTACTGCGACAGGTGGGTGCGCGAGAGGCCGATCTGCCGGGCATTCTCTTCTCGCCGTTCGCGGCGAAGAAGGCATAGCGCATGGGGCATAGCGCATGGGGCATGGAAAACAGGAAGATCGAAACTCGAAACTGTTTTTGACTTCTGACCTCTGACTCCTGAGCCCTGACTCCTGGAACCTGTCCCCTTCTGCTGGAGCTCAGTTGTTCGTGGTGGCTTCGGGAAGCGGCAGCTCCGCGTGCTTCATTTCCGCGGAGTGAGCCCCTGATCGCGGCAACAAGTATTGAAGGGGCCGGCGGTTCACGGCATGCATCAGGAACAAGCCGATGAGCACGGCCGCCACGCACTTGGTCACCACGCTCTTGGACCATAGTCCCCAGGCGGCAAAGGCGAGCCCCAACACCAAGGGGAATATCTTCAACAGGGTCTTGATCCAATTGGCGTTGGCCTTGAAATACACGTCGCCAAGGACAAAGACCACAAACAGGAATCCCGCGATCGCCAGGCTGAGGCCGTGGTACTTGCCCACAAACCGATCGTCTTCCGCCGGCTTTTCGTCTTTCGCCGATTCATCTGCGCCTACGGGCTCATGCGCGTCGAGAAGTATGGTCTCCCGATGGCCGCCGCCCCCCAGGAGTCTCCGTCCCGTGTCCGGGGCAGGAATGTCGGCCTCACCGGCAGGTTCAGGATCCCGTTTCTCAGCGACCGGCTCGTCAACCTTTTGCACCAACGGGAGAGGCGGTTGCGCTGTGAGCGCGAGAGAGAGCGGGTGTAGTGCGGGGGGGAGCATCGGCGGCGCTTTCGAAGGGTCTTCGTTGCCGCCGCCGACCGGATTGGCCAGACCGAGGCACACCGTCC
>Ga0172375_10005200_pt1 | contig 18870 bp, 20 predicted proteins | sample LakKiv1m_FD_114537 | JGI IMG/M metagenome (GOLD analysis project Ga0172375, IMG submission 114537) | Freshwater microbial communities from Kabuno Bay, South-Kivu, Congo - kab_092012_11.1m | ecosystem: Environmental > Aquatic > Freshwater > Lake | place: Democratic Republic of the Congo...
AGATATTTTTCGGTAGTAGAGAGACGTTTGTGGCCGACAAGTTTGCTGACATAAACAAGAGGGGTGCCTGAAGTGAGTTGGTGGGCGATAAAAGTATGTCTAAGGTCGTTGACTTTGGCGTTTTCAATGCCGGCGAGGCGGAAGTAGCGGTCAATACTACTCCTGATGTTGCGAACTAAAAAGGGATTACCCGTTTTGGTGACAAAGACATTTTTTGTATCGGTTTTGGGGCGGTCTTCAAGGTAGAGTTTGAGGGCTTCTTTGGCTGAGGAATTAAGAGGAATAGTGCGGGAAGGGTGGGACTCGTAGGCACGGATGGTAATTTTATCCTCGTTTAGATCAAGATCTTCTAGCTCGAGATTGGCAAGTTCACCAATACGCATACCCGTTTGAAGAAGGAGCTCGACAATGGCACTGATACGAACATCATCGCGACAAGCGTCACGAAGGGCACGATATTCGATTCTAGTAAGAATTCGAGGTGGCTTAAGCTGATATTTGGGATGGGTTACGGTCGTGGCTGGGTTTGAGTCAATTTTTTTTTGAGACTGAAGATAGCGAAAGAAAGATTTGATGGAGTTGATTTTGCGGGAAATTGATTTAGCAGTATAGTTTTTATCGGCTAAGTAGGCCTTGAAGTCATTGATGTCCTGTGTATCTACTTGTTCGGGGCTAGTTTTGCCGGTTTTTGCCACGAAATCGAGAAGTTGTTCGATATCTTTAGTGTAGGCTAAAATGGTGGCAGTGGCTCTGCCTGTAGACTCGAGGCTTTTTTGGAACTCGTTTTGAGCAGAGCGAAAGGGATTGGTTTGATCCATGAGTTATTTTTAGATGATTAGTTATATATCTTCCTAAAAAAGATTATCGGATATAATGATATCACGCTGGTTTTACAACGTCAAGAACTTAGGGGGTATTGGATTGTGCTTAAATTATAGATAAGATATGGCTAAGAGAAGGCAGATAGTAAAAGTAATCTTGTTGGTGGTGTTGGTGTATTTGAGTTGGGTTTTGGGTAGGAGTCTGTGGGATTTATATCAGGCTAAGGATCGTCTTATTGAAGCAGAGGTAAATTTGGACGAAGTTAAGGCCGAACAGGAGATGTTGTCTGCACGTTTAGAAGAAGTTAGAAGTGATGAGTTTAAAGAGAAGGAAGTACGTGACAAATTGACGCGAAGGTTGCCAGGTGAGACGGTGGTGTTAGTACCTGAGGTTGAGTTGGTAGAAAGGGGGCTGAGAGAGAAAAACGAAGAGAAGAGGCCAAATTGGCAGAAGTGGTGGGATCTGTTCTTTGGAGAATAGATGACTTTGGTTGCGGGCCTGGGGAGTTGAACCCCGGTTAAGAGAGATTATGCACGGTTATCTCCAATTGCTTGGAGTGTCGGACTATATCATCATCCCTTATTTATTGGGGAGCCCGGCGTGTAGTCTCTACGGGGTCAATTACGACTTCCCTCGGGGTTGCCCACTTATTTCGTGGGTTTCACCGATATAGCCAGGTTTTCGATTGCGATTACTCACAAAAGGGCCCATTTGAGCCTCTCAAGATACCGACCTTCCGCCCGCATGTTAAGCACATGAAATGAGCTTGTGTGTATTATACAAGGCTAACTTGGGATTGACAAATTCGGGTTATTTTGGGGTAATTGAGATATGGATATGACGTTATTTGTCAAATTGCAGGAAGGAAGAAAGAGATACCAAAAAGAGAGATCAAGGAAATTGCAGGAATTGGTTGATGAGTTTTACAAGATTGGCATTCAAGAGATTGGGGGCTTGAGTGTTCGTGAAAGATTTATTGCTGGAGTGGCGCTGTATTGGGCTGAGGGTTTTAAACATAAAGATGAGAGCAGGTTAGGCTTCGCCACAATGGATAGTAAGATGGCAATGTTTTATATCAGGTGGCTTGAAGAGTGTTTGGGTGTGGATAGAAGCAAGTTGGTGTTTAGAGTGACGGCTAATTTATATTTTATAGATAAGATAAGAAGTATGGAGGAGTATTGGCAGAAGAGCTTGGGTGTTAATCGAGACCAGTTTACTAGACCGTTTTATCAAAGAAGTAAGCAAAAACGAGACTATCGAGATAGGCAGGGTGAGTATCATGGAGTGATCAGGATTCATGTGCGGGAGAGTAAGAATTTATTGAGAAGAATGAGGGGTTGGATGGCTGGTTTAGCCATGGAATGATAGAATATATAAGGTAGATCTGGCAGGGTAGCTCAGTTGGTTAGAGCATGGGATTCATAAACCCAAGGTCGCGAGTTCGATCCTCGCCCCTGCTACATAATTTGAGTTGGTTCACAGTTGTTGTGAAACAGGTTAGAATGTTGCCATGAAGAAGCGAGTTTTGACAGGAGACAGGCCGACGGGAAGATTGCATATTGGTCATTTTTTGGGGTCTTTGAGAAATAGAGTAGAGATGCAGGAAAGCCATGACCAGTTTGTGTTGATAGCCAATGTGCAGGCGTTGACAGATAACTTTGATGATCCGGGACGAGTTAAAGATTCAATTATGGAGTTATTGTGTGATTATTACGCAGTAGGTATAGATTTTGATAAGACAACGGTGTTTATCCAGAGTGAGGTGCCACAGATTCATGAGATTTTTGTTTATTTGGCGAATTTTGTGACAATACAGCAAGTATCACACAATCCGACTATAAAGACTGAGTTAAAACAAAAAAGGATGGAGAAAAGTACTCCGTTGGGCTTTTTTATGTACCCGGTACACCAAGCGGCGGATATATTGTGTGTGAGGGCTGATCTGGTGCCGGTGGGTAAGGATCAGGCGCCAATGGTTGAGGGTACAAGGGACTTGGCGAAAAAGTTTAATGAGATGTATGGTAAGGCGGTGTTGACTGAACCTGAGGCGGTGTACGGTGTGGAGAAGAATGTGCCTGGGGTTGATGGAAATGAGAAGATGGGTAAGTCGCTTAATAATGCGATATATTTGGGTGATTCCCGAGATGAGTTGCGAAAGAAGGTTTTCTTGGTATATACGGATCCTAATAGAATTCATGCGGATGATCCGGGTACGGTGGAGGGGAATGTTGCTTTCATTTATCACGATTTATTTAATAGTGATAAAAGCGAGGTTGAGGACTTGAAATCAAGATATCGGGCAGGGAAGGTGGGAGATGTTGTGGTGAAGGAGAGGTTGTTTGAGGTGATGGATGAGTTTTTGAGTCCGATTAGGGAGAAGAGGCGTGAGGCTGAAGAGAGAAAGCAGGAATTGCTGGAGAAAGCTTTAGAGGGAAGTAAAAAGGTGAGGGAGATTGCCGATGAGGTAGTTGGAGAGATGAAGGAGGCTATGAAAATTAGATTTTAGAATGAAGAGTGAAATAAGTTATGACCAGTTTGGGGAGCTTGATCTACGGGTAGGTGAGGTGGTGGCGGCAAGTTTGCCTGATTGGAGTGAAAAACTGGTTAGGTATGAGGTGGATTTTGGTGAAGAAATAGGAAAGAGGGTGATGTTTTCTGGTATTCGAGAGTGGTATGGACCTGGGGAGTTAATTGGTAAAAAGTACGTGTTTGTGGTTAATATGAAGTATAAAAAAATGGGTCCGGAGGAAAGTCAGGGGATGATGATAATGGCGGAGCAAGAAGGTAGGCCAGTACTGATGCCAGTTGATGGGAGAATTGTAAATGGTAGTGTGGTGAGGTAGATATGACCGGATTAAGATTGAGTTTGGATGAGTTTCTTTTGAGTTTGAAGCTGGCTCCGCGGATGGTGGTGGAGGTGGTTGTTGAGAACAAAGAGGATGGATTATTGATGCTGAGAAGGCAAGGGGATCCTTTTAAGGGAAGTTGGCATTTGCCTGGCAGTTTTCTGATGAAGGGAGAAAGTATAAGTGAGTGTGTTAGGAGAGTACTGGAAGATGAGTGTGGTCAAGGAGGGGACTCAAACGTATGGCAGTTTGTTGGGTTATTTGAGAATCCTGATGGTGATCCACGGGGTCATTTGATTCATTATGTGGTTAAAGTAGAAGATATTAAGGTGGAAACTGATTCTAGGAAACATTTTTTTACGACCTTGCCGGAGAAGGTGATTGGTTATCAGAAGCAGTTTTTGTCTGAGTTGGGATATAAGTAGGTGATGGTTTGAGGCTTTGAGAGCTGGTACAATGAGCGAGATGGAAAATAGGGATAAACGTTTGCCTGAGGAAAGAATTAGAAAGATAGAGTTGGGTTTCAAGATGAGGCCGAGAAGGTGGCTGATGTGGCTATTGATAGGTTTGCTTTTCTTGCCGTTTGTTTTGTCTTTGATGGATCCATCAATGTTATTGGATGAGGTACCGATTTCACAAGCAATTAGTGATATTAAGGAAAATAGGGTGAGAAAGGTTAGCTTGAACGGTGATGAGATTTTGATGGAGTATGTTAGCGAGGAGATTAAGATTTCAAGAAAGGAAGAAGGGTCAAGTTTTATCGATACTCTTCAACAAGAGGGTGTTAATCCTGATCAGGTTGAGATATCGGTCCAATCACAGGCGATGGGAAGATTGATGGCTTCGTTGTTGTTAAACTTACCAATTCTTCTGGTGATGGGATTCTTGTTGTATATGATGCTGAAGCAAGCTAAAGGGGCTCAGAGTAATATTTTTGGGTTTGGTAAGAGTACGGCTAAGGTTTTTGCTAAGGGTAAACAAAATGTGACTTTTAAGGATGTAGCTGGAGTAGATGAGGCGAAGAGGGAGTTAGAGGAGGTGGTGGATTTCTTGAAACGTCCTAAGAAATATCGAGCATTGGGAGCGCGGACACCTAAGGGGGTGCTGTTGATTGGTCCGGCTGGGGTGGGTAAAACGTTGTTGGCTAAGGCGGTGGCGGGTGAGGCTGGAGTACCATTTTTCTCAATGGCTGGAAGTGAGTTTATGGAGATGTTGGTGGGGGTGGGAGCTTCAAGGGTGAGAGATTTGTTTAACACGGCTAAAAAGGCTGCACCAGCAATTATTTTTATTGATGAGTTGGATGCGATTGGTAGAGTTAGAGGCATGGCTGGATCGGTGGGCGGACATGATGAAAGAGAACAAACTTTGAATCAAATTCTGGTGGAGATGGATGGATTTACGCCAAATGATAATGTGATAGTGTTGGCGGCGACAAATAGACCAGATGTGCTTGATCCGGCCTTGGTGCGTCCGGGAAGATTTGATAGAAGAGTGTCTTTGGATATGCCAGACATTGAGGGGAGAAAAGCGATATTGGCGATTCATGCCAAGGGTAAGCCGTTTGATAAAGGGCTTGATTGGAGCCGGGTAGCAAAGAGGACGGTTGGTTTTTCTGGTGCTGACTTGGAAAACATGCTTAATGAGGCGGCAATTCAGGCAGCGCGGTCGGCAAAAAAGGCAATTAGTGCTAAAGATATTGAGGAGGCGGCAACGAAGGTGAAGTTGGGCCCTGAAAAAAGAAGGTTACAAAGTGATTTAGAGAGAAAGATGACGGCTTATCATGAGTCTGGCCATGCGGTGGTTGGTCATATGTTGCCGGGAGCAGATCCAGTGCATCGGGTGAGTATAGTGAGCAGGTTGATGAGTTTGGGGCAAACCTTGGCTTTACCAGAGCGAGATAAGTATCAACAAACTAAGTCTGAGCTGATTGATATGATGGCAATGATGTTAGGTGGTAGGGCGGCTGAAAGGTTGGTATTTAAGGAACTGACAGCCGGAGCAGCTAATGATATTGAGAAAGTGACTCGAGTGGCTCGGAAAATGGTGGTGGACTTTGGCATGAGTGATTTGGGCCCAGTAGCTTTGGGGCCGATGTGGGAAACATCGGAGTGGGGAAGGAGTTTTGTGGAGCCGGATCAAGTGTCGGAAGAGATGAAGGCAAAAATTGATAAGGAAGTGAAAAGGTTGGTTGATGAGGCAATGAAGACAGCTGAGGCTGTGTTGCGTAAGCATATGAAGAAAGTAGACAAGCTAGTTGAGGTTTTGTTGGCTCAAGAAACAGTAGAAGGAGAGGAGTTTGAAAAGATAATGGGTGTTAAGAAGGCTAGTAATGAATAAGGTAGAATAGGCCGTATGACAGGCCAGAGAATTGAGTATAAAACTGTCGGTATTGAGGTGGCTGAAAGTGAGGCTAATTGGGTAAGGTTGGATTGGGGTGGTCATGAGATAATTGTGGCAGCTCGGAAGTTGGATGGTCCGGTGGTGGTAGTGAGAATGGACAATGATAATGGGGATGTGGTTGAGAGTGTAGATTTGGGTGAGGTAGATCAAGATAGTGAGATAACATGGACGGTTAAGAGATTAGAGTTATTGTTGATGGAGGTTGAGGCGGACGAGCTGATGCTGATTGATTCTGGTAAACAATCTCGTTGTAAGCCAGTTTTGTTAACAAAAGAGAGAGGTGAGGTGGTGTCTTGGAAAAGAGTTAAAGATAGGAGGTTTACTCGAGGATGGCGCTGGGAGAGAGATGAGCAGTTTAATCCCGAGGATGAGGTTTTTGTATTTTTGAATGGTGAGACAGGTGATATATCAGTGAGAAATCGGAAAGGGGTATGAGTAAAAGATTAGTTTTAGTTGATGGAATGGCCATTTTGCATCGGGCGTATCATGCTTATCCATTGAGTTTAACTGCACCCGATGGTGAGTTAACTAATGCAGTTTATGGTTTTACGACAATACTGATGACGGTGATTGAGAAACTGAAGCCGAGTCATGTGGTGGTAGCTTGGGATGTAGGCAAGCCGACGTTTCGACATAAAGAGTATAAAGGATATAAGGCTAGAAGAGAAAAACCTGATGATGAGCTGATAGGACAGATCGGCAGGACTCAGGAGGTGGTTGAGGTACTGAATATTCCGCAGTTTGGGGTAGAAGGGTATGAAGCGGATGACGTGGTGGGTACTTTATCAAGGCAAGCTATTAAGGATATAGAGAGTGAGGTAATTATCGTAACTGGGGACAGGGACGCTTTACAATTAGTTAGAGAGGAAAAGGTAAGGGTTTGGATGCCGGCAGCTCCGAGTCGGCAGGGCCAGTCAAGGGGGCCGATGTTGTATGACAGGGAGGCAGTGGTGGCAAAGTATGGGATGAGACCAGAGCAGTTGGTAGATTTAAAAGCGTTAATGGGTGATAGTAGTGATGATATTCCCGGGATTAAAGGGATTGGTGAGAAGACGGCTAGTAAGTTAATAATTGAGTTTGGTGGACTGGATGAGTTGTATCAAGTCTTGAAGAAAGATAGAAATAGGGTGGTAGAGTTGGTAGGTGAAAGATTCACGCGAATGTTGGAAGAAGGTGAGAAAGATGCGTATATGTCGAGAAAATTGGGAAAGATTGTGTTGGAGGTGCCGGTTAAGTTGTCTTGGGAGAAGTGTAAACTGTCAAATTATGATCGTAAAAGGGTGGTTGAGTTGTTTGAGAAATTGGCGTTTAGAAGCTTGATAGACAAGCTGCCTAATGATGAGTGGGATGAGAATTTGGAAGGGTTGTTTAGTTAGGTTATATTATGATGATGATTGATAAAAATTGGGTATATGTTCTTTTGGCCTTAGGTTTGGCGGTATTGGCTGGGCTGGGTATTGTAGCTGGTCAGGTGGAGGTGACTCCGCTTGGTCCATCTGGAATGGGTTTTTAATAAGCAATTGATATTAAACTATGAAGCGGGATGTGTTGACTTCTTTGAGTGACGAAAAGCTGGTTGTTTATGTGAGAGAGAAGGATAAGGAGGCATATAGTGAGGTGGTGAGGAGATATGGTGATAAGTTGTGGAGGTATGTTCAGTATATGATACGAGATGGTGACTTAGCGGCTGAGATAGTGCAGAGATCTTTGGTTAAGGGATATGAGAATTTAAACAGTTTTGATGTAAGCAGGAAGTTTAGCTCGTGGATATATAGGATTGCTCATAATGAAACGATTAGTGAGATGAGGGGTAGAAAGAAGATTTTATATTGGCCATTGGATGCTGATCTGTGGGGAGTTTTTGAGAGTAGGGAGCAGAGTCCCGAGGATAAACTTGATGATAAACTGATGAGGGAGTGGTTGGACAGTTGTATGGCGGAGTTGAGTGAGAAATATCGGGCTGTATTAGTATTGTATTATCTTGAGGATAAGAGTTATGAAGAAATTAGTGAGATTTTACGTATTAGTATGGGAACAGTGGGAACTAGATTAAGCCGGGGTAAGGCTTTGGTAAAAAAATTATGTAAGCGAAATAATGGAGAAAGATAAGGATAAACAAAAGTTTGAGGAGGAGGTAATGAAGAAAATTCATAAGGGTCAGATACGGATGCGGCCAAGAATTTATTTTGTACTCGGGTCGGTAATGGTGGGGGTGGGATTGGTGTTGTTGGTGGGACTGAGTGTATTGGTAACGCACGCGTTCTATGTCCGGCTTGTGGTGTTGGCTCGAATGGGATTTGAAAATGTGAGTTTGGGATGGTGCTTAATGTGGATGAGATTCTTCCCATGGGAGATGTTAATTGTGGCGATGTTAATGATATTGGTGGGCGGATATTTATTGAGGAAGTATGAGTTTGTGTATAAGCGAGGGTTGGGTTTAGCTCTGGTGGTAATGGTGTTGGTGATAGTAGTATTAACGATATTGATGAACTGGATCGGGTTGGGTGGGTTTTTTAGGCAGAAACCTTTGTTAAAACAGCTATATATGTATCAGGAGCACCCTGGAGGATTGGATGAGTGGAGAGAAAGATATCTTGGGCCAGGAACACCTGGTTCTGGAAAGGTGAGAGGGGTAAAGCAGTTTAGACATTTGTGAAATATTTCTTGAGAGTTGGGCGTAGTATAGGTAGTCACCCGTAAGAGTTTGGATATAAGTTAAGGGGTGAAGGAAGGGAGGTGAGTTTGGAATGAATAGAATGAAAAAGACAATTGTGTTGCCAGTGGCAGCATTAGCTTTAATGGCCATGTTGGCGTATGGGGTGGGTCAGGTGAAGGCTGATGAACAATTTAAAAACCATCCGTTGGTTCAGTTTATTGCCGAGAGGCTTGATCTGGATGAAGAAGAGGTGTTGACGGCGATGGAGGATTTTCAAGAACAACGTCATGAGCAGGCGGGGGTTCAGTTTGAGAATCGATTGACTCAGGCAGTGCTTGATGGCAAGTTAACTGAAGATCAGAGAGAAATGATTTTGCAGAAACATGAGGAGATGAGAGCTGAGCAGGAGAGCAATTGGGCGGTTTTAGGAGAGATGTCTTCTGATGAGCGTAGAGATGAGATTATGGCTCGTCATGAAGAGCTAAAGTCTTGGGCAGAGGAGAATGGTATTGATCTGTCATATTTTAGTATGGGAATTGGACGTGGTCAGAGAATGCATGGTATGAGTGGAGAGTTTGGAGCGGGTTGGTAGGTCCTTTTTTGGTCGACGAGCACCCTCGAGAGAGGGTGCTTTGGTGTCTAGAGTTGCAGATTGGAGAAAACGCGATAGATAAGGATAGCCGGCCAAACAATGGATTTGAGAATTCCGATTAAGCCTTCAATGATGGTTGAGGACTGGGAGGTAGTAGACAAGAGCGCCAACTAATCCAAGGCCGTATATTGTGTTGGCTGTTGCGTGACAATTGGAGTTTGAGTCATTAGGTTTTTTGTTGGTGGTCATACTGAAAAGTATATCATTAGGTTTGAGTTTAAGATCCTGATAGAATGAGGTTGATGAAAGTAGCAATAGTTCATGATTTTATTAAAGAGTTTGGTGGTGCTGAAAGGGTGCTTCGGGTATTGGCAGATATGTATCCAGAGGCGCCAATTTTTACGGCTTTTAGGGTTAGGGGATCGGCGTGTGATAAAGAATTTGCGGATAGAAAGATTGTAGAAAGTGGGTGGGCTTGGCTGATTCGGCGTTGGAGATTGTATTCGCCGTTGCGATTTTTGTTGCCTTGGATTTGGGGGTCGATCGACTTAAGTGATTATGATTTGGTGATTACTTCTTGTTCTGGATATATTGCTCGAGGTTTTAGGGTTGGTGATAAAACTAAAGTAGTTGCGTATTGTCATACACCGCCGAGATTTTTGTACGGCTATGAAACATCGATTGATTTACAGAAATACTGGCCGGTAAAGATCTATGCTTATGTGGTGAATCATTTCTTGAGGAAGTTTGATTTTGAGACAGCAAATCGAGTGGATAAGTGGGTGGTAAATAGTAGGAATGTGCAGAACAGGGTCAAGAAGTTCTATCGGAAAGATTCGGTGATAATATATCCACCAATTGAGATAGATAAGTTTGGAGGTAAGTTTGATGATTTGAGCAGAGAGGATTATTTTTTGATTGTATCAAGATTAGTTGGAGCTAAAGGATTGGAGGAGGCGGCTAGAGCTGCTAGTGAGTTGGGTTTTGAGTTAAAGATTGCTGGAGGATCAGCTGGTTATACTAAAGTAGAGGAGAGATTAAAGGAGATGAGGGTGGAGATGTTGGGGAGGGTGAGTGATGAGGAGTTGGTGAGTTTGTATACAAAAGCAAAGGGATTTATTGCCTTGGCTAAGGATGAGGATTTTGGAATGACAGTGGTTGAGTCAATGGCGGTCGGAACTCCGGTGATAGCATTTAATGGAGGTGGTTTTAGAGAGACAGTTAAGGAAGGTGTGACTGGAGTATTAATTAATGGTACTGATGTGAATTCAATTCGGAAAGGAATGGATAAGTTTAATAAAATAAAGTGGGATGAAGATAAGATTAAGAAATGGGCGAAAAGATTCTCGCGAGAGAGGTTTGAAAAGGAGTTTGAAGGTATAACTAAGGAGGTGGTTAAAAATGCCTGAGTTACCTGAGGTGGAGATAGTTGCTCGGCAATTGGATGAAAGAATAAGGGGGAGGGTGATTGATAGGGTTGAGGTGTTGAACAAAAAGTCATTTCAGGGTGATGCCAAAGATTTATGTGGTAGAAAGATCGCTAGGGTTTTCAGGAGGGCAAAGATGGTTGTTTTGGAGTTCGATAGGTGGGAGATGGTGTTATTAGTTCATCTGAAAATGACTGGTCAGTTGGTGTGGCGCTTGAAGTCTTGGAATGTTGATCATTTGAAACGGGGTGTAGTAGGAGGACATCCAACTAGGGATTGGGTGGATGAATTGCCAAACAAGCATACTCGAGTGATATTTAATTTAGTTGATGGTTCGAGATTGTTTTTTAATGACATGCGTATTTTTGGGTGGGTTAGAGTGTTGTCTGGGGAGGACTGGAGAAAGATAGAGAATGAGTTGCCACCTGACGTGGTAGACGAGAGCTTTAGTCTTGGGTATTTAATGCGAGTGTTATCTAAATCAGCCAGGTTGGTGAAACTGGTGATTATGGATAGCGTGAAAATCGGCGGGGTAGGAAATATCTATGCGAATGATGCTTTAAACTTAGCAAAAATTTGCCCCAGTCGTAGAGCTAACAGTTTAACCAGGAAAGAGGTTGGGTTATTACACGCGGCCTTAAAAGAAGTGATGAGGCGGGGAATAAGATATGGTGGCGCGACATATTCTGATTTTCGAGACACTCAAGGATTGGGCGGGAAATATCAAGACCATTTTTTGGTGTACAACAGGGAGGGTGGAGTTTGTCCAAATTGTGGTGGGGAAATTGTTAAAACCAAAATCGGAGGAAGAGGAACATATTATTGCCCCAAGTGCCAAGTATGATTAGCTTCGAAAACGTTTAAGAGTGTTCTTGGGAGTTTGCCAGAGGAGGATGAGGAGAAGCTTGTTTAGTCGATTGCCCCAACGTTTCCAAAAGTCGGTAAAGTAAATGATATTAAGTAGGATTAGAGAAATGGTGATGATGGCATCATAGTTGGTGCGTGAATGATAGATGTCTTCCAGTTCAAGCCACATAGCAAATTCATCATAGGCAAGACCCAGCGCGATTCCATAAAAAACAGCTAAACGGAGACGCATTTTGTTGCTGAGGTCGTGAGTGAGGGTGATGAAACCTAGGATACTAAGGAGAAATATGCCATAGGCAAAATGGTGGATGTGGTTACCCCTAACGGTAAGAAAAAGGTTGGGGATGAAGTAAACAAGAAGGCGTGAGCTGATAAATGTGCCGAGGAAAGAGAGGAAAATAAGAAAGGGGAGACCTTTGTCTGGTTTGGGTTTGAAGCGGTTGATGAGGTTCATAGTTTTATAGACTTGGTTAGTTGTTTGACTAATTGGAGACTAATTTCTCCTTGGGGGACATGCTTGTCTAGATTCAGGGATACAAATCTAGTGTTGGGGAGAATAGCTTTAATAGCAGGAATGGTTTGTTTCATATTAACGTAGTTGTCTTTGGGTGTGTAGAGGTAAATCGTGGGGATGTTATTTGGTGGCTCTTGAGTAAGGTCTGTTTGAAGTAGATCGTGGGCTGTTTCGGCCATAACTCGGGAAGGTTGTTGGCGCCACTGGTCGATTTCGTAGGCAAGAGTTTTTGGGTCAATGATGTTGGGCTGGACGAGTTGATAGAGAGCGGTCATTAGCCGGTCTGATTTGATAATGCGATCTACGCCTTGATATATTTGGGGGTACTTAAGTAAGTATGGGTGAGTGAGAAACTTAATCAGGTTTTGTTTGGTGTTTAGAGTAAGATGTTTGTGGCTGACTGGGGTGGCCAAGAGAATCAGTTTTTCAGGTTGGAACTTGAGTTTTTTGAGGAGTTTAATGGCGATGATACCGCCCATGGATAAGCCAATAATTGAGAAGTTGGATAGTTTTTGGTCAGAGATCCAGTGTTTTAGGATGTTTGTATAGCGATCGGTGGTATGAGGTTGGTTGGGCGGTGAGTTGCCATAGCCGGGGAGGTCGGGAGCTATGACTTGGTAATCTCGACTTAGATAGGTGATGATGGATTTGAAGCGAAGAGCTCCACCTTTTTGGCCATGGAGGAGGAGGATTTTTTTAGGTTTAGGTTGAGTTTTGTAGAATCCGATATTGTGAGACGAACGAGGGGGTGAGTAGATGAGGGGTTGATAGTTTGAAAGTATTTTTTGGTAGAGATTTAGATGTTTTAGGGCAATTTTGTCAGCGGAGTATTGGTTGGAGAAGGTTTTACCCCAGCGCGAGAGTTGGCGTCTAAGTCTTGGATGGGTGGCAAGATAGGCTATGACTTGAGCAAAGAGATGGTGGTTAGTGACGTCAACAATACCGTCTTTGTATGGATAATGGCGAAGGAGATACGAATAGCCATCATTGTTGCCAGCGATGACAGGGGTGCCAGCTGCTAAAGACTCGATGAGAACAATACCAAAACTTTCTCCACCTGTTGAAGGAGCAATGAAAAGGTCTGAGTGTTGAAGATAGGCGGCTTTTTGGGAATCTGATACGTAACCTAAGAGATTGATAGTTGGTTTGTTGTTAAGTTCTTTAATTTGTTTTTTGACAAGTTGGATTTGGGGACCGGAGCCGATTATATTGAGAGTAATTTGGGTTCTGAGATTTGAGGGTAGATATTTGAGAGCTTGAAGAAGATGGGGGAGACCTTTGCGTTCTTCAAAGCGGCCAATGAAGAGAAGGTTTAACTTGTTGGAGTCGACCTGTTTTGGTTTTGGATGTCTGGTGGTGAAAAGGCTTAGGTCCACAGCGTTGGGAATGATGTGGAGGGGAGGTTGGATAATTTGTCTATTGGTTTGGGCGGCGGTGGGTGAGACAGCAATACTGGCGGTTAGGTACGGTTTAAGGTTTTGGCCAATTTGATTGATAAGTGGTTGGAGATTTTCTTGGGGGGCGTCTTTATTCCAGCCAGTGTGAAAAGTGGCTAAGTTGGGAACCGAGGAAACCTTGATGATTTGCCAGCTGATAGAGGGAGCAATTAGTTCCTGAAAATGGAGCAGATCAAATTTGTTCTGAGTAATAATGTCGCGGATTTGGTTGGGAGTTTTGATGGTACGACTAATACTACCCCAGGATCCGTTCGGGGTGGGTACGCGAATAAGTTGGCCGATTTGGATATGAGGTTGGGGTGGATTGGTTTTTTGAGGGGTGGGTGAGATGTAGGTGACGGAAACACCGAGTTTTTTGAGGGCTTCACCTAGAGCTAGAGTGTGTTTTTGAACTCCTCCATGAGAGGTCCAGTCAATGTGAGATATTAATGCGATGTTGATTTTTTTATTCACGGGTATGGTTAAATGAGGTCAGACCAATATGAAAAAGTCTATCAAAAAGAAAAGTACATTGTGGAAGTGGTGGTCTTTACTTAGATTGTTGGCAGTGGGATGGGTTTGGGTAAACCCCCTGGTTGGAATATTAGTTAATACATTGTTAGACACAGTTGATGGAGATATGTTTGAGCGAATGGGTTGGAAGAGGGATTCTTATGAGAAATGGGATAAATGGATGGATTTGGTTTTTTTGGTGTCAATAGCGATGTATGTAGTGTGGTATTGGCAGAGAGATGTAGTGTGGTATGTGTTTATGTTGATATTTGGGTGGAGGGTGCTTGGTCAAGTGTTGTATGGACTGATGGGTCAGGAGTGGCTGTTGATGGTATTTCCCAATACGGTGACCGGATTGTTTTTACTGAAGATGGTGACGCCGGGTTTGCTCGTGGTGGATTTAGTAGTATCAGCACCGTGGCCGATTTTGGGGGTATTGATGGTTTATGCCTTGTTTAAGGAGTGGTGGTTACATGTAGCTAAGCTTGATATTTCGGATTTGGTTCTTGGTGGTGGGCGTTGGCGCAAGCGTGGTTGATGGAGACTTGGGCGCAATGAGGTAAAATCTAGGCATGAGGTTGGTGACTTTGAGTTTGGAAGGGTATAGGAGTTATGAAAAAAAACGAATTGAGTTTGGTGAGGCGGTGACGGTGGTGGTGGGACCTAATGCTATTGGAAAGACGAATATATTAGAGGGTTTGAGGTTGATATCTGTGGGCGAGAGTTTTCGGGCAGGCAGAATAGAAGAGATGGTTCGTTTTGGTGAGGTGATGGGGAGGTTGGAGGTATTGATCGAGGATGCAGGCGAGGAGATTAAGCTTTCAGTGATATTAACTAGAGGGGAGATGGGTGGAAAGCGAGTGGCAAAGAGAAGATATTTGATTAATGATGTTGGCAAGAAAAAAGAAGATTTTGTTGGTATGTTGCCGACGGTAGTGTTTAGGCCAGAGGATTTGGAGTTGATGGATGGATCACCTTCATTGAGAAGAAAGTGGTTTGATGGAGTGTTGGTTCAAGAGAAGGGTGAGTACCGAAGAAGTTTGATGGCTTATGAGAAGGCTTTAAGGAGGAGGAATCGGGTCTTGGAGGCGGTGAGAGAAGGAGAAGTGAGTAAGTATCAATTGACTTTTTGGGATGGATTGGTGATAAAGCATGGTCAGGTTATTACAGAGCTGCGAGAAAGATTAGTGGGGTATATTAATGATGTTTTTTCGAGAAGTGATCTGTTTGATGGATTGAGAATTGAGTATGACAAGAGCTTAATTAATGAAAGAAGAATAAAACAGTATGAGCGTGAGGAGATAATGGCTGGTCACACTTTAGTTGGTCCTCATAAGGATGATTTTGTGGTCGTTTCGGTTGATGGTGGAGAGAGGGACTTGTCGGTGTATGGTTCGAGGGGTGAACAGCGAATGGCTGTGTTGGGGCTAAAAATGGGGGAGTTGTTGTATTTGGAGGAAGCATTGAAGAAGAAGGTGGTATTATTGTTGGATGATGTTTTTTCTGAGCTTGATGAGGAACATGCGGTGGAAGTGCATAGGGTGATGTTGGAAAGGCAGGTAGTAGTGACGACTACCAATGAGGATGACTTGAGTGGTTTGGAGAATGTAAAGGTGATTAAATTGGAAGAATGAGAAAAAAGTTTGAGGGTGGTGATTTGATTAATCTGTGGCGTCCAGAAGCGACAATGACTAAATTTGACGGTGGTCAGGTGGTAATTGTTGGAGGTTCGAGTCTGTTTCATGGTGCGCCGGTGTTGGCGCTTAAAGCTACAAGTCGGTTGGTTGACATGGTTTATTTTGCTTCTGGTGAAGAAAATCGAGATATAGCCGAGAAGATTAAGACGAGCTTGAGTGCTTTTATCTGGATTCCTAGGGACGAATTGGATGAGTATATTAAGAAATCCGACGTGGTACTGATCGGGCCCGGGCTAATGAGATATGCGAGTGAGAAAGGGGGGCATAATGGTCAGGTGTGTGATGGAGAGGGTCGTGAGACTAAAGCTTTAACTGAACGACTAGTTAGTGAGTTTCCGTTGAAAAAGTGGGTAATAGATGGTGGGAGCTTGCAGGTGATGGATGATGGGTTGATTCCATTGGGAGCAGTAGTGACACCTAATGCGAAGGAGTACGAGATGCTCTTTAGAGAGAGGATAAACTGGCGAGATTTTGATGGTGTAGTGGAGAAGGTTGAGAGGCAGGCGGTTAAGCATGGGTGTGTAATTGCTCTTAAGGGAGTGGTGAGTGTGGTTAGTGATGGTAAAAGTACGTATTTGGTTGAAGGTGGAAGTCCGGGTTTGAGTAAAGGGGGAACGGGTGATGTGGTAGCTGGTTTGACAGCTGGATTATTGGCTAAAAACCCGCCTGTGTTGGCAGCGGCAGCGGCTAACTTCTTAGTAAAGAAAACGGCGGAGGAGTTAGATAGTGAGAGAGGGGAGATGTTTAATGCAGATGATTTGGTAGAGAGGGTACCAGTTGTTTATAAGAGAAGCTTGATGGAGACTAGCTAGAACGTTTTTTGGTTTTTTTAGGTTGGGAGGAGGATTCGAGTTGGGTTTGGAGTCTGGTTAACTGGAGAGTAACGATGACGGCGAGCGCGGTAATAGCGATAGCGTAGATAAATAGAGAGATGAGGCCTGATCCTTTGGCGAAGTATGGTCGGATATAGAGATTAACAGTCTCTTTGATAACTTCATTCCAAGCAAGAGCTGCAACAAGACCAAAACCTGAGGTAGCAAGGGTGAGCATCTGTTTAATTGTCGCTAGAGGAAGGTCGCAGAACGAGTTGGGTGGTTCTATCTTTTTGGCCATATAAGGTATTTTAACAGGATTGTACTTGATTTTTCCTGCATAATTTGCAACAATTGTGGTGAATGTTTGAGCCTAAGTATACGATTTCTAATAACTTGTTGAGGTTTGTTGGTTTGGTTGAGGCGGCAAAAGAAGTAGTCAATAATGCTCCTTTAGTACCGGCATGGGAGGCAAAATTTAAGGAGGAAGCGGTGGTACGGACAGTACATTTTGGGACTCATGTTGAGGGGAATGATTTAACTTTGGAACAGGCAGAGCAGGTGGTAAGACAGGAGACTGAAAGAGGTGCGTTGGCTGCTGAGGTGGCGGAGAAAGCGGGGATTACGGCTAGAGATAGAGATGTTCAGGAAGTGATTAACTATCGAAATGTTTTGAGTTATCTTGATGATCTGGTTGAAGATTATTTAAGTAGGGGTGGAAAGTTTGAGTATTCTCAGAAACAATTATTGCAGATACATGCTTTGACGATGGAACGGGTGATTGAGCCACACAAGGTGGGAGTATATCGACAAGATCAGGTGGTAATAAGAGGGGTGAAAGATGGAGAGGTGGTTTATCGGCCACCTAACGCAGTGGAGGTTCCATATCAGATTGAGGATTTTTTTGTGTGGCTAAATAGCCCGGGGGCTCAGGAGGTGCATCCAGTGGTTAAGGCTGGAGTGGTACATTTTGAGTTGTCGAGGATCCATCCGTTTATAGAGGGTAATGGGCGGGTGGCGAGAGCTATGGCTTTATTAGTGCTAGCAGTAGAAGGAATAGATGCGAGAAGGTTCTTTAGCATTGAAGAACATTTTGATCGGAATGTGGAGACTTACTATGATGCTTTTGTCAAGGTGTTTGAGTCAGGAGGAGATATGACTAGTTGGCTAGAGTTTTTTGCTGAGGCAATGGCGATAGAGATGGATAAAATTAAGGAAAAGGTAAAGAAATTGTCAGTGGATAACAGGTTGCGGGGAAGGATGGGTAAGCAGGTAGCCTTGAAAGAGAGGCAAATTAGGTTGATAGAGTATTTAGAGACACATGAATGGATGACGATGACCGAGGCAAGAAAATTGTTGCCTATGGTGAGTGATGACACGATTTTGCGAGATTTTAAAGATTTGATGAAAAAAAGTTTGGTAAAAAAGCGAGGGAAAACTAAGGGTGCAAAATATTCTCTAAAGGTTTTAAGATAGGAGGAGTTGTTATTAGAAAATTTGTGATGATGAAGTTTGAAAGATTGGGGCAAAAGTTGAGTGAGTTGGAGCGGGTGAGTTCGAGGAATCGAATGACTGAGTTGTTGGCTGAGTTGGTAAGAGAGGTAGAGGTGAATGAGGCTGATGTGGTGGCGTATTTGATATTAGGGAGATTAAGGCCGTTATACGATAGTTTGGAATTTGGTTTGGCAGAGAAGCAGGTTCAGAAGGTGGTAGCGAGGGTGACAGAGAAAGATTTGGAGGAGATTGTGAGAGTATATAAGAAAGAAGGAGACTTGGGTGAGGTGGTTGAGGGTTTGTTAAAAAGCGGATCGGGCAGATTAACAGTGGTTGAGGTACATAAGATTTTGGAAAGAATTGCTAAAGAGAGTGGAGCAGGCTCACAAGAGAGAAAGCTGGCTGGTTTGGCCTCTCTTTTGAGTAGTTTGGATGGATTGTCGGCAAAATATGTAGTCAGAATAGTGTTGAGCAAGTTGCGCTTAGGTTTTTCGGATAAAACTTTGCTGGATGCGGTTAGTTGGGCATATAGGGGGGATAAGTCCGCTAAGTCAAAATTGGAAAGAGTGTATCAAATGCATCCGGATATTGGGTGGTTGGTAAAGTCAGTTAAAGAGAAGGGAATAGATGAAGTGGCGGATAAAGTTGAGATGGAGCTGGGGGTTCCGATTTCACCAATGTTGTGTCAGAGGCTGAAGTCAAGTGAGGCGATGATAAAGAAAATGGGGAGGGTTGCGGTTGAACCAAAGTTTGATGGAACAAGAGTGCAGATTCATTTTCGGAGAGGTGGTAAA
>Ga0172375_10005201_pt1 | contig 18868 bp, 15 predicted proteins | sample LakKiv1m_FD_114537 | JGI IMG/M metagenome (GOLD analysis project Ga0172375, IMG submission 114537) | Freshwater microbial communities from Kabuno Bay, South-Kivu, Congo - kab_092012_11.1m | ecosystem: Environmental > Aquatic > Freshwater > Lake | place: Democratic Republic of the Congo...
CACCGCCACGTCGCTCACCGTGAGCTGCAACGGGCCGCAGCACTGCTGGCGGGCAATAAGGCCGGTGACCGCGCGATCCACCTTGTTGACGAGGAAACGCTTGGAGCCGACCGAGACGAGGCGCAGCACGTTGTGGAGCGCCTCCTGCACGCTCATCTCCGGCAGCGCCAGCGCTGGCAGCGGGGTGGTGGCGCGGGAGTCGGTGAAGGTCTTGATCGGCACATTGCCCAGAAGTTCGTTCAGCTCGATATCCACCGGCGTGGAATTATCCAGATTGTCGTGCACGATGAAACGCAGGTCGCCGGTCACCTCGCCCAGCACCTCGCAGGCCACCTTCTCGCGGGCGCAGATCGCCTGGAACTTTTCGATGTTCTCCTTGCGGATCAGGAAACCGTTGCGCTCCTGGTACTCGGCCACGTAAATCTCCAGCACGCTCATGGTGGGGTCGCCCACCCGGATGTTGCGGATCTCGATCCTGCCGCCGGATTTCTCCACCAGCTCTTTCAGCACGTTGGCCGGGCCGCCGGCGCCCTGGTCGTGGATCACCTCGATCAGGGTCTTGTCGCCCATCTCGTTGCAGGCGCGGATCACCCGGTTCATCTTCTGCTCCATCTCGGCATCGCCACGCTGCACCGCGTTGAAGTCGAGCTCGCTCACGTTCTCGCCCTGGAGCATGCTGGAGGCCGCGCCGCCACCAAAGCCGACCCGGTAGGCCGGGCCACCCACCTGGACGATGACCATGCCTTTGGCTGCGTCGGCCTTGGTGGTGTGGCGGCTGTCGATCTGGCCGATGCCGCCGGCGAACATGATGGGCTTGAGGTAGGCCCAGCGCTCGCCGCTAGCGAGTTGCAGGTCAAAGGAGCGGGTGAAGCCCTGGATCAAGGGCTCGCCGAACTTGTTGCCGTAGTCCGAGGCGCCGTTACTGGCCTCGATCTCGATGGCCAGCGGCGAAGCGAGGTTGTCAGGCCGCGGGTGCGATTTTTCCCACGGCAGATCGTAGCCCGGGATTTCGAGGTTGCCCACGCAGTAGCCGGTGGTGCCGGCCATGACAAAGCCGCCCTGGCCAGTGCCCTGCACGTCGCGGATGCGGCCGCCGGTGCCGGTTTCGGCCCCAGGGAAGGGAGCGACGCCGGTGGGAAAATTGTGGGTCTCGGCGGTGAAAAGGACGTTGTAGGCCACCTGCTCCTCGCGCAGGGCCGACGGGGCGCCGGGCTCGGCGGGAATCAGGGTGGTCAGATGGTGCCCGGTCACGGCGCTGGAGTTGTCGGCAAAGGCGATGACGCTGCCTTTCGGATGGGCAGCCAGGGTCGATTTCACGAGGGAAAAAAGACTCTCCGGCTGCTCGACGCCATCGATCACCTGCCTGCCGCGGAAGAAGCCGTGGCGCGAGTGCTCGGAGTTGGCGTTGTTGAGGTCCATGATCTCGACGATGGTGGGATTGCGGTCGTACTTCTTGACGAAGTAGTCGTAGTAGAAGTTGCGGTCCCACTCGTCCATGGAGATGCCGGGGATATCCGAGAGGCCATCCGGCCCCTTGGTCTTGAGATCGATCTCGTAAACCGCCTCTGGTTTCATGCCGGTCTCGAAGGTGGTGAGCGGGGCCGGGTAGGGGCACTCGGTCATGCGATCGTGGTGGCTGGCGACAAAGGCGGCCAGATCCTCGCCATCGGCCACCAGATAACGGCGGGAACGCTCCACCCGGGTGACGGTGGCAAGGCCGGTGGCCTGGCAGATGGAGACCAGATTCGAGGACCAGGCCGTGGCAAAGTTGAGGCGCGGCCCCACCTCCACCACCCGGGGGCCGGTAAGCTGCGGGGTGTCGGTGACGGTCTCGGCCAGGAAGCCGTCGGCCAGGATCAACCGCAGCTTGGTGAGTTCGGCGGCAGCAAGCGGGGTGCTAGATTCAATGTTGAAGCAGAGTTCGCGATGGCTGTCGAGCTTTCGGTAAAGCTGGCGGACAATGGCTGACATGGCTTTTACCAAATATATTCAGGTTGTTACTACCGAACCGGCGCCCCGGTATCGGGCCGGGCAAACAGCAGCAACTCTACCACGAACGCCGCCGGAACGCCGTTTTTTTGTGGCGGGATTTTTTCGGCTGCCGGTGCTGGATATCCACGGCAATGCCCATTGCCTCGCCGGCACCGGCCATGGTACCCTCCCGCCATGACCGCGCCACCAGCAAAACAAAAAATCGAACTTCTCGCGCCAGCCGGCAGCATGGAGGCCTTTTCCGCCGCCATGGAATTCGGCGCCGATGCGGTCTATTGCGGCCTCAAGGAATTCTCCGCCCGGGCCAAAGCCAAGAACTTCATCCTCCCGGAGCTGGCCAAGCTCACCACCTACAGCCACCAGCATGGTAAGCGCCTCTACCTCGCCCTCAATACCCTGGTCAAGGAGTCGGAACTGCCCAAGCTCATCGACACCCTGGCAGCCCTGGCTACATTGGGCATCGACGGCATCATCATCCAGGATCTCGGGGTCTGGCGCCTCTGCCGACGCCATTTCCCGCAGATCCCGCTGCACGCCTCGACCCAGATGACGGTACACAACGCCGCCGGGGTCAAGATGCTCGAAGAGATGGGCTTCACCCGCGCTGTATTGGCCCGCGAACTGACCATGGACGAGATTCACGCCATCCGCCGGCAAACGACCATCGAACTCGAACACTTTGTGCATGGTGCCCTCTGCTTCTCCATCTCCGGCCAATGTTTCTTTTCCTCCGCCCTTTCCGGCCAGAGCGGCAACCGCGGCCGCTGCGCCCAACCCTGCCGCCGCCGCTATCTGCACCGCCAGCAACGAGGCTACTACTTCTCGCCCAGCGATTTCTGCGCCCTCGACCTCCTGCCGGCGCTCCAAGAAGCCGGGATCATGAGCCTCAAGATCGAGGGGCGGATGAAGAGCGCCGAATACGTGGCCCGGGTGGTGGCGGCCTACCGGTTGGTGCTCGACACCCCGGCCCGCGAGCGCAAGCAGGCGCTCAGCGAGGCCCACGAAATTTTGGCCCAGGCCTTTGGCCGCAAGACCACCAAGGGCTTTCTCACCGGCCAGCTTTCGGCCAAGCTCGCCGACCCGGACCAGCACGGCACCCTGGGCCAGCCCCTGGGCACTATTGCCTCGATGCGGGCCGGCTCCATGGGCTTCACCACCAGCGACCGCCTCCACGTGGGCGACCGGCTGCGGGTCCAGCCCCAGAACGACCAGGCTGGCAGCGGCTTCACCGTAAAGGAATTGCTGATGGGCGGGAAAAAGGTCAAGGCGGCCAAGGCCGGCGAGTTTGTTCGGGTACCGTTGCCGGATAAGGTCTCCTGTCGGCCAGGGGACGCCATCTTCAAGGTGGGCGGCAAACCCCTCTTTACCCTGAGCCCGGAGATCTGCCAGCAACGGCTTGCCGAAATCACTCCGTCGCCGATTCCCCCGGAACTGGTCGCCACTGCGGCCGCCCAACGCACTGCCGCCTTGGCCGACCTGTTGCCGCCATCATCGCCAATTTCCGCCACCACCTCCTTCCTCACCGTACGCGGCCGCACCGTGGCCGATCTGGCGCTGCTCGACGACCCGGCCGTGGACCAACTCGAACTGCCGCTCACCCCGGCCAATTTGGCGCAACTCGCCAAAGCCGGCCGGCGGCTCGGTGGCCGCGAACATCGCATCAGCTGGGAGATCCCGCCGATCCTCTGGGAGGGGGAATGGGGCGAATACCGGCGGGCAGTGCAAATGGTGGCCAACCAGGGCTACACCCGTTTCCGCGTCAACAACCTCGGCCACCTACCCCTCTTTGCCGGCCTCAAGAACATCACCCTGCTCGGCGGCTGCCGCTGCTACACGCTGAACAGCCAAGCCGCCATGGCTTGGCAGGAGCTGGGCCTTGGGGAATTGACCGCCTCCATCGAAGACGACAAAAAAAATCTCGCCGCGCTGCTCAGCCGTGGCCTGCCGCTCGCGGTCACGGTCCATGCCCCGGCCGTGCTCTTCCTCTCCCGCATCCCTCTAAGACTCAAGCCTGGCACCATGCTCCAGAGCGACAGGGGCCAGGGCTATCGCCTCGGCAACAGCGAGGGGCTCACCACCGTCTCCGCGGAACACGATTTTTCCTTGCTCGGCCGCCTCTCCGAATTGCGTCCCCTGGGCGCCGGCCACTTCCTCATCGACCTGAGTCATTGCGGCACCACCTCGGCCAGGGGCAGGGAGGTGCTCGCCGCCTACAAAACGGATCGCCCGCTATCCAGCACCTTCTGCTGGAACTTCGACCGCGGCCTCGCCTGAGCCATCTTTTCTTCCCCTTTGCCCGACCGACGGGATGGGGTATGATACCGCCATGCTACCGACTGCCACCGCCATACCCACCCGCTTCGCCGAGGTGCTGGGCCAGGTCAAGGCCAAGGAGATGCTGCGCCGGGCGCTGATGAGCACCAAAATGAGCCACGCCTATCTCTTCCGGGGGCCAGCCGGAGTAGGCAAAAAGACCATGGCCCAAGCCTTTGCCGCCACCATCAACTGTACCGCCCCGATGGATCATGCGGCCTGCGGCGCCTGCCCCTCCTGCCAGAAGTTCCGTTCCGCCAACCATCCGGACTTCCAGTTCATCACCCCGGACGGCGCCACCATCAAGATCCAGCAGATCCGGGAGCTGAAAAAGTCCCTCGCCTTCCCGCCCTTCGAGGCGCGCTACCGGGTGATCCTCATTGCCGACGCCCACACCATGCGGCGGGAAACCGCCAACAGCCTCTTGAAGACCCTGGAGGAGCCGCCAGCCAACACGGTGCTCATCCTTACTGCCGACGAGGCGAGCGGGGTGCTGCCCACCATTGTCTCGCGCTGCCAGGTGATCCCCTTCTTTGCCCTGCCCGAGGCCGAGGTGGCGCAACACCTCATGGCCGAGGCGGCAATCAGCCAGGAACAAGCCACCACCCTGGCCAGTATTGCCGAGGGCAGCTTGGGCCGGGCGCGGCTGCTCCTGGAAAAAGAACTGCTACCGCTGCGCCAGCAGATCGTCGCCACCCTGCTCAACCTCCAACCCGATGGGCCGGCGACCGTGGAGACGGTCTTCGACCTGGCGGAAAAAACGGCCGCGCTCAAGGAAGAATTGCCTGAGATCCTTGATCTGCTCCGCACCTGGTACCGCGATCTGTTGCTCGCTGGGAACAGCCAGCCGCTCAACCAGGACCTCGCCTTCACCTGGGAGGCGGCGCGAAGACGCTGGCCAGAGCCGGAACTTTTCGCCCGTCTTGAGCGGATCGACCGGGCCAAACGGGAACTGGCCCGCAACTGCAACCGCGCCCTGGTCTGCGAAGTGCTTTTCTTTGGCCTGCTTTAATGGTATGTTGGGGCGACTTTCCCCGGTAAACTGAAGCGCGCCGCGACCTCTTGTACAGAGCCCCGGCAGGCGAGGAACATGGACATCGAAAACGAAGGACAAATCCCGGCCCCGGCCGACGCCACCCCCCATCTGCCCAAGTGCTACACCGTGCAGTTCCGGCCCGGCGAGCAAATCGCCTCCGCCGTCTCCCGCATCCTGAACCTCAAGACGGGCGAGATCGTCATGGTCCAGACCGATCACGGCCTTGAACCGGCGGCAATCCGCGCCGAGGCCCACCCCTGCGCCTGCCCCAAGAGCCATGGCGCGGGTGGCGAGGAAAAACTGGAGCAGTTAGCCTCCTGCGTGATCCCCCGCCGCGCCACCCGCGAAGAACGCGATAAATTCGAAAGTCTGATGAAGCGCGAAGACGAGGCCTTCACCACGGCCCAGCGCCTCATCGAAAAACACCACTTAACGATGAAGCTCATCAAGGTGGAACGCTTCATGAACGGCAGCAAGGTCATCTTCTACTTCACCGCCGAAAATCGGGTCGATTTCCGTGAACTGGTGAAGGACCTGGTGCAGGAGTTCCGCACCCGGGTGGAGATCCGCCAGATCGGCGTGCGCCACGAGACCAAAATGATCGGGGGCCTCGGCTGCTGCGGCCGCGAACTCTGCTGTTCGAGCTTCATCAAAAACTTCGCGCCGGTCTCGATCAAGATGGCCAAGGAACAGGGGCTGCCCTTGAATCCGGCCAAGATCTCCGGCATCTGCAACCGCCTGCTCTGCTGCCTCACCTACGAGTTCGACACCTACCACCAGCTCCGCAAGGGCATGCCCAAGGTGGGCAAGGGCATCATCCTCGACGACCACCCCTTCAAGGTGCTCAAGAACAATGTGCTGGAGCAGACCATCGAGGTGATCGCCACCGACGCCCCGGACCGCCCGATCATCTGGGATGCCGACCAATGGCAGCGGGCCACCCCGCTAAAACCACCCAAACCGCAAAAATCCTCGCACAAGGGCGAGGAACATGATTCCGACGAAGACGACGCATGAGCCTCTACCTCTCCACCCCGATCTTTTACGTCAATGCCCCGCCCCATATCGGCCACGCCTATTCCACCATCGTGGCCGACGCGGTGAGCCGCTTTGCGCGCCTTAATGGCGAGCAGGTCTTTTTCCAGACCGGCACCGACGAGCACGGCGACAAGATCGTCCAGGCGGCCACCGATGCCGGGGTCTCGCCCAGCGAGTATGTGGACAACATCAGCCAGATGTTCCGCGACACCTGGCCGCCGCTCGCCATTAAGCCGGACAACTTCATCCGCACCACCGACCCCGGCCACATGGCCACCGTGCAGCGCATCCTGCAACAGGTCTACGACCAGGGCGACATTTATTTTGCCGAATACACCGGCCTCTACTGCAAGGGGTGCGAACAGTTCCTCACCGAAAAGGAACTGGTGAACGGCCTCTGCCCGGACCACCAAAAACCGCCCACCCCGGTCTCGGAACAAAACTACTTCTTCCGGATGGGCAAGTACCAGCAGTGGCTCATCGACCATATCACCGGCAACCCGGAGTGCATCACCCCGGAACGTTACAGAAACGAGGTACTCGCCTTCCTGCGCGAGCCGCTGGAGGACCTCTGCATCTCCCGACCAACAAGCCGCCTCACCTGGGGTATCCCGCTGCCCTTTGATGACCGCTTTGTCACCTACGTCTGGTTCGACGCCCTGATCAACTACCTCTCCGGCATCGGCTACCCAGACGGGCCGCACTTTGCCGAACACTGGGGGACGGCCGAGCACATCATCGCCAAGGATATCCTCAAGCCCCACGCCATCTACTGGCCCACCATGCTCCAGGCCATGGGGCTCGCCCCCTTCCGCCGCCTCCATGTCCATGGCTACTGGAACATGGGCGAAACCAAGATGTCGAAAAGCCTCGGCAACGTGGTGCGGCCGCTGGAACTCGCCAAACAGTTCGGCGCCGACACGGTGCGCTACTTCCTGCTGCGCGAGATGTCCTTCGGCCTCGATGCCTCCTTTTCCCACGAAGCGCTCATCGCCCGCCGCAACTCCGACTTGGCCAACGACCTCGGCAACCTGGTGAGCCGTAGCCTGACCATGGTGAAGAACTTCTCCGCTGCCAAGGCGCCGGTGCCGGGGCCACTCTCGCCCCTGGACCAGGAACTGGCCGACGCGGCAGTAGCCATGGTTAAAGAGTACCGCGAACGAATGGCGGGCTTCGCCTTCCGCCAGGCCCTGGAGGCGGTCTGGGAGGTGATCGGCCGGGCCAACCGCTACATCGTCGCCACCGCGCCTTGGGAGCTGGCCAAGGATCCGGCCCAGGCGACCAGGCTCGCCACGGTACTGTACGCCCTGCTGGAAACCCTACGACTCGTTACGCTTACACTCCACCCGATCATGCCGGCCACGGCGGCCAAACTTGCCGCCGCCCTCGGCCAAGAGAACCCGCCGGACCTCAACCGCGACAACAGATGGGGGCTGCTTGCGCCCGGTACCGCCATCACCTTGGGCGAGGCCCTCTTCCCGCGCCTGGACACCAAAGGTGCGGCCCAGGCCGCCGCCCCCAAGCCGCAAGTGGAGAAAAAACCGGCAAACAAGACAGCGGCGGTTCCGCCCCCACCAACGGCCGAGGAAGGGGTCATCACCTTTGACCACTTCCAGCAGGTGGAACTACGGGTGGCGGAGATCATCACCGCCCAGAAGGTACCAAAGGCAGACCGCTTGTTGCAGCTCACGGTGAAGGCGCCGGGGGAACGCACCATTGTCGCCGGCATTGCCGAATACTACCAGCCCGAGCAGCTCGTCGGCAAAAAGGTGATCATCGTGGCCAACCTCAAGCCCGCCAAGCTCAAGGGCATCCTCTCCCAGGGCATGGTGCTGGCCGCCAAATCCGGCGACCGGCTGGTGCTCTCCACCGTGGATGGCGACATCCCTCCAGGAAGCAAGGTGGCATGAGCACCACGGGCCAGCGACCCGACCCCGCGCGCTTCCTGCGGCAAACCGAGCAGCAGGCGCGAGAACAGCAGCTGGAGGTAGTACGCCTCGTCAACAGCGGCGACACCCTGCTGGGCCTCGCCCTCCTGCTGCCCGGCCTCTCGCCCGAAACCGTCCGCGAGCTGCTCACCCAAGCCAACTGCCTGCTGAACCTGCCCGCCGCCCCAAATGCCACCGCCAATAAAACCGCTCTTTCCCCAAAAAGCGCCCTCCTGGCCCTGCTGCAAGCAGAGATCGACAGTCACCGCGAGTCCAAGCTACCATGTTCGCTCCTGCTGCTCGACCTTGCCGGCGGGCAGACAGGCCCCAAACCGGGCCACACCCAATGCCAGGCCATCAGCGTCATTGAGACCATACTCGACCACCGGGACCGGGTAATTCCCTGCGACAGAGAGGTAGTTGCCGTGCTGATGGCCGACACCAGCCTCGGCAAGGCCCGACGCCGGGCATCGGCGATCCAGGCCGCGCTGGCTTGTAGCCATCAGTTGCTCTGCTGCGGCCTCAGCGTCTGCCACGCTCATGAGCCCATAAACGCTCAGGAATTACTCCAGCGCACCCGTCGGGAACTCGACCGGGCTACGGCCATCGGCAACGGCGCCCTCTGCCATGCCGCGTTGACCACTATCGATGAGTCCTGCCAGGTCACGGTGGAAGAACGGGCACAACTCTTCAGCTTTCTTGACTAGGGATCGACCATGCCTCAACAGCACAGCGGCCAGCGGGCCAAGAAAATATGCATCAGCAGCGGCAAGGGTGGGGTCGGCAAGACCTCGTTCGCGGTCAACCTGGCCTCATCCCTGGCCGGCAAAGAGAAGAAGGTGCTGCTCATTGATGGCGACCTCGGGCTGGCCAACGTCGATGTCCTGCTGGGCCTCAATGTCCGCCACACGGTGCGGGAAAACATCGAGGAGGGACGCGACCTCGCCAGCCTGCTGCTGAAGGTCCCGGCTGGCTTCCACCTCCTGCCGGCCACCTCCGGGGTGCCGGAGATGGCCAACCTTTCCTGCGAGGAACAGAATGAGCTGATCCGGGCGCTGGAGGCGATCATGGACCAGTTCGATTTCGTGCTGGTCGACACCGCTGCCGGCATCGGCGATTCGGTGCTATGGTTCAACGCCTGGGCCGACATCAACGTGATCATCGTTTCACCCGACCCCACCTCCCTGGCCGACGCTTACGCCCTGATCAAGGTGCTGGTGGCCCGCCACAAGAAAAACGCCTTCCACCTGGTGGTCAACAGCGTCACCTCACCGCAGGAGGCTCAGGAAATCTTTGATGGCTTGAGCGGCGTAGCGGCCAAGTTCCTCCGCGTCACTTCCACCTCCCTCGGCACCTTGCCGCACGATAGCGCGGTAATCCAAGCGGTACGCAGCCGCAAGCCCTTCCTACTCGACGCGCCCCAAAGCAAGGTAAGCCTTGCCATCACGCAAATTGCAGATAAAATACTCGCATTGTGATAGACTTTCCCAAACCCCGATTCGAGGCAATCTCATGTTCGTTCTGGCAAATTTCATCGAGGCAGTGGCAACCGTCATCAACATCCTGCTGGGCACCTACGTCTGGGTGGTTATCGGGCGAGTGGTCATCTCCTGGGTCAACGCCGACCCGTACAACCCCATCGTCAACTTCCTCTACCAGATCACCGAGCCACTGCTTTCCCGCATCCGTCGCTTTCTGCCAGTTTTCGGCGGCCTTGATTTCGCACCGATGCTTCTCATCCTCGCCATCATCTTCCTGCAAAGCTTCCTGGTCCCCACCCTGCGCCAACTGGCCCAGACCATCGGCTAATCCCTTGGAAAGGAGGAGTATATGCTGACCGCCCAAGACATCCAGTCGCAGCAATTCCATGTCCGCTTCCGCGGCTTCGACGTGGAGGAGGTGGATGATTTTCTGGAGCGGGTCGCCGAGGCGGTGCTGGCCCTTTCCGAAGAAAACAAGCGGCTGAAGGAACGGGGGGAGGAGATGGAAAAGGAGCTGGCCACCTTCCAGAACCAGCAGAAAACCTTCCAGAACGCCATCCTCTCGGCCCAGCACATCGCCGAGGAAATGCAGGAAAAAACCAAGCAGGAGATGGAAAAAGACCGCGCCAGGGCGAAGGCCGAGGCCGAGGAATTGGTGGCCGAGGCGCGCCAGGAGGTGGCCAATCTCGAACGGGAGGTGGACCGCCTGGAATCACTCAAGGCCCAGGTGGCGGACGAGCTCCGCTCCACCCTGGAATCTTACGTCGAACGCATCGGCCGCGATTTCGGCGGCACCACGGCAAGCCGCCCCAGGCCGAAGACCACCGCCTTCGCCACTACCCCCCCTATCCCGGGATCATCTCCTCGCCCCAGTAGGCTCCAACCAGAAAATGACGACCTCTACGAGCGGATCGAGGTGGACGAATCCTTCTTCAACGGCAGCGCACCCGCTACCGCCGCCGAACCGGAACTGCCGGTGGGGGATCTCCTCGGCATAGAGGAGGATGGCGAAACAAGTGGGGTGCCGAATCTCGACGGCGACATGGTCTTTACCCTGGAAGACCCGCTGGACCGGCCCGAACCCTCACTCACCCTCGAATCCGAGGACAAGCGTCGCCACACCCGATGAGCTGGCTCCGCCAGGGCAAGGACGGCGCGGTAGCGCTCACCGTCCACGTGCAGCCCAAGGCCTCCCGTACCAAGGTTGCCGGCCTCTTCGGTGAAGACGCGGTAAAAATCTGCATCACCGCCCCCCCGGTTGACGGCCAGGCCAATGAGGCACTAATCAAATTCCTCGCCAAACTTTTCAAGCTGCCCAAATCCGCCGTTACCATCGAAACCGGCCATCAGGGCCGCACCAAGCAGTTCCGTTTAGACGGCATCTCCATGGCCGAAGCTGAACAGGTGCTTGCCCCCTTCTGTCGCCAGCAACCACGCCTTTTTTAATCATTTCCCCTGCCGCCGCAGGAGTTCCCTGCGCTTCCAGCTTGCCAAAAACGCGGCGACCTCTTACTGTGGAGCCATGCAAAAGGCCATCATCGCCATCGGCGTGCTCATCGTGATCGTCGGCTTGGGTTGGCCCTGGCTCGGCAAGCTGCCGCTGGGACGCCTGCCCGGCGACTTGGTCATCGACCGCCCCGGGCTCAAGGTCTATATCCCGATCACCACGACGATCATCGTGAGCCTGGCGCTTTCGTTCATCTCATGGCTGTTCCGAAAATAAGGGAGGGAAACAATGCCGCGTTTTGAATACGACGTCACCAGACACCACGCCGACACCTTCCGTGAATTGACCTTCTACTGTTCAGACCAGGGCCAGTGCGCCCTTGACGCCGTGCCCCAGGAACAGGCCGACGTCCTCAAGGCGCTGCTCAACCAGCGGGGCTGGGAAGGCTGGGAATTGGTACAGCTCGCCTTCGGCGACAACGGCCTCATCGCATTCTGGAAACGGGCGATCCGCGGGTAGGCCGGAACCAGCAAGGGCGCAGCGGAGAAGGCAACCGCATGAAAATCCTCTGGGCGCCGTGGCGCATGGAATACATCACCGCCAAAAATGGCGGCGACAATGGCTGCATCTTTTGCGCCGCGCCCGACCAGCCGCACGCCAAGATGCACCTTCTGCTCCATCGCGACCCGACCGCCACCGTGTTCATGAACCGCTTCCCTTACGCCAACGGCCATCTACTGGTGGCGCCGGCCCGCCACGTGGCCGACCTCGCCGACCTCTCCCCGGCGGAACAGGCTGCCTGCCTGCGACTGATCACGGCCAGCGTCATCATCCTCCGCCGGCATCTTAAACCGGATGGCTGCAACATCGGCGTGAACCTCGGCCCCGCCGCCGGAGCTGGTCTTGCCGCCCATCTGCACTGGCACTTGGTGCCGCGCTGGGAAGGCGACCACAACTTCATGACCGTGCTCGCTGAGGTGCGCACCGTCCCGGAACATATCGAGGCGACCTTTGACCGGCTGCTGCCCGATTTCCAGGCCCTCACCACATGAACCAGCCGCCCAAGATCACCCCCATGCTCCAGCAGTACCTGGAAATCAAGGCACAGCACCAGGACGCCCTGCTTTTCTACCGCATGGGCGATTTCTACGAGATGTTCTTCGACGATGCCGTCACCGCCGCCAAGGTCCTCGGCATCACCCTTACCTCGCGTAGCCACAAGGACGAAGACAGAATTCCCATGTGCGGGGTGCCCTATCACTCGGCCACCTCGTATCTGGCCAAGCTCATCAGGGCTGGATTCCGGGTAGCGATCTGCGAGCAGGTGGAGGACCCGAAAGAGGCCAAGGGGCTGGTCAAGCGGGAAGTAACGCGGGTGGTGACCCCTGGGCTCGCCACCGATGAACAACTGCTCGACGACAAGGAAAACCGCTTCCTCGCCGCGCTCTGCAAGGAAGGCCAGCTCTGGGGGGTGAGCCTGCTCGACCTCTCCACCGGCGAATTCCTGGTGGGCGAACAGGAGAGTCTTGCGGCGCTGATGGACGAACTCACCCGCCTTACCCCCTCGGAACTGCTGGTGGAGCAGGATGGCACGCTCGCCACCGACCAGGCGTGGCGAGCCGACCTCGCCGCCCTGTTGCCCGAGGCGTGCCTCACCGAACGGCCGAGCGGTACCTTTTACTCGGCCACGGCGCGGGAAGCGCTGCTGGCGCACTTCCACACCATCAATCTCGCGGGGTTCGGCTGCGAGCAGATGACCACCGGGATCACCGCGGCCGGGGCGCTCCTCCTCTACCTTACCGAGACCCAAAAAAGTGACCTGTCGCACATCGAGCGGCTCCGCCGCCTTGCTCTCGCCGATGTACTGCTGATCGACGACTCCTCCCGCCGCAACCTGGAACTGACCCAGACCATCATCGGCGGCAAGCGCGAAGGCTCCCTGATCGCCACCCTGGACCACACCACCACCCCCATGGGCGCACGGCTACTCAAGCAGGCCCTGCTGTTCCCGCTCCAGGAGGTGGCGGCCATCACCCAGAGGCTCGACGCGGTGGAAAAACTCTTCCGCGACCCGGCGTTACGCCAGGGTTTGCGCGAAACCATGGGCCAGGTTTACGACCTCGAACGCCTCAACAGCCGGGTGGTGCTGGGCAGCGCCAATGCCCGCGACCTCACCGCCCTCAGGGTCTCGCTGGAGCAACTGCCGCAGCTCAAGGCGCTCCTTGCCGGAACCACGGGCCTACTCGGCGAATTGCACACCGCCCCCGATGAACTGGCCGACCTTCGCGACCTGCTCAGCCGTACCATCCGCGAGGATGCGCCGGTGACCCTGCGCGACGGTAACCTGATCCGCGAAGGGTATCATGCCGAACTCGACGAACTCATCGCCATCCTCCGGGACGGCAAGCAGCTCATCGCCGGACTGGAAAGTGCGGAACGGGCCAGAAGCGGCATCGCCAACCTCAAGATCGGCTACAACAAGGTCTTTGGCTACTACCTCGAAGTGAGCCGCAGCCAGCTTGCCAATGTGCCGGACCACTTCATCCGCAAGCAGACCCTGGTCAATGCCGAACGCTTCATCACCCCGGAACTCAAGGAGTTCGAGCAAAAGGTGACTGGCGCCGAAGAGAAACGGCTGGAGTTGGAATACCGCCTCTTTGTCGAGATCCGCCAGCAGGTCGCGGCGGCCAGTTCCCGCATCCTCCAGGTGGCCCGCGCGGTGGCACGGCTTGATCTCTTCGCCGCCTTGGCCGAGGTGGCGAGCCGCTACCACTACGTGCGGCCGATAGTCAACAGCGGCGACGAGCTCGTCATTGTCGAAGGCCGCCATCCGGTGATCGAGCGCAGCCTGCCACCCGGCAAATTCGTGCCCAACGACGTGCGCCTCGACCAGACGGGCGAGGAGGTGCTCATCATCACCGGCCCCAACATGGCGGGCAAATCCACGGTGCTGCGGCAAACCGCACTCATAACCCTGATGGCCCAGATGGGCAGCTTCGTGCCGGCTAGAGAGGCGGTCATCGGCGTGGTGGATCGAATCTTTACGCGGGTCGGCGCCATGGACGATCTGCGGCGGGCTCAATCCACCTTCATGGTGGAGATGAACGAAACCGCCAACATCCTCAACAACGCCACGGAAAAAAGCCTGGTCGTGCTCGACGAGATCGGCCGCGGCACTTCCACCTTCGACGGCCTCTCCATTGCCTGGGCCGTGGCCGAGGAACTGGTGAGCAAAAACAACAAGGGAGTGAAAACCCTCTTCGCGACTCACTACCACGAACTCACCGAACTGGCCGCCACCTTCCCCCGCATCCGCAACTACCACATCGCGGTGCGCGAGTGGAACGACACCATCGTCTTTCTCCACAAGCTGCTGCCCGGCGGCACCAACCGCAGTTACGGGATTCAGGTGGCCGCCCTGGCCGGGGTGCCGCAATCGGTGGTTGCCCGCGCCAAGGAATTGTTGCATAATATCGAGCAGGGTGAGTTCACCAAGGAGGGACAGCCGCGCATCGCACCAAGCAGGCACAAACAGCAGGCTGGGCATCCAGGGCAGCTCCTGCTCTTTGGCTCCAGCCCAGACCCTCTGCGCGAACTGCTGCGGGAAATCGATCCGGACGGACTTACCCCCCTGGAGGCGTTGCGCCTCCTTTACGAATTGAAGAGTGTGCAGGATGCAGAGTGATTCACCAGCGCAACACCTTTACCAGCGCGGCCAGATGATACGGCCCGTTTTGACCTGGGCCCTCCTCTGGCTTTTCTGCCTGCTGTTCCTGCCTGCGGTGGCCGCTGCCGCCCCTTCCCTGGACAGCCGCTATAACGACGCCAAGGCATACTACCAGAAGCTGCTCACCACCAAGGAGGGGAAAAACCGCCAACACTGGCTCGACAACGCCAAGACCTTTCGCACCCTCTATCAGAAAAACCACGGCCACGAGGTGGCGCCGAAAAGCCTCTTCATGCTGGGTACCATCTACGCCGCCCTCCACGAGCGGAGCAACAAGGCCAATGACCTTTCCGATGCCATCGGCTACCTCGAGGATGTGGCCACCCTCTACCCGCGCCATACCCTGGCGGACGACGCCCTCTTCCTGGCTGGCAATCTTTATCTGACGGCCAAGAATGACCAACAGAAGGCGGCCCGCATCTTTGCCAAGATCGTGGTCCTCTACCCGCACGGCGACATGACCTCCGGGGCGGCCGAACAACTCCACAAGCTCAAGGGACTCGACTACGTCCATTCCCTCTCCGCCAGCGCCCAACCGCCGCCCAGCCAAAGCTCCCTGCCCACCGCCAACGGTGAATCGTGCCAAAAAGCGGAAGTACTCTCCATCCGCCATTGGTCGAACAAGAGCTATACCCGCGTGGTGATCGAAACCGCTACCCCAGTAACCTTCCGCAAGCAGGTGCTGGAAAAGAATGGCGACCGCCCCCGCCGCCTTTATCTCGACCTGGTCAACTGCCGCATCAGCCCCAACGCCCAGCACACGCTGCCCATCGATGACGGCCTCTTGAAGCAGGTGCGCAACGCCCAGTTCACGCCGGACACAGTGCGGGTGGTCTTCGACACCCAGGCGGACGTATCGGACTACAAGGTCTTCAGCCTGGAAGACCCCTTCCGCATCATCGTCGATGTGCGCAGCAACGAAGCCAGCGTGGCCGAGGCCAAGGCCAAGGGCAAGGAAACCAAGGCGACCAAGGAGAAAGGGAAAGAGGCCAAATCCGGCGCCACCCCAACCCTGGCCCAACAGCTCGGCCTCGGCGTCAAACGGGTGGTGATCGATCCGGGTCACGGCGGCAAGGATCCTGGCACCATCAGCCCGAACGGCCTCAAGGAAAAAGAGATCACCCTGGCGGTAGGCAAGAAACTCGCTCAGGAACTGCGCGACAAGATGGGCTGCGAGGTAATCCTCACCCGCGACCGCGACATCTTCATCCCGCTGGAGGAACGCACCGCCATCGCCAACAGCAAGGAGGGCGACCTCTTTGTCTCCGTCCACGTCAATGCCGCGCCCAATCAGGCGGCCAAGGGAATCGAAACCTATGTCCTCGACCTGGCCAGCAACAAAGACGCGATGCGGGTGGCGGCCCAGGAAAACGCCTCGTCGGCCAAGAACATCAGCGACCTCCAGGCCATCCTCCACGACCTCATGCAGAACAGCAAACTGAACGAATCGGTGAAACTGGCCGAGATGGTGCAGAACACCATGGTGGAGGGGGTGAAACGCGACTTCGGCCACGTGAATAACCTCGGGGTGAAGAAAGCGCCCTTCGTCGTGCTGGTCGGTGCGCAGATGCCCGCCATTCTGACCGAGATCGCCTTCAGCAGCAACCCGCAGGAAGAAGAACGGCTGCGCGACGAACGCTACCTCACCCTGATGGCCCAACAGATCGCCGGCGGAGTAGCCGAATACGCGCACAGCCTAAACCTCGCCAGCTCCCGCCTCTCCAGCACCAAGTGAAAAAAGCCCGGCGGCCTTTCTTAGGCCACCGGGCTTCCTCCCCCCTCATCTGCATCTCATCTACCCATATGAATAACCATGCGGTTCAGGGCAAGAACCTGCTCAGCGAAGAGGTTAGCCACAAGAAGCGACACGCGCCGCATCAATCGCCGGCATGGTGGGATCCACCCGAGGAGGGTGGCGTGTCGCGGCAACCGGCGTTTCGGAGGGTCCAGTTCCGTTATCGTATCTTGTTGAGAGGCTTGCCCCTCACCGCACGTCCCCTAAACAAAGCAACAGACGTGCCAAAAAAAATGCGGGGGAATTTTTCAGCGGGAGGAGCGGCGCCGGCGCGGCAGGGTCAGATTGAGGCGTCTGAGGCGGGAAACAAAGGTGGAACGGTTGACCCCGGCGGCCTCGGCGGCCCAGGTCATATTCATGTGATTGCGTTCGAGGAGATAGGTGGCGTAATCGCGCTCAACCTCCTCCCAGGTGCGCTGGCCAAAGTCGAGGCCGACCGTCGGTGCATGGCTGGCCGCCGATTGCAGCCTTGTAGGCGCCGCCGGCCCGGTCGTTTCAACCGCTGATGGTGGCGCCGCCACGATGGAGGACGGCAGGTCCACCAGGCCGATCTCTTCCTGGAGGCAGACCACGGTGAGGTACTTGGCCAAGTTTTCCAGTTCGCGGATGTTGCCGGGCCACGGGTAGGCCGCAAGCAAGGCCAGTGTTGCGGCTGCCACTTTTTTCGGCTCGCTGCCACTCTTGGCCGCCTCGCGCCGCAGGAAGAAGGAAAAAAGCAGCGGGATGTCCTCTTGGCGCTCGCGCAGGGGCGGCACGGTCATTGGCAAAACCGAGAGGCGATAGAAAAGGTCGCGGCGGAAACTCTTTTCCTTCACCATCTGTTCCAGGTCGCGATTGGTGGCGGCAATGAGACGCACATCGACCTTGCGCGTCTCGGTGCTGCCCACGGGCTTGATCTCGTTCATCTGGATCACCCGCAGCACCTTGGCCTGCAACTCGATGGGCATATCGCCGATCTCGTCGAGAAAGAGGGTGCCGCCATCGGCCGCCTCGAAGAGCCCCATCTTGTCCTTCACCGCCCCGGAAAAGGCGCCCTTCTTGTAGCCGAAGAGCTCGCTTTCCAAAAGGGTCTCCGGGATGGCGCTGCAATTCTGCACCACCAGCGGCTGGTCATGGCGGGGACTCAGGCGATGCAGGCGGGTGGCGACCAATTCCTTGCCAGTGCCCGACTCTCCGGTGATGAGCACCGGGTAGTCGGTGGCCGCATAGCTGGCGAGCATCGTCATCACCCGCTGGAAAGCGGCGCTCTGCCCCACCACCAGGCCATCCTCCCGGAGAAGCTCGATCTCGTGCTGGAGCAGGCGGGTCACGCTCACCTGCCTGTCGTAGGCGAGGGCGTTGGAGAGGGCCACCGAGCCGATGTTCACCAGCTCCTGCAGGAAGTCGAGGTACTTTTTTTCCAGGTTGACCTGGGAGTGTTCTGGGTTGGTGTCGATGATCTCCACCACGCCGTACACCGTGCCATCCTTGAGCAGGAGGGGGAAGCCGAGGATGAGGCTGCTCTTGATGGAGAGATCCACCTCGATGGCCTGGAAGTGACGTGGGTCGCCCTCGGGCCGAGAAAGGGCCATCTTGCCGGTTTCGATCACCCAGCGCACCAGGCTCTTGGCCGCTAACGGCAGGCAGAGCCCCTTGACCTTGTCGCTCTCGATCCCCTCGGCCTCGATGCAGCAGAAGCCCTCGGGCTTCTTAATCCACACCGAGCCGCGATCCACGTTCTGGAGGCGCAAGAGGGCGCGGAGGAACTTGCGCTGCAACTGCTGCGGGTCCAGCTCGTCGGAAAAGGATTGGAAAAGCTCAACGAGTGATTCACGCATGATGCCATTATACCACTCTTTAGCTTAAATTTAATCATAAACGATTAAATAGCACCTGATGCAGCAACAGACAAAAAAGGCCGGAGCAGCACACGCTGCCCCGGCCTTTAGTTTTTCTACGCTTGTGAAGCGGACGACTACTCGGTCTTGGTGGCCTCCCGGCCAGCCTTGAGGTCGCTGCCCGCGATGAACCGGTGGATCGACTCTGCCGCCCCCTTGGCCTGATGGACCGCCTTGGCCACGGTCTGGGGCCCAAGCACCGCGTCGCCCGCCGCAAATACCCAGGGCACCGAG
>Ga0172375_10005203_pt1 | contig 18863 bp, 16 predicted proteins | sample LakKiv1m_FD_114537 | JGI IMG/M metagenome (GOLD analysis project Ga0172375, IMG submission 114537) | Freshwater microbial communities from Kabuno Bay, South-Kivu, Congo - kab_092012_11.1m | ecosystem: Environmental > Aquatic > Freshwater > Lake | place: Democratic Republic of the Congo...
AAATCAAAAATCATAAATAAAATAATGATTGTCGTAACAGGAGCAGCAGGGTTTATCGGAAGCGTTTTGGTAGGAAAACTAAACCACGAAGGATTTAAAGACATTGTTGTGGTAGATGATTTTTCCCATCCTGAAAAGAATAAAAACCTCCACCAGAAATTCAGCCTTCATGAGGTTCACCGGCTTAATTTTTTCGACTGGTTGGATAGCAACTATTCCACTGTTGATTTCATTTTTCATATCGGAGCCCGTACCGATACCACCGAGTTTAATAAGGGAATCTTTGATGAACTCAACCTGAATTATACCAAAATGGTTTGGCTTAAGTGTGCCGAATACGGCATCCCGTTAGTTTATGCTTCTTCTGCAGCTACTTACGGATTGGGGGAATTAGGTTATGTGGATGATCATGACATTGTTGAGGACCTCAAACCGCTAAATCCATACGGAGAATCGAAGAATGATTTCGATAAATGGGCACTGAAACAAAAGAATGCTCCACCATTTTGGGTAGGTTTTAAGTTTTTTAATGTTTACGGTCCCAACGAATTTCACAAAGGGCGTATGGCATCAGTGGTTTTTCATGCTTTTCACCAGATCAGCAACACTGGAATCATGAAACTATTCAGTTCGCACAATCCCAAATTTAAGGATGGTGAGCAATTGAGGGATTTTATTTTTGTGAAAGATGTGGTGGACGTGCTTTTCTATTTTATGAATAACCGGAAATCATCAGGTTTATATAATTTGGGAACCGGCCAGGCACGGACTTTTCTTGCCCTTGCAAATGCAACTTTCTGGTCGCTTGGAAAAGAACCCGAAATCCATTTCATTGATACACCTGCGGATATTCGCGATAAATACCAGTATTTTACCGAAGCCGATACCACCAAACTCAGAAATTACGGCTATACCAAAGCATTTACCACGCTTGAAGAAGGGGTCGATGATTATGTTAGCAATTACCTGATACCAGGGAAATATTTTTGAGCCGGAATTTGATCCCGCTGTACTTTTTTAGCTAAAAATAACACTCCATCGAATTTATTACCTCCCAAATCTAATCTGTTGTTGATAATGGTATTGACAATCTGGATTTTCATTGTTTTGTAGCAAGAAATCCTTGTTAGTAAATTAACATAAATTTAATGTTGGTTCACTAAAGAAGATTTATAAAACATTTAGATTTGATGAATATTTTTTTTGACATCATTCTAATATGGAATTTCTTTACATCATTGTTGCCTTAGTACTCATTTTCGATTTCATCAATGGTTTTCATGATTCGGCAAACTCTATTGCCACCGTAGTTTCTACAAAAGTGCTTTCACCTTTGACCGCAGTAATTATGGCTGCATTCTTCAATTTTGTTGCATTTCTGATCTTCCCGCTTAAGGTTGCTTCAACGATGGGAAAGGGAGTTATAAATCCGGATATTATAAACCTTAATGTTATTGCAGCTGCTGTGATTGCAGCTATTGTGTGGAATCTACTTACCTGGTGGTACGGTCTTCCTTCAAGTTCTTCGCACACACTTGTCGGTGGATTGGTTGGAGCAGCCGTTGCCAGTTCAGGCTGGGGAACAGTGGAGTTTGCAGGAGTTATGAAAATAGTAATTTTTATCGTCATTGCGCCTGTGCTTGGTATGATCATATCGTTCATCATTTCAGCCATTGTAATCTTTTTCGCCAGAAAACAATCACCCTCAGGTATTGATAAATATTTCCGGCGATTACAGCTTTTATCTGCTGCCGCTTTCAGTCTCGGGCATGGTGGAAATGATGCACAAAAATCGATGGGTATTATTTGGGTTGCACTTATTGTTACCGGTATTACTACAAAAAATGATCCGATTAGTTTATGGATTGTTTTATCGTGTCATACTGCAATTGCTTTAGGGACATTATTTGGCGGTTGGAGAATTGTTAAAACCATGGGACAAAAAATCACCAAACTAAAACCATTTGAAGGTTTTTGTGCTGAATCGGCAGGAGCGCTTACTTTATTTGGGGCAACTCATTTTGGTATTCCGGTAAGCACAACCCACACAATAACAGGTGCTATAATTGGCGCTGGAGCAAGAAAAGGTGTTTCGGCAGTCAAATGGGGTGTCACCACCAAGATTTTCTGGGCATGGATTCTAACTATACCTGTGTCCGCCCTGATAAGTGCATTCATTTATTTTTTTCTTAGGATGTATTTTGAATAATTCGTTAATTTTATTTTGAGTAAAAGACCTACACTTGAGGATAACAACATAAAACTAAGATTATGAACCTCGATTATTTTTTAAAGTTTTTTGTGCCGAAAGACACGGCGTTCTTCCCACTCTTTGAGGAAGATGTGAAAATTCTCATCAAGGCTTCCACCTTGTTTAAAACCCTGATGGACACTGAAAACATTGAGCAACGCGAGCCAATAGTAAAACAGATTAAAGGCACTGAGCTTGAAGGGGATGAAATTACACATCAGATTTATAATCAGCTAAATAAATCCTTTATTACGCCATTTGACCGGGAAGACATTCAGGAACTTGCAGCTACGCTAGACGATGTGCTTGATTATATTAATGGTGCAAGCCAGCGAATCAGCCTCTACAAACCAAAAGTGCTGATTCCTGTCTTTGCAGAATTTGCTGAAATTATTTTTCAGGCGACCAAAGAAATCGAATATTCGGTAAACGGATTACGAAATGCAGGAAAAAACAAGGATAAAATCATCCAATCGTGCATTGTCCTGAATACACTCGAAAACGAGGCAGACGATCTTTATCACATGGGTATTTCAAAGCTTTTTGATGAGGAGAAAGACACCCTCGAATTAATTAAAAACAAGGAAATTCTAAACACCCTCGAAAAGGCTGTCGATAAAGCTGAAGATGTTTCTGATGCGATTAAGACCATCCTTATTAAAATGGCATAAATTCGGGCTAAGGTGCATACTGTAAGTCAATAGTCCAAATACGCCATCCGGCAGTTTTAAACAGCATTTGATTTGCAAAATTAAATTTTCGTCAATTCTTACTACTGCTCATTGAAGCCACTTTATGCATTTCCTAATAATCGATATATTCCTGGAAAACCATTTGCAGATATGATTTTCCGTTCCTGATAACCTGCTCATCGATGGTGTCAGGTTTTTTCCAGTAATATAAATCAAGGTCAGCATCATAGCTGAAACCTGTTCCCGGTTCTGTCCAGATAAGCCCGTCATCAAAACCAAAATATTGAAATTTGGGCGAATAGGGGTTAAATAAATCCCGGCTCCAGTGAAACTGACTGTGCGGAAGATACATCTGCCCTAGTATTGTCGAAGCCAGATCGACTTGTGAACCGGGTTGTTCCCATTTTATCCCCCTGTATTTATCTTTAATCACATTTCCATAAAACAAAACAGGAATTCTGTGATATTCAACGGTATGATAAGGCCAGTTCTTGTAAGAGTTATGACTATGATCGGCGGTTAAAATGAAAAGCGTACTGTCGAACCAGGGCTGGGTTCTGGCCTTTCTGAAAAATTCGCCCAGGCAATGATCGGCATAATAGGCCGAGTTGATGTAAGGTCTTTCGTTACCACCCCAATCGAACTTTTCTTCCATAGGCTCGTCGTAGGGAGAATGTGAACTGAGTGTAAACAAGCCAGCAAAAAAGGGCTGTTTTTCCTGATTCAGGTCGCGGTAAAGCCTGTTGAGGGTATATTCGTCGTGAACTCCCAATTTCCCTCTCGGGATTGAGTCGGGAAAATTATCGCCTTCCATAATCCGTTCAAACCCATTATAAATGATGTATCCTTTAATATTCCCATAAATGAGCTGGCCACCAAAATAGAATGAGGTAGCATAACCCAGATCATTGAAAATGTGAATAAGGCTTGGCAGATGGACAAATTTGTCGGGTTGTTTGGTGATTGAAGAGATCGGATGGGCCGGGAAACCACCAAAAATCGAGGCCATCCCTTGTTCCGACCTTGAGCCACTCGACAACATCCGATCGAACAAAATGCCCTCCTTTTCCAATTTTCTGAATTCCGGGGTTATTCCTGGCTCACCACCCAGCGACTCAATAAGATCGGCCGACCAGCTTTCTAGGATCAGGATAACGATGTTGGGTCTTTTGGTTTTGAGAATATTTATCGTGGTATCTTTTTGAATCGAATAAATCTGCTCGACCGTTTTTCTGGCATCAGCCAAAGGGTAAAAAGTAAATGGATTCTTACCAAAGTTTTTTATGTTTTCGATAATGCTGATATATAGATTGAAGGCATTATTGGTGGCAGCCAGATTCAGGATGTTCTTGTCGGAATAATACGACTGGCTTTGAATGATGGGAATCTGCTGAATTCCACCCCGCATCCCGACAAGAATAAATGGAGGAGTGACAGCCAGAAAGAGTAAAGAAAAGTAATAGTTTGGCTTTTCAAGGTGAATGTTCTTATAAAAATATTTCCGATACATCCAGAACGAAAAAATGGTAAGACTGCTTACAATGAGTACCAGGGCAAAAAATGCTCCTGTCGATGCCGAATTATAGATTTCAGACGGGTGCTGCAGGTAGTGAAGGGCTTTGTAATTCAGTTTGGTTTTCCATTCGCCGTAAAGGCCCAGTTCGCCGCCGGTAATGAGCGAATACAGCAAAAGCATGAATAGTGTATAGCCTTTGTTGATGACATTCAGAAAAGCAGGGCTCCAGACCGATTGTATCAGGAGCAGGGAAAATGGAATGATTAGAAAATAACAGCTGGTGGCAAGATCGAGTTTGAATGCATAAAAAAAGCCTGCCAGTGTTTCAAAAATACCTGCACCATCGGCTTGGAGACTTCCTGAATAAAAAACAAGGAATATCAGGCGGGCAAGCGCAAAATACAACATCCAGAACAACAATTGCTTAAGCAGCGAAACGACAATTTGCTTCATAACATGAAATAAATGGATTAACAGATTTACTTTTATTTTGTTGCCTTTGTTGTAAGGATAAATCTGTCGTAAAGGAACAGAAGCAAAACGGTTACAAGGCCAATGCAAGCAAAAACCATCCAGATGTTGCCCGGATGATACGTACTCCAGAGATAATTTGTGAGTCCCCGATCGGTCATTCCCATCAGTTTGGCAGCCTGGCTCGTATAATCGTTTTGGGTGAAATGTTCGGAAATTGCCGGAATTTTGAGACCCCGTGCAACAACTTCCCGCTGCAATAAGGTTATTTTGTCCGACAAATTTCCATAAACATCACCGGATAAAATTCCGGCAAAAAAGTTCCCCCCGGCCAGAGGGATAAAGGATGCCCCCATATAGAGTGCAGTTTTTTCTTTGGGCGCAATCCTGCCAATGTATTCGGTTATTTTGGGAGAACTGGCCATTTCACCCCAGCCAAAAATCAAAATCGAAATAAAAAGGAAAAAGGGATTGTTGGTGTAAAACATGAGTGCAAGCCCCAAAGCATTTACTAGGATTCCTGACATCATCGCCTTAAGTGGTTTGAATTTCATCACCAGGGCTGATACAAATACCTGAAAAATGATGATGTAAAAAGCATCAATATTTGATAACATTTCAGGGGCAATGGTTCCCTGTTCGGTTCCGACTGCTTTGGCAACGTTGGGGGAGAAGGAATGTAAAAGGTTGTAAATAACCGAAGTATCCATCCATTGATCGATAAAGACAGGCAACGAATAAAATAACTGGTTATAAATCGACCAAAACCCGATAATGATAATTAAAAACAATACGAGTTTTAAGTCGCTGATGGCGATGCGGATATTTTTGAAGATTGTGAGTATGGATCTTAGGAGTGGATCGGTATTTTTCGTCCTTTCGGGTTCTTTAAACACAAAAAGCACGATCATTAAATTAATTAAAATGGCAGCCGCCGACATAAAAAACATGTATTGCCAGTTAACCACCCGTAGCTTGCTCGCCATCACCGGCCCGATAAACGCACCAATGTTTACCATCATATAAAAAATTCCAAAGCCTATCGATGAGGTTTCATCATCGGTAGTCCTGGCGACTGTTGCCGATATGATGGGTTTAAAAAGGGCCGCACCCAGTGCTACAAACATGAAAACGAGATACAGGGATAAGTAGGTTTTAAAGAGCCCCATCATCAGATAACCGCTGGCCAGGATGAGGTACGCCACAATAAGAACCCGACGGTAACCATACCTGTCGGCAATAGCGCCAGTAATGAGCGGTAAAAAGTAAAGCATTGCCACTATCGGACCCATCATGTAACCTTTTTGTTCCTGTGAAAATCCAAGTGCCCCGGTTTCCTGTGAACCTGTGAGGTAAAGTGCGAGCAGCATGAAAATGCCATACCAGGCCCAACGCTCGAACAGTTCCATGGTGTTGGCAATCCAGAATGTACGGGGATACTTTTTTAATACACCACTTATTTTACTCATAATCCGTTTCTACATTTTCGACAAAGATAGAAAACAAGCTTAACGGAGTTTTGTTTTGTGGAATTTCCTTTGGAGGTTAAAGATTATGATTAAGAGTGCGAGGATAAAAACGATCAGTCCTGCAATTATAATCATCAAAACAGATTGACTGATCAGGAGAATATTGGTCAGGCTTTCCGGGTTTTTCCCAACTGCAGTTCCGTGATCTGAACCGATCGAATCTTTTAAAGCCAGTAAAGTACCTGGTTCGATATTTAGAGAATCCTGATATGTGTCGTATTCAGTAAGGTAAAATTCGGCACTGTCCATTTGTCGGAGAGCAGCGAAAGTTAAAGCCATGTTCCAGGCGTTTTCTGACGACTCGAGGAGTAATCCTGCTTCTCCGGCGAGTTGAAGACTTTCCCGGTAATATTCCAAAGCTTTTCCAAATTCATTTTGCATTGCTAAGTTATGACCAATATAAGTAAGTGTTTTAGCGATTTCCCGCTTGTTGCCGAGTTCATGGTAAATTTTAAGGCTTTGGATAAAAACTTCGTTGGCCCTCTCCAGATTTTCTTCGCCTTCATAAACTTTGCCAATGACACTTAAAGTTGATGCCTGTCCTGTTTTATCCCCAATATTTTCGCGAATTTCAAACGATTCTGAAAGGTATTGGAGCGCTTCATTCGATTTTCCCATTTCAGCGTAAATTGCCCCCAAATTTCGAAGTGCAATGGCTTTATCGAAGAAATCATTAATACTATCAGCTAATTTAATTGCTCGCAGATAATTTTGCATGGCGTCAACATAAAGTTCTTGACTTTGAAAAATAGAACCAATGTTTATTAAAAGCCCAATACTTCCTTCCAGGTTTTTTAAGGTTTGGTTTGCAACGAGCGACTTTTTGTAGTAAAATAGTGCCGTGTCATAATCGCCCCGATAGTTGTATGCATTTCCGATATTTCTCAAGATAATCGAAATATATTTTTGGTCGTAAAGTTCTGTTTTAACTTTCAATGCCGACTCCAGATCAAGAAGACCTTCATCGAAATTGCCTGAGATAACTTTAATCATGCCGATGGCATTTAGACTTTCAGCCCAGCCAGAACTATCGTCGATTTGAACATAAAGCTCCGCTGCCTGTTGGTAAAGCAAAGTGGCTGTATCAAAATTACTAATCACATAATTAACATTTGCCAGATTTTTTGTTGTATGTGCCAGTAAAAGATTATTTCCCAAAGCCTTCGAAATCCTGATAGCTTCCATAGAAAATGCTTTAGCCTTTGCAGGATTTGATTTCCGCAGATTTTCAGATAAATCATTCAAAAAATTTACCTGGTCATTGTATGTTTTTCCAGCTTTGAGTGAATCGATTTCAACCCTGTAATTTTGTGAATGAAGCGGGGTCACCCAATATGCCATTATCAGAAGGCTGACAATTGTCAAACTCTCCAAATATTTTGCTATGTTTATTCTGTCCGGCATCATTTCTTGTTTTCGACATAAAGATATGGCGAAATCTTTTCGTACAATTCTTTATAAATCAGGTTCACTTTACACAACTCTGCCACCGAGTCGAACCGGCCGTTTTTATCTTTGTAGTCAAAAATCGATTTAACCAGATAATATTCGAGGTAAGGATGTTTTAATAATTCCTTAAATTCGACTGTATTCAGATTCTTCTTTTTGATGAGTTCGGAGTTAATCTCAAGCTGTCCGGCAAAACCGGCGTAACGGGCGGTGTCCATCCCAAAGACCTCGAGTAATTGTTCCTTTTTGTAAAAACCACCCAGCAAATTACGGTATTTGATGATCCTTCCGGCAAAGGCTGCGCCAACACCTTTCAGGTTTTCAAGCATACTTGTATCGGCACCATTGATTTCGACAATGGGAAGACCAACATCATGGCGGCTGACGGCCGGTTTTTTCAGTGAATCTCTGGATGGAAGCAAAATATAGGCCTCCAATCTGTTGAAATCGTCATTGGAAATGGTGTAAATTTTTTTAAAATCTTCTTTCGAGATAAATTTGCCTCCGGCAGCCATATAACTTTCGATATTCCGGATCTGGCCCTCATTCAGTCCCAGCTTTCGGTAATCCAATTGCGGAAGTGCATTGGGATCGAAGGTAAAAGGGGCAAAGGTGGATTCAGTTTTTAAATCTTCTTCATGACCAAAAGGTGCGGTTTTTTTAATTTCGATAAATGGTTCAAGGATTGAATACTCCTCTGCTGAAATGGAATACATTTTTTTCAGGTCCTCTTTATCATAAAACTTACCTCCTTTGTCGCGGAAATTCATGATAATCCTGACTTGTTTCTCGCTAAGCCCCAGTTCGGTCCACTTTTCGGCAGTTAATTCGTTAGGGTCGAAAGCAAAAGGTGTGAGATGCTTCTTCTCAGGGGTTTTGTGAGACGATTCGAAAACTTTAATTTCTTCCGCAAAGCCTGAACTCTTCTCCCAATAGGGTTTAATAAATGCAGGCAGTGAAAAATAAACGATCAGCATAATGATTATCAGGCTAAGCAGAACGAGTGAGCCGTTTCGCTGGCCTTTGCTAAAAGAGAAATAGTCTCTGATGTATTGACCAAATGTTGACAATGGAAAAGGGTTTTATCGTTCAAAGGTAATGAAAAATTGTTTTAATAGGGTTACCTTATCATGTTGCAAAAAAAATCAAATACATTGGTTACACATGCGAACTTTGGTTATTCTCATCAAACGTGATCAGATATACCAGTTGTCGTGCAAAATCAGACCTTCACCTGCCGGATGCAGCAAGTATTTTAAACTTCATCGTCGTTTTCGGTGTACGAATCAGGCTCCGGTTTCTTTGGGGCTCTCAGGATGATTATAAAAAAATAAATGGTAAAAAATGTTACCAAGCCCCAAACAATACTCAATAAAATAATTGCTGATGTATTCATAATTAAATCCGGTTTTCGTGTGTACGTTTTCGGTATGCAATAAATACCATGAATGATATCCCGGCAAAAACAAACACCAATAAAATGCGCGACATATCTATATAAAAAATGTTGTTTATAATTTTTCCAGAATACACAGGATCACCTGTTTTGACTGTTTCACCCATGCTTACGAGTAATTTATGATGTTTTGTGAATTCGTAGTTTATGGCAAAATCCTCGGGCTTTCCGTCAGGAATTATTCTTACAAGGATTTTATTGCGCAAAGTGTAAATGCTATCGACCCGGCCATCTGTCTCAGAGTAAAAAGTATTGGCAAAATATTTCTTATTCGGCCCGATGCCTTTATGTGTAATTTGCCCGATGATGCTACCATTGCTTACTTCCCATCCTTTGATACTTACTCTGGACCAATCATCATCTTTTGGAGTTACCAACGAACCGATAAAAATCGCAATCAGGACCACTGGCGTAACATATTTTAGCAGATATTTAAATAGTATTGGAATCTTTATATCAGCACCCCGGTTAATCTCTGCCCAGCCTTTTTCGAGGCCAAAAAACCAGGCAAACAAGATCGCTTCGAGCATTGCAAAAACGACAAGCGAAACCGTTCCCGCCCAGTAATCGTATTCATCAAAAACACCTTTCTGGAAAAAGAAAACCGTTGGAAGTCCAAGAAGTAAAACGATAATTCCAAAAGTAAGCGCCGAACGTTTTCGGGGCCAGTTGAACTCGTCATTTAAAAAACCCATGACCGGCGTTCCCATAGCCAGGGATGAAGTGATCCCTGCAAAAAACAGTAATCCGAAGAATGCCATTCCTGCGATTGCAGAAAGAAGCACACCCAATTGCTGGAATAGATAAGGCATGGTTCGGAAAGCCAGACCAAGTCCACCCAGATTGGTAAGTTCAATTACTTTGTCGATTCCAAGGTAACCTACCGAAATCGGGATAATAATGGAACTTCCAAGTACGATTTCGACAAATTCGTTGGTAAAGCCTGCCGACATGGCGTTGCAGGCAATATCTTCTTTTTCTTTTAAATAGGAGGCATAGCATTGGATGCTGCCCATCCCGACAGAAAGTGTAAAGAATATTTGTCCGGCAGCAGCAAGCCAGACCTTGGGATTGGCAAGTGAATCATATTTGGGTGTCCATAAGAAATTTAATCCTTCAATCCCATCCCATATTGCGCCTTGTGAACCACTTCGAAGGAAAATTCCTTTAATTGCAAGGAAGATTCCAAAGATAATAAGAAGCGGAACCCCGATCTTTGCAGCTTTCTCAACGCCACCACTTAAGCCTTTGCTCAAAATCCAGGTGTTAAGGGCCAGGCAAAGTACAAAAAACACCACGGCTTCAAAAGGAATGCCGGTTGATGAGGTTGAAATGTCCAGGTAATTGTCAAAAAATCCTGCCACCTGGTGCTGGTTCATTCCACCGAAAGTACCAACAACCGAATGATAAACATACGACATTGTCCAGCTTTCGATGTAACAATAATACGAGGCGATAGCGATATTGGAAAATATTCCGAAAACGCCGACATATTGCCATATCCGGCGCTTATTAAGGCTATACATGATAAAAGGAGTGGAGTGATGGCCGAATTGCCCACCAAATCTTCCTGACGACCACTCGATGAGCAGAAGCGGCAGTCCTAAGACCACAAGACTTACAAGATATGGAATAATAAATGCCCCGCCGCCATTTTGCATGGCCTGCACAGGAAACCTCAAAAAATTTCCAAAGCCTACAGCATTACCTGCCATGGCAAGCACGAGCCCAACCCGTGAACCCCACGCTTCGGGCTTTTGTAAATTAAGTGTCTTGATTTTATTCATAATTATTCCGGTAAGCTTAAAAATCCTTTTTATTCAATTCTGCAAAATTGCCGGGTTTGATTGATTGTCCTGCAATGATACAAAAAATGAATGTGTTTTTTTACCATGAATAAAAAAACTTGATTTTTTTTGCTTTTAACCCACCATAAATTGCTCTTAAGGGTTCATTCATATTCCTCTTCCACCCGTCAGCACTTTATAAAAATTCGGCGAAACAGCCCTCAATAATGCACCAAAAGCAATGATCAGGGAAATTATAGTCAGAGGTAACAAAATGAAGGTAAACAATCGATAGTTCGGTACATGGTTTACGAAAGTAAATACAGCATCGGTAGCAAAAGCTACCAATGGTGCATGCCCGGCATAAATCATAAACGAAAAGGCAGAAAGCCATACAAACCAATTTTGCCGCATACACCATATTACCAGGCTGTTACAACCGTACCAGGCTGTAATCAGTCCGCTTAGAATGACCATTTTATGCATGATTGCTAAAATGGGATAAACCGAATTTCCCAGGAATGGCTCGCCTTCGAATGCCAGGAATGTTTTTGTTGCACTTAATCCGATAAATATGAAGCCCCAACAGAATGGATTCAGCTTTCGCCCTGCTGTATCAATATTGAAATTTGTTTTTTGTATCCAGATTCCCAACGAAAAAAACAGGAGTCCTTCGCCTTCGAAAAAAACAAAGTTTGTAGTCCCCAGCCATAGCACAAAAGCGATTCCAAAGTAAATCCATTTGGCAATTCGATGTGAAATACACCATCTTATTGCAGGGTAGGCAACATTGTAAATAAGCAATACACGAATAAACCAAAGCTGATAGGGGACAGGTATCAATATCCATCTGCCCAGCATTTCGTACCAATGGTAATTGTGCAACAACAATCGTTGGTCGTCGATTTGAACAATATGTGAATTGGCTACAATCGACCGGCTGTAAGGAAAAGCTTCAAGGAGATAAGTAAATGCAAAGCCGGTTGCACTCCAGATCAGGTAAGGCAATAAAAGGGTGCGTAATCGTTTGTTGGTGCGTTGTTTATAAGGCCTGTAGTCGTGAAGGGCATAAAGAAATCCTGAAATGATAAACAGCATCGGAATGCGAAACCTGAAAATCCCGTTCGCCAGAAAATACTCTGTAAAAGTAGTAAAACTAAGGGTTTCACCAGGAATAGTCCAGGGTTGCATATAGCGCTCGTGTAAATTGTAGCCATGTACAAACACCAGCAGAAACATCGAAACAAAAGACCAGAACCTGAATTTTTTGCTGTTAAAATCAGAAATCATTAAAGTAGGATTCATAAACAAGGATTTGTCAGGCAAAGTTAAAAAGCTCAGCATAAATGGCTAAAAAAATAATACATTACTAATTCGCAATTCGTAAATACTATGTTTTTATCATCCACCCAATTGGGGGGAAGGAAGAAGCCGTTGGTATTGGGGATGTGAAAAAACCACCATTGACACATAGAGCACAGTAGTTTTTCTATTGTGCCCTACTGTACTTATGTGGTTCAAGTTAATATTTTGGAACCACTTTTTTAGTACCGACTTTTTCACTGGTTTCAATGCGGATGAAAATAACACAATTGAGTTGCGCCAAAAGATTGTACTGTCCTGCAATAGGTTTACAGAGAAAGTAAACTATAACCCGGATAATTAAATACAAACTTTACAGGTATAATTTTGTTTAAGCTTTTTGTAATTTCGCCGTATGAATATTGTGTTAATCTGTTAAACACCATGGTTCGGAAGTCAAATTCTTCATTGCCTGTTGTGTATAATTTAATTTCTAACATATAGAATTATTAAATGAAAACGTTTATCAGCGATCTTTCGAAAAAAGAATTTCCGGTTTCTGACCGGGTTTCGGCAAGTACTATCCGGCATACGCTACTGAATTTAATTCAGACCGACAATCCGGCATTTACACATGACAGTCATCTTGCATTGAGTGAACTTAACCATTACCGTGAAAAATATATTTCGGAATACCTGCTTAAGGACACCGGAGAATTATCAGAAGATGAAAAGACGGTACTGACTTCATTAACGAGTAAAACAACACTTACCGATAAGATAGACGGGGAGGATCAGCCGGACCTGACCGTCGGGCAGAAGATTGCCGACAAAGTTGCTACATTTGGGGGAAGCTGGACTTTTATCATCGCCTTTGGTGTATTTATTTTCTTTTGGATCAGTATCAATACCTATTGGCTTTTCAACAAAGGTTTCGACCCGTATCCTTTTATTCTTCTAAATTTAATTTTGTCGTGTCTGGCAGCATTGCAGGCACCGGTGATCATGATGAGTCAGAACCGGCAGGAGGAAAAAGACAGGGAAAGGGCGAAAAAGGACTATATGATAAACCTTAAATCAGAGTTGGAAATCCGAATACTTCACGAAAAAATCGATCATTTTGTGATGAACCAGCAACAGGAACTCTTGGAGATTCAGAATGTTCAGATTGAACTGATGAACGATATACTCAGCCGTGTAACCAGGAAGTAAGCTTATTTTACTTGTCTCTTTTTTAGATTCAAATCCAGAATGTAATAAATATTTGCCAGAACTGCCATTTGGCTTGAAGGTCTCTGGTATATTAACTCCCGTAATAATTCAGTCTTTTTAAAACAAACTCCCTGTAATTACGGCCAATGGGGACTTTTTGATCGCCAATTCCGATTGCCCCTGGCGCTACAGTTGTGATTTTCCCGATAGGGATTATAAATGATTTGTGGGTACGGATGAACTGGTCTTCGGGCAATTCCGATTCGAGAAGGCTGATCTGATGCTTCACGTAATGGCATTCGGTTTCCGTATGAATTTTCACATAATCCTTCATACTCTCGATGAATAATATTTTACTAAATGGCACCTTGATCATGGTTTTGTTTTTCCTGATGAAAATATGATCCTTTACCGTTGCTGTATCAACTGTAAGGTTTTTAACAATTTGTTGTTGTGAATCACGATGGGTGTAATATTTATTGATGGCTTTCAAAAAGCGTTCGAAAGAGATGGGCTTAAGAAGATAATCTAGTACGTCCATGTCGAAGGCTTCGATAGCATAATTACGGTATGCTGTTGTAAAAATAATCGCAGGAGGATTGTTCAGGCTTTTTATAAATTCTATTCCTGTGAGTTCAGGCATCTGGATGTCGAGAAAAATCAAATCAACAGCTTTGTTCCTGATCAACTCCATGGCTTCGATAGCATTGCTGCATTTGGCTACAAGTTCCACATCGGTTAGTTTTTCGATATGCGATTCAATCACACGAAGGGCAAGTGGTTCGTCGTCAACTGCAATACATCTGAGTTTCATCATTATTTTTCTTTGGGTTGTGGGTGCAGCTTAATCCGGAGCTTTATCCTGAAAATCCCTTCCTCGTCGGCAATTTCGAGTGTATGTTGGTTCCCATAGATCAGGTCGAGACGGCGGCGTACATTTTTTAATCCGATACCTTCGGTATAGCCGGTCAAATCAGCCTTTTCTTCGGAAGGACTATTGTTTTCGACTGTAAAATTTAGCAGATAATCCTCAATGTTGAGCGTGATATTTATCCACGGATGATGAATCTGTTTGCTTAAGCCATGTTTGAAACCGTTTTCGACAAAAGGAAGCAGGATGAGCGGTGCAATATATTTTCTGTTTATCCTACCCTGGATATCCAGGTTGATATTCAGATCGTCGTAATATCTGATTTTCTCAAGGGCCAGGTAATCCTGTAAAAGCTGAACCTCTTTTTCGAGTGGTACTTCGGCGGCATTACACTCATAAAGCATATAACTTAGCAAATCCGAAAGTTTTACAACTACTTCCGGTGCCTTGTCGGATTTATCAAGTGTTAATGCATACAAATTATTTAGTGTATTGAATAAAAAATGCGGATGTATCTGTGATTTCAGAAATTTCAATTCCGATTCCATTTTTTCCTTTTCAAGTTCCTGATTGCGCTTTTGGTTCATATACCAGTATTCGAAAAGTTTTACCGACGCAAAGATTGCCGGCATCACATAAATGTTGAAAAAGGTAAAAACGTAGTTGAATTTGATAAATGATTCGGGTTTTTTGTAATCGGGAAATAAAACCGGGTAGGTGATAAATAAAAGCACTGCCCGCTGCATGAGAATAAAAACGATGGCAGCACCGAAAAAAAGGAGGGCAAAATACAGGTATTTTTTTCGGAGAAGGTATTTCGGTATTAAAAAGTAAACGGTCAAATAGGTTGCCATTACATCAATCCAGACAGAAAGCGTGTATTGAGCTAATGATTTCTGAAGTGTAACTGATTCGTAAAAAAGAGCGTAAATGTAGGCAAAGGCGAAAGTATAAAAAAGCCAAAGCGCCAGGTGAAACAAAAAGCGATAGTTGTTGTAATTCTTCCAACCCGTTAATTCGCCGAGTGTGATAGTGTTTTTCGACATAATTTACATTTCTGATTTCAAAAATATAGAAAACTACAGTATCAGCCATAAAAAGTGGTCGTGTATTGGAGAAGTGACGACCAACGCCGCTTAACAGGCGACAAATGGCAATTGTGGGTAATTTCACGTTTTGTGGCGACTTAAGCTGAGCTTAGGGCGAGTAATTTTTATACTTCAAACCAATGCTGATACTTTAGCTCAAAATAATAATTTTATCCAATGAAAACAATTTTAAAGCTCTTCAGAACCGGTTTCATAGCTTCAATTTTTTTCCTGAGTTATAGCCCGGTTCATTGTCAGACCGATTTCAGACAATACGAAATTACTACACAGTTTACCCATGGTTATGATGTTTGTGCCAGCGACATTAACGGAGATGGATTAACCGACATTGCGGCTGTAGGAGGTGCCAATGGGGGAGAAGTTTCCTGGTGGAACAATGTGGATAATGTTAGCTTTGTTAAGTATGTTGTAAGGACGGGGCTAACTGGTGCGAGAACAGTAAGGGCCACCGATCTGAATGATGACGGGAAAATTGATCTTGTAGTTGCAGCATGGGAAGCCAATAAAATTTTATGGTGGGAAAATGATGGCAGCCAAAACTGGACCGGGCATGCCATCGATACAACTTTTGTTGGTGCTCATACCCTTGATATCAAAGATATGAATGACGATGGCTACAAGGATGTTTTGTGTTCTGGATTTGATTATTATGGCCACCAGGGAGAAATTGCATGGTGGGAAAATGATGGGAATGAGAATTTTACAAAACATCTGATTTCGGACCGCTTTCAGCAATCGCCTTTTATATATGGAGAAGATATGGATGGAGATGGCGACCTTGATGTAATTGCCAGTGGCGAGTTGAACGATGAAGTTTTTTGGTGGGAGAACGACGGGAATACTGTTTTCACCGAACACATGATCGACACGGCTTTTGATGCAGCACACACTGTGCTGGCACGTGATGTTGATGATGATGGCGATATGGATATCCTTGGTGCTGCCTGTGTAAGTAGCAGGATGGCCTGGTGGGAAAATAAAGGTTACAATAATTTTGAGAAACATGACCTTGGAAGTTTTCCGGGAGCTTTATGGCTGGATGCCGCCGACATTGATATGGATGGCAAAACTGATCTTGTGGGAGGAGGTATGGGTACACCCCTTCTGGCTGTTTGGTATAACCAGGGTGGCGGACAATTTAATAAAGTTTTTATCCCCGGCTCATTCTCTTCTGCTTTTGCGGTTATTCCTGTCGATTTTGATAACGATACCGATTTCGACCTTGTGGCCATTGGTTACGCAAGCAATAAAATATCATGGTTTATGAATCAGAAAATTAATCCCGATTATATCGATGCTCCCGAAAGTGTCGCTTTTGATTACGGAAACCAGCGTTATTTAGTTTCCAGCTGCCATAGCAACTCTATTGTGTCGATGGACAAACTTACCCATGAACAGGAAATATTCATCGAAGATATCGACCAGCCATTGGGAAATTGTATTTGTAATGGTGTGTTTTATGTTTCGACAGGAAACTACCTGAAGGGGTTCGACCTTGAAACAAAGGAACAAGTTCTCTCGGTAAATATTCCCTGCATTCAGCATTTGGACGGGATGACCTGCGATGAAAACGGTTTTCTTTATGTGATCGACACTGGTGGTAAAATTCATAAGGTTAACCCCTCCACCGGCGAAACTAACTGCATTGTAAGTTCAGGACTGACAACTTCTATACAGGACTGTATTTTCGATAAATTTAATAATCGCCTGTTATCGGTAGGTTATGTAAACAATGCTCCAATCCAGGCCATCGACCTCGAAACATATGAAGTTAGCACAGCAACCACAACCCCTTTTGGAAAGTACGATGGCATTTCCATCGATCAGTTTGGAAATGTTTACCTTGCTTCGCATTATTCCCAGGGGAAAATCATTAAATATGAAGCCGACTTTAGCGCATACCAGGAAATTTCTGTCGGTCATAACCAACCTGCAGGCCTGGATTATAACCAATATGATAATGTACTTGCCGTCCCTAATTTCGGTGGAAATACTGTCGATTTCATTCAGATTACCGTTACCCGAACCAATAACCGTCGGCAAATGGATGCACCGATTAAAATCTTTCCAAACCCAGGCGATGGTTTGATAAAGCTTCTACTCGATGGTACGCTGAGCAATCAGCTTGGGATTAGCGTAATAAATAATAACGGTAGTTGCGTTTACTGCCGGACTATGGAACCGGGTTTTGGCCCGGAATCATCAATTGATCTCAATTTGTCCTTTTTACCAGGTGGTGTTTATTTCTTAAAATTATCAACCGATAATGAGGAATATTCGGAAAAGATCATTATCAGGTAAGATTTGATTAAAAGAGATCGTGAATGACCCTTCATTGTAGATGGAATATTTGATCCATCGTTCGACCTGGGGCAGGATCTTACGTCATCCCGAAAGAAAAGTAAGTTAACGTACAGGATTTCAATTAATTGGCCACCATTGGAAATAGAAAGAAAAACCCCTTAATCGAGGTACTATCGTTCTTTAAAAAATACCCCATTCAAATTCAATCTTCCACAAGCATTTTACCCGCAAGATCAAAAAATGCCCTGAAACACTTCGCTGTCAATTTAGCATCTTCAAGTGCATTATGGGTTTCACCTTCGCGTTCAAAACCAAAATATTGAGCTACTTTTTCCAGACTCAACGATTTTGGTGTGGTTATGCCATTTTTGTTTAGGATCATAAAACCGAAATAGGAGAGGGTATGCAGATCGAGTAACTGGTATGAAAAAGGCCAGGGCAACTTTTCATTTTTATAGGCATAACTCAGGAAATTGATATCGTTGATAATACTCTGACCACAGATGATGATCTTTTTCAAAGGTTCATCCGCTTGCATATAAAGGCTTTTCCTGATCCAGTGTTCAAAATCAGGTAAAACATCATACATCATCGGGGCTTCGTCGAGTTCGTCGATAGGGATTCCATGAATGTTTTCAGAATGCGATGAGAAAGCATCCTCATTTTCCGGATAGACGTTGCTCAGATATTCACCTTTTATTTCCCAGTTGTCGGTATAAATTTCCGCTCCAATCTGGATAATCTCGTTGTAGTCGGGCTCCGGGCCGGTCATCTCCAGGTCTAATACTAAGTATGGCATAGGCAAGATACTTTAAAATATTTTAAGTTAAAATTACCACAATAGGCACATTAGGGCACAATAGATAATCATCTTTTTATATTGACAATCACTTTCTTATCATCGGTGAAAAAAA
>Ga0172375_10005204_pt1 | contig 18863 bp, 20 predicted proteins | sample LakKiv1m_FD_114537 | JGI IMG/M metagenome (GOLD analysis project Ga0172375, IMG submission 114537) | Freshwater microbial communities from Kabuno Bay, South-Kivu, Congo - kab_092012_11.1m | ecosystem: Environmental > Aquatic > Freshwater > Lake | place: Democratic Republic of the Congo...
ATTTTCATCAACTTCATTAATCAAAGATTCAAGATTAGATATTTCACTGCTAGGTAAATCTGATGTTATACATTCATCAACATCTAATTCTTTTGTTTTTATTTCTTGTGGTGCTTGTTGTTGCTGCACAGGAGCAGGATAAATAGGTTCTTCTTGTTTTGATTGTTTATCTATATTATCAGATTCTATTCTTGCTTTTTTAATTTGATTTTGTGCTTTTAAATTGGCAGCAATAGCCATTGTTCTTTCAGCTTTCTTCTTAAGTCTTTCAATTTCAATATCATGTTCATCTTTCTCAACTGGCTGCGGTTGTTGCACAATAATCTTTTTAGCTTCTTTAATAGATAAATTATAATATCTATCTTTCAAAATCTTAATATCTCTGCAAGTTAAGGACATCTCTAAAAATTCTCCGATTTTAATTTTGTTCAGAGTTTTTAGTATGTGCCCGGAAGTCCGCCAGATATTGGACTAATGGGTGGTACTGCCCCAAATCCGCCCATACCTCCCATACCCATTCCACCACTCTCTGGTGCTTCTTCTCCTAATTCAGTTTTCATTGTATTTTCTGCTTTATAGCTCTCAATTTCATCCCAGTTCAAGTCAGGCAAATACTTCCTCTTCAAATAATTGTCAGGAATACCTAAAGCTTTATATGCTTCAATCAATCTTTGCATTTGTTCTACGTATTCCATTTCATGTTCATATGGGCTAATCTTTGGTTCTCTGAATGTAACTCTTACATCTCTCATATCTTCAAATGCTTTTTTAGCATACAATAGATTATATATCTTTTCAAATAATTCCCGAAGTGGTATTGAAAGTTCTTTTTGTAGTGCAATGATACTTCTGCAGAAAACAATATTTTCTACAGATAATAGTGCTCTATTTGAAACATTATCTTCAAGACCAATGAATGCAGGTGGAACATCCAAATTAGCAACTATATTATCTCTAATAAACTTTAAAGGTTCAATATCATCTTGAGCATTTGGTCCCCACTGAACGTTATCAAATTCTACATATTTTTTTCCATCTCTCATCGGAATATAAATATCTTCAAATGTTGCAATTTGAGAAGGAATAGAATCTATACTTCCGAATGAATCAACTGATATTTTTCTTTTTCTCATTCCTTCTTTTATCAACTCAATCAAATTCTTTGCATCTCTGGGTAAACCTGTTTCTACTGAAACAATTCTTTTATCAGTGGCGCTTGTTAATCTTTTGATGGTAGTAGCAACTTTTAAAGCCATCAATAATTTACAATCAAAAGCTACATTTTCAAAAATAGATTCACCATAAGGATAAAATCTATCAACATTAAGTCTCCAGTGTATCATCATTTCTGGTGGAATATATCTAACTTTAAGATCATCATTATTTTTTACAGTCCTTAGATAATCAAAAATTACATTCTTTAATTCAGGTGTTGCACTTATTGTATCTTGTGATTTATCTAACTGTAATGTTTTTTCTAATTGATTGATTATATTGTAACATAACGTATCAACTGCATTAGTTCCAATAGATAAAGCACCCATAGCTAATGATGCAGGATCTATTTTCGGAAATACTAAAAATCCCAAACATGTCTTGAATCGTTCTGTTTCTAGCCTAATTACAAATTTTGGATCATGTATGCTTATAAAAATATCTCTTAATAACACTTCTTTATTTTGACTAGCTAGTTTTTCAGCATCAGCTTTTGATTGAAATCTTGATTCATCTTCTTTATCAGAAGTTTTAACAGTAACTCCATGTTTATCCTTTGAAATTGGTTCAACATCAACTGGAACACTTGTCCGAGACGTTCCTGTATTTGCAGCAGAAAAACCAACGGTTTGTGGATTGATACCAGATAGTACACCACCAAAAGTATATTCGATAATAACTTTACCGCTAATACTTTCATTGATGTTTTCTGTTGGTTTGTCTTCATCTTTTTCTTTTTTATTAGTAGTATTTTGTATTGAAAAAGTTAAAGGTTCACCAGCTGTAACTCTTTTTGCATCTTCATGTAAAACAGTAAAAGCGTTTTCAGCTTTTGGAGAATATAGTATTTCAATAAAAAGATCTCCCTTTTTAAGAGTCTTTTTAATAATACCATAAATATGTTTATCAAACTCAATAGCTTTTTCTATTTCTTTTAATCTATTGATAACACCATCTGTGTGTTGTTTCTTATCAGCTTCTTCTGATTGTTTTAAAAACAAAATAGATCTTTTAGTTATATCATCTGGAGAAATAACATTATCAGTAAGAACATTTAAAGCTCTGTTACAATACGATATTTTAGATATAATAGTATCATATTCTTTATATCTCTGCAATCTTCCGAACTGATCATACATTTCTATTCTGTTTGATTGCAATTCTTTTATAAGTTTTTCTGGACCATCATGACCAGTTGTTTTTATCAAAGAACGAAGTGCATCTATGTATTTATTTCTTGCTGTTTTCGAACTATATGTTTCAATTGAATGTAATGAAATATCTATCTCTTTATCAATTCTGGACGATTTTGTTCCTAGCACACCAGACTTCAAATCTTGAAATATTTTTGTTACATGATTCTGACTAGGCATAATATTTATGTCCTATTTAGTTCGTTAGATTGTTGTGTTAAATTACTAATTTCATCATTCTCTAACTTATCTTGAAAATATGTAATCATATTTGTTATAAGTGTTTCTCGATCACCGTAAAAATTTAGCATTATATTTTCTATCTCGGGTCCCATTAATGTAAAAGACAATTTAATAAAATTTCTTTTTGCCGTTTCCAATTCGTCTTTCTGCGGCATTACTCCAGTAGAAGTATATGTGATGAGTTGATCTTTATAAATAATTTGATACGACTTATCTAAAAAATAATCAAGCATCTCTAAACAATTTTTATATTTGTTCACAAGAGTATATTGTGATAGTATTTTTTGTACTGCTCTAATCAGAAATAAACTTACAGTAACAATTATAAAACCATTAATTATTGTCTGTATCATTATGACTTCTTTCTTGATTTCTGTTTAAAAATCTATCTTCAGAAACCAGTATGCTTTGTACTTCAGATGGTCGTCCTATCAAACAATCATTTTTAGTTGTTATTGTAAAAATTTGTTTTGATATAAAAACATTCTTACACTGTGTAGTAATATCTTCTAATGATTGTTCACCTTCCTCTGATAGTATGACAGGTTTAGAACAATTTTTAAGATAAATTGCTAATTTTTTCATCCCCCATAAACTCCTTTTAGATAACAACATTTAAAAGAAAAAGAGGGTTATGAAACTTTTCAGTCTCATAACCCCTCTTATATAAACAACAATTATTCTTCGTCAGAAGAATCTAATAAAGATTCCATATCAAGACTATCTTCTGCACTTTCAGGAGCTTCTTCTTCTGATTTTCCCATTTCTTCCATTTCACGAATTAATTTCTCGACTATTTTTTCCTCAGTATTTTTCCTAGCTACAATAACATTCTCCATTTTAGGAGCTGGTTTTGGAGGCATAGGTGGTACTTTAGGAGCTGGAGGCATCTGTGTTGTTGGAGTTGGAACTGGTGTTTGTGGTGCTGGAGTTACAGCATCCATGTCATCAAGCTCCATTAACTCTTCTAGAGATACTTCTTCTTCACATCCTTCACAGCCTTCAGTTTTTGCATCAACATCTAAAGGCTTTTCAGGTGGTGTAGTTCCAGCAGGAATTTCTTCAGGTGCTTGTGGTGTACCCGGAGCTTCTATTGCAGCTTCTCCAGCCATTTCTTCTTTGTTTGGTACAGCTTCAGCAGGAGGAACAACTTCACCCTCTTTTATGGGTTTCTTGTCGTCCTTTTTTTCTTCTTTTTTCTCATCTTTCTTTTCAGTTTTCTTCTCAGCTGGCACTGGAGTTTTTACTTTACCCTGAACCTTTTTAACTTTAACATTTTCTGCCATAGGTTCAGTTGCTGGTTCGACTGATGGTTCTTCGCTAGCTTCCATCTCAGCTTCCATAGCTGCCATTTCAGCTTCGATATCATCTTCCGGTTCACCCTCTACTGCAGGTTCTACTGCTGCTACAGGAGGTTCACCTTCTACTGCTGGTTCTTCAGCTTCAGGTTCAGACGATAAAGAAAGATCTTCATCTTCGTCTTCGTCCTCACCCCACTCTTCACCCTCTACTGGTTCTTCAGCTTCGGGTTCATCACCATCTGGTTCTACATGATCAGCAGATGCTTCTCCACCATTTTCATCACCATCTGGTTCTTCACCAGCTTCATTTAAACCACGATCACCAACTCCCTTAGCACCGTCTGAAGTATCATTATCTACTTCTACTGCTCTTTTAGGATCACCTTGTGCTTCATGGTTTGGTTCTTTTTTATCATCAGCACCACCACCAGGATTTGTCATTTTTGCTACGGCTTCTTGTCCTGGAGGTGTAATGTTACCAGTAGCTTCTTTAACTGGTGCTTTTTCTACTGGTTGTTTAACACCACCTTTTTTAGCTCTTAGCTTAGCCATTTTTTCTTTGGCTTCTTCAGAACCTTTAGCAGGAGCTTTTTCTTCTTTTTTCTCTGGAAGATCAAGATCACTATCTTCAAATAAAGATTCTACAACATTTCTGTCTTTATCTTGTATAGTATCTTTAAATGCATCTTTTTGTTTATCGTTGGGTAACGCACCGCCATCAGCAGCATCAGCAGCTCTTGATAGATCTGTTTTTGCAGCATCAGGTTGAATCTTATCTGTTGATCCAGCGGCTACTGGTTCTTCTCCGCCCTTACCTTCACCCTTTGGATCTTCGTGTTTAATACCAGCTTCATCAGATGCTTCTGAAAGGAATGTATCATTTTCATCTTCATCTTTATACATTCTTTCCAATACACTTACAACATCCTTAGCAACCTTATGAGTCGGCATTTCACCTTGTCCGCGATAACTAATAATATTTCCTACCGTTCCTGTATACTTCTCCATTTTATCCATATCGACGAGACTTTCCTGCAGAACCTGTAAATACTTGCTCTTCATATTATTTCTCCGTTTTTTATGACTAATTAGTCAAGACCTTAATTATTTATTCAGTTTGAGTTTTAGATCTTTGTTATATACCAGGTACGTCTTCTTTGGCTGGTTTCATTAGATCTATATCCGAATTCGCATCATATGATTTTGTATTGATATCTTTGAACGATACACTAAGATCTTTATTTTTATCATCAATTCTGAAAGTAGAAAATTTTGCATTTAAGTGTATCATTTTGTTTTTAGGGCCACTTCTGTTTTTACCAATATATATTTGTAAATCAATTGTATCTGTAACTAGTTGGGATGTATGATCACCAGAACCCTCAGGAACAACTGCCCTCATCATTGCTACAAAATCAGCATGTTCAACTTTTTTAATTGATTCACTCATGTGAACTAAACTTATTGCCTCTTTATGATCATAACCTGCTCTATTTACTTGAGTAACTGTAATCACCGGAACTTGTAAACGAACAGCCAAAACTTTTAAATCAATAGTTGTTTGACCAAGTTCAAGCCTATGTAAATCAAAAGTTTGTCCTGACTTAAGAAGATCTAAATAATCTATATATACAGCTTTAATTTTTCCTGTATCTTTATACCTATTTTTAACCTCTTCTATAAATACCATAGTATCGGCAACTGAAGTTAATGTGGGTGGATAATAAGACATTGCAATTACAGCGTTATTGCTGTCTTGCCATGTTTTTAAAGATCTTTCAATTTCTACTTTTTCAACATCATAGTTTTTTATAACTTGATCAATAGTCTTATTACTATATCCGCAATATAATCGAACTAATGATTCATCTATTAAATTCTCTAAAGTAATATAAATATATATGTCTTTTTTAGTTAAATCTTCCTTTTGTCTTTCAACACCATTCTTCACAAGATTCATCAATAATACTGATTTGCCATCTCCGCTCGAAGCACCAAATATATATAATCTTCCTGGCTCAAATCCTTTATTAATCAATTTATCTAATTCACTATAACCTGTTGTTATTGAATTTTTTCCACTATAACTAATCTCTATTTGATCTATAACGGGAGCATATGAATCAGATGCTAAATCTAAAGATCTAATGGCGCCTTGTGATTCTAATCGTTTTTCTTCACTAAGCCTAGAATACATTTTCGATACAGTAACATCATAGTTATTAATAGCTTCATCTAAATTAGTAAAATTATTCGTATTGAATTGCTCAATAAATTTTTCTATATTCGGAAGATCTTTCAATAACGTTGTTAATTTTTTGATAGCTTTAAGTCTCTTTAATCCACTTTCAATTTTCTTTTCAGGTATTTTAGCTTCTGGTCTAGATAGTGAGTGTATATATGAATCAAGATCTTTAAATTGACCAGCAGCAATAATATTCTCTATTGTTTCTTCTATTGTTTTACCTTCTTTTCTAAGTTTCGATATTGTATGAGTTAAATTGAATTTTGATCTATATTGTATAGGTATTGTATTTTCTTTTAATTTAAAAAATGTCAAAACTTCAAAAACTTCACTTATTACAGCATCTGTAAATTTCGGATTTTCATCACTCAATACTGCACAACAAAGGTTTAAAAATGAATCAGTAATCATATACTTTAAAATTTAATTGTTCCATGACCATCCATTACAGATATATCGCTAGACATCATAAATTTGTCAACTAAATACTCATTAAAACTTTCATCTAAATCAGTAAGTATTTTCAGAGATTTATATAAGCTATATGTTTTAGCTTTTTGCTTTCTACTATTTTTACCTTGATTTAGTTTTCTTGTGAAATTAATACATGCTTCATCAAAAGACTGTATTTCTCCAGCTTCGTAAAGTGGATATACGTCTTGAACAATTTTTTCTGAGGCTAATTCTAATTTTCTATATGTGTATAATATGTGCGCCATTAAATACATATTTACAGGTTTAGAAAATGTATTTGTCTGTAAATCATATATCGGATCTATATTTCTATCTATTTCTTTAAAGTTAAAATCTCTTGCTAATTCATTTAATAAAGAATATGTTTTATCCTCAATTGTTACTCCATCAAATTGTAAATGCATTCCTTTACTTCTAAGATCCATTTTAACTAAAGTATTATCTTCTTTCAATACAGGTATATATCGTCCAATTAATAATCCTTTAAAGATTGCTGAAGAATCATATGTAATATCTATATCAATATTGTGTACTTTCTTAATATGATATGCAAACAATTTATGATAAAAAACATCACTATAATTTGCACCACCAAGAATATGAAACTTGAATTTAGTTATATTTTTACTTTTAACATATCTTAATATGCTAGATAAAGGTATCGTATAAATGATTACAGGAATAGTTAGATCAGAAGCTAAGTTAGCAACTATACCACCAGTACCATAGTAATTATATCCCTTACCAAGATCTTCATCAAACAAAAATTTTGTCCATGTTTTATATAGAGATGGTGTTCTGAAATGATGAATATATATAACTTTCTTTTTAGCTTCTTCTGGTAACTGTGATGATAACTGATATGACATTCTGTTCAAATTTTCAATTTGTTGATATGATTCAAATATCTCACCACTACCGGGTCCTGGTGGTAAGTCTAAACCAAATGCCCAAGAAAAATCATCTTTATGTTCGAAAACAAATTTATAATATTCTTCAATAAATCTTGGCATTTCTTCTGTTTTTATAGCACCCATTGAAACTTGGAAACCACCACTATCAATATACAGTTCGGTTTTTTTCATAAACTCATAGCCATTAATTCTCTTGATCATTTTAATAGCATTTTGAGTGTGATTCTTTGACATTCTTTTTGTCTTATAAGATAGTCCTGAACCATATGAATAAAGATATTTGTTAATAGAATGATTTAAAAAATTACAAAAGCTTGAATCTGTAACATAAGATTGCTTCTGATCTCTAATAAATTTTCCAACTAAATCTGCGAATGTATCTATTCCGGCCACTACATACTGACCAGCTTTTAATAATTCATTTGTCATGATGTAATCTCCTTAATTACTCCAATTAAACTATTTATTATTTTTTCTTTATTGTCATATAACCATTCTTTTTCTTTAATATGATTGTTTTTTCTTTTCTTTTATATTTGGATCTTTATTGCAACAACCTAAACAATATCTACTATAATGTCAATTGCCAAATGACGTTTCTTTTCTACACACCAAATAATAACCTTCATCTTTATTTTTTTAAAAACATATCATAATAATTTTTAACTGTTATTTTGTGTGCTCGAATAATATGAAGAGGTCAATGACCATGGAGACGAGCTCCATGGTTTTTTGCGAAAGAACTTATAAATTATTGGACGCTTTAAAATCTCTATTACATATCAAACAATTCATAAATTCCTTGAAATCAAATTCTATGCTTCAGCATGAAAGATTTCAACAATTTCTTCAATTTTTGGTTTTATCTTTATTGTTAGTTTTTGTTCAATTATATTAAATAACCAATCTTTTTCGTATTCCATTATTCCTGCATAAGATACAAGTATTAAATCTTTAATACTTCTAACTGCAAATGGTAAAACAACCACAATATATTCTGTTGTCATATTGTCAATATCTGTTTGTGTAAAAATGTATGTTGCAGCTAAACGTACGTTTTTAATAATGAAGTTGTTATCGTGTACTCTTACTATACTTCCTGCCACTGGTGGTCTAACAAAAATTAGATTATTAGATGCTATAGTATAATCCTGCAATGGATTTTGTATATCTTTATCTATATATACTTTTATGGTATTTGTGTTTTCTGGCACAGTTGGCAGTCTGAATATTGTTTGTAATCCGTTGGTTGGGCCCATAGTTATATCTTCTCTATTAACTTCATCAGTAACATATGTTTCAGGTGGACTGCTGGGTAAACCAGTTTGTTGTTGAGCCAATTGCAACACTTCTGGTTTTGTTTCTTTTAATTTCTTATACACATCATAACCAAATTCTGGATCATTTGTTGGTATTTCTTCAATAGCCAGTTCGCCTAAATATGCCTTTTTATTAAATGTATCAACAGTAATGCTATGATTTATATACTCATTAATATTGATATCATATATATTTGAAAGCAGAGGTTTAGTTAGAACTACTGATTTTTTATATGCAAGAGATTCATAACCACCTTGCCTGCAAAGCATTCCAGAACTTTTTCTAAGCAAAGACAAATAATTTTGTTTAAATTCTTGACACAGTAATATATCACCTTTATCAAATTGAACATTTTGATAGTTGTCGTTTGACACTGAAACTAATCTTCCTCTAAAAATAGGATTCCAACTTATAATATCTGTACTTTGTGGATTAGTGATTGCACCTTGTACATCCAATATCTTTTTAGCTGTATCCAATTCTGTTGGCATAATTCTATAGCATTTAAAATCTTGAGGTATTCTACCAATAGAAGGATCAATTGTTGCTGCTTGTTTAAGTATCGTATATGGGGGAATCATAGAATATTTAGTATAAACACTACCCATAGAAAAATTCACAACAATTTTTGCACCAATTTTATTATTCAGAACCATATATGTCGGCAAATCAATTTCATACGTCATTGAAGCTGATAATTTATATTCAGCTATTTGATCTCCGCCATATTTAACTGAATTATCATTCAACGAATCTAGTTTCAAAATTGGTGTTAATACAACTGGATGAGCAAATTTTGTTTGATTTATATTATCTATATGTACATATGTTGCATCTGTATTGCCCCAGTCTAATTTTACATTCTCGTCAGTTTCAAAGTTTTTTATACTATCTGGTAAAATGATATAACTCCAAAATACTTTTGGTCTGATGTATCTTCCAAAACCACCAGTATACTGCAGAAATAATGTTCTGAAATCTAGAAGTTCATATACTGATTGAAGCCAAAATATAAGTTCGATAGTTCCTTGATATCTAGAAAATACAGGAGTTACTAAAACATCTTGTTCTCTCAAATTTATTGGATCAAATAATTTACATCCAAAACCAGGAGATAGATATTGATTTTGCCATAAGAATCGGCCACCCTTCTCTTCTTGAGAAAAATCATATGCTGGATCTAAACTAACACTAGGTAAAATTTGTGCACCAACTTCACGACCCAATTCTCTTTTCTTATTAAAAAATTCAACTGCTTTATCATAAGTACCAATTACTTTATACTGAAATCTTGGATAAAAATCATCACCCATCCAATCCAGTATTCCTCTAAAAAAAGATCCAAAGCAGTTATTTACAAAGAAATACTCATCAGTAACTCTTTTAGTAACACTCACTTATAGTCTCCTAAAATTAATATTTTGCTTTTGTTGAAAAATAGTCTTTAAACTATCATCAACAGATTCTGTTTTAACTGCTTTATTATTATGAAATTCAATAGTCTTAATCAAATCTTCATATGCATCTTTACTACTAATTTGTAAAGCGCTTGTTCGAACCAATTTCTTATTAAGAGCAACATCTATGTGTTGTCTCTCAGCTAAGAAAAATAAAAATTCATCTGAGTAATCTAGAAAGCTAAAAACGTAGATGTATAGAGAACTTTCAAACAGTCCGTTGGGTGTTTGTACTTTAGATACTTTAATTGTTTCATTAGCTTCGTATTGAATTTTTTCTCTGAACTGAGGCAAGATATTATTAAACTGTAATCTAATATCTAGATTTCTGCTTTTAAAATTTCTAAGATCTAAAAACGTTGTAGCGAACACAGATTCAGACAAATCTTTATATATGAAACTATGTATCTCACCATTTCTATGTTTTTGATAAACGTTGGCATCAGTATTGAAACCAACATAAGTATTTGCTTTATTAAACAATACAGTGACCTCAGTATAATCTTTCATAAAGGGGAGGTATAGTGTATACGACCGATTTAATTTTGTACCAAAAGTTAGCATATTAAGCTCCTGTTTCTGTAGCTGCTATTAAAGATTCAACAAAGTCTGAATCTTTCTTTTCACTCAAATTCATTAAAAGTGAAAGTATCATAGATTTATCTAATTGGGATCCGTTAATTGTTTCTATATAGTAATTGTAATTTAAAGATATTTTTTTATCTTTTTCTAAATCCCACAACCATATAGCTTTTAGTACTTGCTCTGGCAAAACAGATAAGTCCACATTTTTGCCTTTAAGATCATAATAACTCTTATTAACTAATTTACATATTTCTATATATGTATTTACATTTTTATCGTCTTTGAATGTTTGATTAACATATCTTATTAAATTCGTATTATCAAACTTCTCATCAACAATATTAAATATAGATATAATATCTTTAGGTATATCGCTAAAATCTTTTAAGCCAAAAGAAGCATTTAATTCTTCGAAATTGACTTTCTTATTCTTTTTGAAATTTAACTCAAGAGATATTATCTTTAACATTTGTTCTGATGTTAAGTTGTATTTCTTAAAAAATTCATAATCAATACTAACTAATTTAGTTTCTTTTAGTTTCTTAAGAATTGCTTCAACTAAAAACTTGTCATAATTTTGTATGAAAAGATCATAGACTCTTGAAACTTCCGCATTAATTACAAGCGGACTAATTGTTGGTATTACACCATATGTTTCAAAAATCTTCTTGTCTGAGTTTTCAAAAACCTTTTGACTCAAATACATATGATATCTTTTTACTACTTCTGCAATTAACAGATTTTTTGGAATCTTCTTAATATAAGAAAAAATTAAAGGATATGCCAGTGTTTTTAAAATAAAAGATAAAAGTTCTTTATTAGCTACTGTATTCTTTTCTTTTTCTTTTAAGAATGTCTTAAGTTGAGAATAATAGACTAGGTATAAGTACAGATCATACATCACTTCTAAACTAGTTGGAGATGGTTCTTGACAATCATAAATGATAGCTGGGACAGATGATGGTAGGGGTACTTTTAAATTTAGATGTTTATTTAAATTCTCTTTTAGATAAATAGTAGTTCCATATAATATGCCACACATCTCAGAATTACTAGCTTTAACTAAACTATTGCCTATTTTTTCTGTTATACTATCACACAATTTCTTAAATGGTAAAACATCATTAACACAATTAAATAGATACATTTCTAAGTTTAAAATATCATTTTTCAAGAATTCTTTTGTAAACTCTTTTTTAATTATTGATGCTTGTTCAACATTAACAGTTATAGAGTTTCGATCAATACCGAGATCAAATGTATCTATTTTTTCATCAATAAAATTATCTAAATCACCTTGTAAAGAATCTTTTGGCTTTTCTTTGTTATTATTATCAATCGAAAGATCTATTTCTATTTCATTTTCTTTATTTTTTGGTTCGTGTGTTGTTTCAACATCAGTTGAACTAGAAGTTTTTTCTGTTATATGGTGTATATAGTAATCTGTTAGTTTAGTATTTAATTTATCAATATTGTTATTGAGTTGATCTAGCATAATAACATTAGATACATTGGATACGATCTGACAATAACTATCTCTGAAATTTGTTAAAACTTTAATAAGTGATATGTAATCTAAATAGGGTACATATATAACATCTGCTTCTGAAATATCCCTATCATTTTCACCAATAGCTAATCTAAAACATAATCCCCCACACTCTACTCTATTTAAAACTGTAGTAACAAGTTTTCTAAAATCATTAATTTTGAAAGATACAGCTCCATTGGTTTCATCTATTTTTGTTTTGATTCCATCTAACTTATTATAAATGGGTGTAAATTGTGCAAGATACCATACAACATATTGATGAGTTAAAGAAAAGTTTGTATGTATATTTGCTTTTCTATTTACAATATTAAACTGTAATTTGACATAAGAAAAGTTATATGAGTCATTAGTAAAGTACGTACTAACATTGAGAATGTTGGACGTAATCTGAGAATCAGTATACTCCCAAAGTTTTTGACTAAAGTGTTTCTTTTCTTGTTGCTCCATAATCTACCATCTTTCGTTTTGCCCATAAGATATAACAACTATTTGCGATATCTATTAGTTCTCTTGTTGGATCATCTTTGATTTCAAACTCATGTATTTCTTCAAAAAGATTATCAACCAAAATGTGATCTGCTTCTTCCTTCCATGAACATCCTTTTTCTTCATCATGTTGACGCATTACAGATCTCATTTCTTCAACAAATTTATCTAAAAATTCATCAGAGTTATTCATATAAAATTACTCATTAACTCTTTCAACGTATATGTTTTATTTTCTTTCATTGATTGCTCGAGTAAATCTTTTTCAGCTTTTGTTGTCTTCTTTTTCTTTGGTTGATAAAAACCCAGAGTTTCATAAACTGTATCTTTGTTTTCTTCATCATTATCTATCAAGTCAACTAAATGGTTTATTTCATACATCTTTAGATATGGAAATTTTAATTTAAGAACTTTTGAGATTTTCTTTTTTTCTGTTTTAATCTTTTCGATAAACGGAGGCTTATATCCGCTTAGCAAAACACATTGTTTTAAGAATTTTAAAACACTTGCTTTGTCCATTAAGTACAAATCATAATTGTTAAAATGTTCAGATAAATATAGAATAAACGGTGAACTCTGAAAATGATATAAAAGTAAAGTATTTGGTATAACTTTATCATTAACTAATTCTTCTGGGATTGAAGTTTGTTTACTGCCATCATAAAGCCAACGATTAAGTATCGTATATGGTGATACTTGTTTTTCTTTAGCTTTATTCATATTGTTTATAACCTCTTCTGATTAGTTCGTTGGTATATCTCAATGTTGCTTCCATCCTAGTATTTAACTGAATCAATGATTTGATTTCGTTTTTATACTTATTAATAATAGATAAGTTATAAAATGGTACAAAAATATCAATACTGAACAATTCAACATTTTTTCTAAAACATGCTGAACAATTCATACATTCTTCAGTCATATAGTAAACCTTTTTATCCGTATAATAATAAGATTTTCTTTCAGAAACTAATGGTGAATAACAAGAAAAAGTATTTGTTAATAACTCTTTTGCAACAACGTTTAAGTCATTATTTTGTTGATTCAAAAACCAACGAATAACATCTGTTTTATAAATATCCCAAAAAGGTGATGTTGCAATAAAATATTTTGTATTCATCATACTTAAAAAAGTTGATAGTGTATCAAATATTTCTTTACAATTATCTGCTATTCTATCAGATTTCGTTCCGCCGATATATACTTTTTCGTATCCATAAGAATTTGCCATTATAGTGAATAATATGTTTCTATTTGGTATATATGCATCATCTTTTTCTATATCTTTTAATTTGATATCTTCTTTGATTATAACAGGAAAAGAAAGATTCTTTATTCTTTTTATTTCATTGAGACAATATCTTCCCCCATGATTAAAATATATACAATCAAATTCATATTTTTGTTTACTTAAAAAATTTTTAGCAAAATATGAATCTAAACCACCAGAATATAATAGAACCATATTATTCATTTATATTTCCTTTCGAATTTTCTTGTTCCGCGACATAATTTTTAAATTGGTTTATTACTATCTCTTTATTATTTTTCCAATCTAATTCAGAAACTCTAAAAACTATATATCCTAATGAAGCCAATTGAAGAGTACAATCAATATCATTTTGTTTATAAATTTTGCACTCTCTATCTGAAAAATGAAATTGTTCATCAAACTGAATAAAGAGTTTTAATTTAGGAATATGACCATCAGGTATTCGCCCAATCATATATCTAAAAGAAGAATCATTTCTAATGATATCTATTTGAAAAATATTTTGAAATTCATTTAAACATGATCTTTCTAATTTACCAATATTGGGCATTAATGGTTCATCGGTTAAAACTCTATCTTCAATCCAATGTATAGCATGTATTCGATGTACTTTTCGACCCTCTTGTGACTTTGCCCAATGATTAACTCCAAAATGGTTTTGATGTGTTTGTTTTCCTTTTTCTCTAACTTCTTCTGAATCATACGGACATATTCCGCCATATTTCTTTTTACATATTTGTTTAATTTTTTCTTTAACTTCTTCTAACTTAGATGGATTACTAACACCATATTTTTTCTAAACATGTTTGTTTGTATTTTTCTTGTATATCTTTATTTTGATATACATTTTCCACATTATATTTTTCTAAACAAGTATGTTTTGATTTTTCTCTAACTTCTTTAGATTTCAACGGACTATCAACACCAAAATGTTTTAAACAAGATTGTTTTTTCTTTATTTTAACATCTGAGGAGTTATTATGATGCCCTTGATACCACCTAGATGATTTAAGTTTAACTTCTTTACCACAACCACACAAACATAAATTATTCATATATTTTCATTTTATTTACAGTCTCTTGTACACATCTTGCACAAGATTCAACAGTATCAAATATTCGATGACAATGGTATGACAACCAAATGTTTTTAATATGTTTTTGATTTGGATTAATAACAAAAATTGTTATATTTTGTCTGTCGAATGCATGCTTAATTTCCATAACAGTTCCAAAAGTTGCTTCTTGTATATACGCGACGACAAAATCACTCTGCTCTATAGCTTTTTTATCTCTGGGTATTACTTCATAACTAGAACCAATTCTTGGATCAGGATCATAAAAAATAAAATCTTTAGTGTGTGGAAAATTAGATTTAAAAACATTTTTCCATTTTATATCCACTAAATCGTTAAAAATTGTTCCACCTAAATAAATTCGAATTGGATCAGACATTTATAATCTCCTTTTTATTTATTCCTTATTACGAAATTACATTACGTAAAATCGTTTATAATATGTAATCTAGAACTTAAGTTAAGATTTAACTCATCTGCAAGATCAATAGTCATTGGCCAACTTTTTCGTATTAATTCTGGTGTTGTTCCTAGTGGCATCAAATAAATTTTACTTCTATTACTACCGCTTAATTCAGCTGCTTTTCTAATAAATTTATTTGACCATTCTTCACCATCAACAACTATTTTTAAATAAACCAGATCGTTATCAAAAACTTGAAAAAGTTTTTCTACTTCACTATTGTATATCTTTTCTGTAAATACTTTAGGAGAATATATAAACTTAATTTTCTTATCCGAATTGAGAAGATGTACATCATTTAATATTTCTGGTAATTTATAACCATTAGTTTCTATATTTGCAACTTGATAAATACAATCTCTTAACATCACTATTGTTTGGTTATAATTTTCTGCAAATGTTGGTTCCCCGCCGGTGATCATTATACCATGAGTTTTCTCTAAAGCTTTATTAATAGCTTCTATTGTATAATCTCCTTCAATAGAAGAACTCATTTTGATTTGTGTGTCACAATACGGACAACGAAGATTACATCGTTTGAATCTTGCAATCAACATTTGTCTACCAGTGTCTGGTCCTTCACCCTGCCACGTATTAGCTAGTTCTATAAGTTTAATCTTGTCCATGTTGTAAATCCCATTGTTTTGGTAATCTCATTAATACATTTCTAACATTATCATCTTTTTTAAGAACAGTACAAGAAACCAAATGATACTTAGCATAAGCAGTATATTTTGTTCTAAAAGAAATAAAATGTATACAGCTCATTATATGATTAACAATATCTTGATCAGTACATCTTTTACCTAATTCTGTTATATTATTAATTTTCTTTAGTTTTAATACATTAGAATATGCAAATGTTTTTTCTATTGAACCAATGAGACATATGATAAGATCAGAATATTTTTTGGCTATATATCTAACATCAGTAAATTCTATTCGTTCTCCATTTGTAGTTGGATTAATATCCATCAATACATAATCTCTTATGTATTTTGGTTTTTGTGTTTGAACCAGATTAATATTATTCGGTTCAACATCCATATCCTCTTTATACTTTGGAGTTGGAACAATTCTAGGATCAACAGTTTTTTCTTCTTCAGTTCTCATATCAGATTTTTCGAAATTTTCTGAACAAGATTCAGAATGTTTATCTTTACCACAACTTAAACAAAGATGTTTCTTTTTTCGATAATTTAGAATTGTTTCTTTTCTTTTATCTTCATCTGGTTCTTTACTGATTATAATAATATCTCTATTGTCAGTTTTTTTATAATTTTCTTTACAAGATCCCATATGTATATCTTTACCACAAAAAACACACAAATTCTTTTTCTTTCTCCATCTCTTAACAATATTTCGTTTAGCTATAACAGGATCTTTATTTGCCATTATTTTCTCCTGAATTTAAATTAATACCTAAAGCATCTGGAAGAGTATCATAGTTATAAGGTGTTTTTAAGTTTTCAATTAAAGCATCTCTAACTGATTCGTGTTGATCAATTATTTCGTTATGTTGTTCTTCAAGAGTTTCTCTACTAATATGTTCTTGATTACAAAGAACACTTCTTTCTTTCAGATAATCTAAATGATTACTTAAAACTATTAAAACGAAATAAACATTACCAGATTCAAATGTTGACTCTTTATCCAATATATCATTAACAACATGAATAATAGATTTTGAAATTTCATCAAATTTGTTATGTTTGTTAGTTATTCTGATTCGTAAAATATTGATATATTGATCAAATTTAGATGATATAGATTTCTTAAATTTCTTTAAGTTAAATAAATCTTTCTTTAACTCTGGATATTGTTTTTGAAATTCTTCTTTATTCATCAATATAACTTCCTTAATATAAACCTTTTATTTTATTCTTGGTATTGATATTTTTATGCTACTAAAAATAAACAATAGAAAGAAACTCCCAACGGGAGTTCGCCACGTGCGAAACGTCAAGAAAGAAAAAAGATTTGAAAATTTGATATAATATGATATTAATATTTTAAATTTTTCAAATCTTGTTTCTTATGGCGGGACGTGCCCCCGCAGGGCAGCCTGCTGGCAGCTTACTAATAGAAAGCTTTAGTAAGTTATAATTAACAATTATTTATATTATATACTTTTTGAAGAAACCCCCTAGGGGGTCTCTTGTAAATATGTTCATGTTGTAAATAGATCACATCTTTTGAAATTCAACAATATACTTTTTTGTTTCAATATGTTACATATATTTTAATATACAAATATATGTATAACTGACCAAATTATATCATATATAAGATAATTGCAAAAGACTCTAATTTCTTTAGCAGGAATAAAATATCATAAAATAATTCTTGAATGTTAAAAAGAAACAAACAATTGATAAAAAGAATAAATAAAAATACCAAAAAAAGATTTGGTATAAAAAACAAAAACAGTAGGTTAACGGAGGTTCAAAATGAGCGACGCAACAACAGCAGTAACAGGTGAAGCGAAATATAACGAGTATCTGGAAAATCTGAAGGGCAAATTCAATTCGTTCGTAATGGAAGCCGAAGCTGGTAAGGCTAACAAGTCTTCAGCACTTCGCGCGCGGAAACTTTCAATGCAGCTTCGTACTGAATTGAAGGATTTCCGGGCTGTCTCAACCGCGAATGACAAGTCTCACACTCGTCCTCGCAAGGCCGCTCCAACTGCTTAATTAAATCGTTAGAATAATATAAAGGTCGGTTCCTTTTTCTGCAAGGAAAAAGGAACCGACCTAATTCACACAATTTTTTAGTCTGTGTTTTATTGTCTTGAATTTTTTATATTACGAATAAATAAAAAAATTCAGTTAAAGGAGTTTATCTATATGGATAAAAATGATTTATTATCAGCACTCTGGGTTGAAAAACACAGACCGAAAAATTTATCTGATGTTGTTTTACCTGATGATCAAAGAGAGTTTTTGAAGAAATGTATAGAGAATGGTGAGATACCCCATTTATTATTTATGGGTCCTCCTGGTAGTGGAAAGTGTCATGAAGAAAATGAATTAATTGAAGTTTTTATTGAAGATTAAGTGATGAAAG
>Ga0172375_10005206_pt1 | contig 18858 bp, 12 predicted proteins | sample LakKiv1m_FD_114537 | JGI IMG/M metagenome (GOLD analysis project Ga0172375, IMG submission 114537) | Freshwater microbial communities from Kabuno Bay, South-Kivu, Congo - kab_092012_11.1m | ecosystem: Environmental > Aquatic > Freshwater > Lake | place: Democratic Republic of the Congo...
CGGCGACCTTGGTGGCTACGCCGCCAGCCATGCCTTCAGGGCGAGCCAGGCCTTGCGCGCGGGCGGCAGCGAGGTGCGCCGGTCGAGGACGAGGAAGCCGTCGCGCTCGATCTCGGCCAGCAACGTGTGGTAGATCGTCGCCATGATCAGGCCCGGGCGCTGCGCCTTGCGATCGACTTCGGGAAGTTGTGCGAAGGCGCGTTCGTAGTGTTCGCGGGCGCGCTGCGCCTGGAAGGCCATCAACGCCGCGAATTCCGGTGTATGGCAACTGTTCAGGATGTCCCGCTCGGCAACGCCGAAGCGCGCCAGCTCATCCTGCGGCAAATAGATCCGGTTGCGGCGCGCATCCTCGCCAACGTCGCGGATGATGTTGGTGAGCTGGAAGGCGAGTCCCAGCGTGTGCGCATACTTGAGCGTGCGACGATCCGCGTAGCCGAAAATCTCGGCCGACAGCAGGCCCACCACGCCAGCGACACGGTGGCAGTAGAGCTGCAACCGGGCGAAGTCAGCGTAGCGTGAAAGTTCGAGGTCCATCTGCATGCCGTCGATGATTTCCCCGAGTTGCTCCACCGGCAGGTCGAAGTGCATGCGCGCAGTGGCGAGGGACTGCATCACCGGATGCTCGGGCCGGCCGCCCTCCAGCTTGTCGAGTTCGCCACGCCACCAGTCGAGCTTGGCGCGGGCGATGGCCGGCTCGCGGCATTCATCGACCACGTCGTCGACTTCCCGGCAGAAGGCGTAAAGGGCATTGATCGCCTGCCGGCGTTGCGGGGCGAGGAAGCGGAAGCTCGTCGCGAAGCTGGAGCCGCTGGCCCGGACCTTGTCGGCGCAGTAGTCGTCGGGATTCATAAGGAATGCAGCAGGATGCGCGGCCAGTCGAGTGCGCCCAGCACCGGGCGGCGATTGAAGACGTCGTAATTCACCGCCTCGATCTTGGTCAGGATACGCAGGCCACCGGCCACGATGGCGCGGATTTCCATCCCGATGCGACCGGGCAGGTCGCGGCCGAGGGATGCGCCGCTCAGCATCAGTGCGCGGGCACGCTCGACCTGGAAGGCCATCAGCGCGCAAAAGTCGGCGCTGGCGCGACGGCACTGGAGCTGGTCTTCGGTCATGTTGAAGCGGTGCAGTTCATCCTGCGGCAGGTAGATGCGGCCATTGTGCCCTTTATCGAGGTCGTTGCCGACATCCTGCCAATGGTTGATGAGTTGCAGGGCGGAGCAGATGGCATCCGAGCGACGCAGGTTGTCGGGCGTGGCGGCACCGAACAGGCGCAGTAGCAGCCGGCCGACCGGATTGGCGGAGCGGCGACAGTAATCCATCAGCTCGTCGCAGCTGGCGTAGCGATCCTTGATGACATCCTGCGCGAAAGCGTCGAGCAGGTCGCGAAACAGTTGCAGCGGCAGGCGATGCGCCGCGATGTGGGGGCGCAGCCGCTGGAAAACCGGGTGCTCCGTCGGTTCGCCACGCTCGATGCGGTCGAGCTCGGCCCGATAGCCCGCCAGCAGGCGCAGGCGTTCTTCCGGCGACAGGCTGCCTTCGTCGGCAAAATCGTCCGCGCTGCGGGCGAAGGCATAGATCGCCGTTACGGCCGGTCGCAGATGCGCCGGCAGCAAGAGCGAAGCAACGGGGAAATTCTCGTAGTGATCCGGTTTTTCGGGCGAGGCCATTGCCCGGCAGTATAGGTTCTAAGCGAGGTATTTAGGCGCTAGAATGCCCGGTCGCGCGAGGGTGGCGGAATTGGTAGACGCACTGGATTTAGGTTCCAGCGGGGCAACCTGTGAGGGTTCGAGTCCCTCCCTTCGCACCAACGTACAACTTGTTCACTGTTTGCTTCATTTCAAGGATTCTTCATGGAAACGACCCAGGACACCACCGCCCAAGCAGTCAACCCGCTGGAGCGCCGCATCGACATGGCCGTGACGCTCGCCGAGATCGAGCGCGAGGTGGAGCAGCAGCTCAAGCGCATTGCCAAGACCGCCAGGATGGCGGGTTTCCGCCAAGGCAAGGTGCCGATGAAGATGGTGGCGCAGATGCACGGCGGCGAGGCACGTTCCGAGGCCATCGGCGCGGCGATCGACAAGGCCTTCGGCGAGCTGGTGCGCGCGCAGAACCTGCGCATCGCCGGCCAGCCGCGCGTCGAGCCGAAAAAATCCGAGGATGCGGCGAAGATGGAATTCACGGCGATCTTCGAGGTCTATCCCGAGTTTCAGATCGCCGAGGTCGCCGGCAAGGCGATCGAGAAGCCGGTGCTGATCGTGGGCGATGCCGAAATCGACAAGACCATCGAAGTCCTGCGCAAGCAGCGCACGACCTATAGCGATGCCGGCCGTGCCGCCGTCAAGGGCGACCGCCTGATCATCGACTTTACCGGCCGCAAGAACGGCGAAGAGTTCGAGGGCGGCAAGGCGACCGATTATCCGGTGTTCGTCGGCGGCGGCATGATGCTGCCCGACTTCGAAGCCGCGCTGGAAGGCGTGACCGCGGGCCAGGAAAAAACCTTCGACGTCAAGTTTCCGGACGATTACCACGCCAAGGATCTGGCCGGCAATCTGGTGCAATTCACCGTGACCGTCAAGAAGGTTGAACAGCCGCAACTGCCGGAGGTCGATGCCGACTTCGCCCGTGCGCTTGGCGTCAAGGATGGCGACACCGCCAAGATGCGCAGCGAGGTGCAAAGCAACCTCGAGCGTGAAGTGGCCAAGCGCCTGCGTGCCCGCGTCAAGGAACAGACGATGAACGTGCTGCTCGAGACGAATCCGATTGCCGTGCCGCAGGCCATGGTGCAGGCCGAGGCCCAGCAGATGGCCGAGCGCGCGCTCGAAGACCTCAAGCAGCGCAACCCGCAGATGAAGAACATGCCGGTCGAAGCCAGCTGGTTCACCGACCAGGCGGCCAAGCGCGTCAAGCTCGGCCTGATCGTCGCCGAACTGGTGAAGGCCAAGGACCTGCACGTCAAGCCCGAACAAGTGCGTGCCGTGGTCGATGACTTCGCTGCCACCTTCGAGGATCCGCAGGAAGTCGTGCGCTGGTATTACAGCCAGCCGCAGCGCCTGGCCGAAGCCGAGGCGCTGGCGATGGAGAACAACGTCGTCGACTGGGTGCTGGCGAATGCCCAGGTCACCGACAAGGCCGTCGCTTTTGACGAGCTGATGGGTAATCAGGCATGATCCCGAACATGGACATGCAGCGACAGGATGATCCCCAAGCGTTGGGGTTGGTGCCGATGGTCATCGAGACCAGCGGCCGCGGCGAGCGCGCCTACGACATCTATTCGCGCCTGCTCAGGGAACGCGTTATTTTCCTCGTCGGGCCGGTGAATGACGTGACGGCCAACCTGGTGGTCGCGCAGATGTTGTTCCTCGAGTCCGAGAACCCGGACAAGGACATCTACCTGTACATCAACTCCCCGGGCGGCTCGGTGACCGCCGGGCTGGCGATCTACGACACCATGCAGTTCGTCAAGCCGGACGTGTCGACGCTGTGCGTCGGCCAGGCCGCCTCGATGGGGGCCTTCCTGCTGGCGGCCGGCACGCAAGGCAAGCGCTACTGCCTGCCGAATTCGCGCGTGATGATCCACCAGCCGATGGGCGGCTTCCAGGGCCAGGCTTCGGACATCGAGATCCACGCCAAGGAAATCCTGTTCATCAAGCAGCGCCTCAACGAGATGCTGGCCAAGCATACCGGCCAGCCGCTCGAGCGCATCGAGCGCGATACCGATCGCGACAACTTTCTGTCCGCCGCGGCCGCCGTCGAATATGGCCTCGTCGACAAGATGCTGACGAGCCGCGCCGACGCGGCCTGACGAACATTCCCCCAAGGACCCAAGGAGACCACAGGCGATGGCTGACAAGAACAACAACGGCCCCGAGAAGCTGCTCTACTGTTCCTTCTGCGGCAAAAGCCAGCACGAGGTCAAGAAACTGATCGCCGGCCCGTCGGTGTTCATCTGCGACGAATGCATCGACCTCTGCAACGACATCATCCGCGACGATACCGGTGGCACCGAAACCGCGAAGCCAACCAGCGACCTGCCGATCCCCGGCGAGATTCTCGCGGTACTTGACCAGTACGTGATCGGACAAGAGCGCGCGAAGAAGATCCTGTCCGTCGCCGTCTACAACCACTACAAGCGGCTGCGCGGTGAATCCAGGAAGGACGAGGTCGAGTTGGCCAAGAGCAATATCCTGCTCGTCGGCCCGACGGGTTCCGGCAAGACGCTGCTGGCGCAGACGCTGGCGCGCATGCTCAATGTCCCCTTCGTGATCGCCGATGCGACGACGCTGACCGAAGCCGGCTACGTCGGCGAGGATGTCGAGAACATCATCGCCAAGCTGCTGCAGAAGTGCGACTACGAACCGGCCAAGGCGCAACAGGGCATCGTCTATATCGACGAGATCGACAAGATCTCCCGCCGCAGCGAAAACCGCTCGATCACGCGCGACGTGTCGGGCGAAGGCGTCCAGCAGGCGCTGCTCAAGCTGGTCGAAGGCACCATCGCCTCCGTGCCGCCACAGGGCGGGCGCAAGCATCCGAACCAGGACTTCGTGCAGGTCGATACCGCCAATATCCTGTTCATTTGCGGCGGCGCGTTCGACGGCCTCGACAGGATCATCCAGGAGCGCTCGGAGAAGTCGGGCATCGGCTTCGGCGCACAGGTCAAGAGCAAGAGCAACGTCAGCGTCAGCGAAATCCTCGCGCAGGTCGAACCCGACGATCTCGTCAAGTACGGCCTGATCCCGGAACTGATCGGCCGCCTGCCGGTGGTTGCCAACCTGACCGAGCTCGACGAGGCTGCGCTGGTGCAGATTCTGGTCGAGCCGAAGAATGCGCTGATCAAGCAGTACCAGAAGCTCTTCGCGATGGAAGGCGTCGAACTGGAAGTGCGCCCCTCGGCCCTGCAAGCCATCGCCAGGAAGGCGGTCAAGCGCAAGACCGGCGCGCGCGGCCTGCGTTCCATCATGGAAAACGTGCTGCTCGACACCATGTTCGAACTCCCCGGTCTGACCGGTGTCGAAAAGGTCGTGATCGACGAGAACATGATCGAGGCGGGCAACAAACCCCTGCTGATGTACGCGGACCAGCCCAAGGTTTCCGGCTCGAATTAACCGTTTCCGTTTGCGGTATCCTGCCGTTGCCCGTTGCCGCTGGACGGGCGGCGGCTTGAATCCCCTGTCGCTGTCCCCATCTGGGGAAAATACGTTTATTACTGAGAGGATGCGTCCATGTCAGACGATCTCGAACTAGTCAGGGAAGACACCCTGCCACCCAACACCCTGCCGCTGCTGCCGCTGCGCGACGTGGTGGTTTTTCCGCACATGGTCATCCCGCTCTTCGTCGGTCGCCCGAAGTCGATCAAGGCGCTCGAGACCGCGATGGAATCCGGCAAGAGCATCCTGCTCGTGGCCCAGAAGTCCGCCGCCAAGGACGAACCGGATCCCGCCGACCTCTATGGCATCGGTTGCATTTCCAACATCCTGCAGATGCTCAAGCTGCCGGACGGCACCGTTAAGGTGCTGGTCGAGGGAACGCAGCGCGCGCACATCATGAGCGTCGAGGACCGCAAGTCGCTCTTCGTCGCGGCAATCGAGCCGATCGTTTCGAACGAGCGCGGCAGCCACGAGATCGAGGCGATGCGCCGCACGATCCTGGCGCAGTTCGACCAGTACGTGAAGCTCAACAAGAAGATTCCGCCGGAAATCCTGACTTCGCTGTCGGGGATCGAGGAAGCCGGCCGCCTGGCCGACACGATCGCCGCGCATCTGCCGATGAAGCTGGAACTCAAGCAGGAAGTCCTCGAGATGTTCAACGTCGATGACCGGCTCGACAAACTGCTCGGCCAGCTCGAAACCGAACTCGACATCCTGCAGGTCGAAAAGCGCATCCGCGGCCGCGTCAAGCGCCAGATGGAGAAGAGCCAGCGCGAGTACTACCTGAACGAGCAGGTCAAGGCGATCCAGAAAGAACTCGGCGAAGGCGAAGAGGGTGCCGACATCGAGGAGATGGAAAAGAAGATCAAGGCCGCCGGCATGAGCAAGGAAGCATTGACGAAAGCCAATGCCGAGATGAAGAAGCTCAAGTTGATGTCGCCGATGTCCGCCGAAGCGACCGTGGTGCGCAACTTCATCGATGCGCTCATCGGCCTGCCGTGGAAGAAGAAGTCGCGCATTTCCAAGGACCTCGGCGCGGCCGAGAAGATCCTCGACAAGGATCACTACGGCCTCGAAAAGGTCAAGGAACGCATCGTCGAATATCTCGCCGTGCAGCAGCGCGTCGAGAAGCTGAAAGCGCCGATCCTGTGCCTCGTCGGGCCTCCCGGCGTGGGCAAGACCTCGCTCGGCCAGTCGATCGCCAAGGCGACCAACCGCAAGTTCATTCGCATGGCGCTCGGCGGCGTGCGCGACGAAGCCGAGATCCGCGGACACCGGCGCACCTATATCGGCTCGATGCCGGGCAAGATCCTGCAGAACATGACCAAGGTCGGCGTCAAGAACCCGCTGTTCCTGCTCGACGAAGTCGACAAACTCGGCATGGACTTCCGCGGTGATCCGTCCTCGGCGCTGCTGGAAGTGCTCGATCCCGAGCAGAACCATACCTTCCAGGATCATTACATCGAGGTCGATTTCGACCTGTCCGACGTGATGTTCGTCGCAACGGCCAACACGCTCAACATTCCGCCACCGCTGCTGGATCGCATGGAAGTGATCCGCCTGTCCGGCTACACGGAGGACGAGAAGGTCAACATCGCGCAGCGCTACCTGTTGCCCAAGCAAATGAAGACCAATGGCGTGAAGCGCGAGGAACTGACCGTCACCGAGGATGCGATCCGCGACATCGTGCGCTACTACACGCGCGAAGCCGGCGTGCGCGCCCTCGAACGCGACCTGTCGAAGATTTGCCGCAAGGTGGTCAAGTCGCTGGTCATGCGGCAGCGCAAGAACAAGATCATCGTCAATGCCAAGAACCTCGACAAGTACCTTGGCGTGCGTCGATACAGCTTCGGCATGGCCGAAAAGGAAAACCAGGTCGGCCAGGTCACCGGCCTTGCCTGGACCGAGGTTGGCGGCGAGTTGCTGACGGTCGAAGCCGTGGCCGTGCCCGGCAAGGGCAAGACGGTGACGACCGGCAAGCTCGGCGAGGTCATGCAGGAGTCGATCCAGGCTGCGCTGACCGTCGTGCGCCGGCGCGCCAAGACCTTGGGGATTGCGGAAGACTTCTACCAGAAGAACGACCTGCACATCCACCTGCCCGAAGGCGCGACGCCCAAGGACGGCCCGTCCGCCGGCATCGCGATGTGCACGGCGATGGTCTCGGTGCTGACCGGCATTCCGGTGCGCGCGGATGTCGCGATGACCGGCGAGATCACGCTGCGCGGCGAGGTGCTGCCGATCGGCGGCCTCAAGGAGAAGCTGCTCGCGGCGGTGCGCGGCGGCATCCGGCTGGCGCTGATCCCCGAGGAAAACGTCAAGGACCTCGCCGAGATTCCCGACACGATCAAGAACCGCATCGAGATCCAGCCGGTGAAGTGGGTCGACAAGGTGCTCGAACTGGCGCTGGAGCGCATGCCCGAGCCGCTGCCGGAACCGGTGGTCGCCGAGCAGGCAGCGCTGCCGCCGGCAGAGAAGCAGGTTGACGCTGCCGGTCTGGTCAAGCACTGAAGCAAACCGCGCCTGTTAGAATAGGCGCGGTTTCGCGGATTGACGCGCGGGTGCTTAGCTCAGTTGGTAGAGCGTCGCCCTTACAAGGCGAATGTCGGCGGTTCGAACCCGTCAGCACCCACCAAATTTTCTTGATCTTCCGAGGAAAGCCCGCCCCGCGCGGGCTTTTTTCACACTGAACCGATGCTGCTGCGCATCCTTGCCATCATCTTCCCGATCTTCGCGATCATCGCGGCGGGCTGGTTGTACGCCCGCTATCGCCAGAAAAAAGGAGGTGATGAGGGCGGCATCGACATGACTTTCGCCAACCAGCTCAACATGGAGATCTTCGTCCCGGCGCTGATCTTTGCTGCGCTGGCTTCGAAGAGTTTCGACCTGGCCGCGTATCACCGTCTGGCGATCGGGGCGCTGGCGCTGATGCTCGGCTCCGGACTCCTGTCCTGGGGGATCGCGCGCTTGCTGAAAGAGCAGCCGAAGACTTTCGCCCTGCCGATGATGTTCACCAACTCGGGCAACATGGGCCTGCCGTTGATGGTGCTGGCTTTCGGCGAGGCGGCGCTGCCGGCGGCGGTGATTTTCTTCTTTGTCGAAAATGTGCTGCACTACACGCTTGGCACCTGGCTGCTCGATCACCACGCGCGGCTCTGGAATCTCTGGCGCGTGCCGGTCATCTTCGCGGCTTTGCTCGCGCTGGCGATCAACATTTCGGGATTCGAACTCTGGCCACCGCTGTATCTCGCGATCAAGCTGGTGGGCGACGTGGCGATCCCCTTGCTGTTGTTCTCACTCGGCGTGCGGCTGGCGGTCTCGACCTGGAGCGACGTGCGGCTCGGCCTGATCGGCGCGGTCGTCTGTCCGTCGACGGGCATGCTGTTCGCCTGGCTGCTCACGCCGCTGCTCGGCCTCGACGGGCGGGATGCGGCCCTGCTGATGCTGTTTGGCGCCTTGCCGCCGGCGGTATTGAACTTCGTCTTTGCCGAGCGCTACCGGCAGGAACCGGCCAAGGTGGCGTCGATCGTCATGATCGGCAACCTCGGGGCGCTGGTCTTCGTGCCGCTCGCGCTGGCCCTGACCTTGAAATAGGAGTTGCTAATTTTCATGTCTCGACCTGAACAACCCGGATTCGTGGGCAAGCTGGTTTCGGTCGTCATCGGCGCGGTCCTGCTGGTGCTCGGCTTCATGTTCTCCGTGGTGCTGCTGGCGGTCGTCTTCGTCGTCGGCCTCGCTGTCTGGGCCTGGTTCTGGTGGAAGACCCGCAAGCTGCGCGAGCAATTGCGCGCCAACCCGCCGCCGTATGCCGAGCGAGAACAACAGCAAGGGGATGGCCACGTCATCGAGGGCGAGGCGGTGATCGTCGCGGAAGAAACTACTCAGGTGACTTCGAATCGATTGCCAGAGTCACCGGACCGTCGTTCACCAGACTGACCTGCATATCGGCCCCGAACACGCCGGTGGCTACCGGACGACCGAGCGCGGCACTCAGTGCGGCGACGAAGCGCTCGAACAGCGGCTGCGAAAAGTCGGCTCTGGCGGCACGGCTCCATGAAGGCCGGTTGCCTTTCCGCACCGATGCATAGAGCGTGAATTGCGAAACGGCGAGCACCTCGCCGCCCGTTTCGACGACGCTGCGATTCATCACGCCGGCGGCGTCGGAAAAGATGCGCAGGCCGGCCAGCTTGCGCACCATCCAGTCGATGTCGGCTGGCATGTCGCTGTCCTCGAAGCCGGCCAGCACCAGCATGCCGGAACCGATGCGGCCGGTTTCCCGGCCGGCGGCCGCGACGGATGCAGTGCGAACGCGCTGGACAATTACTCTCATAAAAAAGGCCGACAAGAAAGGGGCGGGAGGTGCGCAACGAAACGGCCTTGAGATATTATCCTTAAGTCGAATGTCGTGACTCCAAAATGAAACAGATAGGCAGGCTGAGACTGCGCCTCTTGCTGCTGGCGTTTTTGCCGCTGCTGGTTTTTCCCGTGCTGGCGTTCGCGCTGTTTTTCGTCGGCAATGAGATGTTCGATCGCTTGCTGCTTCACAAGGTGGCAAGCGATCTGGAGTTGTCCCATGGCCACCTCGAACATATTCAGAAGGAAATGCTCAACGCGACGCGCGCGTTTGCGAATTCGAGACGAATCCAGGAACTGGTTTTCATCGGTGAATCACATACCTCCCTGATCGACGTGCTGGAGTCGCGGAAGCAAAACCTCGGCTTGGATTTCCTGAGCGTTCTGGACAATCAAGGCAATGTCATCGCCAGCAGCGAGGGACTTGCCTCGAGTGCGGCCTACCAGAACTTGCCGGTCTTTCAGGATGCCGCGAAAAATCATGATGACCGGGTCGGATTGTTGGTCCTCTTCCCGGAACACATGAAACGCCTGTCCCAGCAGTTTGCCGACCATGCGCGCATCGAGCTGATCGAAACGGAGCATGCTGCCCCGACCACGCGCAAAATCGAGGAACGGGGCATGATCCTCGTCGCGGTCGCCGCCATGAGGAACGAGGTGGGCGTGCCCAACGGCTATGCCGTCAGCGGAGTTCTGCTGAACCGCCATGACAAGTTCGTGGATTACGTGAGCGAGATCGTTTCGTCCGGCGGCCTGCGGCAAATGAATGTGGCGGGAACGGTGACCATCTTTCTCGACGATGTGCGCATTTCCACGACCGTGCGGCGTGCCGATGGCGCGCGCGCCATCGGCACGCGGATCTCGCAAGCCGTGGGCGATGCGGTGCTCGGACGGGGCGAGATCTGGAACAAGCGGGCATTCGTGGTCAATCACTGGGCGATGACGGCCTACGATCCGATCCTGGACTACAGCGGGAAACGCATCGGCGTGCTGTACGTCGGCATTCCCGAAGCGCCTTTTGAAGCGTTTCGCTGGACGGCGATCGGCATCATCCTGTCCTTGCTGGCTATTTTTTCACTGATTGCCGTCCTGCTCGGCTGGCGGCTTGCGCGTAGCGTCCTGACGCCGCTCGGACGCCTGGAAACGACGATGCGGGCAGTCAGCGACGGGCAGATGGATGCCCGGGTCGGCCCCCTGTCGGATGAAAGCGAACTGGCGCATCTGGGGCGCTTGTTCGACCGCTTGCTGGATACGATTCGCGAACAGACGATCGCATTGCGTGCCTGGGGCGAGTCGCTCGACAACAAGGTGGCGGAACGCACGCGCGAACTGGCCGAGGCGAATGCGGCGCTGGCGCAGGCACGCGAACTGGCGGAACTGGCCAGCCGGTCGAAGAGCTCGTTTCTCGCCAACATGAGCCATGAGATCCGCACGCCGATGAATGCCATCATCGGCCTGACCCACCTGATGAAAAAGGAAGTGGCGGACGCGCACCTGCACGACCGTCTGGAAAAGATCAGCAACGCCGCGCAGCATCTTCTCGGCATCATCAACGACATTCTCGATTTTTCGAAAATCGAAGCCGGCAAGTTGCAGCTGGAGCAAGCCGACTTCAATATGGACGAGCTGATCGACTCCGTTTGCAGCATGTTCGAGGAGAAACTCAAGGCCAAGCCCCTCATCCTGCGGAAGGAAGTCGCTCCGGATGTGCCTGGCCTGTACAAGGGCGATCAGCTGCGACTAGGGCAGATCCTGCTCAACTTTCTCAGCAATGCCATGAAATTCACCGAGCAGGGCAGCATCACCCTGCGGGTGCGCTCCCAGCAAGAAAATCTGGTCCGTTTCGAAGTGAGCGATACGGGCATTGGCATCGCGCCGGATATCCAGGCGCGCCTGTTTTCCGCCTTCGAGCAGGCGGACAGCTCCACGACGCGAAAGTTTGGTGGGACGGGATTGGGTCTGGCCATCAGCCGCAGGCTTGCCAAGCTGATGGGGGGCGAAGTCGGCGTGGAAAGTGTGCCGGGGAAGGGCAGCACTTTCTGGTTTACCGCCCAGCTTGAGCGCCGGGGACCGGTCCCTGTGCCTGCCGGGGAAGCGATCGACAATTTCGAATATCAACTGGTCAAGCAGCATGCGCACCAGCGCATTCTGGTCGTCGAGGATAACCTGATCAACCGCGAGGTCGTCTCGGAACTGCTGGGTGATGTGGGCCTGTCCGTCGATCTTGCGGAGGATGGCGCGCAAGCCCTGCAACGTGCCGCGCATGCCGTGTATGACCTGATCCTGATGGATGTTCAGATGCCGGTGATGGACGGCCTTGAGGCAACCAGGCAAATCCGTCAGCTGCCCGGTTATGCGAAGGTGCCGATCCTTGCCTTGACCGCCAATGCTTACGAGGAGGACGTGGCGGTTTGTTTGCGTGCCGGCATGAATGCCCATGTCGCGAAACCTGTCGATCCCGCCCTTTTGTATGCGGCCCTGTGTCACTGGCTACCCGCGCAGCAAGGCGCCTGACGCCGCCCGAATGGCGCAATGAATGCTGCGACTTCATCTCGGCAATCGACCTGAAAACCTAGCGCAGGCACTGACCGCGCTGCTGCGCGACGACCCGCTGCCGCTGCTGGAAGCCGAGACGATCGTCGTGCCCTCGACCGGGCTGGCGCGCTGGCTGGGATTTCGTCTTGCGGATGATCTGGGCATCGCCACCCAGAATGCCTGCGTGTTTCCGGCGGCCCATGTCTGGCAGTTGTTCGGGCGGGTACTGCCCGAGGTCGCGGCGAGCAATCCCTTCGATCGCGCGGCGATGCACTGGCGGCTGCTGCGCCTGCTTGGCGCGAGCAGCGCGGCGGAAATCCGCCACTATCTCGCGGGCGATGACGGGACGCGCCAGTACGAGCTGGCGGGCAGGCTCGCCAGCCTGTTCGATCGCTATCTCGTCGAGCGGCCCGACTGGATCGCGGCCTGGAGCGCCGGACGGCGGCTCGGCCTCGGCAGCGACGAAGGCTGGCAGGCCGCGCTGTGGCGCGCGCTGCTCGCCGACCTGCCGCGCGTGCCGGCGGAACACCCGCGCGCTGCCTTTTTCGCGGCCCTGCGCGCGCGACCCGCCTTGCGGACGCGCCTGCCGCGACGCCTCAGCCTGTTCTGCGTCGAGGCGATGCCGGCGCTGTACTGGGAAGTGTTCGCCGGCCTGGCCGAATGGCTCGACCTGCATGTGTTCGTGCTGGCGCCTTGTCGCGAATACTGGGGCGATCTCGAGCGCACGCGCACGCGCCTGCGGCTGGAGATCGAGCAGCCGGAAGCGGCCATGCTCTACGAAACCGGCCATCCCTTGCTCGCTTCGCTGGGCCGGGTGCGCCAGCATGCGGTCGTGCGCCTCGCCGACGCGGCGGGGCAGGTCGCCAGCACCGAGCACGAGGCATTCAGCACGCCGCCCGCGACGCTGCTCGGCCGGCTGCAGCGCGACATCCTCGAACTGGCAACGAGCCATGGCGTCGCGCACGATCCCTCGTTGCAGATTCACGACTGCCACGGCGCGCAGCGCGAAGCCGAGGTGCTGCTCGATCGCCTGCTCGACCGCTTCACGGCCCTGCCGGACCTGCAGCCGTCCGACATCCTGATCCTGACGCCCGATATCGAAACCTACGGTCCGCTCGTGGCGGCCGTGCTGGCGCACGCGCCACGGGAGCACCGCATCCCCTGCAGCGTGGCCGACCGGCCGCTGGCGGTCATGCCGCTTTGGCGCGCCTTGCGGCAGCTCTGCGTGGTGGCGGCCGGCGAACTCGATGCCGAAAGCGTGCTGTCCCTGCTTGACGAGCCGGCGTTGCGCCGCGCCTTCGCCATCGGGGAGAACGAGCTGGCCGCGTTGCGCGACTGGGTTGACGAAGCCGGCATCCGCTGGGGCATCGACGCGGCATCGTACAGCTGGCGTGCCGGACTGCAGCGGCTGTTGCTGGGCGTGGCGCTGCCGGACGCACCTGAACGGCTATGGCAGGAGCAGCTGCCGGTGGCCGGTATCGAGGGCGAGCGGGCCGAGTTGTTGGGCAGGTTCGTCGAGTTCGCCGAAGCCTTGTTCATGTTGAATGGAAAAGTCGGCGCTGGCAGGACGGCACAGGCATGGTGTCGACTGCTTGCCGAAACGCAGGAAAGTTTCCTGTCGCCCGATGAAATGGAGGAGACGCAGGCGCAGCGTTTGCGCACTGCCCTGAAACAGGTCGGCGCTCAGGCACAGTCGGCCCGCTGCGACGTCCGCATGCCGTTGGCCGTGCTGCTGCGCGAACTCGATGCGCAACTGGCGGAACAGGCCCCCGCCCAGGCTTTCGTGTCGGGGGCGGCGACGATCGCGGCGCTCCAGCCCGGCCGGCCTGTCGCGGCGCGCGTCATCTGCCTCGTCGGCATGAACGATGGTGCCTGGCCGCGCCCGGCAACGCCGCTGGGCTTCGACCTGATGGAGAAATATCCGCGTCCCGGCGATCGTAACCGGCGCGGCGAAGAGCGTTATGCCTTCCTCGAAACCCTGCTGTGTGCCGGCGATGCGCTGATCGTCACGTATGCGGGACGCGATGCGCGCAGCAACCTCGCACTGCCGCCGGCCGCGCCGCTCGCCGAACTGATCGACACCCTGGCCGCGATGACGGACCTGCCGGCAGAGACGCTGGTGCTGCAGCACCCCTTGCAGCCCTTCGGCGGCGCTTATTTCGACGGCAGCGATCCGCATCTGTTCAGTTTCGACGCCGAGCATTGCCACGCGGCAGCGGCGCAAACGGCGAGCGCCTTCGTTTCCGGCGAGCTTGCCCTGGCAAGCGAAGATGCCGATGCAATTGAGCTTGCCGAGCTGCAGCGCTTTTTTACGCAGCCAGTGCGATATTTCCTGCGTGAGCGCCTGGGCATCCATCTCGAGGAAAGCGAGGGGCTGCTCGATGTCTGCGAGCCCTTCATCCCGGACGCGCTCGCTGCCTATCGCCTGCGGGAAGCATTTTTCGACGGCTGGTCGGCCGGCCGGGATACGCAGGAAGCGACCCGCCTGATGCGCGCCCGGGGCTGGCTGCCGCAAGGCGTGGCGGGCGAACTCGCCGCGCGAAAAGCGAGTGCGCAAGCAACGCAGCTCTGGGAAGCGGCCGCACCGTGGCGCGCGGCGACGCGCGTCCCCGATTGCGAAGTGGCGCTCGACATCGCTGGAATCCGCCTGGCCGGTCGCCTCGCCAAGCTGAGCGAGCGCGGCCTGTGGCGCGTGCGCCATGGGCGCTTGCGGGCGCAGGACCGCTTGCGCTTGTGGCTCGACCACCTGCTGCTGAATGTCGCCATGCCGGCCGGCGTGCCGCCGCACAGCGTCCTGGTTGCCGGCGATGCCGTGCTGCAGCTCCCGCCGGTAAGCGATGCGCGGGCCATCCTCGCCGACCTGCTGGCGTTGTACCGTGAGGGTACGCGGCGCGTCTTGCCGTTCTTTCCCGAGACCGCCTGGGCCTGGCTGGAGGGCAAGAACTGGCGGCGCGCATGGGAAGGCGATGACTATCACCACGTCCCCGGCGAGCGCGACGACGCCTATGTGCGGCTGTTCCTGCGCGATCGCGATGGCGATCCGCTCGGCACGGAGTTCCGGCAGTTGGCGGAGCGCGTCTTCGCTCCGATGAGACGGAAAGTCGGCGATGGCTGAACGGCACTTCGTTCCCCTCGCGAGCCCGTTCGACATCGAACTGAGCGGCATGCGCCTGATCGAGGCCGGCGCCGGGACCGGCAAGACCTGGACGATTGCCGCGCTGGTGCTGCGCCTGCTGCTCGAGCAAGCTGTCGAAATTGGCAAGATTCTCGTCGTGACCTACACGCGCGCGGCCAGCGGCGAGTTGCGCGGGCGCATCCGCGCGCGGTTGGTCGCGGCGCTGGCGGCATTCGAAGCGGGCAAGGCGGATGAAGCCTACCTGCAGGCGCTCGTCGCGCGGCATGCGCCGCGGGAAGCCATTGCCCGTCTGAAACTGGCGCTCGAAAGCTTCGACGAGGCGGCGATCTTCACGATTCACGGCTTCTGCCAGCGCGCGCTCGGCGAAACCGCTTTCGCCGCCGCCCAGCCTTTTGAACGCGAACTGATCGCCGATCAGGGCGAACTGCTCGCCGCCGTCGCGCGCGATGCCTGGCGCAAGGAAATGACCTCGGCCACGTCGGCCTGGGCGCAATGGCTGATCGATCATGTACAAGGGCCGGAAGGACTTGCCAAGCTTGTCTCGACGCACATCGGCCGCATCGATGCCCGGCTGGCGGCACCTGCGGCAACGGACCGGCGGGCTGCCGAGCAAGCCTTCGCCGCCGCGCACGCGAACCTGCGCAGCCTCTGGCGGACAGAGGCTGCGACGGTGCGGGCCTTGCTCGACGGCCCGCACATGAAGCAGAACATGTATAGCCCGCGGCAAATGCAGGTGCGCACGGCGGCGCTCGAGACCTTCCTGACCCAGCCGGATGCGCTGCTGCCCCTGCCGGAAGGCATGGCCTATTTCGGGACGGAGAAGATTGCCGCCGGAACGCGGCAGGGTGCCGTCGTGCCCGCACACGCCTGTTTCCCGGCCGTGGATGAATTGCTGGCGGCGGCAGATCAACTCCAGGCGATTTTTGAAAACGCCACGCGTCGCCTGCTGCACGATTTCCTGCAGGCGGCGCGCGCCGAGCTGGCGCAGCGCAAGCGCTGCGGCGGACAGCAAACCTACGACGACCTGCTGGCCGATCTTGCGCGGGCGCTCGCCAGCCCGGCCGGGCCACGCCTGGTCGATAACCTCCGGGCGCGCTATCGCATCGCGCTCGTCGATGAGTTCCAGGACACCGATCCGCTGCAGCTGCGAATTTTCAGCCGGGTATTCGGCACGGACGCGGCGCCGCTGGTTTTCGTGGGCGACCCCAAGCAGGCGATCTACGGCTTCCGCGGCGCGGACGTCTTCGCCTACCTGCAGGCCCGCGCAGGGGCCGCGACCGGCTATGCGCTGCTCGAAAACCGGCGTTCCGACCCAATGCTGCTCAAGGCGGTGAATGCCTTGTTCGCGCGGCCGCGTCCCTTCCTGCTCGACGACATGCCCTACGAGCCGGCGCGACCTGCGGTGATGGCACGCAAGGAACTGCACTGCGCGGATGCTGCCGCGCCACTGACGCTGTGGACAATGCAGCCGCCGCCGGGGGCGAAGAACTTCACGAAGGATGCGGCGCGCGGCATGGCGGCGGAAGCCGTCGCGGCCGACATCGCGAGGCTGTTGCGGCTCGGCGCCGAGGGCGGGGCGTCGCTCGATGGATGTCCGCTCGGCGGCGGGGATATCGCCGTGCTGGTGCGCACGCATCGCGAAGGTGATCTTGTGCGGACGGCGCTGGCGCGGCACGGCATTCCCTGCGTCAGCGGCGGGGGCGGCAGCATCTGGCACAGCGAGGAAGCCACCGAAATCGAGCGTGTGCTGCTCGCGATCGCGGCTCCGGCGCGCGAAGGGCTTGTGCGCGCGGCGCTGGCGACTGTGCTGCTCGGCGCGGATGCCGCGCAACTCGCCGCGTGGCTGGCGGACGATGCCGCATGGAGCGCGCGGCTCGACCGTTTCCACGACGATCGCCTGCTGCTGCGCGAACGCGGTTTCATGGCAATGTGGCGGCGGCTCCTCAGGCGCGAGAATGTTGTCGCGCGCGTCCTCGCCCGGCCGGATGGCGAACGGCGGCTTACCAATTACCGGCACCTTGCCGAACTGTTGCAGCAGGCCGAGCAGGGGGCTGCCCACGACGCCGCCGCCGAGGAACTCGCGCGTCATCTCGCCCGGCAGCGCGAGGCGCCGGAAGGCGAGGAAAGCCAGCTGCGGCTGGAAAGCGACGCACGGCTGGTGCGCATCGTCACCTTGCATGCGGCGAAGGGCTTGCAGTATCCGGTGGTGTATTGCCCCTTCCTCTGGCTCGGTCCCGAGGAGGACAGGAAGGGCTGGCCGGTGTTGGCTCATCACGCTGGCGAGGCCTGCCTCGATTTCGGTTCGGCCGGGATCGATGCCCTGCGCGCGGCGGCCGACCGGGAAGAGGCGGCCGAGGAATTACGGCTCGCCTATGTCGCGCTAACGCGCGCCGAGCATCGCTGCGTCATCGCGTGGGGCAAGGTGAGCAATAGTGCCCGTTCGCCGCTCGCCTGGCTGCTGTTCGGACCGCGCGAAGCGAGCGCGGAAGAGCCGCGCGCGTGGCTGTCCCGCTGGCTGGAAACCCACGATGAAATCGCCGCCTTGCAGTCGCTCGAAACGGAACTCGGCGGTGCGCTGAAGCTGCTGCCCTTGCCGGCTGACGGCGGCGCGCCGCCGCCGCCCGCGGAACCCGAGTCGGCATGCCAGCCACGGGATTTCGTGGGCACGCTACCCGCGCCGTGGCGCGTGCAGAGCTTCTCGTCGCTTGCCGCCCGCCTCTCCGCAGAGGCTGAAACAGCTGATCGCGACGCGGTCGTGCCGGCCAGTGCCGTCCCGCCAGCGCCGACTTTCCTGGCCCCCCACGCTCGCAAACCCGGCTCGCTGCCCCCCACGGGGGGGACGTCGGCTTGGGACGGCCCGGCGCCGACTTTTGCCGGGATCCAGGAGTTTCCGCGCGGCACGCGCGCCGGTTCCTGCCTGCATGCGCTGTTCGAGCGCATCGACTTCCAGGGTCGCGCGCCGGCCGGCCCGATCGCGGCGGAAGTGCTGGAGAGCTTCGGCTATGCCCCCGAGTGGCGGCCGGTCCTCGAACGTCTGGCGGGCGACGTGCTTGCCACGGCGCTGAACGACTCCGGGCTCAAACTCGCCGACGTGCCGCGCAGCGAGCGTCTGGTGGAGCTTGAATTCACCTTTCCGCTGGGATCGGCCGCCGCGCGCGCGGGCTATATGAAGGGCTTCATCGACCTCGCCTTCCGCCATGGCGGGCGCTGGTACATCGTCGACTGGAAATCGAACTGGCTCGAGGACTACGGCCCCGCCGCGCTCGCGGCCGCGATGCAGGTGCATCGCTACGATCTTCAGGCGCGCATCTACGCGGCGGCGCTGCAGCGGGCATTGACCCTGCGCGAGCCGCGACGCGATTGGGAAGCGAGCTTCGGCGGGGTGTTCTATCTGTTCCTGCGCGGCATGCAGCCCGGCAGCGCGGACGGCATCCATTTCTTCCGGCCGGCGCTGGACGAGATCGCGGAGTTCCTGTCATGAAACTGCCCCCGATCGTCGCCCATGTCTCGCGCTTCCTCGGGAGGGACGATAGCCATGCGGAGCTGGCCGCGGCGCTGGCCGTGCAGGCGACGCAGGCCGGCCATGTCTGCGCCGATCTGGATTGCGAAGCCGGCTGGGGGCCTTGGGCTGCGACGCTGGATGCCGGGCAGCGCATGGAATTCCGGGAGCGGTTGCCCGGACTGGAA
>Ga0172375_10005207_pt1 | contig 18858 bp, 18 predicted proteins | sample LakKiv1m_FD_114537 | JGI IMG/M metagenome (GOLD analysis project Ga0172375, IMG submission 114537) | Freshwater microbial communities from Kabuno Bay, South-Kivu, Congo - kab_092012_11.1m | ecosystem: Environmental > Aquatic > Freshwater > Lake | place: Democratic Republic of the Congo...
CGAATGAACACGAATAAAGAACTTTGATTTAATTCGCGTTGATTCGCGTGCATTCGTGGGCAGACGATCTATTCTCATACAACTTGTTTTTTAGTGTGCTTGTTGGTTCGTAAGGCACTAACAAGTGATTAAATGGTTTCTGACTATCTTTACTTTTTGATGATAGTGGCTCAAAACGATTTGCATAGCAACATTAAAATGGGTGCCGTTAGATAGGAATAACGGCCTATCCTGCGAAATGGAAGGGTGGCGACGGGAGGGCGGGCATGAAGCCGTTGGATCAGGCTGTCCGGGATGCGTTCCTTCAAGCGGCTTACGGGCGCGGTGTTCGCGCGGAGGACAAGTGCGCGCCGATCCAAAAGGCGGCAACGGATCAAGCGGAGAACCCGTGCAGCATCGCCGCTGCACGGTCGGCAGTTTGGGCGGCGACGCATGCGCTCATCGAGTCGGCTTGGATCATTCTCTGCATGTGCTCGCCCCGCAACGCTTCGACGGTCCGTCGGCCAAGATCCGTGACGCGGTCTTTGACCATGGGCCAGCCCAGACTTGCTTCTTTTGCCAGTGTTTTCCACGGCGGGGGCGTGAACGCGTCAAGGGTCTCGCTTTTGCCGATCTTCATCGCCGGAGTCTTTGACAGTTCCGGCCAGGCAAGCGTGCAAACCAAGTCATAGAAAGGGGCCAGTCTTCGCTGGCCGTCCTGATAGAGCAGCGAATAGTTTTTGCCATGCGCGTCGGCGTTCCCGATCAACACGTTGTAGATTTGGCCGTCAAGAAAATCCCGGATGTCGAGCACGGGTGTTGTGGACCACGTGCGGAGCAGATCGATGCAGTCACGCAATAAGGGACCGCCTTCCTGCTGGTACTTGCGCTCTGGCGGGAAACCGAGCGCTTGGCAGAAATCCTCTTGATGAATGCGAGAAGCAACGCCCTCGGCGCTGACCGTTCGATCATAGCGTTGGACGATCAGGCAAGCGGTGCCGCCGATTTTCCTGCGCTCGACGTTCGACACTTTCAGCCCCAGCGCTTTTGCGAGCGTCATGCAGAAATGTTCATTCGATGACAATCCGGGGAAACGGAGCGGTTCAGGTTTGATGATATGCGTGCTCGGTGTGTCACCGAGTGGCAGCGCCATGCGATTTCCGCGCATAATCACGGGCAGTTTATCCTGCGCGCCCGCCAACGAGAGTCTGACGTCCTCTTCGCCGGCCATCAACGGACGCTTGGGAAGTTCGGCGATGATTCGTCGGAGGTCTTTTTCGTTTAAGATCCGCAAGCGTGCTTCGTTTGTCGCGGGCGGTTGGGTGCCTTCCGGCAACAGCGTGACCGCCCCGGCGCATTCGCCGCCGATGCGTTCCAGAAGAGCGAAGTCGTTCCGCTCGCTGACGCCGAGAATTGAGGCGATTATTCTTCGCGGTTCCTCTTCGGGGAGAATGCCGGCAAAAAAAGGCCTTGCCTGCTTGCCTTTGAAGGGCTCGGGCCGCAGAGGGAGAGAACGGGACAGGGGGATTGCGCCGGGGCGGGATAGCCCGTTCGGTGTGTAGGTGAATGCGAGCAAACCGCTGTTGTTCTGAACAAGGCAACCGACCGCTTCACCCTTGAGATAGACGGTTAGACGTTTCATGATTCGCCGTCTTCCCGGGGCGCTTTGCTGTTGTCGGAAAGGTCAACGCGAAGCCCGAGGGCTTGCAGCACCTGCAGGATCTTGCCGATCTGGCAGGTCGGTTTGCCCTTCTCAAGGTCGATCACAAAACGCAAACCGGTACCGCAGGTCATGGCCAGTTCTTTTTGTGTGACCCCGAGTTGTTTGCGCATCGACCGAATCGCCGAGCCGAGTTGAGTTGTGTCCTGAATAATCATAGTTACCGTACGGTAATATATTAAATGGACGGACTGGAGTCAACATGGAAAATTACCGAACGGGAATAATTATGGGATGCAGACTCTTTCTGCAATAAATGTTCCTGATCGGGAATCTATTGGCGGGTAAATAGGGGAAATGTTTGCGCGGAAACTGCGGAGATAGGGAGCCGCCGCGCCTTAACCGAAGACCATACGCCCAGTTAAGAATTGCGCCGCGCCTTTGTTTTGCGTACTTTCATCTCCTTATGAAACGGAATACGCATCACCTTCCCCGAAGAAGTTTTATGAAGAGCGGCGCGCTGCTCGGCGGCGCGGTGCTGATGGACGGATGCGCTTCGCTCGGCCAGAACCGCGACGGCAAGAAAGTTCCGTACGCGGTCGAAAACGCGATCCGTCCGGCCGCCTTGGGGGACGTGAAGATCGGCGGGCGCATTGCCTTGAAGATGGACCGGTTCTTCTCGATTTTCTTCTGAAAACACAACGGAGGATGAAAAATGGCGCTCATGACCAAGGTGTTCGGAGGATTCGTTTGCATCGGCCTGCTGACGGTCGTTCCGTCGCTCCGGGGCGACGTGCGGGTGATCGAGACCGTCTGCACGAACGGTGCCGCGGCGCGTTACTTCGAAGAGAGGGTGCCCATGCCGGACGGCGTAAAGCTCTACACGTATGGCGCCGCACCTCCGAAAGGGATGAAATGCCCGATCGTGATTCAGCGCAACCCGTACGTGAAAGACGAGCGCGTCAAGCCCGAGGCGTTCGCCGGGACGACGTGGACGCCGGACAGTTATGTCTGGATCACGCAGCACTGCCGGGGCTGCGGGTGCAGCGAGGGCGACTGGATCCCCTACGTGTCGGAGCGCGCGGACGGTTTGGCGCTGCTGGCGTGGGTGCGGGAACTCCCTTTTTATAACGGCGAAATTTTCCTGTCCGGCGGAAGTTATCTGTCCAGCGTCCATTTCATGTACATCGACACCAATCCGCCGGACATCAAGGGCGCGGTGCTGGCCGTCCAAGACTGCAACCGCTACAACGTCGTCTATCGGAACGGATTCTTCAAAGTCGGCCTGCACGGAAACTGGTTCATCGGCGGTTACAAGAAGAAAAACACCAGTCTGCAACGCAACCGAGCCGTGTCGTTTTTCGATCTGCCGCTCTGCGATTTCTCCCGCCGGTATTTCGGCGAGGCCGTTCCCGAACTCGACGCGATGTTTGCGCATCCGCGCGAGGACGATCCGTTCTGGAAGACGCCCGAGGGCGGCTTCGACTCCTATGAGGCGGTCAACAAGGCCACGTTCCCCATCCTGCTGACGACCGGCCTGTACGACATTTACGCCGGCGGCATCTTCGACATGTGGACGCGGATGCCTGCGGCCCGGCGCGCCCAATGCGCGTTGGTTGTCGGCGCATACGATCACGGCGGGAACGGAATGGCGACGTATCGGAAAAAGCCGAACATGCCTGTCGAGTTCCCCAACGGCTCGCTGGCGATGGCCTGCCCAGACAGCACGACGCAGTGGTTCGACCACATCCGGAAAGGGAAGCCGCTCACCTTTCTCAAGCCGGGGAAGACGCTCTATTACGCGCTCTACGAAAACGCCTGGCATGAGACGGATAAACTTGTGAACGGTCCTGTCGCGCACACGTTTTATCTGAACGGCCACCAGACGTTGGACGGGCAGCCGGGGGCGTCGGCGGAAATCGCGTACGCCTACGATCCGAAGAACCCCGCGCCGTTCAAAGGCGGACTGTGCCTGAACTTCGGCGGCATGCCCGTTCAGGACCCTCCGAACTTCCGGCCCGACGTCATCAGTTTTCTCTCGAAGCCTTTTGAGCGGGCGCTGGACGTGCGCGGACGCATGACCGTCCGGCTCGTCTGCAAGTCCGACTGCGAGGATACGTGCTTCTACGTCCGCCTCAGTCTCGTCAAAGACGGCGTGGCGTATCCGCTTCGCGACGACATCACCTCGCTGTGCTATGCGACGCCCGATTATGCGCCGGGCACGGAGAAGGCGGTGGACTTCTGCTTCTCGGACCACGCCTTTCGGATCGGCCCGGGCGACGTCTTGCGGCTGGATGTGTCGTCCTCCTGCGCCCAGTTCGTGCCGCACACGAACAACAAGGGGCTGCAGTCGGTTCAGCGGACCTGCCGAATCGCGCACAACGCGGTCGTCTGCGGAAAATCCAGCATCACGTTTTACAGCGAGCAGTAGCGGTTTTATTGGAATACCGGGGCGTTCACCCCTCGTCGCCCGCTGAATGTTTCACACAAAAGCGGTCAGAAAACGGTCGGCCGACAACGTCCGAATACCCGAGGCGCGATCAGCGTAGTCAATGCCGCCTGTGCGGCAAACCTGATAGTACAGTACCTCGTCAAAAACAAGGAGATCGGCATCGGGTGACCACCGGTTCTTAAGAATGATCTGCCGGTGATCGCGATTGTCCCAGTTAAAGTGCGCGGGAGCATCAAACGTTGCTCCAAGCATTCGCGACAAAGTCGTCTTCCCGACCTGACGGGGACCGCCGATGAAGACCATTTTTTCGGACAAATCGGCGCGTATCGGCTCGCTGAGCATGCGTGGACAGGGGCTGTTCATTCGGTAACACCTTCCTTAAAAAACATGATAATTATGGAGCTTAGTCCCGAATTGTCAAACACAGAAACGAGTTGCGCAAAATAGTCGGTTCGGGTCACAGGGCGTTTTTATTTGGATGTCCTGACAGATGAAAAAGTGGCGTTTGATAGGAGCATGAGCCCTCTTGCCCACGGAAGGATTCCAATTTTTAAAGCGTTCGCCACTTTTTCTTCATTCTTTTATCAGAGCGTTTTTCGTTCAAAAGCCCGTTTTTCAAGGCTTTCCACTCCTAAATCCTAACTCCTAAATCCTCCTTGGGGCGATTCTGTTTCAACTAAACTGAATCGCACCCTACCCCGTCGGTCAGTTCGGTTCGGAATTGACTTCCCGTTCGGTTTACGTCGATAATCATGGCCATGATGGTTGGTGGTTTGGAAAAGGGAGAAGGCATTATGAAAATGGGGACGAGTCGGATTGGCGCGGTTGCGGTGTTGGGACTGGTCGTCGCGGCGAATGCCGGTGCGGCCACGCGGGTGTGTTCGGTGTATCTCGAAAGTTTCGCGGCGTTTCAGAAACAGATGGCGCAGGGAGCCGCGCTCTTCGAGTCGCCGCAGTTGGCCGGCCTGCCGATGATGATGACGGTGTCTCTGCCGGGTTTCGCGCTCGTGGACACCGCCAAGCCCATTGCGCTGCACGTCGTGAGCACCGCGCCCGGCAAGACGGGCCTGATTTTGGAGGTCGTCGCTTCCAATGGGGCCGAGGCATACGTACAGGCGCTCGCCGGCAACGGCGCGCCTCTGCCCGCGCCGGTCGGCGGGGTCTACACGTTGGCGAACGGCATGGCCGTCCGCGCGGCCGGAAATAAGGTGTTCCTTGCCATTAAGTGCGACGATCCCGCCGCCTGCCTGGGCGGAGACGGCGATGCGTTTCCGCCCTTGCCGGACATCGCCGGCGCGCTTCGCGTCTCGGTGGCGCCGTCGGCGCTCGGTCCGATGATCGAGTCGCTCAAGCCGATGATGGCGAAGGCGTCGGCCGCCGGAACGGCCTCGGCCGATCAAGGGCGTCGCGCCATCGAGAAAACGCTTGAGTTTTATACGGCGCTTTTGGGCCAGATCGATTCCTTTGCAATCGGCTTGGACGTCCGGGACACGGGGCTGTTCGTGAACACCCGTCTGTCGGCCAAGGCGGGATCGGATATCGCCGCCACGGTCGCGTCGAGTCGGCCGGTTTCGCCACTCGAGCTGACGTTCATCGACAAGGGGTCGGCTTTCAGTTTCGGGGCGGGCGGGTTCGCGGTTCCGGAGACGTTCAAGGCTCTCTTGGTGGATTTCTACGGCGAGATGGCCGCCTGTTCGCCGGTTTTCGACAAGACCCAGACCGGCGAATGGAAGGCGATCATGGAGCAGTCGCTGCAGGTGTTCGGCGCGCCGATGGCGTATAGCGGAAGCTTTCCGTCCCAGCAAAAAGGCGCGTTTTTTGTCCAAGGGGTTTTGACCGTGCCGAATTCGCAGGCCTATCTGGCTTCGCAAGTCGCGATGATCAAGTCGGATGCCTATCGGAAAATGATGCAACAGTCGGGAGTGAGCGTCTCTGACCCGGTCACCCGCACGTACAAGGGGCTGACGGTCTACTGCTCCAAAACCGTTATCGACGAAAAGGCGATGGCGCAGCGGATGCGGGAGGCGTTGCCCACCAACATGGCACCCGAACAGGCGGAGGCGGCGATGCAGGCCAACTTGGGCCCGATGCGGTTCGTGACGCAGTTCTTGGGCGACGGGTATGAATATGCGGCCGACTCGCGCCGCGTGTACATGGGAATGGGCGCGCCGGCGATGATCGAACAGGCCATCGGCCGTGCCCAAGCGCCGACGGCTTCGGCCGAGGCCGTCCGGATACGGGACGCGTTGGGGCTGAAGAAGGCACCCTGCATGCTGGGGCGTTTTTCCCTGGCGGAATTATTCCGCGCGATATCGGAAAGCGTGCTGGGGAATAAAAAGACCGATGGAATGCCGGAGCCGAAGTCCGAAGGTGGCGAAGGCGTGCTTTTCGCCCAGTGGACGGAGAGCGGCGATTCCCTCTCGACGCTTCTGGTGCCCGCGACCGAAATCAAGGCCATGGTGACGCAAGTCCAGTCGGCGCAGATGAAGGCCACGCAGAAAGCGGCCAAGCCCCCCGTGCCCGGAGCCGCCGCAGCCGCAGGCGGAGCGGCCCAGCCGTGAACGCTGGCCGCGCGTTGGCGGCGGCAATGCTCGGCGCGCTGGCCGCGGCGGCCTCCGAACCTCCGAACATTCTGGTGATTCTCACGGACGACCAGGGTTATTCGGACGTGTCGTTCTACGGACGCGCCGACGTGCGGACACCCAACATCGACCGTTTGGCGAAGGAGGGCATGACCTTCACGGACATGCGCTCCAACTGCACGGTCTGTTCGCCCTCGCGCGCGGCGATCCTCACCGGGCGGTATCCCGACCGCGCGGGCGTGCCGGGCATGAGCGAACTCCGCGCCAAGAACGTCGCGCTGGTCGAGCACCTCGACGCCGGCATCGGACGCGTGCTGGCCTCGCTCGACGAGACGGGGCTGGCTGCGCGGACGCTGGTTTTCTTCGCGTCGGACAACGGCGGCTCGCTGCCGCACGGCCAGTGCAACGATCCGTGGCGAGACGGCAAGCAGAGCCACTACGACGGCGGGCTGAGGGTGCCGTTCGCCGTCCGCTGGCCCGGCGCGGTGCGGGCCGGCTCGCGCAGCGCGTACGCGGGGCAGAGCTTCGACCTGTTCCCGACCTGCCTCGAGGCGGCGGGCGCGCCGCCGCTGGCGGGGATCGACGCGCTGAGCCTGACGCCCGTGCTGACGGGCGATGCTGCGGCGGGCGGGCGCGAGCTGTATTTCGTGCGGCGCGAGGGCGGCGCCAAGTACGGCGGCAAAAGCTACGAGGCGCTGGTCCGCGGCGACTGGAAGCTGCTGCAGAACGATCCCTATTCGCCGCTGGAGTTGTACAACGTCCGGGACGATCCGCAGGAGACGCGCAACGTGGCCGCCGCGCAACCGAAGGTGTTCGCCGAACTTTCGGCCGCGCTGCGGGAACATATTCGGAACGGCGGCTGCGTGCCGTGGCAGGCGCCTGATAAAGGGAATTGATCGGGGAGGTTTGCGATGTGCTCGGTGCGGTTGGCGGTTGTGTGTGCGTTGGGGATCGTGTTCGGGGCCCGGTCGGCCGACCGGCCCAATCTGATTTGGATCATGGCGGACGATCTGGGCTACGGAGAACTCGGTTGCTACGGCCAGAAGGTGATCCGCACGCCGGCGCTCGACCGCATGGCGGCGGAGGGACTGCGGTTCACGCACTTCTACGCGGGGGCGACGGTCTGCGCGCCGTCGCGCAGCGTGCTGATGACCGGCCAGCACCACGGCCACACCCGCGTGCGGGGCAACGCTGGCAAGCAGAACCCGATGGCTCAGGCGCTGCGGCCCGGCGATGTGACGGTCGCCAAAGTGCTCAAAGACGCGGGCTACGCCACCGCGCTGATCGGCAAGTGGGGGCTGGGCGATGTGGGCGAGGCCGAGAGCGGCCTTCCTCGCAGGCAGGGCTTCGACTATTTCTACGGCTATCTCAACCAGATGCACGCCCACAACCACTTCCCCGATTTCCTGTGGCGGAACGAGGAGCGCGTGACGCTTCCGAACGGGGTCACGCGCGTGGGCGAAACAGGCGCCGGCTATGCGACCGAGCCGAAAGTCTACGCCGACGATCTTTTTGCGGAGGAGTCGCTCAAGTACGTGCGCGAGCACAAGGGCAACCCCTTCTTCCTGTACTGGAGCATGGTGGTGCCGCACGCCAACAACGAGCGGACGCGGGCGCTGAAGGACGGCGCGGAGGTTCCGGATTACGGACCCTACGCCGGCGAGGCGTGGCCGAACCCTGACAAAGGCCAAGCCGCAATGATCACGCGGCTGGACGGCTACGTCGGCCGTTTGCTGGATGAGCTGCAGAAGCTGGGAATTGCGGGCCGGACGCTGGTGATCTTCACCAGCGACAACGGACCGCACGACGAAAGCAACCACAACTTGAAGCGGTTCGAGCCGTCGGGTCCGTTCACCGGCATCAAGCGCAGCCTCACAGACGGCGGCATCTGCGTGCCTTGCATCGCGTGGTGGCCCGGACGGATCGCGCCGGGCCGCGAGACGGGATGCACGGCCTATTTCGGCGATTGGCTGGCCACTGCGGCGCAGCTTGCGGGCGCGGCGGCACCCGACGGACTCGACAGCATCAGTTTTGTGCCGACGCTGTTGGGCGGACAGGAACAACCCGTTCACGAGTGGCTGTACTGGGAGTTTCACGAGGGCGGGGTCCGGCAGGCGGCCCTCTACCGAGGCCGTTGGAAGGGCATCAGGAACGGCGCGCCGAACGCGCCGGTGCGCCTCTTCGACCAGCAGGCAGACCCGGCCGAGACGCGCGATGTGGCGGCGGATCATCCCGATATCGCGCGCGCGGTCGACGAGTACCTGCGGACGGCGCGCAGCGAATCGTCGGATTGGCCTCCCGTGTGGAAAACAAAATCTTCCGCTGCGCATGAACGTGTGCCGCGTTAGGAGGGTGGAGACGCACTGAGTCGGTAAGTTCAACGAATGCGTCCCGTCGATGGAGCCGCAGAGCGTCGACGATCTCGTCGAAGTTTTTCGTTCAAACCCCCTGCTTTTTAAGGCGGATCTGCTTTTCAACTCTTAATTTCCAACGCCCCGTTCCTATAATTGGCGCGATTCAGTTCCGACAAAATTGAATCGCACTTACCGCCGTTCTGTTCGCTTGAAGGGAGGCGTGGATTCTGATACCTTCATTACCGTGAGCGAGAGAATGATTGGCGTTGGCGATAGAATCAAAAGGTATCGCGAACACGCGCAGATGAGCGTGGAGACGCTGGCTGACAAGTCGGGCGTCAGCGAACGTGTGATTGAGGCGGTGGAGTCCGGGACGGTCTATCCCGCGCTCGGCGTGCTGGTTCGGCTGGCCCGGGCATTGGGGCAGCGGCTGGGGACGTTTACGGACGATCAGTTCACCCCTGATCCGGTCGTCGTGCGGGCCGGTGCCGAAAAGGCGGGGGATGTTTCCCACAAAGCGAACGTCGCGGAAGGCTATTGTTATTTTCCTCTGGGCATCGGCAAGTCGGACCGGCGCATGGAGCCGTTCCGCATCGAGATCGCAGCGGATACGGTGGCCCCGCTTTCGTCTCACGAGGGCGAGGAATTCATCGTGGTGATCGACGGTGCCGTCGAACTGAGTTATGGCGGTGAGATTCGGACACTTCAGACCGGCGATTCGGCCTACTACAATTCGGTCGTGCCGCATGCCGTGAATGCGGCGGACGGACATTCGGCCAAGATCTATGCGGTGGTCTGTCTTCCGTTCTGATGGGGTCCGTCATGGCTGAATCGTTTTTCGAACTCTCCGATCCATACAACACCGCTCCCTGCATGCCGCCTTACCGTCAGGCGGTCTCGCGGGGCGTACCGTGGGACAACATACCGGTAGTCCGGAACTACACGCTGGGCCAATTGCTCGATCAGACGATCGCACGGTGCGGACCCCAAGACGGTTTGGTTTACGCGGACCGCGACTTCCGGCTCACGTGGTACGAGTTCGGAGAGGAGGTCGACCGGTTGGCGTGCGGGCTGATGGCGCTCGGCGTGAAGCGGGGGGAGAAGATCGCGCTGTGGGCGACCAATGTTCCGCACTGGATCATCCTGATGTTCGCTGCCGCCAAGGTCGGCGCGGTCCTGCTGCCGCTCAACACGAACTACAAGTCCAGCGAACTCGACTTCGCATTGCGGCAGTCGGATGCCGAGAATTTGTTTCTGATCAACGGCTACCGCGACACGGATTATGTGGAGACCGTTTACGAACTCATCCCCGAACTGAAAGAACAGGCGCGGGTCGGTTGGACGTCGGCGCGTTATCCATGCCTCAAACGGATTTGTTTCCTGGGCCCCGAGAAACACAGGGGATTTTTCTCCATCAACGAAGTTCTGGCCATGGCCGTCGAGACGCCGTGGGAGGATTACATGGCCCGCCAGGCCGAGATCGGCTGTCACGACGTCGTGAACATACAGTACACCTCGGGTACGACCGGCTTTCCCAAGGGCGTTCAGCTCACGCACTCCAACATCGCGAACGACGGATTCTGGATCGGTGCCTGCCAGAACCTGTCCGCCAAGGACCGCGTCTGCATCCCGGTGCCCCTGTTCCACTGTTTCGGCTGTGTGCTGGGCGTCATGGCGTGCGTGAACCACGGTTCCACCATGGTTCTGGTCGAGCGGTTCGATCCGGTCGCCGTCATGATGTCGGTCGAGAAGGAACACTGCACGGCCGTGTACGGCGTGCCGACGATGTACATCTCGATGCTGGACCACAAGCTGTTCCCCAAGTTCGATTTCCGGTCGCTGCGCACGGGCATCATGTCCGGTTCGCCGTGTCCGATCACGCGCATGAAACAGTGTGTCGAACAGATGTACATGCGCGAGATCACCAACCCGTATGGGCTGACCGAGTCGGGACCGGTGATGACGCAGACCCGCTATTTCGAGACCAGCATCGAGCGCAAGTGCAACTCCATCGGTCAGGCGCTGCCCGGCATCGAAGTCGCCATCATCGATCCCGAGTCCGGCCGGCTCTGCAAACTCGGCCAGCCGGGCGAGATTTGCTGTCGCGGCTACAACACGATGAAGGGCTATTACAAAATGCCCGAGCAGACGGCGGCGTGCATCGACGCGAACGGCTGGCTGCACTCTGGCGACATCGGCCACATGGACGCGGACGGCTATTACTACATCACGGGGCGCCTCAAGGACCTGATCATCCGCGGGGGCGAGAACATTTCGCCCAAGGAGGTCGAGGACTTCATCGGGCACATGCCCGGCGTGCAGGACGTGCAGGTGGTGGGGCTGCCGAACAAAGTCTACGGCGAACTGCCGGCGGCGTTCGTGATCCGCAAGCCGGACGCCGTTTTTTCGGAGCAGGACGTGATGGACTTCTGCCGCAACAAAATCGCGCGGTTCAAGATTCCCAAACACATCCACTTCGTCGACAGTTATCCGATGACAGCGAGCCAGAAAATTCAGAAGTACAAGCTGCGCGAGCTGGCGGCGCAGCTCTGGCCGGACGTCTGACCGGGCGGCGCGGTGGAACCGAAGGAGGCTGGGGATGACGGCGATGGGCAGAGTTTTGGGCGTGGTCGCAATGGGCGCGGCAACCGCGGCGCTGGCGGCGGACTCGCAGGTGGTGAAGGTTTGGCCGGACGGCAAGATTCCGTTGAAGACGAGCGACGCGCCGGAGAAGGTGAACCCTTCGAAGGATGACATCGTGCGGCTGACGGACGTGAACGAGCCGACCCTCACCGTGTTTCCCGCAAAAGACGAGGGTCGGCCGAATCCGGCGGTCATGATCTGCCCCGGCGGCGGCTACGGCATTCTGGCGTGGAACCTTGAGGGCACCGAGATCGCGGCGTGGCTGAACGCGCAGGGCATCTCGGCGTTCATCCTCAAGTACCGCGTGCCGAAAAACCGCGACGCGGCGCTCTGCGACGCGCAGCGGGCGATGGGCTTGATCCGTTCGAGGGCGAAGGCGTTCAACGTCGATCCGGCCAAGCTCGGCATCATGGGCTTTTCCGCCGGTGCCCATCTCTCCGTGCGCACGTCGACGAACTTCGAGAAGCGTTTCTACGAACCGGTGGACGACGCCGACGCGCAGCCGTGCCGTCCGGACTTTGCACTGATCATCTATCCCGCCTATCTATACGCTGACGGTTGCAAGATGTCGCCGGAGTTGCCGGTGACCGCCAAGACGCCGCCGACTTTCCTCGTGCAGGCTGAGGACGACGGGCCGTACGTGGACAGCAGCTTGGCCTATTTCATCGCGCTGAAAGCCGCGAAGGTCCCGGCCGAGCTGCACCTCTTTCCCAACGGCGGCCACGGGTACGGACTGCGCAAAAAAGGTAAAGCCACCGACGCGTGGTCCGACTTGGCCGTTGTGTGGCTGAAGCGCGTTTGCGAGAAGTGATGCTTGCGCGCGGCGTCGTGCCGTAGGAGAAGAGCGCGCATCCGAGCGGAAGGGGGGGGCGCGATGAGGCAGCGGACAATTCTGGCGGGATTCTGCCTGCTGACGGCGTGGAGCCTCCGCGCCGAATGGACCGTCGAGGTCGTCAACGGACCCTATGCGCACACCGACTGGGTCGTGAGTCAGCCGGTGACGCGCGAATGGGCGCGGTCGGCGGAGTCGTGCGGCCTTGCCGAAGTCACGGGAAGCCGCACGTCGTCCGTGCCGTGCGCGGTCGACGCGAGCGGCGAGGCTCCGGTCCTGACGTGGCTGATGCCGGGCCCGACCGCGCCCGACGCGACGCGTCGTTTCGTCTGGTTGCCGCTTGCGGCGCGTCCGGCCGCGAAGACGGACCTGACCGTCGTCGAGGGGGCGGCGGCGATCAGTGTCTCAAACGGTTATTTCCGTCTCGAACAGCCCTTGCGCGGCGGGGGCGGGTTTCCTCGCAATATCGCCTTTGTCCGGTCCGGACGCGCCGATCCTGACCTGTTTTTCTGCGACCGCATTGTGCGGGCGCGTGCGACGGGCGGCGGGCTCGTCGCGTACAACGCGAAGGACTGCGAAGACGCCGAAGCCCGCGTGGTCTTCCGCAGTCCGTTGCGCACGACGGTCGAGGTTCGGACCGGCTACGGTCGGCGGTCCGCCGACACGCCGGGGCATCCGGTCGCCGTGTACCGCTACGTTTATACGGCGTTCTCGCCGGTGGTGGAAGTCGCGGCGCAGTGCGCGCGGGAGGACGACGGCCCGTGGCGCGAGCAGCATTTCCTGCATCTTTCGCGGGCGACGCGCGGCTACGCGTCGTTCGTGACGGGCGATCCCGCCGTCGTGACGCCGCTCCAGGCCAAAGGGGTGCGCAGCAAGGCCGTGTCCGGTGCGCAGTGGGCGGTGATGGCGGACGACCGGGACGCGTGCGGCGTGGGCTTCGGCGGCGCGCTCTGCTGGGACGCGTCGGACGAGTTCGTCTACTACGTGCGGCGCGCCTGCCAGCCGTGGGAGGGCGGCGCGCAGTCGTTTTTTGGGGGGCTCTATTTCGGTCCGTCGGGAGACGCGGCGCCGTATTCGCAGTGGCTGGGGCGCGAGCGGCGGCCCGAGGTGCGCGTCTTCCGGGACGGCAAGGCGTGGCTGCCTGTCGAGCGCACGCCGCTGGTCGGCGGCCCCGAACTCGCGAATGAAAGCCAGCGCGTCGTGTTCGGCGGCGCGGACGAGGGATTCGACTGCCTCGGCATCGAGAACCGGCTGGCTGAAGACGAGCGTTTTGTCCGCATGCGGGCGGGCGTCGCCGGCCTGTGGTTGCTGACCTTCAAGACGCCGCCCGACGCGGCAGGGAAGCAAGAGAGCGCGACGCTCGACAACCATGCGGGCGCCGCCGCATCGCGCCGCGTCAAGCGCGTGCGGGGGGGCGTCGACTTTTCGTGGAACGGCTTGGACTTGCCGGGCGCGGCGGGCGGACCGGACTTTCCCGTTGCGGTCTCGACCTTCGCGGGCGACTGGTGGCAGGCGGCGCGCCTGTACCGCGACTGGGCGCTCCGGCAGCCGTGGGCGTCCAAGGGGCCGATCCGGGAACGGCGCGACTATCCCAAACGGATGGCGGAAATCGGCTTTTGGATGCAGCTCGGCGGCGACCCTGCGGGCCTCGCGCGCACTATGGACGAGGCCGCGCGGCTGATGCCCGGCGTGCCGCTCGGCGTCCACTGGTACTGCTGGCACGCGATCCCGTTCGACAACAGCTATCCCGAGTACTTCCCGGCCAAGCCGGGCATGGCGGAGACGACGCGCGCGCTGGAGGCGCGGGGCGTGACGGTGATGCCGTACATCAACGCGCGGCTGTGGGACCGGGACATCCCGAGTTTCGCCGGCGCTTATCCGGCCGCCTGCAAGCAGCCGGGCGGCACGAACTACGTCGAGACGTACGGCTCCGGGCGCAACCTCGTGCCGATGTGTCCGTGGACCGGCCTTTGGCAGGCGAAGGTCCGCGAGGTGTGCGGGCGGCTCATGGACGAATGCGGCGTGGGCGGCATCTACCTCGACCAGATCGGATCGGCCGCGCCCGTGGCGTGCTTCGACCCCGCGCACGGCCATCCGCGCGGCGGCGGCGCACACTGGGTCGGGGGCTATCACGCCATGCTGAAGCCCGTCAAGGCCGAGGCGGCGCGGAGGAACGTCGTGCTGACGACGGAAGACTCGTCGGAGCCCTACATGGACGTGATCGACGGCTGCCTCGCGTGGAATCCGCGCTATCAGGAGGATGTGCCGCTGTTGCCCGCGATCTATTCCGGCTACACCACCTATTTCACCAGTCCCCAAATGCCGCAGGACTCGCTCGATGCGTTCTGCGCGCAGCAGGGGCGCGACTTCTTGTGGGGCTGCCAGTTGGGTTGGAACGGCGACTGGATTTTGAAAGAGCCGCACCGCGAGAAACTGGCTTTTCAGGCGGCGCTCTGCAGGTGCCGTCTGGCGGCCAAAGACTTTTTCGTCTACGGCCGACTGGTCGACGACATGCGGCCGTGCGGGCCCGTGCCGCGGCTCCGGTTCACGTGGCACCGACGCAGTCCGCACGAAGTCAGCCTGCCCGCCGTGATCGGCACCGTCTGGCTGGACGGGAAACGGGAACGTCTGGCCGTCGCCGCCGTGAACATTTCTGGCGAGACGCAACGCGTCGGTTTCGCGCTCGATCCGGCGGCGTGGCTGGGCGACCGCGGGCCGTGGCGGATGACGCTGCTCGCCGGGCGGGACGATCTGCCTCCGCCGCAGTCCGGCACGCAATTTTCGTTGGACGACCTGCCGCCGCGCAGCGTGCGCGTGGCAATCATTTCTCCGGCGGGGCGTTGACCGCCGCGTGTTTTGCTGTAAGGAGTTGTTCATAAACAAGGTTTACAATTTGCGCGGTCTAAGCGCATAGTTCCACTCCGGGTGGACATCGGCTTTCAAAATCCTGAGCCGTTGCAGTTCCTCGTCGGGCACCTTCTCTCCGCACGCATACGTCTTGTCGCTTTTCGCCGCTTTGATCCTGAGCCCCGCCGTCGTGCTTGTCGCCGCGATCAGGCTGACGATCACCTCCACGGAGGTCAGGGGACGCCCCCGCCAGTTCATCGAGATCACGGAGAACATCCGGTGCTCGATCTTGTTCCACTTGCTCGTGCCGGGCGGGAAGTGGCAGACGCAGACGTTCAGGCCCGCCTCGTCCGAGAACCTCTGCAACGCCGTCTTCCAGAGCCTGTTGCGCGAGCCGTTGCTTCCGCCCCCGTCCGCCGTTATGAGCAGCGAGTGGGCGCGCGGATAACGCGGACGCCCCATCTCGATCCACCATCTCCGGATGCTGTCCACGGCGAATTCGGCCGTGTCGTGGCTGGTGCCCACGTTGACGAACCCCTCGTTTGCGGCGACGTCGTAGATCCCGTACGGCGTCGCCCGTCCGTTTTCATTGACGAAATCATAGACTTCGACCTTCTCGGGCTCCCCGCCCGGACGGTATTCGCGCCCGTTGTTCCTGAAGTTCCCGACGAGTTCCTTCTTTTTGGCGTCCACCGAGACGACCGGCTGCCCCATTTCGATGAATGTTCGGGCCGTCCCGGCGATGTGCGCGAACTGCGCGTCGCGGTCCGGGCTGCCGGCCCCCTCGTGCGACTTCTTGTTGGATTGGAGCGTGAACCCCATTTTCTCAAGCAGCCGGCCGACCGTGACAGGGCCCACGGAGTGTCCCGAGCCGTTCAGCTCCGCCGCCAGCCTGCGCAGGCTCTTGCTCGTCCAAATCAGCGGGGACTCCGGATCGCCCCGCTGATGGGCGGAGACGAGACCCCTCAAATCGCTTTCCAGCGTCGCGTCCCCCGCCTCGAGCGCTTTCCTCCCCCCTCCGGCCCTGCGTTGCCGGTCGGGGTCGGACGGGGCGGCGCCCCCCAGCTCCCGCATCCCGCTGTAAATCGTCGGGCGAGAGAGCCCGGAGCAGCTCGCGACAAGACTGACGCCGCCCCGGGGCAGGGCCATCGCCAGCGCGCTCGAGGCCAGCCGAAACGCCCTCTCGCCGAGTTGTGGCCGCAGCATGTCGAAGAAACCGTCGTAGCCGATCGCCTTGTCCATCTGGTCCTCCTCGTTGGCTGAAGGAGGATAGTGGATGGAACACGCTGTGTAAAGATTATTTATGAACAACTCCTAAGTCCGCTCTCAGCAAGCGAAAACGCGGAGCGGCCCGCGCTGAGCCACCGGTCACCCGTCGAGAGGCTCTGGCCGGAATTGAACGGACGGTAGCCGATCCCGTCCTTGGACTCGTATGCCGCTTCGACGCCTTCGACCATCGGGTTGTAGGTCGCGTTCACGGCGAGCCAGGGCGAACCGTAGTAATCCATGTTTTCCTTCAACGCCCCGACTCCGAGAAACATCATGGAAAACACGTTCGCCGAAAGTTCGGGAGCCATGCCGACCGCATCTATTCCCGAATAACTTAACGCACGGAATGACTCGGGATCGTCCCAGCTTGAAGTGAGCTGATAGGCGTCCGATTCGGCGATTCCCGGCATCACGCCTGTTTGTCTCGATGTCCCATTGTCGCAGTCACTCTACCACATCCAGACCGTCCGTTTCAACCCCGTTTTGTCTAATGTACAAATACGACCCCTATTCCTCGCAAAGCGGAATCCAGTCAGACTGACCCTTCAAGTCGGCAAATGCCGTTCTTTGTTCATCGGTCAGCCGAAGACTGACATTCCCGCCATTCGCCTCTGCCCAACCGCGATCCCACATGTCCCGTGTCGTCTTTGCAACATGGTTGATCAAGGCACCTCTATTCATCATTGATTTTCCTTTTCTGCCCAACGATGCAAATCTGCCTCGGAGCGAAGCGGAGCAGGCAGCATTTGCTGGTTGGCACGTGCTTTCAATGCGCGAGTTTGAGCTTTGCCAAGCGGTTGAGACTGACACCGGCTTCGGCGGCCTCGACCGCCAACTCCCGATGGACATCAGGCGGCACGCACACCATGAACTTCCCGCTGAAAGACCGGCGCGCCAGAGGTTCGGGGACAGACTCCCGATTCCTCTGCATGTCGGCGACAGCGTCGGCGACGACGGAGCGAATCCCCCGGAGCGCGGCCTCCGGAGCCGATGCTAGCCAACTCAGACTTGGAAACTCCGCGCACAGGCCGACGTACTCCTTGTCGTCCTCCGACCATGTCACGCGATACGTGTAGCGGTCATCTCGAATGGCTTTCATATTCCAACCTCTCTATCGCTCTCTGAACCTGTTTCACCTGATACGCCTTGGCCTTGCCCCTATCGTCTTGAATGTTCACCCTCGGATCGCCTTGCCAAGGCGTCTTGTAGACCCTGTGACTGCCACCCGTCTGCCTCGGCTCCCCGAAATAGTGGTCGCAGACGCGACACAGTTCAGCAAACCGAATGCCCTTCGGACCTGATCGCATCTGGGCGACTATGTCTTCAACCCGTGACATAACAAGATAGTATCACTTTTGGTATCATGATCAATATCTCTTTCTGTGCCAACGCCCGGCGTGTGGCTGAGGCGCGGCAGCGCCGATAGCCACGACGCCGTTGTTGGCAGCCCATTTCAGTTTGTGCGCCGCCCAACCCGATTAGGTCTTCTTCAGTGCATCACGGATCTCCCTGAGGACCGTGATGATTTCATCCTTCTGTTTCTTCTCCGTGCCGAAGTAGACTGCGGCACGGATGAAGAACCCGATGCCGAAAACCAGTAGGGCAACCCAAAGCGCAATCAACGGTAGTCCAGCCATCATCTCATCTTCCTTTCATTTTTGTCTGCCAACGGTGCCGTTCAGTTTCGGCGCGGAACGCGACGTAAACTGCGACGGCGTGTTCGGACTCCTATTCTGTCAAAGTCGGATAGCACACCTCAAAGATGTTCCCTGATGGATCCCGGAACAAGATTGTTTCTCCGTTTCGTTGGACCTTCGGTCCTGACACGATCGGTGCCCCGAGTTCCTTCACCCTTGCCACAACGGCGGGAAAATCTGTCTTCGCACAGGGAAACGCGATGTGCGCCATCGTGTGTTGCGTGAAGTCGTAATCCTTCTTCTCCATTACGCCCAGGACAACCACTCCGTTTCCCACAAACGCCTGCTTCGGGTTGTCCCACCGCTGGATGACGTTGAAGTCGAACATCGCCTTGAGAAAAACGATGGCCGCGTCGAGGTCTGTCACGTTTAGTCCAACATGGTCAAATCGAGTCTGGATCATTGCTCTCTTCCTGTCCGAACGTCAGCGACCACCGAACCCGTGAGCCGGAGGCGAACGAGGGTTCGGTGGGACGCATGGTTCTGCCTCTATTTGGTTTTCCTCGGCGGTGGAGGTGGCGGACTGGGAATGTTCGGAACCGA
>Ga0172375_10005208_pt1 | contig 18855 bp, 17 predicted proteins | sample LakKiv1m_FD_114537 | JGI IMG/M metagenome (GOLD analysis project Ga0172375, IMG submission 114537) | Freshwater microbial communities from Kabuno Bay, South-Kivu, Congo - kab_092012_11.1m | ecosystem: Environmental > Aquatic > Freshwater > Lake | place: Democratic Republic of the Congo...
ACCAATGGGATTGAACGCTTTTTTAATAGCGTTAGCTATCTTAGGCACTACACGAAAAATATCGCCGGCCAATTTATCGTCGATGTCATAAAGATTTTTGTAGTGTTGCTTGGATATTACTATCGTATGTCCCTTTGTTGCTTGAGATATATCAAGAATAGCAATCACGTTTTCATCTTCGTATATCTTGTAAGATGGGATATCTCCGCTTAATATGGAACAGAATACACAGTTCATAATTTTTCCTCCTTGTTATATTCTTTAATTATCTGTACTAATTCAGAAAAATCTTCTATCCAGAAATCAGGATTCAAAGCTTTTATTGCTTCTTTCTTTATCGACCAACCTACTCCACAAGTAAGAACTGTTGCGTTCCTTCCGGCAAGTATGTCGGAGGTATTGTCTCCTACAAAAACGACATTTCCGTAATTATTAAGTTGCTTGAGAGCAAAGAATATCGGTTCTGGATGGGGTTTGTGTTCTTTGATGTCATCTAGAAAACAATATGTGTTGAAGTATTGATCCATTCCATAGTGTTTAATTGATGGCATTGCAGAACTACTAAATTTTGTTGTTACCACCCCGAGATTGAAGCCTAGAGCTTTTAGGCTGTCCAAAGTCTCGATAACATGAGGGTAGATGGTTATTTGCTCAAATTCGTTTTTAATGTAGTATTCTCGATAGAACTCAATCATCTCGTTGATAATCACAGGATCTTCAGAAACAATCTTAAAAGTCTCTTTTAATGGAGGACCGACCATATCAATCAGTTCCTGTCTGGAAAAATTTTCATGAGGAAGGTATTTCCGGAAAGTAACTTCAAAACAATTAACTATCAAGTCGTTTGAATCAATTAATGTTCCATCGAGATCAAACAACACTGTATCAATTTTACGCAATTCAATCACCTACTATATTATAACAAATAATTTATAATACCCGATATAAATATTATAAATGACAGTAATAAATCAAAAATCGTATGTTTAATTTTAATTGTCGCTGTGCTATAATTAGTTAGGTGATTTTGTGAAAAAGGCAATCCTGATTTACAATCCGAAAAGCGGAAATCAAAAATTTGAAAATAAACTAGATTTCGTCTTAGACTCTCTTAGAGTGGAGTATGACGATATTTTGGTTTGTCGTACAACTTATCCTGGACACGCAACCGAATCTGCCGCAAAAGCTTGTGAAGACAAATATGATATTCTGATCATTGTCGGAGGCGATGGTACTTTCAACGAATGTGTCAACGGGATGATGGATTATGAATATCGACCGATTATCGGTTATATACCAGCAGGGACTTGTTGCGATATTGGAATGAGTTTGGGGTTATCAAAAAATGTGGAGAAGGCAATCAAAAACATATTGAACGGAAGTCGAACCAAGATGGATATAGTAAAATCCAACAATCGATACTTTTGCTACGTTTCTGGTAACGGAGCTTTCATCGACATTAGTTATGTGACCGATTCAAACCTTAAGAAAAAGATTGGTTATTTGGCTTATCTTATTAGAGGAGCGGTTGAACTTTTCACCATACCAAAAATGAAAATGAAGATTCGTCACGACAACGGAGACGAACGGGGTACTTATTCGCTTGTTTTGATCATAAATTCAAAACGAGTTGCTGGAATCAACATGATTTACAAACCTTGTCTTGACGATGGACTAGTTGATGTGGTTCTATATAAAAGTCTACCTCCATTTAATGGCATTATCTATATAATTTCTATGATTTTACCATTTTGGTCGACACCTTTGGTAAAACGTTTCAAATCAAGTCATCTAGAAATCAAGACAAATACAAAAGCAAGATGGAACATAGATGGCGAGTCAGGCGGGACTGGTAACCAGTATATTGAAGTATGCAAACAAGCGATTGAAATCGTCATTCCTGGCAAGATAAAAAATAGATATTTCCATAATCAAAATGACTAGATTTAGCCAAGTAATCGTTGTGGAAGGCAAACATGACGAGCAGAAAATTAAAAGCATATTTCCGGGGATAGAATGTATAATCACGGGTGGTAGTGAGATATCAGAGTCTACTCTTAATTTAATTTTTCAAACAAGTCTGAAAAAAGAAGTAATACTTTTTCTCGATCCTGACTATCCTGGCAAGCAGATAACGAACAAGATTCTACAAACCCAGGGAAATTATAAAATAGCCTATTTGCAAAAGGAGAAAGCCATCAGTAAAAACAACAAAAAGGTTGGTATAGAACACGCATCCAAGGCCGACATAATTGAGAGTTTAAACACCCATTTCACTATTTCCAAAGACTCGAATGTAATATCGAGAATAGACTTATTGAAAAGAAATCTTATCAATGTAGATGCGTCCTCAATGAAAAGAGAATATCTGTGTAAATCGCTAAATATACCGCTTTCTAACGGCAAAACACTATTAAAAAATCTGAATATGCTACAAATAGATATCGAAAGGATTGATGAGATAATTGACCGATATCAAGAACAATCAAATTAGGAAGGCCATTGTTAACCAGGATGACTTTGCCATCAAGAAGAAGTTTAGCCAGAATTTTTTGCTGGACGAAAATATTATCGCTAAAATAATAGACAGCGCAAAGCTTGATAACAATACTGGAGTCATCGAAATCGGTCCCGGATTGGGAGCGCTGACAAAAGAGATAGTCAAGCGAACAAAAAGAGTATTGCTATACGAGGTTGACAACGAACTTATTCCCTATTTACAGGGCTTTTTTAACGGTTTTGAAAATTTGATTTTGGTCAATAATGACGTTCTTAAAGCTAATGTTGTGGCGGATATTTCCGAGTATTTCCAAGATGTCGAAAGACTTGTAGTTATTAGTAATCTACCATATCATATCACTACGCCAATAATCATGAAGTTCCTTGAAGAAGTAAGAAATATCGACACAATGGTGCTGATGATGCAACTCGAAGTAGCGCAGAGAATAACTTCCAAACCCAATACGAAGGACTACAACGCATTAAGTGTTGTAATACAACATCAGACCAAGACTAAGTACCTTTTCAAGGTTCCAAAATCGGTATTCTATCCTCAACCCAAGGTCGATTCTGCAGTAATACGACTCGATATTGACAAAGAAATTAATGCCATTGACAACAGAGGTTTTTATGATTTTGTACACAAGTGTTTCGCGCAAAGAAGGAAGACTTTAGTCAATAATCTTTGCGCTGGATACGATCGATATAGCAAAGAAGAGCTGACAAGCATCCTAGTCGACAATACGATTGACCCCCAAGCCAGAGCCGAGTCGCTTTGCCTTGATGATTTTCAAAAACTATATTTGCAATATTTCAAATAAATAATTTTAAAGGAGTAATAAAATGGAATTGAGAAAAACCGACAATGAACTTTTTAACATCATCCAGAAAGAATTGGAAAGGCAACAATCACATATCGAATTGATTGCTTCAGAGAATTTTGTATCCAGATCAGTTTTGGAAGCTGACGGAAGCGTACTTACCAATAAATACGCTGAAGGATATCCGGCAAAAAGATATTATGGCGGCTGTGAGTTCGTTGATGAAGCTGAGAACCTAGCTATAGAAAGAGTGAAGAAGCTTTTTAATGTTCAATATGCCAATGTTCAACCACATTCTGGCTCCACTGCCAATATGGGAGCGTATAGAGCGGTATTGAATCACGGAGACAAAGTACTTGGCATGGCTTTGGATCAAGGCGGACACCTTACTCATGGGCATCCACTGAGTTTTAGTGGAATCGATTATGAGTTCCATCCTTATTTTGTCAATAAGGATACAGAAACTATTGACTATGATGAACTCGAAAAATTAGCTTTTGAAATTAAGCCAAAATTGATTGTCGCAGGGGCTAGTGCCTATCCTAGAATAATCGATTTCAAAAGATTTAGAGAGATTTGCGATAAAGTGGGGGCGCTTTTCATGGTTGATATGGCTCATATAGCTGGATTGGTTGCCGCTAAATTACATCCGAATCCATGCGATTACGCAGACATAGTGACTTCTACTACACATAAGACATTAAGGGGGCCGCGCGGCGGAATCATACTGACTAATAATGAAGAGATTGCCACTAACGTCAACCGTGTCATATTTCCAGGAATCCAAGGTGGACCTTTGATGCATATCATCGCTGCCAAAGCGGCCGCTTTTGGGGAAGCGTTGACTGAGGAATTCAATCAATACCAAGCGCGAGTCGTTAGCAACTCCAAAGCGTTTGCTAAAAAATTCATCGAACTAGGTTACCATGTTGTGTCAGGCGGCACCGATAATCATCTTTTATTGCTTGATGTATTGTCAAAAGCCAAGATTACCGGCAAGAAAGCCGAAAATCTTCTCGATCTCGCCAATATTACATGCAATAAAAACACTATTCCATATGATACCAAAAAACCATTCATAACTTCGGGTATACGTCTCGGTACTGCGGCAATGACGACTCGAGGATTTCAAGAGGTTGATTTCGAAGAGGTTGCTGTCTTGATAGATATGGTTTTAAGCAATCCTGAGAACGAAGGGGTTTTAGAGGAAGTCAAAGCGAGAGTAAAAAAACTTACGGACAAGTATCCTCTTAATTACTAAAATGGCCAGGGTTCTGGTATGCCTTAATGATGGGCTTTTAAAAACAAGAATAATCAGAATTTTAGGCGGAAGAAACATACCTTACTCGGTAACCGATAAACCAATAAGTAGAAACGACCTTCTTGATTATGGCGTTCTTATCGTCCATTCATCATACAAATTGAATGATTTGTTTTCTTTTATTGAAAACCTGGTAATCCAAAAACAGATTACTGTTATGTATTTAACTGCCAATGTCAACTCCAATCCTTTCCGCAAGTTTGTTCAACACCCGAATTTGATTTTTGTGGATGAAACAAAAATGGACGTAGAATTGCCTTATGCGTTGGAGCTTCATTCAAAATACCAAAGCCAGATTGAAACTTTAAGTAGTGATAAACAAAAATTAGTCAATAAGGTTGATACTCTAGATATTATGATTCGATGCAAACGAAATTTAATGTCTATAGGTTATTCGGAAGACACGGCGCATAAATATATATTAAAATATGCCATGGATAATCACATTAGCAAGAATGAAGCATGTAAGAGGTTACTTGGACTCGATTCCAAATAACCTCTTGATTTTTCGTGATGATAGGAATATAATCTGTGAAAAGCAATGGCGCTTAAAAAGAAAGGTTATGTCCGCGCTGGAAATGCCAAGCATTGATCCAACGGTTCATAAAAGAAAACAAATGAAGAATTATACAAAAAGCGATATTCTAAAAATCGCAAAAGAAGAAAATGTCAGGTATATTCGCTTGATGTTTACTGACATCATGGGAACAATCAAAAGCGTAGAAATTCCCGTAACTAGACTTGAGACGGCTCTTGACGGCAAGGTCATGTTCGATGGATCTTCGATTGAAGGATTCGTTAGAATCATGGAAGCCGACATGTATTTACGACCCGATTATGACACTTGGCTGATTCTCAGTTGGGAAGAAACAAGTTATGGGAAGGTCGCAAGATTGATTTGTGATGTTTACACTCCGGAAGGAAAGCCTTCTTTGGCAGATCCGCGGTCAAATCTCAAGCGTATCGCTAAAAAAATGGAGAAACTCGGTTTTTCAGCTTTGAATATTGGGTTTGAACCTGAGTTTTTCTTATTCAAACTTGATGAAAACGGACAAATAACCATGGATGTGAAGGATGAAGGTGGTTATTTTGATCTTTCACCAATTGATGGAGCCGGAGATTGTCGAAGAGACATTGTTCTGGAACTTGAAAGAATCGGATTCACTATGGAAGCCAGTCATCATGAAGTGGCTCCGGGTCAAAATGAGATCAATTTCGAATTTTCCAACATTGTCGAAGCATGTGACAATGTTCAAACATTTAAATTGGTTGTCAAAAACATCGCTAGAAGACATGGACTTCATGCAACCTTCATGCCAAAACCGATAGCTAGTGTAAATGGTTCAGGAATGCACACAAATTGCTCTCTGTCAGATTTCTTAGGCAATAACACGTTTTACGATCCAGAAGATCCACAAGGATTGAGTTTGACATGTAGAAGATGGCTAACTGGAATTTTAACACATTCCAGGTCGTTTTGTGCAATCACTAATCCTACAGTCAACTCATATAAGCGTTTAGTTCCGGGATATGAAGCCCCATGCTATGTATCATGGTCAGAACACAATCGCTCAGTAATGGTTAGAATTCCGGCTACAAGAGGTAGAACAACCAGAACAGAAATTAGAAGTGTTGACACATCTTCGAATCCATATCTCGCAATGGCGGTAATCTTGGCTGCGGGACTAGATGGAATCGAATCCGAATTGCCTTTAATACCTTCAATTAATGAAAACTTGTTTGCTTTGAATCAAGATGAACGCGATGCATTAGGGGTGAAGAATCTTCCTGATAACCTTAAGGAAGCAATTGATTTATTAAAGGAAAGTAAATTGATGAAAGAAGCCCTTGGCGAACACATTTTCCATAAGTTCATCGAGCTCAAGAGCAAAGAATGGGACGAGTTTAAGAAAACTGTTACTGAATGGGAAATTAAGAGATACATAAAATTAATATAGGTAAAAAGAAAGCAGGATCGCTCGGGTCCTGCTTTTTAATTGCTCTCTTTTATTAAATCTTCAAGCTCATCAACAGAGAAATCGTATTTGCTATTGCAGAAATGACAAACTATTTCAATAGGTTTATCTTCCATAATCATTTCTTCAAGTTCCTTCTTTCCTAGAGAAATCAAGCCCTTTTCAAATCGCGAACGATTACAGTCGCATTCATATGCGAGTTGTAGTTCTTCGACAAACTCATGGTCTCCATGTGTAATTAGGTTGATGATGTCCTCGGGACTATTACCTTGGGCGATGAGTTCGGATATAGGCTTCATGATTTGAATATTTGCTTCTATTTTTTGTAAAGTCTCTTCCTTTGCGCCGGGCATTACTTGAAGTATAAACCCTCCGCTAGCAAATACTTCGTTACTCTCATTCACAAGAACACCAAGGCCAACTGAAGAGGGGATTTGTTCGCTGACGGCGAAGTAATAGGTAAAATCTTCGGCAATCTCACCTGTTTGAAGATGAGCACTTGATGTGAAAACATCACGAATTTTTAGGTTTTTGGTAACATGAATGAACCCATCATTGCCCACAACCAGCCCTACCGCCAACTTATCTTTTTGAGAAAAATGGACTTCAGGATTTTCGATAGTTGCCTTAACCTAACCGTAAGCATTTACTACCGCGACAATTTCACCTACCGGACCACCGCCGTTTATTCTGATTGTGAGAGTCTGATCCCCTTTGTACATTGCACCCATAATTAGTGATGCGGTCAAAAGCCGACCCAATGCAGCGCTGGCTGCCGGCCAAGTACCGTGTATCTGTCTTGCTTCTTCCACCAAGTGCGTTGTCGAGGTAGCATAGATTCTTACTGTACCATCAAATGCATACGCTTTTACTAAATAATCATTCATGATATCACTCCCGCATGGTATTATAACATATTTCAAAAAATAATCTATTTTTTTGTTTTTGGGCTTAATCTATTATATAATATTATCTGATTCATAAGAAAGAGTGATGTTTATGAAGTGGAAAATTCGCGATGTAGAAATTGATAATCAAGTTTTGGTGGCTCCTATGGCAGGCGTTACAAATATGGCATATAGATTGATTCTTAAGGAATTTGGAGCCGGACTGATATACACAGAAATGATCTCCGATAAAGGACTTTTGTTTGAAAATCAAAAAACAAAAGAGATGACAGAAATTCATGACTACGAGAAACCTATCGCACTTCAACTTTTTGGAAGCGAAGTTTGTACAATGGTTGAGGCGGCAAAATATATCGATGAAAACACTGCCGTTAATGTCATCGACATCAACATGGGATGTCCAGTAACAAAAGTGGTGAAATCTGGAGCTGGCAGCAAATTGATGACCACCCCAGATTTGGCTTATGATATTATAAGCGAGATTGTGAAAAACGTCAAAAAGCCAGTAACAGTCAAGATTCGAAGCGGATGGGATCATAAGCTGATCAATGCCGTAGAGTTCGCGAAAAGGCTGGAAATCGCCGGAGTCAGCGCTATAGCCGTTCATGGCAGAACAAGAACAGACATGTATTCCGGCCATGTTAATCTCGATGTTATCAAGGCGGTCAAGGCCGCAGTAAGGATACCGGTCATTGGCAATGGGGATATTAGAACCCCTGAAGATGCAAGGTACATGCTGGACTATACTGGATGCGACGCCGTTATGATTGGCAGAGGTCTATTGGGAAATCCGTTCTTGATTAAACAGATTTTAGATTATCTCGAAACGGGTGAATATCAAAAAGAAATTCCTTTATCACAAAGAAAAGAATATATTCTCAAACACTTGAGTAAGCTTGAAGCTCTTAAAGGCGAGCATATTGCCACATTGGAAATGCGCAGTCACGGAGCGTGGTATCTAAAAGGGCTTCCCGGTGCGAGTAAAGCTAAAACGGAAATAGTTACGGCAACATCTACTTCACAAATGAAAGAAATAATTGAAGATTTTTTTAGATCTCTATAAATAAAGCAGGATTCCGAATCCTGCTTTATTTTATATATGTTTTGAACTTATTGAAATGATACTCATTTACTTCAACACTAATATTAATTCCATCTTCCTGATACTCGGTTTCGATTACATTTGAATTTTCTTTTAACTCCGAATATATTTCAGCCTTATCAAATGGTATTAGCATGTTAACTTTCGTGATGGTTTTGTATAATTCCGAATCAATGATATCCAATAATCTGGGGACATTGTAGTTATTGATGGCTGAAATAAATATTGAATGATTGCGGCTGTTCAAAGGAATATCGATAAGTAAATCAGCTTTATTATAGACATGTACTATTGGAATATCATGGATACCAATATCCTTTAAAACCTGCTCAACTACTCTAATTTGGGTTTCGTGATTTGGATTAGAAATATCGATTACATGCAGTATTAGTGATGCCTCGGAAATTTCTTCTAACGTAGATTTGAAGGCTTCAATTAGATGGTGAGGTAGTTTATCTATGAATCCTACGGTGTCGGTTAGAAGAAAGATGTGGTTATTATCAAGATGAATTCTTTTGGTTTTGGTTTCGAGTGTTGCGAAAAGCATATTCTTCTCAAAAGCATATTTGTCTTTATGTGTAGAAGAAACGTCAATTATCGAATTCATCAGCGTGGATTTTCCGGAATTTGTGTAGCCCGTCAAAGCTACGGTGAATACTTCGTGTTTCTTTCTGTTTTCGCGCTGATTTCTCCTAATCTTAACGAGATCCCTGAGCTCGTGTTTCAATTTAGTGACCTTATCTTTGAGGATTCTGCGGTCGAGTTCTAATTGTTGCTCTCCTGGTCCTTTGGAGCCAGTTCCCGACTTTTGCCTTGAAAGATATTTATAAGCGCCGATGATTCTCGGTAAAAAGTATTCAGCCTGGGCGAGTTCAACCTGTAACATTGCTTCTTTTGTTTTCGCTCTTTTCGCAAAGATATCGAGAATCAGAACAGTTCTATCAATAACTTTAGTTTCAAGGATATCTTCCAAATTTCGAATATGACTTGGACTTAATTCATCATCAAAAATGACCAAATTGGCATCCAATGCCTGTATGGCCTCCTTGACCTCCTGAACCTTTCCTTCTCCAATATAAAAATTTGGAGTCGGAGACTCTCTTTTTTGAGTTATAGTTCCAACAACATTTACTTCACAAGCCTCGGCCAAATTAGCCAATTCAAGCATGGAGTTTTGAAAATTGGGATCGTCATTGATGTCCAAACCCACGAGAATAGCATCTTCCAATTGCATCACCTATATATCATTATACAATATAAATCTTGATTTTATACTGCTTATCTGTCATTTCCGGCTTTTTTTGAGTAAAAACATATGATATAATATAACGACAATAAAAGTTATTATCAAGAGGGTTTCATGAGTAAGATAAAAACACTGGCCAACAATATCAACAATTGGTTCACAGCACTCATTTCCAACATATTCGAAGATCGGAAGAAAACCATGAAAGCAATCGCCATCATTGTTTTTTCGATCTTGTTTTTGCTGGAAACGGGTATGATTTTGATAAATAACAGTTTTTATAACAATGCATCTGATGATATTTTGCAATATTACACCATCATGGTTGATTTTATTGGGGGATTGAAAGAAGGAACTGTATCTTGGTTTAACCTTAACAATTATTTTGGAGCTTCTTTCTTTTCGGACGTGTATTACATACCGATAGATTTATTTACTGGCATAACTTTTTTCCTAAGTTATTTGATGCCCATTGAAGTAGCTTATTCGGTTACCGAATTAATCAAGATTTTTGTCGGTGTGATGTTATTCGCATATTATCTATCTTTGAAAGGCATGAAGAATAGAACGATTTTCTGGATAAGCATCATGTACTTCATCAATGGCGGAACAGTTAGTTTCATGGCCTTTCCGGTTTTCTTGTCGCTCACCGTCTATATGCCGTTGGCTTTGATAGTAATTCATTATTTCTTTAGAAAGAAAAGATGGATTGTACCATTGTTCGCTATGGCGTGTATTTTCTATGATTTCTATTTAGGGTATACCTTGATGGCATTTAGTGCCATTACTTATGTAATTGAATATTTCAAGGAACCAGATTTCAGATTTTTTAGATTTGTCAAGGATTCAATCATTTTTGTCGGGTTATTGTTGCTGGGAGTATTGATGGCAGCGGTAATCGCCTATCCTTCCATAGTATTTATTTTAGAAGAAACATATCGCCGTACTGTCAATTTTGATGCATGGGTTATCAATATATTTGGTTTTGATCTTAAATTCTTCCAACCCAACATCTATATTAGATTATTGGCAAAAATGTTTGTGGAGCAGAAACCAATTGGTTTCTATGGATTTGAAAACAGTTACGCAACTGAGCATTTTTCTTTATATATATCGATTATCGGTTTTGCATACATGAATTACATTTATTTCATGAAGGATAAAATCAGCAAACTATACAAGATTATTATCCCAATTGCGCTAATCTTCATCTTCGTTCCGTTATTTTCCTATGTTTTCTCAGGAACAACTGATGCGCCTTATACAAGATGGATCAATATGTTACCGATATTCGAATTGATGATTCTTGCCCATGTTTTCGACAAATACGGCTTTGAAGAAGTCAAGATGAAGTACATGACTATCATCATCGGCGTTCTACTTGCGGTTGTTGGCGGATTGATGTATTACTACATTGTCCAGCTTAAACAGGATTATTATCTTGCTTCAAGAGACGTTTTGACAGCCGACACTGTGCTTATGGGCGTTTCCGCTATCTATCTTATCATCCTGCTAATATTTGGTTGGTTGAAAAAATGGCGAATTGTCAAATTATTTTTCTGGGTAGAGTTTGTAGTGGCGATTTTCTATGCTTACTCTGGACCGTTGTCGATTGTAAATAAAATTAATACTTTTGAGAACGCTCACGATATAGAAGCATACCTAGACGACGTTATCCAAGATGACCAATTCTTTCGAGTCTATGTAGATATAAACAATCTAAAGGTTGAAGATACGAATTTCAATCGGATGACAGGATATGTAACTAACACAGGTATTTTCCATTCTTGGACCGATGAAGAGACAAACGATATCGGCTATCTACTGTTTGGTGACTGGGAGTATCAGTCCAAAAACAACATGAATACTTTTGATTATTATCTTAGCCATTTTCTGGGTTATAAATACCTACTTCTTGATGCTGATAGCGACTATTCGTTGGATGGAGAACAGTTTGAATTGTACGCGGCAAATTCTCAGTACAAATTATATAAACTCGTTGATGCAAGCCCATTCAAAATCTATGAATCTTATGTAACCTACGAGGAATTCTTGGCTTATAACGACCGAAATTCTGATATGGCCACTGAAAAAGTGTTGCTTATGGCGGCTATAATCGATGCGGAAAGATATGTTGTAGAAGATTTAAATCTTGAGCATGTTGTAGTTGCCGATGAAAGCCCAAGCAATTCCTTAACTTCATATCAGATGGTTAACGATTATGAAGAAGTAATTGTTCCCGGCCTTACAGACACAACGGAAAGATTATTTTATAAGTACTCAAACGATGATTTAGATATTGATTACTCACTTGGAGCAGTATACATCAAAGGCAGCGGATTAGCCGTGGAGTCATATGGAGAAGCCTATATGGAATTCTCTGATGGATCCACTAAAACTTGTTGGATTCAATCCGGAGTTCCTCATCATATAAAATGTGAATTCTTCAAAACGCCGACAGCAATCTATATCGAAGATACTGGCGATATGGATTCTGGACCAAGCTTGCAAGTTAGACAGGAAAGAGCAATCAATGGGGCGGCTTATTTGGTATATGACCTTTCAGCTATGAACATACAGTCAGATTCCGGAATAATCAGTTTTACTGTCAACGCCTCTTTCGCCTTCAATGGAAGAACATTTGTCGTCGACGTCGATGGGAACGAACACGAATGCATCAATGGTTTCTACTCATTTGATACCGAACCTGATAAATTATACATTTATAAGACTTCAAAGATGTACGAATATTACAATCTTTTCTTACTCACGATTGGGTATTCATATGATGATTTGGCAGATTCAAGCTCATTATTAAATCAAGATTATGCAAACGGTGAGTATCTGACGATAAATAATGGTAAAATTAATATACAATATTTTAATGCCAGCGAATCGGAATATGATCAATTAGTTGTAATCCCAGTGGCTTATTCCGATGATTGGGTAATTACAAGCGAAGTACAATATGAAACAATGAGTACCAGTGGCGGGTTCTTAGGAATAATTGTTCCTAGTGGAACGGCTTATATAAATATCACTATGGAATTCCAACCAACCGGAATAGGGATTGGCGCTTTGGCATCACTTGGCAGCGTGATGTTCTATCTTGTCATATTTTTACCAACATGGATCAAAAAAAGAAAAAATGGAGATGATATTCTATGAAAAACGGAAGAATAATCGTTCCTGCATATAATGAAGCGGAAAATGTACCGCTGTTTTACGAGGAAGTCACCAAATACATCAACGTTGAGGGATATGATATCGATATCCTGTTCGTTAATGATGGATCTAAAGATGATACTCTCGGACAAATCAGGACATTATCGAAAAAAGACAAAAGAGTCAAATATATTTCCCTATCAAGGAATTTCGGTAAAGAATCAGCCATGCACGCCGGATTATCAAATTCTGCAGATAAAGATTTTGTGGTGTTCATAGATTGTGACTTGCAACAACCGCCACACTTGATTCAAGAGATGATTAAATATCATGCAGAGGGATATAAAATCGTCTTTACAAAAGGAAGAACTAGAAAAAACGAGCCAAAATTAAGAGCATTTTTTGCAAATATGTTTTATAAAATATATAATGCTTACACCGAAATGCCTTTAGAGAACGGGACTAAAGATTATCAGCTTCTCGATAAAGTAGTTGTTGATGCATATTTAAAATTCAAAGACAACTATAGATTCGTCAAAGGCATGTTCTCATGGGTTGGTTATTCACGGAAATGTATTGAGTATGATTTCATACCAAGACAGCACGGAAAGGGTACTTGGAGTTTCCGTTCCTTGATGAAGTATGCATTTAACGGCATGAACCAGTTTTCGACAATTTTACTTCTAGTCCCAATTATTGTAATTTTCATCAGTTTTCTATTGGCTATAACCAATATTTTACTTTGGAGATTCAATGTCGTTGATTTGACCGGTATGGTTTTGGGACTTGAAATATCATTTGTTCTGGCAATTCTTGGTTTTTTAAGTTACATCATGATTTACTTGCTTTATCAAAACCGGAAACAGGCTTTAGACAGACCTATTTACCTTATAGAAGAGACTTCGGGGGACTTTGACATTGAGTAAGCTTTTCAAATTTATTAAAAAACACTTTCTAACAAGAAAATTCCTGACATTTGGAATCATCGGTGTCATGAATACAGGAATAGATACGCTGGTATATTATTTAATGTATTGGCCTTTGGATTCGGGCGCTTTCCTATCAAAGTCAGCAGCTTTTATTACCGCGTCCATATTTTCGTATTTTGCCAACGTGATTTTCACTTTCAAACCAAAAACCAGATCCGCAATGCAATTTTCGATTGTTATGGTTGTTTTTGGCTTGAGATGGTTGATAAGTGCTAGCTTGGCATGGCTTTTTGATTACGGATTTATAAACTGGCTTAACATTGATTTCGAGACTAATAAAGTTTTGAGCATAATTCCTTCACTTTTGGCCTCAGCGCTATTAATTCCCATCGCCTATTTCGCTTTGGATTGGGTATTCAAGAAAACAGATGTTAAAAAAGCGGGAGAGGACCTTTAATTTATTTACGAATTGTTATAGAATTGTATCATAAGGATGTGGTCTAATGGAAAACTATACTCTTTTGGTTCTGGTTACGTATCTCTATGCCCTATATTTATTGATGCTCAGAATCAAAGTATCCTACAAAGCAATTAAAATATTCAAACTTTTTCTGCTTTTGCTGGCAATATCTAGTTTGATTTTTCTGATTGAATATAGCGGGGTTTTGAGTTGGTATGTAGCGATTGTTATCTATCTGCCGATTCCTTATTTAGTGGTTATGACGTATATTACTGAAATAATTAATATCCTTAAGAAAATGGGGCTCAACACTTTCAATCGTCGTCCATCAAAAATCAACAATGAGTTGGCAGGCCATTTGATGAGTGCGGTTGATTTTCTTTCCAAAAGAAAAATTGGCGCGCTCATTACCATTGAAAGAAATGTTAACTTGACCCCTTTTATTAACAAGGCTTTGATGATTAATGCAGATGTCTCAAAAGAGCTTTTGACATCAATCTTCATTCCTTCGACACCTTTGCATGATGGAGCCGTAATAATAAGAGGCAATAAAATTCTATGCGCAAAGACCTATTATCCATCTACTGAAAGAACCGACTTACCTATGACCTATGGAACTCGACATCGCGCAGCTATTGGCATCAGCGAACAAAGCGATGCATTGACCATAGTTGTATCCGAAGAAACCGGGAATGTCAGCGTGACAATTAATCGTCAGATGGAATACAATGTCAGTAAAGAGACTTTGAACCTATACTTTGAAAAGTTCTTAAAAATCAATTAAAGCGCGGATTGCGCTTTTCTTTTTCATCAATGGAATTTATTCCTGCGATATGATATAATTTTCTTTGGATAATGGAGGTGGTATCTTGTACGAATATGATTGCTTAGTATATGGCAATAATATATACGGCCTTACCGTGGCTCTTTTTTTGGCCAGAAAAATGCGGAAGGTTCTCGTAATCCAAGATTCTACCAAAATCGAGGACAATTTCGAATCAATTGAAATCGTTGATCCCGAAAACAAGCAGTATCGTTTTGATTATAATCCGCTAGGAGTAATATCGGGCCTAGACCCAAAAGGGTTATTGTTTGAGTATTTGGACGACTTGGGCTTGGCAGACGAAATCAAATGTACGAAAATATTCGAGGAATGCGTAGTCAACAAAGAGAACTCGATTTTTAGAAGAATGAACTCCTTTGAACAATTCAAGGTTTATTTAGTAAGACATTATCCAAAATGTCGCAACCAGATACATCGATTTTTTGAGGATTTGGATCGACATTATCAGAATTATACTCAGCAGTATTTCAGCATGCTAAGAAATACTGATTATACATTGACATCCTTAATGATTGAATGGGGAGATTATAATCTAAAGGACCTTCTCGACAAGTATTTCGTCAACGAAGACCTGAAGAACGAATTTCTAGTTAATAACATAATCAATGGAATAGATCCTCAACAAGTGAACTCTTATAATTTTTTCAGTAACTTTTTTGTTGGATTGAAGAGTGGTTTTTATTACATTGATGAATCCGAGAAATCGATTCGCGAGAAAATTATCGGAAAGCTGAAACTCATCAACCCTAATATAATTGTGAAGACGCGGTTAAAAGAAATCATAAAAGGCGAAAACGACAAGATTGAAGCATTTGTAGATAAAGATGACATCCAATATACTGCCAAGTATTATTTTGTTGAATCAGAACCGGACAAGTTCTATGGCAAATACTTCAGCGATATGGATGAGAATTTGGAAATAATTAAGAAATATTATCCGAATTTTGATATGACAGAGAGAATCAACACATTATACCTTGCGGTCAATGATTATCCAAAGAATTTAGGGGTAGAAGACCTAATATATTATTTCGACAGTGAAAAGGCTTCAAAAGTCAAAATCGTCAAGTTATTTAATTATTCTCTTTACAAAAACGCCGATCCACGCCGAAAACACGGCTTGTTATGTCTGGATTTTGCCTTCGACGAAACCGAACATTTCACCCAAAACGATCTTTTAAAACGACTATATAATGTCTTTCCAAAATTAAAAAAATCCATTGTCGGGATTCGCGAAGGGAAACCTAGAAAATATTTAGCGATGCCGATAGGAATCCAAATAAGCAAGAATTTTTCTATCAATGATATGATTGAAATCGAAGCCATGGAGCACATTCAGGTTTTCGAGAATTTATATTTGGGATCCGATAAATTTCGTCCAGAAGCTGGCACTTTTGGAATTTTCAATCAAGCGATAGTATTCGCCGACAAGATCGAAGACCGTCTCTATTATGGCGAAGATGATGAACTGTTTAGTTACCTCAGTAATGAAGAAGTACTGATGATGATGCGCCACAATTTCAATCCTGAAGTATTGGGCAATAACGAAATACACGCTAATTTCCATATTGGAAAGAACACATACTTCATTAGAACCAAAGGAAAGAACATCGTTATCCATCATGGTAAATATGCTCACGCAGATTTATCAATATATACTACCAATGATAGATTAACTAACCTCTTACTAAAAAAAATGACCTTCAACGAAGTTATGGAAGAAGGATCTTTGAAATATCGCGGCGACAAGGATTTGTTATATAAGGTTGTTAATGCATTCAATTTGGATGATTATCAAGAATACAATCCTTTGGAATTCAAAAAATCCAAAATTAAGAATATGGGATCAGCGATTCTCTTCGGATATTTCGGAGTATATTCATTGGCAGCCTTGTTGACGAACTATATCGATGGTATTTTCATCTATCCTTTCAGTTTATTACTGGTAGGACTGCTATTCTTCCTTAAGTACAAATCGTATGAGGAAATTAATTGGTTCGATTTTTTCATATCATTTATTTTCCTTACTTCCATGATTTTAGCTATATTCTGGCCTAATTTCAATCATATGCGTTTCGATGACCCTTTATTAGGAATAATGGCCTTTGTCTTGCTTTTCTCAGTTTTTGTCAACCGACCAATAGTATATAACTACAGCAAATTTGACGAGAATATTGACTACCGTAACTCGATATTGTTCAAAGTGATTACAAATGGACTCACTTTTGTATGGGGATTTATTTTCCTAGCGATATTGGCGGGGACTTATATTACCGGGCAAAGATATGTCTCAGTTTTGTACAATTTCTATTTCGTCGGAGTCTTCTTACAATTTTATTATCCAATCATCTATGTAAAGACCAACATCAAAAAATAGGAGCTTTTTAATATATGAACGAGATTTTTACCTACATATCATTAGGTATGATCGCAATTCTGTTCATCTTGAGTTCGATCATCTATAAAAAAACCAGAATATGGAAACTGATAATACTGGTCATAACTTATGCTGCATATGGAGTTATTCGATTTCTTCCAGATCTAATAACTTTTATCAGTGTAGAACTCTTGGCGGAGTATTTCGCTTATTTTCTGTATGCTATTGTTCTGCTTTTTGCGGTGACTTTCAAGAATAAAATCAAGATAACTCAAAATTTGACCGATTATGATTTTTTCGAACTCGAGAAAGAACTTGAAGAAGTGAAGGATGTTTCTGACTTGTTGCGACTCAGGTTCATCAATACAATCGGACTTCTAGGAGAAGGATTGATTTTTTATGAAACCGGACTTGAATCGATGTTCATTACGGAAAGAGCTGCAGAAATAACTGGTTCAAAGCAGAATGAAATGAGTATAGAAGAATATATGAATCAAATCCATGAAGAAGATAAGAATCAATATTTACAAACCATCAAAAAGGTCACCAAGAAAAATCCTAATTACGATTTAAAATATCGTATCCTGAAAGGCGGAACTTGTATATGGGTGGTTGAAAAAGGACGTATCTTCGAACATGGCAACAAAGAATATCTTGTGTCTTCGATTCGGGGTATCGACATGAAGTTGTTTCCGGAGACGTTGATTCACGAGTTGGATACTTTGCCTGACGAATCACAGTTAACACAAGTTCTCATGCAGGCAAGAAAGGATAAAGAAGCATTTTACCTAGTTTTGATGCACCTGACTAACATTCCTGACATCAATCATCGATTCGGTCGTGATGTCGGCAATTTGATGATAGCCGAGTATATTAAGAAGATGCGTTATCATTTTGCGAGAGAGCATAATTCGATATTCCGTATCACGGGAATCGAATTTGCCTTGATAATTAAGGAAGAGCAAAAGTACGAAGTACTGAAAAGAGCACTTCTTAGCGGCGGTGATCTAATCAATCTTAGACTGAACATCGGCGGTATCCAACAAATAGTCTACCCAAATGTCGGCATCGTTAGACATGACCCATGGTCCAATTATGAAGTCAATGACTTCTTGAGCCTTGGCAACAAAGCTTTGGAAGAAGCCATAAGAAACAACAAGAAAAATTATTCAATCTTTGGAGAGTAAATATGTATTCAGCCGTAATA
>Ga0172375_10005209_pt1 | contig 18853 bp, 15 predicted proteins | sample LakKiv1m_FD_114537 | JGI IMG/M metagenome (GOLD analysis project Ga0172375, IMG submission 114537) | Freshwater microbial communities from Kabuno Bay, South-Kivu, Congo - kab_092012_11.1m | ecosystem: Environmental > Aquatic > Freshwater > Lake | place: Democratic Republic of the Congo...
CCATTCTTCCCTCCCTTCTCTTTCCCCCGCACCCCCAATTTCTTCCTGCCCATTTACCCCCTTTTGCGGTATCCCGCAAAAAGAAGAAAAAGACAGTTGCTATCCGCCCCCGATGAACCCTGTGTACATCTCAACATCCGTCCTCGCCGGGCGGGTGCGATTCAGTCCCAACAAAACTGAATTGCGCCCACTGTTGCGATTCCATCCACTTCCTTCTTTGCACTGGCATGCGGGTTGCTATATTTTATTGGTCATGTCACGCACCTTCCGTTCTGCAATCTTGTGTTGGGCTCCTGTGGCGTTTCTGGCGTATGCCAGCGCGCGGGCGGAAACAGTCACGCTGGCTGTCACGCCAACGGGGGCCACCACACCGACGTCTGTTCCGCAGGAGGTCCCCCTCGCTTTTCCCGGCGAACGTCAGTTCGAAATGACCCCGCCGCATGCGACGGACTGGCTTTCTGGCGTGACGCTGCACGTAACGCTCGCGTGGCCCAGCAACGCGCCGACGCGCGCCGGCTGTCTTGTCTGGCTCAAAGACCGCGACGACTATTGGCATCAGTACCTCTACGGCGGTTTTCTGACGCCCGGTGCCACCAATGCGCTGGCCTTTCCGTTCCAGCCAGGGGCGCTCGGCTGGCAGACGCCCGGTCACTCGCTCGCCTGGCACCACCGAACGCGTCTCAACCCACAATCTGTGGGATGTCGCGTGTTCTGTGACGCAGCCTTCACGGGAAAGTGCGTCCTCGTGTCGGCAACGCTGGAGACGCGCACCGAGACTGCGCCCCCTTCGGTCTCGAAAATCAAGTCGCTCACCCGCGCGCCCCAAGCCTGCGCACTCTACGAGGCGCGTTTCGACCTGCCGGACCGCTACACCAATCCCTTCGACCCGACGCAGATCGACGCCGGCGCGCGTATTGTCGGCCCCAGCGGCACCACCAACCTCGTCCACGCATTCTACTATCAGCCGCACTACCGGCTCGAAGACGAACTGGGCGAGCCGGTCGAACCGGACGGCCCGCCCGAGTGGCGCATCCGCTTCTGCCCGCGCCAGCCGGGCGACTACGCGGTCTCGTTTTACGCCCGCGACGCGCACGGCGAAACACAGGCCGTCGATGCCGTGCATTTCACGGCGGCACCGGCCGCTCAGGACGCCATGCGTTTCGTCCGCGTTTCGGACCGCGACCGGCGCTACTTCGAGTTCGACGACGGCTCCCTTTTCTATCCCATCGGCCACAATGTCCGCTCCGCGACCGATGCGCGCATGGACGACAAGTTTCCCTGGGTGTTCCGGAAAGACGAGGGGTCCACGGCCTACCGTCGTTATTTCACACGCATGCACGACGCAGGCGAAAACATGGCCGAAGTGTGGATGAGCGCGTGGTCCCTCGGTCTCGAATGGACCGAAGGCATCAGCGGCTACCACGGCGCGAACGATTTCCACATGGGCAACGCATGGGAACTCGACCGCGTTCTGGACCTCGCGCGCCAGCACCGCATCTATGTCAATCTTGTGCTCAACTACCACGGCCGCATCAGTACGTGGCTCGACGCCGAATGGCATCTGCATCCCTACAACAAAGCCACTCCCGGCGGCTGGCTCGAAGCCCCCATGGATTTTTTCAGCGACGCGAAAGCCATCGAGATGCAGAAGCGCTTCTGCCGCTACACGCAGGCGCGATGGGGTTGGGCACCCGTCGTTTTCGGCTACGAGTTGTGCAGCGAAATCAACCTCACGGGGCCCTACTTCGACGACGCCGAGAAGGAGTTTCGCCAGCGCACGCATTTCAAGCCGACCGTCGTGGAATGGTGCCGCCTCATGGGCGATTACATCAAATCCATCGACCCCTACGGCCACCTCGTCTCGGCGCACGTCTCGAACGACTACTCGATCCTCAATCCAGCGCTCTGTAAGCTGCCGGAGATGGACTTCAATCCGCTGGACGCCTACAACAATGGCGCGCCCGAACACCCGGAACGCGTGGTCGCGCTCGCCGTCGGCACGGCCGATGCGGGCCTTGCCTACAACAAGCCGATTTTCATCACCGAATTCGGCGGCTCCGCCATGGCAGCCAATCTCGAGAACCTCAAGATCGAGCAGCACGCCGCCATCTGGGCCGGCACGTGTCTGCCGCTCGCCGGCATTCCGATGTTCTGGTGGTGGCAGGTCGTCGACGAGCACGATCTGTACGGCCGCTATACGGCCGTCAAGCGTTTCATGGACGGCGTCGATCCGCGCGACTCGACAGCCAAGCGCGTGACGGCCTCGCTGACAGCCTCCGAGGGCGGTGACAAAAATCTGCCGGAGGCCTTCGAGGCCGTTTGCACCGCCTCGCCCGAAAGGGCCCGCGGCTACATCTACCCCAAGCATTTCGCTCGCGCCGGAAAACCCGTCCCGGAGGCGGACCGGCTGACCGTCACGATCGACGGCTTCACGCCCGGCATTTTCCGCGTCGAGTTCGTCGAAACCGAAACCGGCAAGTCCGTGCGCCGATTCGACGTGCGTACGCACGACAACACTCTCGCGATTCCTGTTCCCAAGTTCAGTCCAGACTGCGCGTTCAAGGCCTACCTGTTGACGCCCATCGCCAAGAAGTAGCGTCTTCCGCCACATGGAGACTGCCGCCATGAAACATCCGCTGCGGATACTTCTCGCCTGTTCGGCACCGCTCTTCGCCGCGGCGCAGTCGCTCTTCATCGGCCCGGATGGCGCGCACGTGGACGACGACCGCGCCGTCGTCATGGCACCCGCTCCCGTCAAAGTCGGCCAAGAACTGGACATGAGCAGGCTGCCTGTCTCCGACGGCTCCGCGCTGTTCTTTCTGAATTACGGAACCAGCGGGCACGCCGGCCCGTTTGAGTTGAGAGAAGGTGCCGAAGTCGGTTCCAAACAGGCCCTCTACACGCTGCGGTTCGTCGATCACGGCATGCGGTTCACGCTCCAAACGCCTGCGACCAACGCCGCGTTCGGACCTTTCACGGCGACCAACGGCGCACCGGTGGTCCTCGCCAACCGCGTTCCCATGACCTTCATCCGCGTGCAGCCGGAACTGATTGTCACGCTGAATCATCCCGACCGCATTGCACAGCGGCCATCGATCGGATTGGCACCTTACACTCCCGCGCTGCGACAAGCCCTCTACGAGTTGCGCGCACGTTTCGTGGGAATCGCCAACCGTTACGATTACGATACGGCCGACATCGCGCTCGTCGGCGTCCCGCGCATCCGGAACAATATCACGGGGAATACGTACAAACCCGTCGTGAAAACGTCTGAGCGCGACAAGGAGAGCGCCGCCAGATCGGCCGAGCAGGCGGCGGTTCTCTGCCTCGACAAGCTTCTCACGCAAACCTTCACCATTCGCTCACAGGCCATTACGGACGGCCTGACGTTCCACTTTCGGCTGCCGGCCGGCGACTATGTGTTCTGCGCCACGCAACGTGTCAAGGAGCCGGGTTCCAACTCCGTGGTCGGCTCCTCGACCGCAGTCTGGTGGACCGAGCTTCACGCGGACGGCGAGCATCCACTCTCGCTGTCGCTCACCGCCGACAACGCGGTCACCTGGCGCGAAGTCTTCCCGCTTTCGCGCTGAATGCCGACAATCGAGCAAGCCGTCCATCCGTCTCTTGCGACGCGGCTTCGCGTCGGCGACAGGTGTCCCGCGCGTCCCCCACAAAATTGACCGCGCCCTTGCATTTGGGATTGACGGCGAATTGTCAAAAAGGATATTAAGCATAAGAGCAACTTGATATTCGCGCGCCGCCCATGTGGCGTGAGTGAACGGGTGGGTTAACTCTATAGTCACACAAGAAGGGGGCGGCATGCCGACGCAAAAAGGAAAAATTCTGATCGGACTCTTTGGGTTCGGGCGGACGGGCGCAACGGTAGCCCGCGAAATGATCGACGCGCCGCACACCCACCTCGCTTGGGTCGTCCGGAAAAGCAACGCCCACGCCGGCGAATACGCAAGCCGGATACACGGATTCGAGCATGACGAAGGCCTCATCCGCGGACTTGGGGAAATCACGGACGACTTTTTCCTTCACAATCCGGTCGACGTAATCGTCGACTTTTCCGCCTCCGAAACGGTCAACCTCTACAAGGTTGCCGCCATTCGCGGCACGCGTATTCTATCCGCCATTTCGAACTATCAGCGCGACGATCTGGCCGAGCTCAAGAAACTCGCGCGGAAGACCGCCGTCCTGTACTCGCCCAACATTTCGATCGGCATCAACCTGCTTCTGCTGACCTCGATGGTCGTACGTCATGTCATCCCACAAGCCGATGTCGCCATCTTGGAAGAACATTTTCGCCAGAAGCCCGACGTTTCGGGCACGGCCCTCCGCATCGCCAAAAGATTAGGCGTGGATCCCGGAGAAAGCGTCAAGTCCATCCGGGCCGGGGGAATCGTGGGAAAGCACGAAGTCCTTTTTGGTTTGCCCACCCAAACGCTGAGGCTCACGCACGAAAGCATCAACCGCAGTGCCTTCGGCCGCGGCGCGCTCACGGGGGCGGAATGGCTGATGGAGTGTCCCCGTGGCTTCTAGACGATGGAACAGCTCCTTGCGGCCCGGTTCCGCGACGCACTGGCCGCCCTCAAGTGACGCGGCGACTGCGCGGGCCGAACGATGACAGCCGGACTGCGGCCGCTCCCCAGACGTTTCGACGTCATGTCAGGGCTCCGCGTTCAGCTCGAACGGCTCGACCTTCGCGCCTCCGCCATCCTTGACGAGCTTCTCGATCTTCGCCTCGACCTCATTGAGGCGGGCCGTGCAGAATGCGACCAACCGCTGCCCCTCCTCGAACGCGGCGATCATCGTGTCGAGGTCCGTCTCGCCGGATTCCATCTCCTCGACAATCGTCTCCAGCCGCTTCAGCGCGGCTTCAAACTTCATGGGCTCTTCCTTTTTCGCCATCGCACACCTTGCCTTTTTGAACGGCGGCCTCGAAAGCCCGCCCCTACTTCACCACCGATTCGAACCGCCCGTCTCTGATCTGCGTGACCACCGTGGTCCCCGGTACCGCGTCTGCCACCGCGCGCACCAACCGGCCGTCCGCCGCGCGTGTGAGGCTGTACCCGCGTGCCAAGACGGCGAGCGGATTCAGCAGCGCCAACTGGCGCTCGACAGTCTGTGCGCGAGTCCGTTTGCGTTCGACGCCGAGCGCGGTCGCCTGCCGCAGGCGCTGCGCATCGAGCGCCAACCGCGCCTCCACCTGCCGCAACCGCCGCTCCCGCAGCACGTCCAGCCGTCCTGCCGCCGCTTCGGCCAACCCCCGGCGGTCATTCAACGCCACCCGCGCCGCATGCTCCAGCCGGAGGCTCACGGTGTCCACGCGCTGAGCCAGCCCTTCGACCGTCTTCTCCGGTTGCCGCAGGAAGGCCGACGCCCTCGCGGCCGCAAGCCGACTGCCCAGCTCCGCCGTGCGCTGGCGCAGGGCGGTTCGCAACCCGCGCGCCAACCGCGCGACCTCGGCCTCGAACTCCGCCTTGGGCGCGACCGCCAGTTCGGCGGCGGCCGACGGCGTTGGCGCACGCAAATCCGCAGCGAAATCACAGAGCGTGGAGTCCACTTCGTGCCCCACGGCGGAAATCACGGGAATCGCCGACCCGGCCACCGCGCGCACGACGCACTCCTCGTTGAAGGCCCACAGATCCTCGAGGCTGCCTCCGCCCCGCCCCACAATCAGCAGGTCCGCCGGCCAGTTGCTGTCCGCGCCGCACACGCGGTTGAAGCGCGCGACCGCCTCCGCGATCTCCTCCGCCGCCCCCGCGCCCTGCACCTTGACAGGCGCGAGCCGAATCTGGAGGTTCGGATAGCGGCGCCCCAAAACGGTGACCATATCGTGGATGACCGCGCCCGTGGGCGAAGTCACGATGCCGATGCGCTGCGGCAGCTTAGGCAGCGGCCGTTTGCGGGCGGCATCGAAGAGCCCCTCGGCCTGTAGCCTAGCCTTCAACTCCTCGAATCGACGCATCAAATCGCCGAGACCGGTCTCCTCTATCCGCACGACCTTGAGCTGGTACTGGCCGCGGCTCTCGAAAACGGTGATCTCGCCGTACGCGCGAACCCGCTTGCCGTCCTCCAGTCGCAGCGCGGCGGAAAGCGCCGACCGTGCGCCCGCGAAGAGCACCGCGCTCAACTGTGCGCCCGCGTCTTTCAGCACGAAGTAACTGTGGCCCGAGGGATAAACCTTGAAATTGGATATTTCGCCCTCCACCCACACGCGGCCGACCTCGTCCTCCAGCGTCTGCCGGATTTGACGCGTCAGTTCGGAGACCGTATAAATTTTTTTGTCCGACAGCAACGGCATGCGGACTCTCCTCGTCGTTCCCGTCAGACGGCAACGGATTCCCTGAACCGATACGGTGTGATCGACACCGGTCGCTCGGTCGCCCGGTCAAGGTCAAGGATCGCACCCTCGAGCACGCACGGCCCTTTGGCTACGTCGAACTTTGCGGGTATTCCCGTCGTGAACTTCTTGAGCACGGGGCCGATCTCGCGACCGATGACCGAAAGATAGGGGCCGGTCATGCCAAGGTCGGTCATGTAGGCCGTACCCTTGGGAAGAATCACGGCGTCGCTCGTCTGCACGTGCGTGTGCGTGCCGAAGACAGCCGCCACGCGCCCGTCGAGGTAATGTCCCATCGCGATCTTTTCGGATGTCGCCTCGGCGTGGAAGTCGACCAGCACCGGCACGTTGCGCGGAAGCGTGTTGAGCAGCGCGTCCATCGCACGGAACGGACAATCCGCCGGATTCATGAAGACGCGCCCCAGCAGATTCACCACCGCCAGCGGCCCGCAGGCGGTTTGCACCGTGACGCAGCCCAGCCCCGGCGTCCCCGGTGGGACATTCAACGGACGCACCAGTCGACGTTCGCCGCCGATGGTCGTTTCCAGTTCCTTTTGTCCCCAGACGTGGTCGCCCAAGGTAATCGCGTCCGCACCGGCCTTGAACAACTCGTCCGCGAGCGCCACTGTGATGCCGTTGCCCGCAGCCGCGTTCTCGCCGTTCGCGATCACCGCCTGAACCGCGTGTTCGCTCCGCAAGCGACCAACCACCTCGCGGAAGAGGCGGCGCCCCGGACCGCCCACGATATCCCCTACCAGAAGAATTTTCATTTCGCGTATTCCACGCAGCGCATCTCGCGCACCACAACCACCTTGATCTGACCGGGGAACTGCATGTTGGCCGCAATCTGCTGACTGATGTCGCGCGCCATCACCATCGCGTCGTTGTCGCTCACCGTGCCCGGATCGACGATCACGCGCACCTCGCGTCCCGCCTGCACCGCAAAGGTTTTCTTGACGCCGGGGAAGCTGTTCGCGATCGCCTCCAGCTTCTCCAGCCGCTGCACGTACACGCCCATCGTCTCGTTGCGCGCGCCGGGACGCGAACTCGAAATCGCGTCGGCAGCCGAACAGAGCACACCGTAAAGCCCCTCCGACGGCACGTCCTCGTGATGCGCGGCCACTGCGTTGACCACCGTGTCGTTCTCCCCGTGCTGCTTCAGGAACTCGGCACCGATCACGGCGTGCGTGCCCTCGGCCTCATGGTCGAGCGCCTTGCCAATGTCGTGGAAGAAGCCGATGCGGCGCGCCGTGGCGGGATCGAGTCCGAGTTCGGAGGCCATCATCCCCATCAGGTGCGCGACCTCCACCGAATGCCGCAGCACGTTCTGCGTGAAACTGGTCCGGAACTTCAGTCGGCCGATGCACTTGAGCACGTCGGACGGAACGCCCTGAACCTGCGCCTCGTAGGCCGCCGCCTCGCCCGCCTCTTGAATCGTTTTCTCGATGTTCTCTGTGACGCTTTTGATTACCTCTTCGATGCGCGCCGGATGGATGCGTCCGTCCGCCACGAGCTGTTCAAGCGACTGGCGCGCGATCTCGCGCCGCACGGGATCGAAGCCGGAGATCACGACTGCCTCGGGCGTGTCGTCGATCAGCATGCTGACGCCCGTCAGCGCCTCGAGCGTGCGGATGTTGCGGCCCTCGCGGCCGATAATGCGCCCCTTGATGTCGTCGCTCGGCAAGGGGACCGTGCTGGTCATGATCTCGCAGGCATGGGTGATCGCAAAGCGCTGCACCGCCATTGCCACGATACGCGCGGCTTCCTTCTCGCCGTTCTCCTTGGCCTCTTCTTGGATGCGTCGGATGAGACTGCCCGCCTCGCCGCGGACCTCCTGCTCGACCCGTGAGTAAACCTCGCGTCGCGCCTCCTCGTGCGTCATGCCCGCCAGCCGCTGCAAACGCTGATCGGCCTCCTGCCAGCGCTTGTCGGCGTCGGAGCACCGCTGCCGAGCATCCTCGGCCTTCTGCGCGACATCCTCCTGCTTCTGGGCAAGCGCTTGGCCCTTTTTCTCGAGGAGAATGGCCTTCTTGTCCATGTTCTCCTCGCGTACGGTCAGACGTTCCTCGATGTCTTGGAGTTCCTTTCGTCTCGTCTTCGTGCTCTTCTCGAACTCTTCGCGGGCCTTGACCACCTCGGCGCGCGCCAAGATGTCTGCTTCCTTCAGCCGGTTTTTGACCTCGCCGTCCGCCTCGTCGAGCTTCAGCTTCGCCTGTTTTTCGATTGCGTCCGCCTGCCACCGGCCGATCAAGCCGCGCAGCGCATAACCGCCCAGCACGCCAGCGAGGCCGAACAGCAGCCCAACCGTGGCGTCGCTGACGTCGTACCACGTGAAATTTGTCATCGAAAGGTCCCTAACGCGTTTCCGCCAATTTATCGTTTCACATCCGGCTGCCACTGCAACGACAGTGCCGGGTCCAGTAAATTTTTATAATACCGGTTTTGTCCGTCCGATTCAACCTTTGCCGCTCCACACAACAGGGCGCGAAGGTGACATGACATCCGACAGTGCGCGCGCAGAATCAATCAGCGGGAGGACATTTCCAGCAAACGGACCGTGCCATGATAAAGGAACCGCCCCCAGCCGAGCGTGAATGCCAATTGCCCGTACGCCGCATGTTCGATGCCGGAGGCCAAAAGTGACCCGCTTCGGCGGTAGGTACGATTGAACAGGAGCGCGCCGACAAAAGTCAGGATCATTGCCCATGCGTTGGCGAAGACAACATGCATCCACGCGAAAACGACCGCTCCGCCCCACCAAGCGCCGCGTTCCGTTCCGAACAGATGCGCGTACCGCTCGTAAAAAAGCCCACGGTATAGAATGCCCTGAGGATAGACCGAAAGAAGCGGATAACAGACCATCACCAAGCCCCAGAGCCGTAAGTTGTGTCGCGGCAGTTCAAGCAAATGCGTCGGCGCAACCGCCAACAATCCTACGGCCAGCGCACTGCCAACCCACCCGATCCGAACGGCGATCATGCGCCAGTCCGAGCGCCGCCCCGCACCCACAAACGCCGTTCTTCCCCATCCGTATTTGACGCGAAGGACACACGCCGCAGAAAGAGCCGCGACCCACAGAACGGGCAGAACAGGCATGGAGCCGTTCGTCGCCGTCCGTACAGCCAACAGAATCGGTGGCAGCGCGACATACAGAGCCACGAACTCAATCCACGCGCGGACCTTGCCGACGCTTGGGCGTTCCCTACCTTTGCAAACCGGGATCATAGACGTTCTGCCCCGTACGAATCGCGGCGTACACGCGGCGTTCCTCGTCGAGACGGGCCTGGTACTTGGCCTCGCGTTCGCGGTCCTTCTCGCAGGGCACGAAACCAGCCATGTCCGCGCGCGGTTTCTCCTTCAGCCGTTTCGCGCCTTCCTGAATCAACGCCAATGCCTGGGCGCGGACCGTCGCGTTCGACGCCACGGGCGCAAGGATGCGACTCAACTCGGGGCGGTCGAAACTCACTGTCGCGCGCTGTTTGGCCGAGAAGCCGTTCGCAATCTGCACGCCGGTCAGCGCCTTGAGCGTGTTCAGCTCGTCTCCCGTCAGCGGACACCGCCCGCCCAAGTTGGACGGATACGCAGACTCGTAAAACGGATAATACGGCGCGTTGATGTCCACCCACGTGATCAGCCGATCCAGCTCCTCCGGCGACAACTTCACCTTCGCGTGCCCCGCCCGCACCTTCTGTATCAGCTTCGAGGGATGACTCCCCCACGAGTACGCCTGCCGGATTTCAGCCGGCCCTCCGCCCACACAGGTGACCGCTCCTTGCGCCCACAGGTCCACGTACGACGTCGAAAATACGGTGTCGCGATCTCCGGCCAAGTTCAGTTTCTCGCCCGCTTTCTTGCCGTAGTCGTGGCACGACACGCAGTGCTTGTCGAAAATCGGCTGGACTTCTTTCTGGAAACTGAACAGTCGCGGTGGCCCGTACCAGCCGTTCAACGCGTCGGCCGGGCGTTTCATCGCCTCCGGCGTTTTCGCCGCTTGCGGGATATCGCCCACCCGGTTCTCGTGGCAACCGACACAGCCATAGCGCTCGCCCGGCTGCACGTAGGCTCCGGATCGCATCGACTGCACCATCATGCCGTTCTCGTCCAACGCTTGAAAGAAAACGAACGTGTTGCCCGGTGCCTCGAAATAGGCGCTGCCGTCGGCTTCGACCGGCACCGTGCCGAGGATGCGCTTGTTCTCGAAGTTGTGCCAGTTCATGCCGGGTGCCTCCGCGCCCTGGCCGAACCACTCGCGTCCCGACCAGTTGCGCTTCGCGGGCGACTCCACGATGCGCAGAAACTTGACCGATCCCGGCTTCACGCCCTGCATGTGCGTGCCGATGTAAACATTTTGCACATAGAAAAAACCGGTCGCATTCGGTGCCTCGAAATTCCTTCGGCACGGCTGGACAGGCGGCGGCGTGCGCGACCGCAACGGCATCGGATCGAAACAGCCGGGGTTTTCCGTATAGACCAACACCTCATTGCCGTGCAAATCGAGGTAGTAGAGCGCCATCTCCTCTCCCCTGCCGGTTTGGCGGGAGCAGAGGAAATGGCCGTCGTCCAACGGGAATGGATCTTCGAATTTGCGCTTGACCGCCGCTTTCGTCGAATCGAAATCGCACCCGTCCGTGTGGACGCGCGTGATGAAATCGGTCGGCCACGTACGCAGGATCGGTTCCCGCCCGTCCACGCCTTTCGCCCGGTCGATGAGGCCCAGCGCCCCCCACGGCCGGTCGTGGCAGGAGCCCAGGATCGCGATCACCTCGCTGTTTTTCGACAGCGTGCGCGCGTCGATCACGCCGCCCGGGCTTGTCGTGTTGTTGCCCCAGTAGATCGCGTGACCCGTGCCGTCGGGATTGCACACCCACAGTCCCTGCGCGTCGCCGAAGTTGCGGTCGACGTATTCCCAGCGGTCGTACAGCACGCGCCCGTCCGGCACCAGCGAGGCGTGTCCCTCGAACAGCGTGGACTTGCCGATCTGATGGATGTTCGCGCCGTCCGCCTTCATCCGATAGAGGTTGCACATGATGTGCCGGTTGCACATGCAATACTTGGGTTCGCGCGTGCTGGAAAACAGGATGTCGCCGTCAGGCAACCAAATGGGATCGATGTCCGAAACGTGCGGCGCGGCGGTGAGCTGGCGCAGATCCGAGCCATCCGCATTCATCGAATAGATGTGATAGTCGTCGTCTTTGTTCTTCCGCATGGAGAAAAGAAGCCGCTTCGCGTCGAAACCGACGTCCGGATCGCGTATCGTCGCGCCCGCCCCCGGCGCGAACAGCGTGCGGGCCGTCCCGCTCTTGGCGTCCAGCACTTTCAACGCGCCTTCGGTGTCGTAGCTTCCCGCATTGATCTCGCAGGTCTGGAACATCGTGGCGGTGTTGTGGTGGTCGCCCCGGTACTGCTTGCGCGTCACAAACAGGATCGGCTGATCCGCGAGCAGCGGATTGTCGGCGACCAGCGCCTCATGGGCCAGCGCGTCCAACGCCGTGTCGTCGTCCTTCTCCTCCGCCGCAGCCACTTTCGCCAGCAGCGCGGCCGAGGGATAGCGCGCGCCGTACGTCCGGCCCAGTTCTCCGATCGCGGCGCGCAGCGTGTCCCACGTCATGCCGCCGCCCTCCTTCGCAAGTTCGCGTTTGCGCGCCTTGAAGCGTTTCGCTGTCGCGGCGGTGTCAACCATACCTTGGCAGACCAGACGGTCCAATGTGATGTGTCCCCAGCCGCCAGTTTCCCGATCCGCCACGCGAAAAAAGACCGGCTTGCCGACCAGTTGCGGGACCGACCAATTCCGTTCAAACATCTTTTGAGCGTTCCCGCCGCGCGCGTAGGCGACCTCCTTGCCGTCGGACGTGCAGAGCGCCGCATACTCGCCGTCGCCTTTGCCGCCGCCGACCAGCATCGTGATGTCCGGCGCGCTCAGCACGACCACCGGCGATTCGATCACGCCCGTGAAGTGGTCGTCGGGAGACTGTCCGTCCGCCGATTCGAGCGTCGACAGAAACCACTTGCCCTCCTTGGTGTACGGACCGCCGGAGTGGTGCTCCTTGGCGCGGTCGCTGACGACTTTGCCGAAGCCGCCCTCGACAATCTGCCACCCCTGAAGGTCGCCGCTCTCGAAGTCGAACCGCACCTCGGCCGCCAGCCCCGCCGCCGCAATCCCCGCCGCAAAAAACCCGCTAAAGAACGTCTTCATTTCTGTTCCTTTTTGCCCACGAATTGACGCGAATCATCACGAATCGGATTTCTTGTCAGTGTAAACAAAACGCTCCCACTGTAAACCGGGATGATGCCCGAAATTCACAAGCACACCCACTCTCTTCCCGGTTGCAGCAAGGTAATTGATCACTTGTGCGCGATGCTCGTCCAACAATCCACTAACTGCTTTGATCTCAACGATAACCGTATTGAAACAGATAAAATCAGGCTCATAGGTCTTTTCAAGTTGCCGCCCCTTGTAGTGTAGCGCGAGTTTCTGCTGGGCTACAAACGGAATTTGTTGAAGGTCCAGCTCCAATTCCAGACACTCCTGATAGACCGACTCCAAGAAACCGCATCCCATTTCGTTGTAAACCTCGAAACAGGCTCCAACAATCCTGTAGACCTCATCGGCAAAAATAAGTTTTTCCGTCGCCATTAGCGTCATCCTCTCATTCGCGATGATTCGCGTGCATTCGTGGGCAGAAATCATCCTTGCGCCCAGTCCCCCAGCAGCGCGCTCAGCCGACGGTATTTTGCCAGCAGCGCCTCATACGCGACGGCCGCGTTCGTCTGCGGTTCGTTGCGGTCCGCGACCGGCGAGACCTCGTCGATCCGGTCGAAGTCCTTCCACAGCCCCGTCCCCACTGCCGCCACCGCCGCCGCCCCCAGCGCCGCCGCCTGCTGACCGGCCTTCCGCCTCTCCACCCGGATATTGTACACGTCCGCATAGATCTGACGCCAGAACGGACTGTTCGCGCCGCCGCCCACCAACGTCAGCGGCTCCGCAACGGGTGTCAGTCGGCGCAGCTCGTCCAGCACGTTGCGCAGCCCCATCGCAATGCCCTCCAGCGTCGCCCGCAATAGGTCTGCCCGCGTGTGCCGCAGATCCAGATTGGCGAACGCGCCGCGCAACGCGGAGGTCGCGTCCAGCGAACAGCCGCCCGCCAGCGACGGATTGAACATCGCGCCGTTCGCGCCCACGGGCGACGTCGCGGCCTCGTCGTCCATCAGCCGATACGCGCTCACGCTCTCCTTCGACGCCCGCTCCACGAGGTCGCGGCACATCCGGTCGCGCACCCACGCCAGCGACGTGCCCGCCGAGAAGATCGCCAACGCCGACACGTACTGGTCCGGCACCACATGGTCGAATACGTACGGGCGCTTGCCCAGCTCGAGGAGCGGCTCCGCCGAAGAAACCGCGATCCAGCTTGAGGACCCCAGCGAGTTGTACGCCCGCCCCTCTCTAAATGCGCCGGCGCCCAAACTCATGCACGCGTTGTCCACTCCGCCCGCCACGACCTTCACGGCGCGCGGCAGCCCCAGCTCCGCCGCAGCCGCCGCCGTCAGCCCGCCCAGCACCTGCGTCGACGGGACGATCTCCGCCAAGATCGCCTCGTCCAGGCCAGACGCCGCAATCAGGCGCGGCGAGTAACGGCGCGCCCTCAGGTCGTACACGCCCGAACCGGACGCATACGAGAAATCGGTCGCCATGACGCCCGTCAGCCGGAAATTGATGTAGTCCTTGGTTCCGAGAATTTTATGCACGCGGCCGAACATCTCCGGCTCGCGATCCCGAAACCACATCAGCTTGAAGACCGAATAGAGCGGCGGCGGAAATCCGCTGCCGGTCATCAGATACCACTCCGTTTCCGGAACATGGCTGAAAAACGCGGCGGGCTGCGTGTCCGGACGCGCGTCCGACCAGATGGGAACGGACGCGCGCAGCAGGCGGCCTTCGGCGTCGACCGGCACCACGCCGAGACTGTGGCCCGAAATCCCGATCGCGGCGACCTCCGACGCCGCGCCGGAAGGCGCCGCCGCCATCAGCTTCCTCGTGCTGGCCACCGTCGCCCGCCACCAGTCCTCCGGACGCTGCTCGTGAAAGCCGTGCGCGGGATAGAGCGTCGGATAGGCGTCGAAACCGTCGGCCAGACAGACGCCCGCCTCGTCGTAGAGCGACGCCTTGATGCCGCCCGTCCCGAAGTCATATGCCAGAATATACGCCATCGTTCAGACCTCTTTTCTGCCCGCGAATCACGCTCATTCGCACGAATCAATACGTGGCATCAGATTCTTTATCATTCGCGCCCATTCGCGTGATTCGTGGGCCGTCATTCCCCGCTGCGTCGAGAATCGCCTGCGCGGTGCGGCAGCCGATGCCGAAACGCCGCACGCCCCGCTCGTACATGGCCAACAGCGTCGGCAGGTCTCGCACGCCGCCCGCAGCCTTCACGCCGCACCGGTCGCCGACTGTGCGTTTCATCAGCGCCACGTTCTCCAGCGTCGCACCGGTCGGTGCCCAACCCGTGCCGGTCTTGACCCATGCCGCGCCCGCCTCGGCGCACCACTCGCAGGCCCGCGCGATCTCGTCCGCCATCAGCCAGTGGCATTCGAGAATCACTTTCACCGGACGTCCATCTGCCGCCTCGCGCACCGCTCGCACGTCGGCGACATAGCGCGCCTTGTCGCCCGCTTTGAGCCAGGCGATATTGTTCACCATATCGATCTCGCGGCACCCCATACGCGCCAGTTCCGCGGCCGTCGCCGCCTTGATTGCGGTTGTCTCGGCACCGCCCGGAAACCCGGACACACCGCCGGCGAAAACGCCGCTGTCGCCCAGCCGGTCGATCAGATATGGCGTGTGCGCGGGCAGGGCGAATACGGCGATACAACCGTAGCGCATCGCCATTTCCGCCGCCTGCCGCACCTCGTCCAGCGTGCTGTCCGCGCGCACCGCGCTGACATCGATCATCCTCGCAATCTCTTTCGTCGTCATCAACACTCCTTTTTGCCCGCGAATTAACGCGAATTCACACAAATCAAAACGGTATCTTATTCGCGATGATTCGCGTGCATTCGTGGGCACCCTCTCACAGCGCTTGTTTCAGAATCTCCAGCAGTTCGTCCGCGCTGACCGGCGGGTTGCAGGACAACACACCGTCGGCGTTGAAGCTGACCTTCTTTACATCCGCCACGATCTCGGGCAGGTCCGCCGCCGTCACACCGATTTGCGACAGTGAGGTGGGCACCCCTGATCGATCGATGAATTCGCGGAAGGTCGCAATGCCCGCTTCACAGACCTGATCGTTTGTCTTACCGTGAGGATTCACTTGCATCACGTTTCTGGCAAACGCGTAGTACCGCTCCGGTTTCCATTCGCGGAAATGCGCCATCCATGCCGACATGACGACGGCCAGCGACGTACCGTGATTGACTTTGTGGCGTGTCGTCAGCACGTGCCCCACCTGATGCATCGGCGTCCACGCGTCGCCGGGCGACGCCCATCCGTTCAGCGCGCAGGTTGCGCACCACATGAGTTCTGCGCGGGCGTCTGCGTCATCGAATTTCGCGAGCACGATCGGCAGGTTGCGGATCACCGTCCGCATGAGCCCTTCCTGCCACGCGTGCAACAGATCCGACTTCTCCTGCCCGTTGATGTAGATCTCCAGCACGTGCGAAATTGTGTCGATCGCACCGCAGGCGGTTTGGAACGGTGGCAGCGTATAAGTCAGTTCTGGATCGAGCACGGAAATTTTCGGGAAGAGGCAGTCGCTCCAGATATAGGACTTCTCGCGCAACGCGGCATTTGTCACCACGGCGCACATGTTCATTTCGCTGCCCGTGGCGGGCAGCGTCGGCACCATCAGCGTCGGAAGCGCGCGCGCGGGCGGCACGGCCTTCACGTCGTCGTGGCGGCTATAGACCATGTTCCACAGGTCGCCGTCGTAGAAGACGCCCGCCGCGACCGCCTTGGCCGTGTCCATGGCGCTGCCGCCGCCGACGCCGACCACCAGTTCGGCCCGGACGGCCTTCGCCTTTTCCACGCCGCGCGCGACCATGCCGATTTCCGGATTGGGGGCCACTTCGTAGAACGGCGTTGCCGCGACGCCGGCGGCTTCTAGGTTCGCGCAAATTCGCGAAAGCGTTTCCGCGAACGCCGCGTGGTCTGCGTAGGAAACGACCAGCGCCCGTTTGCCGAGCGTCGCGGCTTCCTTTCCCACGCGGGCGGAGGCGCCAGCGCCGAACACGACTTTTACAGGATTTCGATAGTCAAATGATTTCATGCTGTATTCTCCCCTTTTTCCGCCGCTCACACGGACTCCGTCGATTCAGATCCACCTGCGTTCCTTTGCGAAATCTGCCCGTAGTCTGAACCATGCGCCCGTCGGACATCCGCGTTCATCGCGGGCAACCGCCGCAGCCCTTTCAGCGCGGCAGGCATGCCGACCGCGACGACCGCTAGCGCCACCAACCCGCTTACATCGCCGCCGGGCGCAAAAATCGCGGCCACCGATCCCATCTGTTCTGACGAGGCGGCCGCCGTATGCGGCGCGTACGGCATTATGCCTGACCACAGGAGAAAAGGCTGGATGATGCCGCACGCCATGATGCCGCAGGTCGGCGGATCGATGTGCGAATCGGCATAGGCGGTGAACGTAAAGGCGAATATCTCCGTCAGAAATCCGCACAGAATCGCGAAGGCCAGTCCCCAAGCCGCGTTGCCCGTCGCCGCCACCGCGAAGTAGGCGCAGATCGCGAAATGATGCCCCGCAATGACGCCCTGCCCGAGAACCATGAACAAAAACAGCACGGTCATGACGCCGAAAAGCAACAAGTGCGTCGCCGGATTCGCGAACGCGAGCACGGCGGCGGGCATCCCCACCATGACGGAGACCAGCATCAGTTGGCCGCAGTCGTGCTCCCACGGTAGCCAGCAGCAAGTCTCGTTGCCGACCCACCGCCGGACTCCGGCGGGCACTTTCCCGAAGACGCCCGTTTTGCCGTAAGCCAGACGCCCGATAATGGCCGCCGCCACCACGCCGGACGCCACGGTGTTGTTCGACGCGACTGTCTGCCCTCCAATCGTGTAGGAAGGTATCAACCAGAACAGCCACGTCGTCAGCGCGCCGCAGACTCCGCCCAATCCGCCAACGGCCAGCACGTCCGGCCGGTTCAGCGCCACCAACGGCTTGCAGATGTCGCGGCCGCTGTGAAACCCCGCCCGGTGTTGGGCATAGACCGCAGCCCAGCCGCCGCCCACGAAAGAGGTCTGCGCGCCAAGCAGCGGTCCCCACGTCACCCATGCGTCGGTCCAACCTGCCGCGCCCGGATTACCGGCCAGCATGAACGCCGACGAGATCAGCGCGCCCACGCCGCAGAACACGAACGCGCACAGCCCCCCGACCGCCGCGCCGAACGCGCCGCCGCAGAACGCCAGCGCCATCCACACGATCATCTCCTGACCATTCAACGTCCACATGAGTTCCCCCCCTCGTCACAAGCCTACAGGCACGTATACCCGCCGTCGATCACCACATCGGAACCCGTCATGTACGACGAGGCCGCGCTTGCCAAATAAAGATACAAGCCCATCAGCTCCTCGGGGCGCCCGAGTCGTCCCAGCGGGATGCGGGGCGTCCAAGCCGCGTGGTAGTCGGTCAACGGTTCGACCAGCTCGGTCATGATGTAGCCGGGGCTCACGCTGTTCACGCGGATGCCGTGCGGCGCGAACTCGACGGCCATCGCCTTGGCCAACTGGATCACCGCGCCCTTCGAGGCGCAGTAGTGCCCGATCTTCTGTGGTGTGTTGACCACGTGGCCCGACATCGAGGCGGTCATGACGATGCTGCCGCCGCGTCCCTGCCGGATCATGGCCTTGGCGCACGCCTGCGCCGTGAGGAACACGCCGCCGACGTTCGTTTTCTGCACCGACTCGAATTCGTCGAGCGGCATGTCGTCCAATCCGTTGAGCGTCACGATGCCGGCGTTGCAGACCGCGACGTCGACGCCGCCCAGTTCCGCCACGACGGTCTCGACCATCCGCGCGACCGACTCGGGACACGTCACGTCGCACGGAACTGCGATCACCTCCGCGCCCTGAACGGCCCCGCGCACCTCCGCGACGGCCGCATTCAGTTTTTCGGCGCCCCGCGCGACGGCCGCGACCTTGGCCCCCGCCTGCGCGTACGCCAAGGCCACCCGCTTTCCGATGCCGCTCGACGCGCCGGTCACAACCGCCGCCTTGCCGTCCAACCGAAACTGTTCCAAGATATCCATGCGATTCTCCAATCCACCTTACCCGCAGATCACGCAGATTTCACAGATTCAAATCCAATCCGCGTTAATCTGCGAAATCTGTGGGCCTCTCTCGCACTTACGAACTCTCGCACTCTCGCACTTCTTCACCCTTTCCACCCCATGCGCCGCGAAATGCGCGCCGCGCCGGCCTTGATGGTCTCGCCGACGCCCGGAACCATCTCCGCTTTCACGCGCGTGCCCGGCCCGGTGATCCACACCGACGCGATC
>Ga0172375_10005210_pt1 | contig 18849 bp, 19 predicted proteins | sample LakKiv1m_FD_114537 | JGI IMG/M metagenome (GOLD analysis project Ga0172375, IMG submission 114537) | Freshwater microbial communities from Kabuno Bay, South-Kivu, Congo - kab_092012_11.1m | ecosystem: Environmental > Aquatic > Freshwater > Lake | place: Democratic Republic of the Congo...
GAAATTTCTTAAGCACTCTGAAAGTTACCATTCCTGGAAGACTACACTTGACTACAAAAGCACATTTAATGAAATGGAAAAACACTTTGGTAATATTATGTTAACTGAATTTAATCAGAGAAACATCGAAGAGTTCATTCAAACCAAGATTCGAAAAAAATCTTTGCATACAGGTAGAAGACATTTAATTAACATTAAAGCAATGTTCAACAAAGCTGTTGCATATGGTTTCCTTGAAAGTAATCCTGCAAAGAATATTAAGAGAATTAAACCACCAGAAAGACTCCCAATGTTTTTTACTAAAGAAGAGTTTAGCAAACTGTTAGAAGCAATTGATAATCAGGATTGGAAGGACCTTGTTGAATTTGCTGTGAATACTGGCTTGAGACAGATGGAAATTCTAAATCTGCACAAGAGACAATTCAATATGCAAGACAGAATAGTTATTCTGGATAATCATTATCACACAACAAAGTCCAGGAAGATACGCAATATGCCAATGAACAATAAAGCGTTTGACATTGTATCTAGAAGAGTTGATAACGCCAAAGGAGAATTAGTCTTCACATTTAATGGTGAAAGAATTCTACAGGATAATCTTCAGGATAAATTTAGAAACTATGTTAAAGCAGCTGAACTAAATCCCAAATTAACTTTCCACTGCCTGAGACACACTTTCGCATCCTGGCTTGTGCAGAAAGGAGTTTCAATTTATGAAGTCAGCAAGCTTCTCGGTCACGCTGATATCAAAACCACCCAGATATACGCACATCTCAGAAGTGATGATTTAAGAAATGCTGTGGAGAGACTGGAATAGTCTGGTCTCCCACAGAATCTAATCTCAATAAGAATTTAAGGACTCTGAACTGAATTTTTTAAGAGGTATAAAACAAGGCGTGAAAACATTAGTTTAGAACTATCATCTCTGAGATAAAACTTTTTTTATTTTTTTATCTAAAAAACTTGACTCTAATGTTGATAACGGCTATGATTAAAGTATGAGGGTACTTATTAAAAAATACAAATGGAGGGGAAATGGATACATCATATACAAATAGAGATTTTTACTGTAGCAGCTATCTTATAGCAGCTGGAATACAGTTAAAATCATTCCACAAGACAAATGGCATTACAACTTTCGAATTCGACAACTCTGAAAAACTGCAAGACTTAGTTAAAGAATATTATAGTATGAATGCATTCGTTAACGCGATGCTTTACGGTTCTGCTATAAAAAATCTCAAAAGTGTTTTACACTCAGATACAAATACAAAATCAAATTACAATTATGAAAGACCAACACTATGCAGCAGTAAATGAATTAGATAATATTACAGTATCATATTCACACAACACACATAACCCGCATCTTACACAAACAACACTGGGTAAAATTCTTGATAGAATTAAAAACGACACAGAACTTTACGAGATAATTGATTCTATCAGATCACATTCTAATAAAGAAGAAAGAAGCAAATTAAAAGCAGAACACTTACCTTACTTTGTTCTTGGAACATTTAAGAACAATCACCGCAAATCCGATAACCTAATCAGCACACAATTTATTTCAATCGATTTCGATAATCTAAATGGTAATGCTGAAGAACTGGATGACGAACTTAGATCTGATAAAAATGTTTTTTTGTTTTTCAAATCACCCAGTAACAATAGAAAAGTAATTTACAAGCTTGATAAACCGATAACAGATAGAACGGAATATTCCAGGATTTATTCACATTTCTTAAATGAAATAAATAATAGATACGGATTCGAAGCAGACAAACAAACTTCAGATGCAGCCAGGGCTATATTCTTAAGTTATGATCCTGACTTATACATTAACAAAAATTCTCAACCTCTTTGTATTGATGAGGTGCCTGTACCAAAATCCACAGCAATAAACCTTAAAGAAATTGCTAAAGAGGACTTGAAGCATCTACCGACTGTTACGTTATTTCTTAGAGGAGTGAAATTGAATTATGAAGAGTGGGTAAAATGCGGACTTGCACTAACTCAACTTGGGGAGAAGGGCAGGGCTTACTTTGTTTATCTCAGCTTAAATGATTTCCATAAGGATACTCTTGATGAAATAAATGCGAAGTATGATAATTTACTTGAAACCACTGAGGGTAAAATAACTTTAGCTACATTGTTTCAAATCGCAAAGGATTATGGATATACTTATTCACAGATAGAAGTAGAATCCGATAATGCTGAAGGAAGATTAGGCTATGCATCTGAGCTTAGAGAAAGATTTGAGATAGATGATAATCGTGATCCTAATAAACCTCTTGGATTTCCGTTAACTAAGTTCAAAGAGTTATCTGAACATACAGATGGGATTCAACCTGGGTTTTATCACTTGGCTGCTGAATCTAACATTGGTAAGACAGCAGTATTTACTAATCTTGCTCTAGATCTGCTTGATACAAATCCTGATCTGTCTGTTATGTACTTTTCTCTTGATGATTCAAGAAGATATACAGCTTATAGATTCTTAAGCATATTATCACAGCTACATATTAACAAGATCCAGAAACCTCAGATTGATCCAGCGAACTTTAATAAAATAGTAAATGCGAGAAATAAATTTCTTGATCTGGTTGATGCTGGGAGATTGATTGTTAAAGATCTTGGAGACATTACTCACATTGATCAGCTTCAATCAATTATTACAGGCGTTAATGATTTGGGTAAGCTGGTTGTATTTGTTGATGGTTTGTATAATCTGGAGGTAACAGCTGATGGTAACCAGGGAATTAGAATTGAAAATATTGAAAGAGCACAGAAGGTTAAACAGATTGTTGATACTTATAAAATTCCATTCTTATCTACTGGTGAACTAAGAAAGAAAATGAAGAATGAAGGTAAGAAAACAAAACCAACTCTTCACGATCTTATGGAAACAGGGAAGTATGCATATAATGCTAATGTAGTTTGGCTGTTATCGAGTCACATAGTTGATCCGTTAACTAACTTAGATACGCTGTCACTTGAATTTGCAAAGAATAAATTATCTGATTTCAAGGGCGAGCAGTATCTGATATTCGACAGGCCTACAGGAACTGTACGAGAAAGCAATATTGTTTCTACGAGCAGTATGTTTAATGATTATGATGAAGAATATGATCTTGGAGGCGAAATTGAATAATGAATTCAACATTCCCGATTGTCAAAATTGATAGAACAACAATTACAGAAATACTGCCAATCTTTATAAACAAAGGAATCTTTTCTAATTATGAGGGTCTGCCCGAAAGGGCGGATCTTCTTAATAAGTATAAAGAAGAGCTAGGTGTTCCAGCACTAACTAAAGAACAGGAAAGAGAATGCTTATCGAAAGTTGGAGAATATAAAACCAACAAATATGTTGTTCGTGATTATGGAAGTTATCTGATAGCATTTACACTAAATGCTTACAATGGAAATCTGTCCGATGATTTGCTTAGAGTAAGGCTAAACAAACTAGGGCATAAGATTGCGGTGCTGATTCTCTCTGAAGTTTACAGTCAAAGAAAATGGACAGACCTGGAAATTTCAAAACAAAAAATAGTTGAATGTCTGGGGTTTACATCTGGCGATAAGCACATCTATAGAGATATATCAAAAATTATGTTTTCATTACGATGGCTCGACTATCAGATAATAGAATACAAGAACAATATAAAAGTTCAAAAGAAGAGCAGCACAACTGGTAACTTCATTTACAATCTGGTGGAGGATTCTAAATCATACACTTTATGCATAAATAAATTCTTTGTTGGATCGATCGCTTATGTATTAACCAATGACAGATCTAAGCTGAAGGATGATGCTTTTAGCAGGGGATACTTTGACTACCCTACTGCCTTACTGCCTTTATCCAAAGATTATTCTACAGGCGCATATTTGTTAACTAATTTTTTAATGGCAGAGAAGGGTAATGCTAAACTTAATACCAAGGAACACAAAGTGGTTGCTTACAGGATTTCAAAGCTTATGGAGGTAATGAAACTTAACTACAGTCGTGATGATAAAAACTCCCAGGCTTTCTTAAGTGCTCTGGAAGAGACCCAGATAATCGACCAGGTAGTTCCTGACATTAGCACATTAAGAGAAAGAAAGACTTCCAGAATCCAGGATCAAGTCATTCATTTATACGTGAAGAAGAATGTTGAGCAGCTGGACTCAGAAATAAAAAGTATTCATTTGGTGACAAAATAGGTGAAAAAGTATTCATTGGGTGACAGAAAGTATTCATTGGGTGACATTTTGTGTCCGTAAGTCCTTTTAATACAATGACTTAATTTTACTTATATATCTTATATATACTTATATGTAAAATCCCACTCTGCTTCGCGGCGTGGGATTACTTAATCAGAGGAATTGAAAATGAAGGTTAAATATGATCGATCTTTAGAAGAACAAATAAATGATGGGCGAAAGCGCGAAAAGGCTAGTGTTGTGTTTACTAAATTGCTTGCAAAACAAAGGTCTAAGAACAAAGACTGGGGCGAGTTAAATTCACAGACAGTACCGATTCCAAGAGAAACAAAACCAGGGCCAGCTTATGCTTAAATATTTATATACCCTGGCAACCCTGCTGGATTCAAAATCAAAGGTCAAACGACACTATAGTCCAGAAACAGTTATATCGAATTTGTTCGATGAATACCTCGATGAGATTGATTTTATAAAATCGCTATCAGAGCTCGAATTGATTTATGGATTTGAATTTCCTGAAGAGCTTTACGACAGAACTGATTTAACTCTTGGTGAGTTTTCAGAACAGCTTTCACAACTGCCAGAAATTTCTGCAGATCTCTATCCTGAATTCTTTGATATAAAATTTACCTCAATGAAACTGACTAAAAGATGGATTGATTTAGAAACAAAAACTGATGCTGAATCAGAACGTGAAATGCAACGATTAAATGAAAAGTTTGAAGAGCTTGATGATCGCTTAAATGTTTTACTTGGAAATATTTTGGTGAATTAAGAAACAACTTATATAGCAGAAATTACAATTTTTTATATTGAGTAAGATGAGCAAATTTTATTCCTGATTTCTCATCGAGATATCGATGCCAAATAAATACTTTCCCAGTGGGGGTATATTCTAGTGTAGTTCTATTACCAATAGTCGCTATGTTGCTGATGGTTCCAATATAACCTATATAATGAGCAGAGGTAACAATAACCCACTCATCATCAAATTTTTGAAAATGACTTGCATTATATACTAAAGTTTCTAATTCGACCGTTTTGTATAAAGCTAATTTATCTAGAATGGATTTCTCATCAGAATCACTGCTATCTAAACTTTTTAATAAGGGTTTAGGTCCCCAGGTGAATATTAGTCTCATTAGATCCTTACCACTATTTTAATTGTAATTATAAATTATAGAAAATGTTTTTTGCTAATGGTTAAGTAAAAGTTGATCTTCATAATTATAGTTTTTGCCTTTCCTCATCCAGCGTGACAAAGCTCAATTCGATCTTTTCATCAAAATCACCATCGATGAAATTTGCTTTTCCTGTTGGACTAAATTCAACCATCTGGTTAACTCCGGAATTAGTAACAATCTTAGCTTTCCCATAGTAACAAACAGCTTGATCTTTCACGTATATAACCCATACTGGATATTGATCAATTTTTTGTAATATTTCTACCTTAACTTTAACCTCGATAGTATCAAAATTGTAAATTACGTCGTACTCGGGATCAAAGTAGGATTCTATCGATTTTAGAACTGGAAATCTATGGCCTAGATTAAAGTATGGCTTCATTGATGTATCCTAAAATTTTACATAACTAAATATATGAAAAAAGGCAAAGTAGTAAAATGAAAGAGAATTGTATTTTATGTGGCTGTGAAGTTCATCGAGGTGGTGAATATGCTAAACCAACAATTGCTGGAAGATCACATGCAACAAAACATCATTATGTTGCTGAACGGTTCTATGGAAGGTCCACAAACAGACGAGGTGAACAGCGTGATCCAATCTTTGAAAAATGTCCGTGGAATTTTGAGGAACAATCTGCTACCTTTTGTTATGAGTGTCACGAAGAGTTAATTCATAACCCCGTTTTTCTACCTGAGGACATATTAAAGTTTTCTGAGTTGGTTAAGATGCGAGATCTTAACGAAGATCAAAAAACAGATAACAAAGAAAAACTTGGAGGTAGAATAATGCTTTTCCACGAAATCATTGAGAATGGAATTAACTATTTATTAGAACAATCAAAAAAAAGTTAAACCCATTCTTAAAGTCAGGTACCGGTTAAAGTACTAGCCCGCCATTTTATTAGATCTTCTTCAAACCCATTCTCAGGTTAATCTGATTTCCTATAGAGAATCAGATTTGTGAAAATTTTTTTGTGGAAAAATATTTAAGTCCTCAAAAGCAGTTGAATAAGATGCTTAACATAAATAATTTGTAATTAAGATATTTGTTTCATTCTTCAAATTAACACTTTGTTGAAATAATGGATATTGTACACTTATATTATATTTTACTCATTGTGATCATATTTTGGATCGCATATGTTTCTGATTCCAAAAAGAAATCAAATTCCACTGATAAATCCTTAATTGATGAGAATACAAATGACAAAGCTATAATCGAGGATACTCCACAATCCGAAATGAGTATAATGATGAAGCAAAAAAAATTATACCCGAATGAATTTTATGCCTGGACAAAAGAAGAGGATAAGGAATTAAAATCATTATTGAATAAGGGCAAATCTGTTTCGGAACTAAGTGTGATTTTTGAACGCAGTGATGGTGTTATGATTAAACATATGCAAAAACTTAAATTAGGGATAAAAAGTCATCCTAAAAAAGCAACAAATAAACCTAAACCGAAAGTAAAGCCAAACTATAAAATTAACTCAAGTAAGGTTCCAACAATAAATTCTAAGGAACTTGGTCTGATGAAAAATATCGGGATAGACTATCTATATCATCTTACACACATTGATAATCTTAATAATATTTATAAGTATGGGTTGCAACCACATAATATTGCACACTCTAAAAAATTTAATGTAGTAGATATTTCAAACAAAGAAGTTAATGACAATAGAGAAAAACCTGAGCCTATATATAAAAGAAAAGTCCACGACTACGTTCCACTTTTTTTCAATCCAGTAAATGCAGTTCAGTGGGCCATAGCGTTTAATGTATACCAATATGTAATATTGGGTATAGATAAAAAAGTCTTATTTAATAAATATTCTTTATTTACTGATGGAAATGCAGCAAATAAGATAACTATATTTTTTAACGATTTGGATAAATTATCAATCTTAGATTGGAGTTGTATCAATTCCGATGAATTGTTCCTGAGCGATGATAGGAAGAGAAAAAAATGTGCTGAAGTATTAGTTTTTCCCGAAATAAAAACTCATCATATCAAAAAAATATTTTGTAGAAATGAGGAAATAAAAACCCTGGTAGAAAATATTGTGGAGAAAAGTGTACTTGGAAATATAGAAATTAAAGAGTCTTTATTTGTTAAGACTGGGATTATTGCAGTAAGCACGATTGAATTAGATGATTGAAATTAGAGTTGGAAATATTTTTACATCAAATTATCAAACACTTGTTAACACTATAAACACTAAGGGTGTGATGGGTAAAGGAATAGCTTATGAATTTCGCCTAAGATATCCAGAAATGTTTAGCAAATATGTTGATTTATGTAAAAGACAGTTAATTCAAATTGGTAAATTATGGTTGTATGAAGTGAATGAAAACAAAGGCATACTTAATTTCCCAACAAAAGAACATTGGAAAGAACCTTCGAGAGTTGAGTATTTAGAGCGAGGCTTGCAAAAATTTGTTGATACATATAAAAATAAATCTATTTCATCTATTGCATTTCCAATACTTGGTTCAAGTCAAGGAGGTATACCTGAAGAAACCTCATTGAAAGTAATGCAATCCTATTTAAGCAAATGTGAAATACCAATTGAAATCTGGCATTATGATCAATATGCGAAAGATGATTTATATGATAATTTTAAGGACTTAATATTAACATTTAATGAAGCAGATCTTTCTCGACAAACACTGATCAGAATTGATTTTATTAAAAAATTAAAAATTGCTTTACAAAGAGAAGATATAAATAATATTAGTAGTCTTCTTCGACAAAAAGGTATTGGAGAAATTACATTGGAAAAAGTTTTTAGATTTGTTATGAAAAAAGATAAAAATAAATCTTCAGATATGAGTTTATTTTAATAAATATTTAATTAGCAAATAAAGCAAACATTTTATATGTCTATCTCTTTCTCGGAAATAATTAAAGGCATTTTTAAGAATGGATTAGGTTATAAGGTTTTAGTTTGGCAGGATAAAGAAAACCCCGACTACACGAATTACCAAATGCGCGGTAACTTTGTAAACAAACTATCTGCTTCAATTGGTACTGGTGGAAATATTGATTTTGCTGCCGATGCATTTATCTCATCAAAAGAAGAAGTTAATCTTTATAGTTTAATATTAAAATGTAATGTTGAAAACGGATTATTCGTAAGACCTGATGATTCATTAACATTAGTTATAGATAGTGCGGCATTTAAATTGAGCTTTGACCCAAGTTTTTCTAAAGAGAATGAAATCAATAACTTTGGAAATTATTATTTAATAGAGGCACATAGGTTTCTAGTTGAAAAAGAGTTTCTAAAATTGATAGCCGATTCAAGGGATGTCAATATAATAATTCACGGACAGGAAAAAGATATTGAAGGGGAACTAACACAAAAGAATATAAGAAGGTTTAGAGAATTCTATTATAATTATTTGCAGAAGACCACAGATGAAGAAGATGATGAATATGAATGTTCAGAGTGTCATATTTCTGTCAATAAAGAAGATAAAATTTGTCCAGGGTGCGGTGCTAAATTGGAGAATTAAATTTTTTAATCAGCTCTTACTCTCGACCCAAAATTCTTAACCCAAAGGAGAATAATCTTTCTCCTTTTTTAATTCACTTACGTCTCAGTCTTCTTAAAAGTACTACAGTAAATATTTCCAAAATTATTCTACTTGCGAGTTTTGCGTATTCTGTTACTTTTTTTCTGTCTATTCGCATTTAAAACTTTATCCTTTCCATCCAATTCTTCTTTTAATATTTCTATGATTGATTCAGTCAATCTCATTGCAATTCGTATCATCTGTTTACTTTGCATAATACTCTCCATTCATAATTATTTTTAACTTAAAAATCCTCAACCGCTGAATGCGATTAAGGATATGCGAATTCTTCCAGACCGAAATAATCCAGGAATTTTTCTTTAAGGGTTTTGATGATTTGTCTTATGGTTTGATATGTGAGCTGGAGGATTTCAGCAATGTCTTTTGCTTTGTATCCTTGCATTAGGTGGGTTAGTATGGTGTGTTCCTGAGTGCTTAAAGTTTCTTGCCAGTCTTTGAAGTCCACGTTGAATGAGAATTGTTCTTCTACAGATTCTCTGCTCTTGGGTTTACTTGTCATCCAGTCATCGAACTCTACAATCTCTGTATCAACATCCGGGCGCCTTCTCCAGAAGGATAAAACATCTATGGTTGAAGTGCCTCCATATCCATCTTTGCAGATTGATCTTTTATCAACTTCTTTAGCGCGCTGAGTGATGAAGTATTTATACTCCTGCTTCTTAATTTCTTTATCAGCAGCAATATCACGAACATACTTCTCATACGACTGACAAACCAGTTCCTGTACTTTATCTTTCCGTCTGGGATCATATCGCATTACTGCCCAATAAGCCTGATCAGCTACAATTGGGTATAGCTCTTCCCAGGACAATTAGTTAATCCTCCTGCATTAGTTAAAGATTATCTAATTATCTTATACCCATAACGATGAAATACCACCACTTAAGATCAGCTTAACTCTTGCTAAGTATCGGTTAATTTTTCTTAATCCCTCGTTAGCATAGGTAATTTTAGTATGGCTAACTTATTGTAATTAAAAAAGTTACAAGAATCGAGGGTTTGAGGAGGCACAAATATTGATATAAAATTGGTAGGCAAGTCCAATTTATGAGCAAAGTTGTTCTCATAAATTGTGAAGCCCACTAAATATACCATCGGAGAAAAACAATGGGTATTTTTAGTTCTAAAAGTTCTAAACCTGCTGGAGGTAAAACCAGGAGAAGCTCTGCTTCACGCAATGAGAGCCTACTTAGTAAATTGAAGAAGGAACTTACTGCGGTTGGGCGTCTCGATAGGAGAATTGCTGTTCTTGATAAAAAGATCAGTGATATCCCTAAAGAGCCGTTCACAAGAGCGAAGAAAGAACTTCTCGCCGCACGACGATTGAGTCTTGTTGGTCAGAGGGATGAAGTGTTGGTTAAAGTGGAAGCTTACAAAGCTACCATCCAACAAAGTAATCTTAAGAATCTGACTATTGCTCAATCCAAGTATAACGGTAAGGGTAAATAGAACTGACTCCAGTTAACTGAGTATAAACATTTAACACCTGGCCTGAGGAAACTCAGGCTTTGGTGTTTTAAAGCCTACCGATAATATTTCAATTAAAAATCCTTCACATAGAGAAGACTATTCTTTATTTTTACTTATAAAGTTTAAGACACGCATTGTTACATTTCGATTACGAACTTTTCTAAGTGATGAGTTGGTGGGTAAGGCAAATAACATTTTTGAATTGATCTTAATATCTAACGAGGATACTTATGTTAAGAAAAAAAAATGTTAATCGAACGACTGATATAGTAGATAAACAATTAAATGTAATGAACAATGCATTTTTTTGGATTTCTATAATAGTTGTGATTATTACTATTGCATTGGGTTTGTTTTCTTATTTAAGATTTGACAGTCTTCAAACGCAGTTAGAAACACAAATACGTAAACAGGACTCAGAGATCAAAGATGCGTTGGATTCCTATGACAAAAGGATGAATAGAATTGAAGATAAATTGGAACAACGTATTTCAGAATATATAAATCGATCAAATACGGAGATGAAGGATAAAATTTCTAACTTCAAAGATGATTTTGAAAAACTGGCGGGGGAGACACTGAAAGCACCATCACTTGAAATATTATATCTTGGTACTCTTCTTAATGGGCAAACTATAGAGCCCCAAAAAGGTAATGATGGTTGGATAGAGATTCCAAACATTTTAATTTTCAATAGTGGAACGAAAGAATCGCAATTGCCCTCTATAAATATAAGCTTCTCAGAAGAGATTCAAATCACTGGTGATTGGCGAAACGCTGTTACGCTGGATCCTAATTACAAAAATCAATATCAACTAGAATTAAACGGTTCGCGTGATGATTTAAGTCTGATTAAAGTAGGAGAATATGATAGATTAGAACCATTAAAGATAAAACTGACATCTGGCCAGGTAAATTCATTACGCTGTAAACTTGAAATATTTTATGAAGCAACATTACCTACTACTGCAGTATACACTATTAAGCTAAACTAGAATTATGCCCACACTAAATTGGATTGGTAAACAAGCTGTTGAAAAACATCACCTGGAAATTCCTTATCGTTTACTAGAATATGACGAAACACTTTCTGCCGGGGACCAGGAAAGTGGTAATCTTTTAATACAGGGAGACAACTTACACGCACTTAAAGCACTTCTTCCCTATTATGCTAGTAAAGTAAAATGCATTTATATTGACCCCCCCTATAACACTGGTAATGAAAAGTGGTCTTACAATGATAATGTCAATTCTCTTGAAATGAAGTCTTGGTTAAACAAAACTGTTGGTTCTGAAGGTGACGATCTCTCACGCCACGATAAATGGCTATGTATGATGTACCCAAGATTACAGTTATTAAAAAAGTTTTTGAAACCTGATGGAATTATTTTCGCTAGCATAGATGAAAATGAAGTGCATCATTTCAGAATTTTATTTGATGATATCTTTGGTAAGAGCAATTTTATTTCCCAGCTTGGTTGGCAAAAAGTATATAGCCCCAAAAACCAATCTACCTACTTTTCTAATGATTATGAATATGTTATTTGTTATGCTCGTAATATTGACAAAGCAGTGATAAATCTTCTGCCAAGAACAGCAGAAATGGATAAGCGTTACAAAAATCCAGATAATGATCCACGTGGTCCTTGGCAATCTGGTGACTTAATAGCCAATGAAGAAAGAACAGGAGGTCATTTTATTGTTAAAAGCCCAAAAACGGGAAAAGAATTTGATGCTCCTCAAGGCAAACACTGGTCATATTCAGAAGACAACATAAATAAATTCATAAAAGACAATAGAATTTGGTTCGGTAAGACTGGTAATAATTTTCCAAGGATCAAACAGTTTCTAACTGAAGTAAAACAAGGGAGAAAAGCATCTTCTCTTCTTTCATATAAAGATTTCGGACATACTGATGAAGCTAAAAAGGACTTAAAAAAAATATTTAGCGAAATGGAAGAAATCCCATTTCAGACTCCAAAACCAGTTAGACTGATAAAAAACCTTATTATCCTTGGTAGTAAACCAGGCGATATTATACTAGATTCTTTTGCTGGTACTGGTACAACTGCTCAAGCGGTATTAGAGTTAAATGAGTCAGAAGATAAAAAACGGAAGTTCATCCTCGTTGAATTAGAAGAAAAGATTGCTAAGGGCGTGACTTCAGAAAGAATTAAAAGAGTAATCACTGGATATACAATTAAAAAACCGAATGACACATCGCAATATGTTGAAGGCTTTGGCAGCGGTTTTCGTTATTGTAATCTTGGTGTATCCTTGTTTGACAAATTTGGCAATGTAAGAGAAGGAGTAAAGTTCAAGGATCTAGCAAGACATATTTTCTTTTCAGAAACGGGCAGTCCGCTTTCAGAAAAAGCCAAGCTTAACACACCCAGAATAGGCACATATAGGGGCAACGCTTACTATTTATTATTTAATGGGATACTGGGTGACAAATCAGTTAATGGTGGAAATGTTCTAACAAGTAAAGTCTTGGCAAGTTTGCCAAAGCATAACGGATTAAAGATAATTTTTGGGGAAGCCAATAGATTAGGATCAGATAGACTTAAAAAAGAAAATGTGATCTTCAAACAAATACCCTACGAAATAAAAACGAGTTAGCGGATGTTAAAGAAATATCAAATAGAATCTCTTGAGGTATTATCAAACTATTTGCATCGTTGTGCAATTTATAAAGATGTTACACAGGCATACTCAGAATCAACCTTAGAAATATTTGAGCAAGAAGGTATCTATAACGATGCAGGGTTTACAAATATTCCTTATGTGTGTTTACGATTACCCACAGGTGGAGGCAAAACGTTTTTAGCTGCTCATTCTATTCCAATAGCTTGTAAAGAATTATTATCCAGGGATTTTTCATTAGTCATCTGGCTCGTGCCAAGTAATGCCATTTTAGAACAAACATATAATTGCTTACAGGATAATAATCATCCTTATCGTCAGACCCTTAATGAATATTTCAATGGGAATATTGAAATAATGAAAGTCGAAAATGCACGAAATATTTCTAAAGGAACTTTGCAGTCAAATACTACTATTATTATTTCAACATTTGCTTCTTGGAGAGTAGATAAGACAGAGGGTAGAAAAGTCTATGAAGAAAATGGTAGTCTTACCTCACATTTTGAAGACTTAAAAACTGAACAAAAAAATAAACTTGAAAAAGTTAAGGATTCTAATCTTGTTATTCCGTCTTTAGCAAACGTAGTTTATCTAAATAATCCGATATTTATTATAGATGAAGCACATAACGCACGAACTGAATTAACTTTTGAGGTACTAAAAAGATTAAACCCTGCTTGCATTGTTGAATTCACTGCCACTCCTAAAACTAAAGGCAAGGATAGAAGCAATGTACTTTACTCTGTCTCTGCTGCAGAATTAAAAAATGAAGATATGATTAAAATGCCAATAGAGCTATTGACTACGGAAGATTGGCAGACAACAATTTCTGATGCTGTAAAGAAACAACAAGAATTAGAGTCGATAACCAAAGAAGAAGAGAAAGAATCAGGTGAATACATACGTCCAATAGTTTTGTTACAGGCGCAGCACGATAGCCAGATTGAAAGTACAATAAATGTTGATGAAGTGAAATCATTTTTACTAAACACATTAAATATTCCACAAGAACAAATTGCTGTGGCAACTGGTTCTGAAAGAGGGATTGAAAATAAAGATTTACTTTCGCCAAGTGAGCCTATTCGTTTTATTATTACAAAACAGGCACTCAAGGAGGGCTGGGATTGTCCGTTCGCGTATATATTTTGTTCTGTTGCCAAAGTAAATTCCAGTAAAGATGTTGAGCAATTGCTTGGTCGAGTTTTACGTATGCCAAATGTAAAGCGTAAAAAGAATGAAATATTAAATCGAGCTTATGCTTTTGTATCTTCAAATAGTTTTTATCAAACAGCTAATAACCTTAAAGATTCTCTGGTCGAGTCTGGTTTTACTTCTGTTGAGGCTTCTGAATTGATTGAGGTTAATCCAAAGCAACTAAATTTTGGGAATTACTTTGGAAATATTTCTCTTCAACTATCCTCAACTATTGATGATTCTAAATTTTCTGAGCAATTAAAAAAGAAAATAGTCATTGACCCTGAAAACAAATCTATAATTTTAACTGATATAATAAATGAATCAGAGCAAGAAGAAATATTAGCTGAAGTAAAATCAGAAAAGGATAAAGAGTTAATTAAAAAAACTTTTCAAGATCAAAAGTTATTCGCACAAAAAGTCCAAGCTCCATCCAGACAAGGTAAAAAGTTTTTAGTACCACAATTACTAATTGATTTTGATGGAGAATGGAGACCATTTGATGAAGAAGTTTTATTACTCGCTGATTGGAATCTTGCTAAGTGTGATACATCGTTTACTGAGTCCGAATTTCCAATAAAAGTTGACTCTGGCACTAAAGGACTTATTGATGTTAATTTCAAGGGTGAGCCGATTTTGTACAATCAGCAAATCATCCAGGAAGAGCTTACAAACCTAATTATCTCAAGTACAATGGATAAAGATGGTCTTATTCATTGGCTTGTTAAAGAATGTCGTAATCAGTCGATAGCATACTCACAAACGATTGTTTTCATTTCTAATTGTGTTGAATTTCTTGAAACTGAAAGAAAATTATCAATGGAGCAATTAGTATTTGTTAGATTCCGTCTTCGCGATGCTGTCAGGAATAAAATCAAATACCATTTTACAGAAGCTAAGAAGAAAGGATTTCAAACATTACTCTTCAGTGAACCTAATATTGTAAAAGAGCAACTATCAAAATTTTCAGTTGGTCAGGATTTTGAATTTCCAACATCTTATTTCCCATCTAACGATTACGAAGGCTCCTTTAGATATTCCAAACACTTTTATGAGCGTATTGGTGATATGAATAGTGAAGAAGCAGAATGTGCATTTAACATTGATTTGAATCCTAATGTTGAATTCTGGATAAGGAATTTGGAGAGACAAGAATTCCATTCATTTTGGTTACAAACTTCTACAGATAAATTCTATCCTGATTTTATTGCTAAACTGAAAGATGGAACTATAGTAGTAATTGAGTACAAAGGTGAAGATCGATACAGTAACGATGACTCAAAAGAGAAAAGACAAATTGGCGATTTTTATGCTGGCATAAGTCAAGGCAAATGTCGATTCAAAATGCTTAATGGTAAGGATTGGAGTGCGTTAAATAATATTCTTGGAGTACAAAAAATGTATGAAGGAAATAGGAATTAAATATGTCTTTATATCCAGATGATATGACCAAAGAAGAAGTGATGAGAGAAGCTGCGAGAATATTAGCTCCCACACTTCGGCGAATGTATTTTGAACGATTCGGAAATGAAGCAGATAAAAAAGATGAGAAAAAAGAGAAAGAACAGAATGATAAAGAGGGTCAAAAAGCTGAAGATAATGAAATAAAGAATCCTTAGAGTTGGTATAAGAATTTTAATATAATTTATCTATTAAACACAAAATTCATTCAGAAATTTAGTCAGAAGTGCGAGTTAAGTAATTGGCAGGTATAGTTAAAATAATAGCTCATAACCCGAAGGTTGTAGGTTCAAGTCCTGCCCCCGCTACTAAAGAAAATCCTTCTTAATTAAGAAGGATTTTTTATTTTAAAGTATGAAGTATTACGTTTAAATAATTAAAACTAAAGAAGGCTTTCACTATACTGGCTTTACAGAAGATCTTGAGAAAAGATTAATTGAGCACAATGAAAAAGATCTGTCCTTCTGGACAAAGCGAGGAACTTTTTGGAAGTTGATCTATAAAGAAGACTTTGAAAATAAGACTGACGCGTTGAAAAGAGAGAAATGGTTTAAAACTGGTGTCGGACGGGAGTTTCTTAGAAACAATGTTATCGATTATTAGGTTTTAGGTTCAATCCGCCGCGGCGGACTGCCCCCGCTACTAAAGAAAAAGACCTCACGCAAAGTGTGAGGTTTTTTCTCTTTAAACCATTCGAATTATTTTGCCAAAGCATTACAGAACACTCAGTTAAATTTATTTATTGTTTAAGACTATCAATTGAATTTAATTTTGTTTATTGTATATCCGAAGAAAATAAAATCTTAATAAAAAGGAGAATGTTATGAGTAAAGGACTTATTAGTAAGAAGAGCGTAAAGAAAGCGCCAGCAAAAACTATGAAAGAAAAAAAGGCAGCTAAGCGTGATAAGAAAAACGAAAAAAATAATTCCGGAATTACGAACAAGTAGAAAGTAAATTTTACCTGGCTATTTGTTTCTCCACCATAATAAAATCTCTATTTTTGTTTGCATAATTTTATTATTTCAGGAGTGAGCCGTGAAAAATCTTATCATATTTTTAATTGCCATTTTATCGGCAAATCTATTCTCACAAAACTGGTTAAGGGTTGATTCTATATTTGCTGTCTCCGGTGTTACAGTTCAAAACTTTTCTGCACCGGAATTTGCAGATCTTAATAATGACGGCAACCCCGATTTAATTCTTGGCAACATTGCCGATGCCGCAGATTTTTTCTGGAATAACTCTCACGATTTTCCAACTACATTTACAAAAGATCCATCAGTGCTGGCAAATGTTTATGGAGGCGGACAGACAAATACTAATTCAGATTATCCAACTCTTATTGATTTAGATGGCGATATCGATCTTGATCTTGTTATTGGCGGCTATAACGGTTTGCGTTATTATGAAAACTTCGGAACAATCACTTCTCCAAATTTTACCGCTATCGATACAATTTTTACATATGTTAATACGCAGATAGGAAGCGATCCGCAGCCGACATTTGTTGATATCGATGATGATGGTGATCTTGATTTGTTTGTAGGAATTGGCGAATCGTTACTCGGTGGTCCTGAGCCAGGGATAACTATAGCATTTAGAAATACAGGAACGTCAAGTGTTCCGGAATTTACATTGGATAATACTTTAGTAACGGGAATTATCGATATGAATTTAAACTCTTATCCAACTTTTGTAGATCTAGATAATGATGAAGATTATGATTTGGTATTTGGCAGGGATCTGCAGACTCTTGTTCATTATAGAAATACCGGGACGAAACAAAGCCCTGTGTGGACACAGAACACTACCACATTTAGCGGAGTTGAAACAACCACTTATTGGAAAAATCCTACTTTTTCTGATTTAGATTATGATGGAGATTTTGATCTAATTTACGGGACGGCAGATGGTGATCTGTATGTTTATCGCAATGTGGGAACTCCATCTTCACCGGCATTTCAGCTTTATCAAAACTACTTCAGAGTAGTTAAACTTAATGGTAATAATGCTACAGTCTCTCTTGCAGATTTTGATGGGGATGGTGATAATGATATGATCAGTGGTATTTGGTCCGGCGGATTTGTTTACTTTAGAAATGATGGAACACCTTCAATTCCTGTTTTCAATCAAACTACAGCTTCATTCACCAGTATTGATGTGGGATCATACAGCACTCCCTTTTTTGTTGATATTGATAAAGATGGAGACTACGATATAGTATCAGGTGCACTTGATGGACAGGTTTATCTTTATATAAATAATGGTGCAACTTTTACACAGAACACCACAATGTTCAGCGGAATTGACGTTGGATGGCAAAGCACTCCTTCACTTGCGGATATTGATGGTGATGGTGATCTTGATTTACTGGTTGGTGCTGAATCCGGGAGTGAAGTTAAATTTTATACTAATGACGGCAATAATGTTTTTACAGTTAACACCTCAATGTTTACTGGTGTTACATTCCCGAGTTATGGCAGACCAACACTTGCCGATATAGATAATGATGCTGACTATGATTTAATAATCGGGGATGCCTGGGGTACAATTAAATATTATAGAAATGATGGAGATGTAAGAACACCTGTTTGGTTAAGATACGATGCATTATTTGCCGGGATTGAGGTCGATCAAAATCCACATGCCGGTTTTGCTGATCTTGATGACGATGGAAGAAAAGATATGATTCTTGCCGAGTATAACGGAAACTTTACTTATTACAAAAATCTCTTTTCACCACTTACAGAAATTCAAAGTGAAAATGATTTAACTTATCCAAATGAGTTTGTTTTGTATCAGAATTATCCAAACCCGTTTAACCCAACAACAACAATTAGTTTTACAATCCCAACCTCACCCTTTAATCCCTCTCCTTACCAAGGAGAGGGAAATAGGGAGAGGTCAGTGACCTTGAAAGTTTTTGATATTCTTGGCAAAGAAGTTGCAACTTTGATCAATGAAGAAAAAGCAGCAGGAAGTTATGAAGTTGTTTTTAATGCAAGCAATCTCTCAAGCGGTGTTTATATTTATTCTTTAAATGTAAACGGAGTTACAATTTCAAGACAAATGATGCTGCTTAA
>Ga0172375_10005211_pt1 | contig 18847 bp, 15 predicted proteins | sample LakKiv1m_FD_114537 | JGI IMG/M metagenome (GOLD analysis project Ga0172375, IMG submission 114537) | Freshwater microbial communities from Kabuno Bay, South-Kivu, Congo - kab_092012_11.1m | ecosystem: Environmental > Aquatic > Freshwater > Lake | place: Democratic Republic of the Congo...
CAGCGTGTTGTGTGAAGCCAGGTAGAGTCCATTTGCGCCCGATATGAAGAAGAATTTCACGGAATTGAAAAGAAGACCGTTCTGGGCGAATGGCCACAAGGCATCGAAGCTGCTCTTGACGAAGCCGAGAATGGGCACCGAAAAACCGGTCCAGAACATGGACTGGGCGACATTGTCGAAATTGATGCTTTTCAGCTTCCATTCGCTCAGTCGCGCGCCCCTGTTGGAGATGAGATCGGCGACGCTGTTCCGGAAGCCGGTTATGCCAAGCCACAATATCGCGTAGACAGGGCCGATGAAGTGCTGGGCCACGATGAAGCCGATCGCGATGTAGACGAGGTTGACGAGTTTTCTATTAAGATAGCGCAATGCCCTCAGCGGAGGCACGAAGGAATCGGAACTTTCCGATTCATCGGGGACTGGATTGCCCGCCCAGCTGGAAATTTTGCCCATGCTGATTATGGTAGGGGCTTTTTCCACATCCTCTGGCGATACGGGGCGCCCGCCCGCCTGGGCCATCGCCGAGATCAAGGGCGGCAAGGCGAGATGGCGGTTAATATATCGCCTGCGGAACTTCCCGATGATCCGGTCTTCATAGATGAAGCCCATGCCGGGGACCTGCGGATTCCATCCTGTCGCGTCGCTGCCGCAGAACGGGATATAGGGAGGCCTCCCCTCGCGCTCGCTTTCGGCGTTGAGATCGTTGACCATCTGGGCGAGTTGGATGATTTCCTCGATATCGCGACCAGTCCTGGCCTGCGTATTGTAGATTTCGACGACATCGACGACACCCCTGCATTCCTTCAGCAATCGGCGCGCGCTTTCAGGACCATGTTCCATCGGGTGGAGAATCTCGAGGCGACACCCCCCAGAGGAGAGGACGGCTTTGACCTCGCGAATATCCGTGAAGCAGGTATGGTATTCGATGGCGAATGACCCGCTGAAATATCTTTCTAGCAGGATTTCCGGTGTAAGCGTCTCGTATTCCTTTTTAAGATTGGCATATCGTTCTTCGACCTCGCGCGCTTCCGCCTTGGGAACGCGCTTAGCCCTTGCGTCCTCGCGGGTCTTGGCTCTCTGAACTTTCGCGAGCAGAAGGCGGTTGAGAAATATCGGCTTGCATACTCCATAAAGGTATTCGGCGAGATGCATCGTATTGATGCTCGCGGTCTGAATAAAGCCGCTCAGCCCATCCAGCGTCAAGGCAGGCACGCGGTAAAGCTCTTCATCCACATAGCCTTCGTTGAGTTCCTTGAGCCTGGTATTGTTGAACTCGGCGAGAAGTCGAGCCACCGATTCTATCCTGCTGGCCTGGTTGCGGTCCAAACCTGCGAAAAATTCTCCCAAGGTTTTTTCGTTATCGTTGAAGAAGCTCCTGGCGGCCTTGGGGCTTGGAAACTCGGGCAAAAGAGCCATGAAGTGGAATCGGCGGTCCTCCACGACCATGCTGAACTCCAGGCCGATATTCACCTTGATGCCCAAAATGCCGCCCGCTTCTATGGATTCCTCCATCAAATCGAGATTGGCCCTTGAGCCATAGGCTATCGTGAGTTCTGAAATGCCCTTTATAAAGGCGTCGATGATAAGTTGAGTCGGGTTTTTGCGCCCCGATGTGGCACTGTCGTGTACGTGGCTGTCCCAGCCGCAGCCGCATTCGACAAGCCTCATGCCTTGCTCCGGCAGTTCGATAATGTTCAGTTCATCGCAGAGGCGGCGCAGGATTTGGTGCTGGCCGTGGGATGAAATCGAGAAATCGTGGAGCAGCTCAAGCTGGCGCCGCTTGCTGTCCCTGTTCTTCACGACACCCTTGATCAGTGCCATATGAACCCGGGCCGTATTGAGCGGGAAGTCGATATTCTTCGAATGAAGGGAGACATCGGCCAGGATCCTGAGAGCGTCCAGTCTGGATTTCGTATGCCTTGAATCGAGATCCTTCACCGCCGCCAGATAGGATTCGGCTATCGAAACCCTGCGTTTCTTGAACCAGCGGTTTACGCCGAGCGGATGGGAAGGGGGAGGGCCGGCGATCGATTCGGGCAGGTCGATCTTGGCATTCAGCTCCCTTCGCATCTTGCGCAGTTCCGAGGAGAAACTCAGGGAATCCACAAGGTTTTTATACAATTTGCCAAGAATCGTCTTCTTCATTCGCCGAACTCCGGATTCGCTTTTTGCTGCAAGCCTGACTTTTCATTATAGCATATTGTCTATAGTATAGAAGTCTCAAACGGCGCCGAAGGAGGGGAAAGACGAAGGATCTTCTTTGGATAATCGCGGGCGGCTCGATCGGCAAGGGACTGCTGAACATCGGGGTCAACGTGATTCTGGGGCTGGGACTCACCCTGATCGGGCTTTTGGCCTCTGCGCGCGTCTAGCGGCCTCCGATCGATCCTCAAGTCGCGCGCGAATCCTCTTCAAACCCTGTATTTTTTCGTGAGCCCCACGAGGAAATTGCGGAGGAACTGGTCGCCGCAGGGGCGGAAATTCTGCTGGCCTTTTTTTCTGAACAGCGCGTTGATTTCGGCCTTGGAGGCCTCGATGTTGGCCAGTTTGAGAATTGCCATGATATCCTCGTCGCGCAGTTCGAGCGCGATGCGGATGGCTTTTAGCGCATCGTTGTTGGAGGGGTTTGTCATCCAGTCGGGTTTCGCTCCCTTGGGATTTTCATTCCGACCGCGCCTGCTCGTGACGAGGCCTTCGAAAAAAGCGCCCATGGTCGGCCCATCGCATTCGAGATAAGCTTCCTCGTTTTCCCTGAGAAAATAAGGGCGGATCTCTTCCACCGTCATGGGCTTGCCCGCGAGCGCGAAAATCTCCACCAGCTTCAGGTCGGTAATATTGAGCGCGTAGCGCAAACGGATCAGGATATCATTGTTTATCATGACATGCATCATGGACCGTTTCCCGCGGGCCGCGCAAGTGCGCCTGCCTCGACCCGGCCGGCAGGATGGCCGGATTGACTTCGCTGGCGGCGAGCGTATGATGGACCTAGGCTCGGTGGGGGGAAATGCAGAAAACACTTACAAAACAGCAGGCTCGCCGGTTCCTTTTGCGCAAGCATGGGCTGATCGGGGACTATAGATTTTCATCCAAGCAAGGCATCCTCGGCTTTGTCGAACAGGCCGGCTGCATCCAATTCGATCCCATCGATATATGCGGCAGGAACGCGGAACTGGTGCTTCAGTCGAGGGTGGAGGGTTTCAGGAAGCCCCTGCTCTACGAGCTCCTCTACGAAGACAGGGAGCTTTTGGACTATTTCGACAAGAACCTTTCGATCATCAGGCTGGGCGACTGGAAATATTTCGAGAGAAGCCGCAGAGCCCACAGGATGGCCGGCCGAGGAATCGAGGATGTCAACAAGGTCGCCGACCACATCATGTCGAGCATAAGGGAAAGGGGCCCGATGTGTTCGAAGGATTTCGGCCTGCGGCAAAAAGTGGACTGGTATTGGTCCGACACGAATATCGCGAGGGCGGCGCTCGAGACGCTTTATTTCCGCGGCGATCTGATCATCCACCACAAGAAAGGCTCCATAAAGTATTACGCGCTGGCCGAGGATCATATCCCGGCCGAGCTGCTCCACGCCGAAGATCCGCTGAAGAGCGACTTCGATCACCTGAAATGGAGGGCCCTCAGGAGAATCTCCTCGGTTGGGTTGCTATGGAACAAGGCTTCGGACGCTTTCCTGAATATCAGGAACTTCAAAAGCGGGGAACGAGAGACTATTTTTAAGCAGCTCCTCGAGGAAGAGCGGATCATTGAGGTGGCCGTAGAAGGGGTGAAAGAGGGGCTGTATTGCCTGAAATCGGACAGCGGCGCGTTGGAGTCAGCGTTGCGCGACGAAGATTGCGCAGGGCGGACGGAACTTCTCGCCCCGCTCGACAATCTGCTGTGGGACAGGAAATTGATACGCGCGATCTTCGACTTCGACTACAAATGGGAAATCTACACGCCTGAAGAGCAGAGAAAATATGGCTATTATGTTCTTCCCCTTCTGTCGGGGGATCGGTTTATCGGCCGCGCGGAGATTGTGAACGACAGGAAGCGGCGAACGCTCGAAGTGAGGCGCCTGTGGTATGAGGATGGAGTCGCGCGCGATGCGCGGCTTCGCGATGCCATCGCCGAGTGTTTCCAGCGTTTCGGCGAGTTCAACGCATGCGAGGCTGTCGAGATGATGGATGGCGGGCGGTTTTGATCGTCGCAAATGTAGACAGCGGCAGAATGCCAGCATACAGTTTGCGCATGAGAGCCTGAACGACGCGGGGCGCGAAATGCGCTGAAGACCACCGATGGGGAGGATACCATGAAGGAAATTTTCCGACACTACGCGAAATGCAATCAGCTGATCAACAAGGAAGTGATCAGGGTCCTCGAGGGAGCGCCGCTCGACGCTTACGGCTATGCCGTCGACGGGTACTTCAAGAGCGTCGGCGAGATCCTCGACCATATCTTCAAGGCGGACCTGGTTTGGATCAACAGCATCAAATCCATCGGGGAATACAAGGTCTTCGACGATCCATTCTTCGGGATCCAGCGCGATCCCTCGAAACGATTCTTCACATCCTTGGGGGCCTTCAAGGAGGAAAGAATCCACCTCGACGCGATAATGGCGGCCCTTGTCGAGGAAATCGATGAGTCGGACATGACGAAGATCCTGAGCAGGGTCACCAAGAGGGGAGACCGGCAGGACAAAATATTGTGGAAGGCCCTCGTCCACATATTCAACCACGAAACGCATCACCGGGGGCAGGTGAGCCAGATATTGGATCAGCTGAAGATAGAGAACGATTATTCGAACATGATACGGATCGAGTAGGGCGGGCGGCCCTCCGCCATCCCGCTCAACTCATTTCCCCGCGCGCCTGGAGCGCATGGCAGGCGCAGAAGTGCCGCGCGCCGTACTCGAGGGCGGCCGGCTCCTCGCGTCGGCATCTGTCGAAGGCATAGACACATCTTGTGTGGAATCGGCAGCCCGCCGGTGGGGCGACCGGCGAAGGCGCGTCGCCTTCGAGGAGAATCCTCTCCCCCTGCTTGTCCGGATCGGGGATGGGAATGGCCGAGAGAAGGGCCTGGGTGTATGGGTGCAGCGGGCGGGCAAAAAGCTCGTGCTTGTCCGCCATCTCCACGATCTTGCCCAAGTACATGACGCAGATCCTGTCGGAGATATGCTTCACGACCGAAAGATCGTGGGCGATGAACAAGTAGGTGAGGCCGCAGGTCCGCTGCAAGTCCTTGAGCAAGTTGATGATCTGGGCTTGTATCGATACGTCGAGGGCGGAGACGGGCTCGTCGCAGATGATGAGCCTTGGCTCGACAGCCAGCGCGCGCGCGATCCCGATACGCTGACGTTGACCGCCGGAGAACTCGTGGGGGTAGCGGTCGGCATGCGTGGCATCGAGGCCGACCATCTTCAGAAGTTCCCGCACCCGGGGCTTGAGGGCCTTCCGATCCGCGAGGTGGTGGACCAAAAGGGGCTCACCGATGATCTCGCCCACCGTCATTCTCGGATCGAGCGAGGCGAAGGGGTCCTGGAAGACAATTTGAACCTTCCTCCTGAAGGCTTTCATCTCGCTCTTCTGAATACCGAAGATATCCTTGCCCTCGAAGCGGGCTGAGCCCGAGGTCGGTTCCTCCAGCCGCAGCAAGACCTTCCCTGTGGTCGACTTTCCGCAGCCGGATTCGCCCACCATGCCGAGCGTTTCGCCCTCGACGATGTCGAAGGAAATACCGTCCACGGCTTTCACGGATCCGGCGGAGGATGGGAAGTGTTTCACCAGATCGCTGACTTCAAGTATCGCGCTACGCCCGGCCATCACGCTATCCCTCCATCCGTCTTTGCGCCCGAGACCGAATTTTCGGCGGTGTTTTGGGCGACTTGGATCCTCGCGTTCCAACACGCGACCGCGCGCCTCCCCTCGTCGAAGGACGCCAGGGGCGGCACCTCGACCTTGCAGCGCTCCGTCGCCCGGATACAGCGCGGGCAGAAGGCGCAGCCCAAAGGCAATTCCTTCTGGTTCGGCACAACGCCTTCTATCGCCTGGAGCCGCTCGCGCGTTTCGTCGATCCGCGGTATGGACTGGAGGAGCCCGATAGTGTAGGGATGTCGGGCGTCCTTGAAAATGTTCCTGACATCGGCTTTTTCCACGATCTTTCCCGCGTACATCACGATCACGTCGTCGGCCAAGCCGGCGACGACGCCCAGGTCGTGGGTGATGAGGATGATGGAGGCGCCAAACTCCGAGCGCATCTTCCTCATGAGGTCGATGATCTGGGCCTGTATGGTGACATCGAGCGCGGTGGTGGGCTCGTCGGCGATGAGGAGCTTCGAGTTGCACGAAAGGGCCATCGCGATCATGACTCTCTGGCGCATACCGCCCGAAAGTTGGTGGGGGTAGGAATCCAGGCGTTTTTCGGGCATAGGGATGCCGACGCGGGCGAGCATCTCGATCGCCTTTTTCCTGGCGGCACCCGCGCCTATATCCTGGTGCAGAAGAATGGCTTCCGCGATCTGCGCCCCCACGGTCATGATGGGGTTCAGGCTCGTCATGGGCTCCTGGAAAATCATGGAGATGTCGTTTCCCCTGATCCCGCGCATCTGCTTTTCGCTCTTGGCGAGAAGGTCCTCGCCCTCGAAGACGATGCCGCCGCCCACGATCTTGCCCGGGGGATTGGGTATGAGGCGCATGATCGACAGCGAAGTGACACTTTTCCCGCAGCCCGATTCCCCTACTATGCCAAGCGTCTTCCCTCTTCCAAGCTCGAAACTTATTCCATCGACGGCCTTGACGACGCCTCCCTCCGTCCTGAAATACGTCCGCAGGTCTTTCACTTCCAGCAAAGTATCCGCCAAAGTCCCCTCCATCGATCGTTCCATCCTAAAGCCCGAGTCCACCAAGGACGGCCAGGAGGGCGCCGTACTGGATCTGGACGAGGTCGCGTATGGCGACGGTTCCGTAGTCGAGAGCCTCGCCTATTTCTTCCATCATCGAGTCGATCTTCGCGTCCAAGGCCTTGTAGGCTTCGTCGACGCGCGCGTCGTAGCCGACGGCCAGTTGGGCTTTCAGCGCCCTGCGGTACATCGAGATGATGATCCCCTGATAGAATGGGCCTATGTATAAGGCATGAGCCTCCTGGGCGGCCGTCGCCTCCTGAGCCATGATTTCGGGGGACATCGCCCAGGCCTTCTCCCCATCCAGCCGTTTGAGCATCTGGTTCACGAAGGAGGAGGACGCGTCCCGAAGAACGGGTTCGGCGGCAACCCGAGGCAGGGTTTCATCCATGATTTTTTTCGCGAATGTCAGGAGCTCGCGGGACAGCTCGATTCCCTTCAGGACCACTTCGCCGCGCTTCTTGCCGATGGGGCTCGTGTCGGCGATTTTGGCGGCCTTGAAGTAGGGCACCTCGGCGATGAGGGTGAAGGGTTTGCTCACGGTCTCCGCGTAATCCCTGCTGGACCCGCCGCCGAACATGTACTGGGCGGGGTCGCCGGGGGCGAATTTTTCAAAATAGTCATAGGCATCGCTGACGAAATTGGTGGCATAGACCGCCGGGTACAATTCCTTGCAGTAGGGAGCTTCGGGCTCGCCGAGGGAGAGAAACAAGCCGCGCTCGGTGGGAAGGCGGTGGAAATCGGCGTAGGCGGCCTCGAGCGGCCGGGAAATGTAATAGTATGCCCCGCCGAAGCCTGAATTGTGCAGCGAGTACATGACAGCGGGGCGGGCGATGTCGATCGCCTTCATGAGAGCCTTCGTCTCGGGGATGGGCTTGTCGAACTTGAAGGTTTTGTACTCGATGGGGAAGGTCCACTCGGCCTGATCATCGCCCCTGGGCCGGTAGAAATCGCGCGCGTAATTTTTGAGCGTGTAGGGCCCCTTGAACCAACCCTCGTTGCGCCGCGTGCCGTCGGGATCGATGCAGGGAACGATGTGCCAGGTTCTGCCCTCGCGCATTTCGGGGCAGGCCACGAGTTCGTCGAGCAGGAAGTAAGCCATCATCGCCCCGATGGGTTCGTTCGGATGCGGTGAGGCGAAAAGGAGGATGGAGGTGGGGCCGTTCCCGACAGTAACCATCGGGATCTTTTCCCCATTCTTGGACTGGCCGATGTAGGTAAGGCCGCAGAATCCCGGATTCGCCGCCGCCACGCGCGCCGCGTGGGCGTAGAGCTCATCGGTCCCGTAGAATTCGGTGAAAGCCGGCACGCGAGAAAGGCGTTCGTCTATAGTCATGGTTTCGCTTCCTATTTAAGCTGCTTTGAAAGGCGGGGATCGAGTGTATCGCGCAATGCGTCGCCTATGAAGTTGAAACTCAAGACGACCAGGAAGATACATAGCCCCGGCCAGAGGATCATTTCGGAGTTGAGAAGGATGTAGTCCTTGCCCTCGTTCACCATCGAACCCCACTCGGGCGTCGGCGGCTGGACGCCGAAACCGAGGAAGCCGAGAGCGGCCGAAGATAGTATCGCCCCGGGTATCCCCAGGGTAGCCTGCACGATTATCGGCGTTATCGTGTTGGGCATTATATGTCTGAAGATGATGCGCGCGTCGCTGCAGCCGGTGGCCCTGGCGGCTTGAATGTACTCGATGTTCCTGAGCGAGAGCACCTGCGCCCTCACGAGCCTCGCGTAGCTGGGCCAGTGCACGAGCCCCAACACCCACATGACGTTGAATATGCTTGGCCCGAGCACGGCCATCACCGCGATGACCAGGATGAGGAAGGGGAAGGAGTAGAAGACTTCGACGAGACGCATCACCGTGAAGTCCACCCAGCCGCCGTAGAACCCCGAGAGGAGCCCTAGCACCGTCCCGACGATCGCGGCGAGCGCGACCACGACGATGCCGATGAGGAGGGAGATGCGGGCTCCATACGCCAGCCGGGAAAGGGTGTCGCGTCCGAAGTTGTCGGTGCCCAGGAGGTGGCCGCCCGTCCCCGGGGCGAGGAAAGCGTTGCCCAAATCCATGGTGTAGGGATCGAAGCGGACCAGGATGGGGGCGAATACGGCTACGACGATGAAGGCGAGCAAGGCGATAAGACCGACGATGCCCAATTTGTGGCGGGCGAAGACCTTGAGCAGCCGAGGCGCGCCGGAGAACAACGATTCTTTCTTTTTCATGTCAGTCGTACCTGATCCTCGGATCGATGAAGACGTAAAGGATGTCCACGAGGAGCATCACCGCCACGAAGCAGACCGCGAACACAAGCACTGTCCCCTGAATGAGGGGGAGGTCCCTGAACTTGACGGCGTTCATGGCCAGCATGCCAAGGCCGGGCAGCGAGAATATCGTCTCTATGATGACCGCGCCCCCCAGGAGAGAGCCGAATTGCATGCCGAACGTGGTGAGTATGGGCAGGAAGGCGTTGGGGAAAGCGTGCTTGAAGAGGACGCCGATCTCGCTCTGCCCCTTCGCCTTGGCCGTCCTCGCGAAGTCCTGCCCAAGCGCCTCAAGCATGCAGGCGCGCGTAAGGCGAGTCAGGATGCCCGCCATGCTGCTGCCAAGGGTGATCGAGGGAAGGATGAGGTAGCGGATCTGCTTCAGCAAGGTCGCGTCGTAGGTGGGGAGGCCGCGGATGGGAAGCCACCCCAGCCTGAGGCCAAAAAAGAGGATGAGAAGGAGCCCCAGATAGAAGGATGGCATGGAGACGCCCACGAGGGCGAGCGCGGTGGCCGAGTAGTCGAGGGCGGATCTGCGCCTTGCCGCGGCGAGCACTCCCAGGGGAATGGCGATGATGAGGGCGATAACGCAAGAGAAGATGGTCAGCCTGAAGGTGTTGCCGATCTTTTCGCCTATCATCTCGGCCACGGGCCGGTTGAATTGCACCGACCTCCCCATGTCGCCTTTCAGCAGCTTGCCCATGTAGACCGCGTATTGCATATACCAGGGGCGATCAAGTCCCAATTCGGCCTTCAGCTTCGCCACGTTCTCGACATTGACCGTCTCGTTGCTCAACATGAGGCTGATCGGATCGCCAGGGGCGAAGGAAACCAAGGCAAAGACGATAAAAGAGATGCCGAGGAGAACCGGGATGGTTGTCAGGATCCTCCTGGCGAGATATTTTCGCATTCTTTCTCTCCGAGCCCGGGGATATCCGGCGAGGCGTGGAATTCCGCCCCGCGCGAATATCGCCTATTTGTCGAGCCAGACGTTGTTCTCAGACGAAACAAGGTTCAGGCCGCCCCAGGGTGGAACGAAATCCACGACTTTTTTGTTCACAACCGCGTAGCTGAACTCGAAGTAAAGAGGTATGCCGACGGTGTCCTGGAACACCAGGCGCTGGGCTTTTTTCCAGAGGGAAGAGAGTTCATCATACTTGACCTTTGTAAGGGCCTCGTCCAAGAGCTTGTTCACCTCGGGATTGTTGTAGTAGTGCGTGTTCGCGGAACCGATCATGCTGCCATGGAACAACGAGTGGAAGCCTGTCGTTCCCGCGAAGCTGTAGTCGAAGAAAACCGTGGTGTTGCCTTTGACGAGATCGTCGGCCCAAACCGCCGTGTCCTGCGTGAGCACGCTCGCGTTGATGCCTTTCTCGCGCAGCTGGGTGGCGAGAATGGTGAGCGCCTTAACCTGGGAGCCGGCCAGTGTCTTGATCTCGATCTTGAAGGGCTTGTCGTTGTATTCGAGGAAACCGTCACCGTTGACGTCCTTGAAGCCATTGGCCGCCAGGATCTTGAGCCCTTGGGCGGGGTCATAGGTCCAGAGATTTTTCAGCGAAGGATCGTAGCCGAAGGGTACCCAAGGGGGAACCTGGCCATAGGCTCTCTCGCCATGGTCGCCGATCACCGCCTTGTACGCCGAGTCTATGTCCAGGAACATCGCAAGAGCTTTGCGGACCGCGGGGTTATTGTAGGGCGCGACGGTCACATTGAAGCCTATGCCGCGGTACGAGCCGCCGCCCGATTTGATCACTTGGAACTTGGGGTTTTTTTCGAAACTATCGGCCATCTCGAGGTTGAAGAGGTGCTTGATCACGTCGATTTCGCCCGACTGCAGGGCGATGGACTGGGCGAGGGGATCGGGGATCACCACGAATTCCACCGCGTCGAGGTAGACAGGGATGCGGTACAGGGCGTTTTTGACCAGGAGGAGCCCGGAGTCGGGGGAAAAACTCTTGAACTTGAAGGGGCCCGTGCCGATCGGGTACTTGGCGAAGCCGTCCTCGCCCAGCTTGTCGATGGCTTCCTTGGGAATGATGCAGACGCGGCAGAGCCTGTTGGGGTCGTTGACCAGGAAGGGCTGCGGCGTTTTCGTGGTAATCTCGACGGTGTAGCGGTCGAGGGCCTTGACGCCGGTGACGGGGCCAAGGGTCCACGCGGTGCTCGTCTTCATCATGAAATCGATGGAATAGACGACATCCTCGGCGGTGACTTCCCTGCGGGTACCTTTCGCGAAGACCGGATTGTCGTCGTGGAAGTACACGCCCTTGCGGATCGAGAATACCCAGGTGAGGGGATCGGGGTTCTTCCAGCTCTCGGAGAGAGAGGGTATGGGTTTGAAATCATTCTTGCTGAGGATGAAGAGAGAGTCAAAAATAACGCTCTGCGCGTCGGTGATGTCGTTAGCGGCCGTCTTGTAAAGCTGGAGGCTTTGAAGACTTGAGGCCGCGACTTTCAGAGTGCCGCCCGAGCGCGGCGTGGCTCCGAAAGCGGCCACCGATAGCCCTAGAAACAGGACTGTCAAAGCAAATTTCGCAAACGCCTTCCTGTACATTCCGAGACCTCCTGCTGATTGAATTCTGCGGCGATGGGTATCGCGCAAAGTCTTGTCGGTATACTATTCCGCCGAATAAATATAGATCCAGTTATATATATTAAGCTGAATGTTTATCCGTCGCGCATTCACGATTCCATCCGAATCGCTGTCGGAACGCGTAATGACAAGGCTTAATCGCTATGATCCCCGAAAATATCCCTGCACGCAAGAGGAAGAAATCAAAAAATACAAGGAATATATGACAAAAATACTTTATTCCCGGTTTTCCATTTTTAAAAGACGGCGAACATTTTGGGATAAATATGCAATTCGCTTTTTCTCGCTCCATAAGTATATTTGGCCTAGTGTTTTTGCAAGGAGTCGATATGACAATTCTAATTGCAGTCGTGGCACTTGTTTTGCTGCTTTTCTTCGCTGGAATTCGAATCATTCGGCCGACGCACCGTGGACTTATCGAAGTGTTCGGCAAATACAAAGGCTTCGCCCAACCTGGTTTCCATTGGGTGATCCCCGTCGTGACGAGAATGTACCTGATCAACACGACGGAACAAATGGTGAACGCCGAGCCTCAGGAGATCATAACCAACGACAACCTCAACGCCAGCGTCGACGCGCAAGTATACTTCCGCGTGATGCCCGACGAAGCGAGCGTCAAGGCTTGCCAGTACAACGTGAACAATTACCAATGGCAGATCGTCAGCCTGGCCCGAACCACCCTCCGCAACATCATCGGCACGATGACGCTTAAAAGCGCCAACAGCGAGCGCTCGAAGATCAACACCGAGCTGCTCACCACCTTGGAGAAGGAGACAAGCAATTGGGGCATCTCCGTCGTCCGCACAGAGCTAAAGGAAATCGATCCGCCCAAGGACGTCCAGGAAACGATGAACAAAGTGGTCAAGGCCGAGAACGAGAAGATCGCCGCGATCGATTTCGCTACCGCGACCGAGACCATGGCCGATGGCCAGAAGCGCGCCGAGATCAAGAAAGCGGAGGGAGTCAGGCAGGCCGACATCCTCAAGGCGGAAGGGCAAGCTCAGGCTATCCAGCTCGTCAACGAAGCGGCGGACAAGTACTTTATCGGCAACGCCCAACTTCTAAGGAAGCTTCAGACGGTCGAAGAGTCGCTCAAGAACAACTCGAAAATAGTCCTGCCGGAAAACGGAGAGCTCGTCAATATCATTGGCGATCTTGGGGGCGTCCTGCCTTTGAAGGAAAAAAGGCTCAGTGATAAATAGGCCCAGCAGCTAAAAGGCTAGCCCCGCATCAATACGAATCGCCCGCTTGCGGAACCAGGCAGATGAATTTCAGCGGGGCTGAGCCGGTGTTGACGAATTGGTGTCGCTTCCCGCCATCGATGTAGGCCACGGAGCCGGCTTTGATGGGATGGTCGATGTTGTCGATGATAACCTTGCCCTCTCCTTCGAGGATGTAGTTGGCGTGGAACCAGGGGTGGGCATGGAGGGGGCTGTTCCCGCCCGGCTGTACCGTAAAAACACGCAGATAGCCGTCGTAGCCGTCCTTGGGCCCAATGAGTATTTGTTTCGTTACGCCGACGACGTTATTTCCCTTCATCTCCACCGGGCCAATATCATTTTCATGCCGTACCATAGATGCCTCCCTTATCGAATAAGCGCGCGATCGAGTTCGCCGCGCCACGATGGTGATAATAATGTAACGGTCCCGCCGGTGACCAGGCAAGAATCGCCGGCGTTTGATCGTTGAAAGCCGCGACCGTTTTTGCTCGCTACAAATTCCTGTTCAGTTTGAATTCATCAATGCAGTCGGAATATGAGCGCTTCAAGTCCCTCATGAGCGCCTCAATAGCGGTTTTGCGATTCCGGCCGAAGCTTGAAAGGCGCTCAGAGGCGAGAATCGGCTCGCCGACGATGATCATTGCCCGCTTTCCCCTGAGGCCGATTCGATCCGAAATATTGCCGCCCTCGAGACGAGCGATGAGATCGTAGTAATTCTGGGCGGTCTCGATGTAGAGATCCAGCGGGTCGTCCCGCTTCAACCGTTCGAAATCCAGGTAATAGATCAGGTCCACGAACTCCATGTGCCGCGAAGCGTACCAGGCCTCGCCGGCAACGCGATCGGCCAGGGCACGATCGAGGCCGGGAAGCGAATCCGGGTGGGGAATATCTTTACGGAAGATCCTGTCCCATCCGGTTTGGCGTATTTTGTACACGCGTCTGATCGCGTCGCCGTCGGGTTTCAGACAAAAGGCTCGTTCGGCCGCAGAAAGCGCCGCCTCGCGCAGATCATTGAGTCTTTCGGCGCGGGTTGGATGGCCCTGTCGCGGGAGGCTGGCCCCGTAGAATCGGGCATAATGGCGCTCGGCGGCAGCGAGGATGGAATCCGCCGCGGCTGAAAGCCGGTCGAGGCGCGACGACGTGGTTGGCGATTCGATGCCGCATTGCCTCTCGATGCCGTCGATCAAGGCGTCCAAGCGCTTTTCACTTGCCGGGCCCCATCGGTGATGCACGGAAATCGGCAGGAGGACCACCTTCTCCCTGCGGCCCTCCCGCGCGAGATCGTCGACGCACCAGGCGCAAATATGGGCGGCCCCTGTCTCGAGCCTGGGGATCGTCTCGCTCGAATAGGAGACCTGTCCTTCGGGCGCCAAGGCGATCGGATACTCGCCGTCCTTCAACAGGGAGCGGATTTTCCCAATGCTCTTCGTGTCCAGTTTCGTGTGGTAAACGGGAACCGCGCCGACCCGCGGAAGAAACCAGCGCTCGAAGGCACCCGCCCACAGGGGGACTTCGTACCCATGGATGAAATGGGCATGGGGCGGGCGCCGAAGCCTTACACCCAAGCGAGCCGCCTCCTTGCCGACGAGCTTTCCGATCACATAGCCCATAAGCTGGGCTTCGTCCCCATAGGGATGGCGGAACGCGATGAGGAGCCGGTTTTTCCCACTGAAAAAATCGCGATAGGCGTTCACGAGACGTTCCGCGTGTCTCATTTCAACGGAACTGAAGCCAAGAAGGGCGTGTAGATAGAGGGGAGATATCAGCCTGAAAAACGCGATGAGGCCGGGCCTGACTCGTGCCTCGGCAAGATTTCGCGCGGGCCGCGCCTCTGAGATCGGTTTCGCGATCATCGGCCTAGCTTAGTCGCAAATTTTCGCGCGGGCAAGCGATCTTGCCGCGCGGATCCCAAAGAAGCCTTTCCCAAACCACGCGCGACTACGTCACTCAACCCGGCCACCGAGGAATTCATCGCTGGCCGCATCCGCTGTCTCAATTGGCGAACCCCGGGCTTCATCGCCGTTTATCCCAATAAACGCTTAAGCTCTTTCCTCGGCCATAGCGGACCCAGGAATGACTCGCGCGAGGCCTGTCCGGCCGGCGATCCTTTCCTTTTCCTTTATTTTGTAGATTTCCTCGACAGCGAACTGCAGTTTCGTGACGACATTTTTCCTTGTCAGCGGGTAGAGGTAGAAGGTGTCTTCTAAAGTAGACAGGTCCAGGCAGTCGCCCTTCCCGAAATAATCATACTCGATATGGAGGCTATAAAGCGAAAGCGGCTTCTTTTCCAGGCGGAAGTGTTCAGTATCGGTGAACTTTTCCAGGACAAAGCCATCGATGGAGTGAGTCAGGGTCGCCTCGCCCAGGCGGATGTAGCCCTTGGCGTTGGGCAGGGAATCGACGATGACCTTGTCCATGAAGAAGTAGCTCCCGTCTTCGATTTGCTTGCGGACCATGTCCCGCTCGAATTCGAACCAATCGGGAATGTGCGAAAATTCGGTCTTGCCCTCGATCGCCGAGATCTCTCCAAGTTCGTTCATCTTCCAGCGCTTATGGCAATGCTCGCACCAGATCTCGTCCTTGTCGGAATTCATCCTGGATTCGGTCAGGCAATGAGGGCATTGGTAGAGGATATGGTGCAGCCCCTTCGCCCGGTTCGGGTGATCGATGACGATGTGGTTTTCCTTCTGCCAGGCGTACTCATCATACTTGAAGGTCTCGTTGAGCCGCCGATTGATTTCCTCGACGCTGGCTTTCTCGATTTGTTCCGGCGTGAAGAGCTGGGTCATCGTCGCCTCGATACGGCATTTGCGCTTTTCGAGATTCCAGACCGGCTGGGATAGGTAGTTTCCGTGCTGAATGAAGGTGACGACGGGCACCTTGTACATTTTTGCAAGTTTCCCCAGGGAATCGGGCAACACTGAATTCGTCCCGCAATAGGAATAGCGCGCCTCAGGGTAGAGGGCGAGAACGCTTTTATTCACATCGAGGGCATACTTCATATTCTTGATGAGGAGAAGGTCGTTCGTGAACTTGCGTTTGCAGATGCAGCCGACCTGCCTCAGGAGCCATTCGCCTTTCAGAAAACCATCGATCGCGACGACATAGTTGGCCTTGTGGGGGAAAATCGCCCGCGTGGCCGACTTGAAATCGACGAAGGCCATATGGTTCGAGATGAACAGATAGGGTGGTTTGAGGCCTTTCATGTTCACTTTCGTTATTTTCAGCTTCCGTCTCCAGATTTCCGGGAAGCTCAAAAGCCATGTCACTGGGGTCAAAAACCAGCGCTGCTTGATCGGCCTTTTCGCCATATCGAACTTTTTTATCTCTTTCACGCGATCCTCTTGGCTGTAAAAATGCCTGACATAGTCTAGTCGATGAGAGTGTCAGGAGTCCGCGCCCGCCAGGGCCACATTGGATTGTCGGCCTTGCGGGAAAGGGTTGTCAAGACGAAAGGCGCATACCTTCGATAGATGTGGCCTCTGGGTGGCTTGCGAGCGTCGTGGATCTGGCCCCTGTTCATGCCAGATCGCCGCGGCGGCCGCGCCGCCTAAAAAGTGCCGGTCTTGAGGCTTCCGGCGCGGCGGTAGACGCTGATCACGACGCCCTTCGGAGTGCTGCGGGACTTTATCAGCTCGAAAGCGGCAGGAACCGCTCCCGCGCCGAAGAGGCGTCTACCCGACCCGAGGACTACCGGGAAAGTCAGGATCCTGTACTCGTCAACGAGGTCGGCGGCGATGAGGGTCTGGGCGAGGCCGCAGCTGCCATGCACCTGCACTTCGAGAGGGTAGCTCTTTTTGAGGTTGGGAATTTCATGCTCCACGTCACGTAGAAGACTGCTTCCCTTCCAGGGAAAGAAACTCTGCGTCCGCGAGGCGACGAATTTCGGGAGGGAATTGAGTTGGGTGGCAATGATATCTCCAGGGTCGGTCACCTTTGGCCACCAGGAGGCGAAGATATCGTAGGTCCTGCGGCCCAGTAGGAATGCGCTGGCCTTGGAGAATATCTCGACCATCGCTTTTCCCATTTCGTCGTCGGCATAGGGGAAGACCCAGCCCCCATGGGAAAAACCATCGCTTGGATCTTCCGCTGGTCCCCCGGGACTCTGCATGACGCCATCCAGAGACACGAAAGTAGTCATTGTCAGTTCTGCCATATGAGACTCCCTGAAACATACCATGTTTCCATTAGGGCTAATATCTTTATGCAGACAAATTTAGTCAACATTTTTCAGCGACGCGCGGAAAAAAGAAGGCGCTATGAAATACGGCAATACGGGGTATAATAAGAAACACAGTCCCACTATCGACCTTATGAGAGCATGACACCCAGGAGGTCATTATGTTTGGAAAGGAACCGGCGGCGGCCCAAAAACGCACGCTCGTGGATTTCAGGCGGATGAAGGCGAAGGGTGAGCCCATAACCTGGATTACCGCCTACGACTTTCCCCTGGCTCAATGCGCCGAGGCGGCGGGAATCGACATGATCCTGGTCGGCGATTCGGGCGGAATGGTCCAGCTCGGCTATCAAACCACCAACCCCGTCACCATGGACGAAATGATCACTCTTTCCCGGGCCGCCAGGACGGGGGCGCCAAACACCTTCCTCGTGGGCGACATGCCCCAGGGCTCGTACGAAGTATCCAAGGAAGAGGCCATCCGGAGCGCGATGCGTTTTGTCAAGGAAGCGGGCTGCGACGCCGTGAAACTTGAAGGCGGCCGCAGGATCGTCGACAAGGTGAAGGCCATGGTCGACGCTGGTATCCTCGTCATCGGGCACCTCGGGTTGACGCCCCAGAGCACGGCTTCCTTCGGAGGCTACCGCGTCCAAGGCAAAACGGTAGCGAGTTTCGAGGAAACCATGGACGACGCCCTGGCCTTGCAGGAAGCGGGCATATTCGCGCTTTTGCTGGAGGCGATGCCCTCGGAGCCGGCGGCCAAGGTCGCGAAAAGACTCAAGATCCCGGTCTACGGGATCGGGGCTGGCGACGACGTCGATGGACAACTCATCATCATGCACGATTTGCTCGGGCTCTACTCCCGATTCAGACCCTGGTTCGCGAAATGCTATGTGCCCCAGGCGGCCGCCCGGTACGCTCAGCACATCCAATCGACGCAGGACCTCCGCAAGCTCGGAAGGGAAGAGCGGGCGGACGGCCTCGGCTACATCGCGCGCGAGGCGATCTCGATCTATGTCGATGAGGTAAGGGCGCGCGCATTCCCCGGAAGCGAGTACAGCTATCCCATCAAGCCGGAAGAGCTCGAAGGGCTGAAACACTCAAAATATTGGTGAGCGACGAGAACAAGGAGTAGACGCGATGGACGATCTTCAGAAACTGCTGAGCATACCGACGAGTTATCTCGATTCGATAAACGGGCTATTGCTCGATCCCAGGGCGACCGCGATGAAGGATTTCCTCGCGGTGGTGGCTAAATATGGAACGCCAGAGGAAATCAACCGCAAGCATGCCGAGTCCAGGAAACTGGATTCCCTTCTCGAGAAGGCGGGCGCCAAGAACAAGGGATATGTCGACGACCTGAAATGGCTCATGAAGAAGCGCGACGAAGGGGCATTCACGAGCGTCGCGTCCTACCGCGAGCGGGTGCTCGGCGGCCGCGAAAAGGGCATGAACTTCGCCGAGGGCTCGGCCGTGACCCTCGAAGTCTCGGCCCTCCAGTACTTCCCCTGGATTCGGCCCATGTGCGAGCGGGCGATCAAGGAGGGAAGCCTGATTCCCGGGCGATTCATCGCCGTACGCAAAATGAAGGAGGCGGAGGCCGACGGCGACCTGCCCGCCATCATCGCGGCGATGGACATCATGGGCACCTCCTTCGTCGAGACGCTGGACACGAAGGGCACCGATGGCTCGAACCCCCACCTGGGCGGGCC
>Ga0172375_10005213_pt1 | contig 18843 bp, 15 predicted proteins | sample LakKiv1m_FD_114537 | JGI IMG/M metagenome (GOLD analysis project Ga0172375, IMG submission 114537) | Freshwater microbial communities from Kabuno Bay, South-Kivu, Congo - kab_092012_11.1m | ecosystem: Environmental > Aquatic > Freshwater > Lake | place: Democratic Republic of the Congo...
ACAGAAATAATAACAATTTTCTTTGAAAATATTCTTTAAAAAAAGTAATTAGACTTCGTCAGCACATCAAAATTAAATTAACCCAAAACATCCTTATATCTGAGAAATTTTATGTAGGTTTGCGAATCAATTTATCAATGGTTTGATGAACCAATCGGAAGAGCAATACAATAAAAGTCGTTTTAAAACATCCTATGTTTCAACAGTAGTGAGCATTACACTAGTTTTGTATTTGCTTGGTCTTGTTTGCGTGATTATGCTAAATGCAAAAATGCTATCGAATTATTTCAGAGAAAACATTATCGTTCGTGTAATTATGAAAGAGGAAGCAACTCTTGCAGACATACAAAGCTTACAACAACAACTCAAAACGGCCAACTATACTAAAACCGTTGATTATATTACGAAAGAGAAAGCAGCCGCGGATTTACAAAAAGACTTGGGTGATGATTTTATTTCACTGCTTGGATACAACCCCTTGCTCCCATCGCTTGACCTTCGTGTTAAAGCAGAGTATGCCAACGACCATGGGTTTAAAAATATTGAAATCGAATTGAAAAAAAATGCAAATGTAAAAGAGGTCTTTTATCACAAATCTTTGCTGAATCTTGTTAACGAAAACGTTCGAAAAATCTCGCTATTTCTTTTAGGATTTAGCCTGATTTTGTTTTTTATTGCATTTGCACTAATCAACAATACAATTCGATTGGCGGTTTACTCTAAACGTTTTTTAATTAAAAGCATGCTGTTAGTTGGGGCGAAACAAGGGTTTATTAACCGGCCCTTTATGCTAAACGGAATTATGCAAGGCGTCATAGGTTCGTTTATTGCTATTGGTTTGCTCGAAGTAAGTCAGTACTTTTTTATTAAACAAATGCCCGATTTAAAAGCTTTACAGGATATAAAAATGACATTATTGCTTTTTGGAGTGGTTGTCTTTCTAGGTATTTTTATTTCGTGGACCTCAACTTTTTTTGCAGTAAAAAAATATTTACGTTTAAAAACTGATTATCTTTACTTTTATTAAAAATTAAAAATCATGGCTGATAAGAAAAAAATTCCAGGTGCAGCAAAAGACTCATCAAAATCAAACAAAACAGTTGATTTGCAAAACATAGAAATGCCTTTTGTAAAGCAAAATTATGTGCTTATGGTAGTAGGCGTTGTGCTTATTTTTCTTGGTTATATCTTAATGATTGGAGGTGGATCTAAAGACCCCAATGTTTTTTCTCCTGCCCTATTCGATTTTCAGCGATTAACCCTTTCGCCCTTGCTAATCCTTGCCGGCTTTGTAGTTGAAATAGTGGCGATCATGCGCAAACCTAAGGTACAAGAATAACAAAAAAAACGAATGTCGTTTCTTCAAGCTATTATTATTGCCATTGTAGAAGGGCTTACTGAGTTTCTGCCTATTTCTTCAACTGGTCATATGGTCTTTACTGCATCTGCAATGGGTATTGAAAAAGATGCCTTTACTAAGTTATTCATTGAGGCAATACAGTTAGGAGCCATCCTTTCAGTTGTTGTGATTTACTGGCGCAAATTTTTTGATTTTAAAAACCTATACTTATACCTCAAGCTTATTATTGCTTTTATTCCTGCCGCTATCATAGGTGTTCTCTTAAAAAAACACATTGATCAAATGCTCGAAAGCCCTGTTTTTATTGCAACCGTAACATTACTCGGTGGAATTGTGTTAATTTTTGTTGACAAATGGTTTTTGAATTCAAAGATTAAAAACGTAGATAATATTACAAATAAAAAATCATTTTTTATTGGATGTTTTCAGGTTCTTGCTATTCTTCTGCCGGGGCTTAGTCGGAGTGCTGCAACCATTTTTGGAGGCATGCAACAAAAACTGAATCGGAAAACAGCTGCTGAATTTTCGTTCTTTCTTGCCGTTCCCACTCTTGCAGGTGCATTTGCAAAGAGCATTTGGGACTGCTATTCTGAAACACCGCAAATGCTTACAGGGCAAAATATTCAACTACTTGCAGTTGGAAATATAGTCGCATTTATTGTAGCCATTCTTGCGATAAAAGCGTTTATTGGTTTTCTGACTCGCCATGGATTCAAGTGGTTTGGTTATTATCGAATAGTATTGGGGATAACCATTTTGGTTTTATTCTTCTTTGGTATTGAATTAACAATTATTTAATGACTTTTAATTTTGCAGAAGGAGAAGTCCTTTTAATAGATAAACCCTTCCGTTGGACCTCGTTTGATGCGGTAAATAAAATACGGAATCTTATCAAGCACAAGCTTAAAGTAAAAAAAATAAAGGTTGGCCATGCCGGAACATTGGATCCGTTAGCAACAGGATTATTAATTATTTGCACAGGAAAATTTACTAAACAAATTGATGAATTTCAACTATTTGACAAAGAATACACAGGTACATTTACAATAGGTGCAACAACTCCATCTTCAGACCTCGAAACTGAAGTAGATCAAGTATTTGATTACACCAACGTAACTGAAGAAAAAATTTATCTGGCAGCAAAGAAACTAACTGGTGTTATTAATCAAACACCTCCTGTTTTTTCGGCAAAAAAAATTGATGGTGTGCGCGCATACGAACTTGCAAGACAAGGATTATTGCCAGTGATGGAATCAAAAAAAGTAGAAATAAAATCGTTCGAAATCACGAAAATACAATTGCCATTGGTTGATTTTAGAATTTGTTGTTCTAAAGGAACCTATATCAGATCAATAGCAAAAAGTTTTGGAGAAGAGTTAGAAAACGGAGCACATCTTTCGACCTTATGTAGAACAAAAATCGGCAACTTTTTATTAGAAAATGCGTATAACTTGCAAGAATTTGAAAAAAACTTACAAGAATAAATCCATATACCGTTAATTTACATTAATTTTGCACTTTTTTATTAATAGAATGTTAAAAAACATTAATTTCCTTTACTTCCGCAATTTGAGACACTATCTTTGCAACTAATCTACTGAATTAAAAAAACTTAATATACAACATGAAATTATCCGATTTCAGGTACCATTTACCACCAGAACTAATTGCCAGCTATCCCGCAAAGAACAGAGATGACGCCAGGTTGATGATTCTGAACAGAAAAACACAAACTATAGAGCACAAAACATTTAAAGACCTCCTGAAATACTTTAATGATGGCGACGCCATGATTGTCAATAATACCAAGGTTTTTCCTGCACGGCTCTATGGAACTAAAGAAAAAACCGGAGCTAAAATTGAAGTTTTCTTGCTTCGAGAATTAAACCGCGAAACACGATTATGGGATGTGTTGGTTGATCCTGCACGTAAAATCCGCATTGGAAATAAATTGTATTTTGGTGATGATGATACCCTTGTCGCAGAAGTGATTGATAATACTACATCAAGAGGAAGAACACTTCGCTTTTTGTTCGATGGACCTTATGACGAATTTAAAAAAACAATTGAATCACTTGGACAAACTCCGTTGCCAAAACTGATAAAAAGACCTGTAGAGGCCGAGGACAAATTAAGATATCAAACTATTTTTGCAAAGCACGAAGGTGCAGTTGCCGCTCCTACAGCAGGGCTTCATTTCAGTCGTGAACTAATGAAGCGTCTCGAATTGAAAGGCGTAAATTTTGCTGAAATTACCTTACATGTTGGTTTGGGCAACTTCCGGACAGTTGAAGTTGAAGACCTTTCGAAACACAAAATGGACTCCGAACAATATATGATTGACCAACAAGCAGTGAACATTGTTAACAAAGCAAAAGACAACAAGAAAAACGTTTGTTGTGTTGGTACTACATCTATGCGTGCAATTGAGTCTGGAGTAACCATTAGTAATCATTTGAAACCTCAAAACGGCTGGACAAATAAATTTATCTTTCCTCCTTATGATTTCAGTATTTCAAATTCTATGATTACTAACTTTCATTTGCCGCAGTCAACATTGATGATTATGGTTGCGTCATTTGCAGGATTTGATTTTCTATTAAAGGCCTACAAGGAAGCTGTTGCTGAAAAATATAAATTTTTCACTTACGGTGACGCTATGCTTATCTTATAAAAAACCTTCATAATTCGATATTTTTCGTTTGAAAAAAACTGTAATTATTGTTGCCGGTGGCATAGGAAGTCGGATGAAATCTGATGTTCCAAAACAGTTTCTTTTATTAAAAGGCATACCCGTTTTGATGCAAACAATAGTTGCATTTTCAAAAAATGTTCCGGGATTATCTATTATCGTTGTCCTTCCTGCAAATCAAATTGATAAATGGAAAATACTTTGCGAGCAATACACCTTTGGCGTACCGCATTTAATTGCAGCTGGAGGAGAAACACGTTATGAATCAGTAAAGAACGGTCTATGTTTAATTAGCGAAAAGTGTATAGTGGCAATACATGATGCGGCTCGTCCTTTGGTTTCTGCAGCTTTAATACAGAGCGCATTTCAGGTTGCTGAAGAAAAAGGCAATGCCATACCCTGTATTGAATTGTGCGATTCTATCAGACAAGTAACTCAGGATGGCAATCAATCAATTAACCGCTCAGATTTTCGAATAATACAAACCCCGCAGTGTTTTGATTCTGATATTCTCAAAAAAGCATATGATTCGCCATACCTCAACAATTTTACTGATGATGCGAGCGTTGTTGAATCATATGGAGAACATATAAATTTGATTGAAGGTCATCGTGATAATATAAAAATAACAACCCCTTCTGATCTTAAAATTGCTGAAGCATTGATGGACTAGAATAAATTATTCTTTATTTTACTCTTCGGCCCTTCCACTCGTATTTTCCAAACAGCCCGCTAATAGTAATGAATGGCACGTAAAAACAATTGATAAGTTGCAAAGGAAGGTATAAAATCAAAAGCGATTGTTTGTTAAAAAATTGAGTAATCCCAATCATAATAGGTAGGTCAATCACTATTTTGATTCCTAAGAAAACAATTGAAATATATGCAAAATAGTGATTAAAAGGAGCGGAACAAAGATATAAAAAAAGGCCAAAATTGAAAGAAAAAACAATGAAAGCTATCAAAACAACATAGCTACTTTGATACCCTTTTGCCTTAGAAACCCAACGACGACGTTGTGAAATAAATTCACCAATTGAAGATTTTGCCTCAGTGAAAACAACCGCATTATTAGATTTTAAAAACGTGATTTTTTTATTATTTCTTTTAAAATTCATCATTAAAAAAACATCATCACCTGACGAAAAATCCTTACCATTAGCGTTTTCTTCTGCACCCACAAAATCTTTTTTCTGAAATGCTAGATTTGCTGCGTTGCACATAATAGGGAAACCCAGTTGAGTGGAACCGCCGGTTGATGCAACTAAGCTTAGGAATTCAAGAGATTGAAACTTTTTAAAAATCGAGTTTTCTTTAGTAAAACAAACCGGTGCAATAATCATAGACGATTGTTCTTTTTCATAGTGCGCAACAATGGTGAAAATCCACTCGTTATTCATTCTGCAATCCGCGTCAGTAGTGATTACTAATTCTCCGCTACTAAAATTTACTGCATGCGAAACAGCAAGTTTTTTCCCTTGAGATCCTTGTGTGCCATCTAATTTTATTAATTTCAAGTTTACATTTGAATTCTTTTCGATCAAGTTTTGGACCTTTTGAAGGGTAGAATCGGTAGAGCAATCATCAATTATAATTATCTCTGTTAAGGTTTTGGGGTATGTTTGATTAATAATATCGTTAAGACATTGAACAATATTAATTTCTTCATTTCGAACCGGAACGATAACAGAAATTTTTGTATCCCCAGACACTGTTTTATCAACCATATTTTTCCTTTGAATAAACCAACCATAACTCAAAGTCACTATTAATGCAATGTATAACGCTGCAAAAACGGAGCAAAACCAAAATAAGAATTGAAAATATAGCGGATAATCGCTCATTTGTGATTAAAAAATTTCATATTAAAAAAGACTACAGAGCCCGCAATAGCAGGGATTGCAAGATTAATTATCCATAACAATATGGATGCTGAAATGACTTGTGTTGCTGATTGTTGTGCCTCCCCTTCAACTAATTTTATATAGCTTTCTATAACAAAAATTGCAACACTTCCTCTAATACCCAGTTCTGTCAAAGCAAATGTAGGTATTACCGCAACAATAAAATAGATTAGTGCAATTAGTAACAGTCCATAGAAAAAATTAATTTCGACTCCAAAAAGGATAAGCAACAAATAATATTGGAGTGAAAAGATAAAATATCTACTTGTGCTTAGAGCTAAAACTTTAAGAAGTTTGCGTTTCGTGTAGTAACGAATAATGCTGATATTGCTCAAGTATTTTTCCTTTTTGCTAAATATTTTAAAAAACTTTTCAAGGGCGGCAACTCTAAAAAAGAAAATAAGCACACTAAAAACAACCAAAGTAAACATCAGAATAATTGCAAATGAAACAATGAAATGAAAGTCATTTACGATATCGCTTTTTAGTAAAAAAACAATCATTGCAAAAAGCCCAAACATAACTGTAATGGTTAATTGACTTAAGCTTCCGACAATTGTTGCAAAAACTCCTTTCCAACGATTTTGTGGTCTCAAAACAAACACACGTCCTCCATATTCGCCTATTCGATTAGGCGTAAACAAACTTACTGTGATTCCAGCCAACACGGCTTTTATACTTATCCAAAGGCTTATTTTCTCAACAGGTTGTATTAATAATTTCCATTTAATTCCTTCTAAACACCAATTGGCAAGCATAAGAACGAGTACTATGAATATTATCAGTACAGAAAAGAAGGACCGAAAACTCTCATCAAGTACAAAGTTTATTGGGCCGGCTTCATGATTAATAAACAGCTGTTTGTAGATATACAAGCATGAAATAAAAAATATCAATAATTTGACACCAAAGCTTAAAATATTCTTTAATTTTGTGTTCACCGCTTTTGATTTATATTAACATACAATAATACAATTTTTTGGCTGACGAACTGATTATATTAGGAATAGACCCTGGAACAACCATTATGGGTTTTGGAATCATTCATTGTAAAAAAAACACAATTGCTCTGATTGATATGGATATTGTTCCATTGAGTAAATTAAGCGATCATCCACTAAAGTTGAAGAAAATTTTTGAAACTACACTTAGTTTAATTGACAAACACAAGCCGGATGAATTATCGATTGAAGCTCCTTTCTTTGGAAAAAATGTTCAGTCAATGCTTAAACTTGGAAGGGCACAGGGAGTTGCAATTGCCGCTGCATTGTATCGATCCATTCCAATTTTCGAATACTCTCCAAAAAAAATCAAGCAATCAATTACTGGAAACGGGAATGCTACGAAAGAACAAGTAGCTAAAATGCTAGATACAATACTAAAGATAGAACTAAAACCAAAAACGTTAGATGCCACAGATGGATTAGCGGCTGCTGTGTGTCATTTTTATCAAAAGAAGACACTAGTATCACAATCAGGTTATACGGGCTGGAAATCGTTTATAACATCAAACCCTGACCGTATTAAAGGCTAGGTTGAATTGCTGATGATATTTGATGTGCTATAGCTTTAAATTCTTGGTCAGATAAATTTAATTTAGGTTTGCGAAAGTCGATATCATGAACACCGTTTATCGGAATTAAATGTATATGAGCATGACGAACTTCGAGTCCTATCACGGCTATCCCAACTTTAGCACATGTTTCAACGCTTTCAATGGCTTTTGCAATACTTTTTGCAAGAAGGAATAGTTCCGAATAAGTATTAATATCTAAATCAAAAATGTTGTCCACCTCTTTTTTTGGAATGACCAAGGTATGGCATTTAGCGAGGGGGTTAATGTCAAGAAAAGCGAAACAATGCTCAGTTTCTGCAATTTTATAGCAAGGTATTTCGCCATTCAAAATTTTAATAAAAACACTGGACATCGTTTATTTTTTTCGAGTGATTTTTTGTATTTGTAATTTGATAGTCCCAGCCGGTATTGTTATCTCCACTTTGTCTCCTTCCGATTTTCCTAACAAACCAGAAGCTATGGGAGAATTCACTGATAGCTTGCCGGCTTTTAAATCTGCCTCGTTTTCAGGAACAAGCGTATAGGTCATAATTGCATTGTTTTTTAAATTTTTAACTTTCACAGTACACATTATTAAAACTTTTGAGTTGTCTAGCTTCGATTCGTCGAGTACTCTAGCGTTTGCGACAATTTCTTTTAATTTAGAAATTTTTATTTCCAACATTCCTTGTGCGTTTTTTGCAGCATCGTATTCGGCATTTTCAGAAAGATCGCCCTTGTCGCGAGCTTCAGCAATTTGTTGAGAAATAGATTTCCTTTCAACTGTCGTTAGTTGATTGAGTTCGTCCTTCAGTTTTTGAAGGCCTTCCTTTGTGTAATATTTTATTGCCATAGTGTGAAGTGTATTTATAAAACATAAAGAATCCCGAATACTCGGGACTCTTTAAAGAAAAGATATATTTTTAATTTGTAACCTAAAGGTTTATTCTTGCACCAATAGTGTGTGAGCCCTGAAATGGATTAGACGCCCTATAGGAATAATCCAAAGCAAAACTTGATCCTTTTTCTTTATTCATAGGAATCTCAACAGAAAATCCTCCGCATGGTCCTGTGAGGGCTGTTGTTCTATCTGCTATTTTCGTAATTCCTTTTTCGTAAGAATACCCTGCACGAAGCATCAGGTATTTTTTAAAACTGTATTGTGCACCAAGTTGATATTGATCATTCGTGAATGAATTTGAGGTAAAATTAAACGCGGCGGTAACTTTATGTGTTTCTGAAATATTAATATCATAAGCTGCTCCAATATTAATAAGAGATGGTAATTCAAAATCGGCCGAACGTTGTTCAATCGTCATGTTATTGGGAGCCCCTGGCACAAGTCCTTTAAAAGAGAAACCATCACCTTTAAATTTCATACGTGGACCAACATTTTTTAACGAAATACCAAAATGAATATTCTCCGTTTCTCCTGTCACATATTGAATACCTGCATCAAGAGCAACTCCCTGAGCAGCCACATCTGAAATGGCTTCATTAATTACGCGAAGCGTTAGGCCACCATAGATGCTATTCGAGAACATTTTTGCATAAGACAATCCAATATTCATAAATTTAGGAGAAAAGAACCCAACGCCTCCTTCGGGAAGGTCAACCGTAGTAATCATGATGTCTCCAAAGGTCATTGCGCTAACACCAATTCCAAAAACACCTGTTTTGCCAACTTTTTGCGAAAAGCCGAACGAATTAATAGAAACACCACTCCCTTGCAACCATGCAGTATGAGAGAAAATCAACTCCGTTTTGGTAGTAAATGCAAGGCCTGCAATATTTGAATAAATAGACTCAAGGCCCTTTGAACACGCTGAATTTGCATTTCCCCAACCCGACGAACGAGACCATGGATTAATTAATAGTTCTGAAGCACCTGCCTGTCCTGATCTATCTGGATTCCCTGCCTTGACTGAGCTTGGCAAAACAAACAAGCTGCTTGTAAGCAATAGCACAAATAAAAATTTTATGTTTCTTTTCATATTTCTTGAACTTTATCGTTAATATCTAAATTCTGTCTTTTATTAAAATGCATTTAAATCCACTGGGCGCAAAACGCCAAACCATTTTATAGTTTTTTCCCCAATTCCCTCTGCTTTAATATGAATCAAATACAAGCCGCCTGAAATTGGAATACCTGCATGATTTTTTAAATCCCAATCAAAAGATGTTTTAGTCTCGTCTTTTGTAAATTGCCTGATTAAAGTGCCATTTACGCTATAAATTGAAATAGTACACTTTTCGGGAAGGTTTGTAATTTTAACCCTATTGTCCAACTGATTTGTTTCGTAACCACTGTAAGCATAATATGGGTTAGGAACGATGTTAATCATATCAAGCGCACTTTGAGCTGTTGTTATGTCTTCATACTCTGTTGCAATATCATTGGTATTAAAAGTATATAGGCCATAATTATTGTTTTCCGGTGTGCTTGATCCTGTAATTGCATAGTTTTTTGCATACGGTTTAGAAACGCGAATTCGGATTTTAACTTCATTTGACAACCATGTTTTGTTTGTTGCTAAAGGTATTCCTGTCCAAATTGCAGAAGAATAAACATATTTTTTATTGGTCAATCCACCAGCATTTAATGTGCTATAAAGCCAAGCTCCTTCATCATATGCAGGACAATCAGTAGCCAAATCACCATTGTGTCCCATAATATAGATATAATGTTTTCCTCCAAAAAGAATTTGATTTTCGTCCATTGAAGAAAAGTAAAGATCTGTAAATAAATTCTTGGTTGGATTCCACTTCATATCGCGCCCGTTTTCTCCTATTAACCATGAATCTTCTCCAAACATCATATTGAGTCTTTCTCCTGTTTCCACATTAATAACGTAGCCAGGGAACCAACCCATACCCGTACCTGAGCCATCAGAAAATCCGTCTTTACCTACTGACTGTCCTTTTCTAAGATCAAACTTTTTGGCTCCACCTTCAGCTAAAGCTGAGTTAACGTCTTCACACATTTCAATAATAGGACAGTGTGTCCATTTTGATTGATCGGGTGTAATAACCAAATCAATGCTGGCAATGTTACTAAATTTATTTAACGTTATAAATTGTGGCCAAGCTGGGCCATTTACGTATTTTGAAGCTAAGCGATAAGGAGCAAAAGTGCCATTCAGTATTTTCTCAAAGTTAGAATTTGGATCAAGCGTAGTGCCGGAAGCAACATCATAATCATTATTTGTTGCATCATTATTATCCTGAGCTGTTCCTGAGCGAATCCAATTAAACGATGCTCCGGCTCCTCCGTCTTCATCAGGCACTCCACTTAACCATTGTTGAGAACTATCTGCATAAGAGACAGATGCTTCAAGAAAGCCATTATTAGGAGCTAAATTTGAAAAAACATCGCTTGTTTGATTATTAATATCTGTATATTTTCCAACTTTGTACAGACCGGGGTTCCATGCCTGGGTTATTTTTACAGAAAATCCTAAATCTAAAAATAATTGTTCGTTACCAATAAGCGTAGTTGTATCCGAATGATACTCGTTACCTGTTATCAAATCGGTTAAGGTCCAATAAGCTATTTGTGTTGTAGCCGTATCCCCTCCGGTGTTAACTGTTGAATTAGAAACCTTTTCAATTTTTTTATTGATAATACTATCGAATCGAATTTTATAATCTCCTTTTTTAACATTTAACGGGTCAATAACCTTAACTTCAAGTGGCCCTTTATTATTTTGATATTCCAACACTGCTTTTTTCCATGGTGATCCGGACATTATTTGATCTGTTGTTGCTTGGGTTAAGTCTAAAACCAAACCTCCGTTACCTTGTCCTTCAATACGGCTTATTTTAGGTCCGCTTCCATAGATTGCGTGCATAATGGTGCCATTTGCTTCGGGAGATGGATTATGAGGAATGCCTGTAACAGGTTTGATTGAACCAGTAGGGCTTTTACGTCCGGCCAAATAGGGCTTCTTTTGGCCAGTAAGTCCGCTTACGTTTGGAACTTGCGACCCAGGTTCCTGAGAATATTTCATATAAATGTTTTGAGCATAGGCAATGGCTATGTAGTAATATTGTTTGTGATTCACTAATCGTTTATCTCCTGTTGCAAATTCATCGTTTGTTATTTTAAAAGAATGGACAATTCCTGTATTTGACCCTTGTACTTCAAGAACGGGCATATTGCCACCGGAATTTTCATCCAAATAGTAGTTTACTAAATTATCAACAGGATTTCCCCATTTGTCATTGTTTTTAACATCGCACTGAGCAACTAATCGTGCCTTGTCTGGGTCATGAATATCAGAAACAGAAACAGAAGCATCTTTAATTTGGAATATCTGATAACCTTCGAAATTATACGTTGAGTCATAACGATCTGCGCCAACCAAATCTATAGGAGATACAATGTTAGGGTCTCTTTCTTCATATCTTTCTTTATAATTATTGGAAATTGGGGGATTTGTTAAATATAAAACAAGTTCTTTATCGAGTTCTTGAATAGTCAGTTCAGGAGCATCAGGTCCGTCAACCACTTTAAAACAATTATCAAACAAAGCTTGACATTTATCATCCACCAGCCGTAATAATTCAACAGATGCAAATGGACCGCCACTAGTTGCACGTGCCCATGGAATACCTACCGTAATATAATTTACAGCTCCTGGTTCCAAAGTAAAAGGTCCGGCCGATTGCATAAAACGTCTGTCTTCTGATTGATTGTTTGCAGTTTCTTCTGTCCAGTAAGGAAGTCCATTTGGAGCCAATCCATTGGTTCCCCAATAACAAGGATCGGTATCTCCTGGAAACATAAAATTACATTCCGGTCCAAAAGTACCTGAAGAGTGAGCGTCACCACCCCACATCATGTGAACACCATCTTTCCATATCCCTCTTAAGTAATTATAATATTCGGGTGCTATGTCTGGATCTCCTATAACACCAGCTGAGTTATTATGATAAACAAATCTACGCATACCAAAGCGTTCGTCATCAATAACAGTATTTCCAAAATTAACACCATTGATACTTACATCACACATAGGTTGACCTGTTAAAGGATCTGTTTTGGGATTGTCAATTCCGTCTTTATCCATATACGGACCTTGGAAAAAGTCAACACCAATAGCTGGTGGCTGAGCACCATACGCTTCTGCTTGACCAGATCCATCAATTGCTTTACCATTATAGCAATATCCCAATCCACGTTTTACATCACAACCCACAAAATCGTCTTTTGCGTAACCTAAATCGGTATCAACCCATTGGCTAAAGTATGTTTCTGTTAAACGATAAGTAGAACGATTTATAATTTCGTAGCTATAAAAAGTCATATTATTTATTTCGTCATTTGTTGCAAATGCGAATGCCTGTGCACGGATTTCTAGTCCAATCGCTTGTCCGTTGGTTTCGGTATGTACATTTCCTTTATCATTAAAAACCCACCATAATGTTTGGTCACCTTTTAAAACCTGGTCAACTAAAATTCCATTACCTTCGGCAGTTGGGTCTCTTTTTCCACAATATTTATTTGTTAAATCATAATATGGATAATCACCATCATTAGGGTCATAATCACCATCACCACTTCTGTCAAAAAATGGCGCTAAAAAATGACTTTGGGTAGTGTTTGGATCTCCATGAGCAGGCCAATCCATGATTGATAGTGGTATTGTATAATCTGAGGATGGAACAAATGCACCTGTTACAGGGTCACAATGCGAAAGAAATTCAGCAACCTCTGCTCTGGTAATAACAAAATGTTTATCAAACTTTTTACAAGTAGCTGCATCAACCGCTGCCGTACCATCTGTAGTCAAAGGTCCTGGCCAATAATCATTACCAATCTGGCGATAACGAAGAGCAGCTAGTTTTAACTGACCATTCACATCAACCCCTCCTATCCATAAAGATCCAGAAAACATAGATGTTTTTTTTGTATTACCAGGCACATAGTACTTTGCAACACTTTGCAAGTCCCACCACATATCACCACCGGTATTAATGCGAGCTCTAACATTGTTAATGTTTAGTTCGGAATTGCCGGTTGCAGGAGTACATGCTTCAGCTTTGCTTTTGTTAGTGTTTTGTGATTTAAACATTCCGTCAGGATTTTTATCTGCAAAACATACAGAAGTCAAAATCAGAGAAGTTGCAATTACGGATAATAAATGTATTTTATTTTTCATGGCTAAGGAAATTTAATAACTAAAATTATAAACTTATGCTAACTCCTAAACGAACCCTACGAGGAAGACTATAATTCCAAGGTCTGTTTACAGCAACCGCATATTGATCACGAAATGCCTGTTCGTTAGTTTGTGCACTTATCTGATTTTGAAATTCAGCAGCAGCTAAATAACCGTCATCATCAGGATTACCGGTTGCCTGATAAACTCCCATTATGTTTTTGCTATTCAACACATTTAACACTTGCAAATATACATTTACATACATTTCGCGTTTGCCCCAATTAAAATAAATATCTCTATCAATACGGGCATCTACTTTAAATTGCCATGGTAGTCTAGATCCATTTATTGTTCCGGCTAAAGTTGTGTTTCCTCCACCCAATGCTTCGGCAACAATATTTGTTTGGCGACTAAATGGGGTTCCAGAACCAGCATTAAAAGTAAAGTTAACACCCGTGTTTTGTAACAATGCAATGGTTTTAACTTTGTCGGAACCTTTTATTTTTTTGGTCCATTTTGGTCCATTATATGCTTTACCATCAGCAAAACGATAATCCAGCACACCAACAAATGCATGGCGCTGATCATAGCTAAATGGGTTGGTTGTTCTTAGGTTTGGTTGACCCGAATTAATCATATTAAGCCCAGAGGTTGCGTCAGAGCCAGTTCCATCAGCAAATTGAAGCGTATAACTTGCTTTCATCCACACATTACCTGTTCTTCTTAAGTCATAAGAAATTGTCATTCCTTTTACCGTACCAAAATCTATGTTATTCCAAGAGGTATATGTACGAGGGTATGCGTCAATAAATCGGAATGCCTGAATTTGGTTTTTCATTTCTTTATAGTATGCTGAGAATTTTAAAGAAGATGCGTTAGAAAGCTTTTGTTGGAAACCCAATTCATAATCTGTTGTTTTTTCGGCTTTTAAATTTGGATTATTGATTTGATTATTTTGTGTTTGAATAAAATAATAATTTGTAGGATCTAAGCGACCACCTGAGGTTGGTCTTTGTGTAAGGATATCATAATGCGCGAAAAACAATGCCTCGTCAGAAATAGGGAACGAAAACGAAATACGTGGCATCACTGATGTTTGTGGTTTATAATCAACAAATGCTTTTGAACTTACAATTTTATCAGCTGGATCTACAAGATAGGGTGCAATTCCGGACGGAGTTTCAAGCACGGTAGGGTCGGCAATTTCAGTACCTTCAGCATTGTACCATGTATCACCATTTCTGTATCCAACAACTGACGAAGGGTTGTTTACGTCATTAACATAAACTACATAATCTGAACCCATGTTGGTTGGATGATTTACCGGTGTGCCATTAATATCCGAAACCTCGCCTAATGTTTTTGCCTGGAATAGCAAGAACGGGTCTTTCAACACTTTTTGGTTAGCATCAAATCGGTCAACACGAACACCTACATTAAAAATTAAATCGTTAAAATAAAATTTATCGGAAATATATCCTGCAATGTATATCGGCTCAAAAGCACCAATGGCTCGAGTATAATTTCCATTTGCATCTTTTTGAGTAAAGAAGTCGTCAAAGCTCGGTTTCTTGGTTAGTTTGTTACCGTAATAATCATATCCATAGGTTCCAATATAACTATTTCCGCTATTTAATAACTCGTCCGGGCTAAACATATTAATTGAGAAGGTTGTAGGGTCATAACTATCCACATCAATCCATTCTAAACCATCAACCGGCTTTCCTAATTTTTGACGTAAGGAATAATCAAAATACGATTGAGATGTAGCATCATATATTCTATCATAGTTAATAGTATCCTGATAAATGTTATTTGCATCGTAAACCGGATGACCATTATTAAAATCAAGTTGTTCAATGTGTTTGTTCGTTAATTGACGAGCAAGAGTCCAAAGTCCTACCGGGCTATAACCAACGTATCTATCACTTCTTTGTTCGTACATCAAACCAAACTGAATTGCATGATTTTTAATATCAGCAGAAGCATTGATATTAATACCCATTTGCGCAGCATCTGTTTTAGCATACGAATTGTAAACGGTTCCTGTGTTTGCCCACAAACCATAAACAGATTCAGGTACATCTCCGTTTAGTAATCCGTTTCCGTTTCCGTTAAGTTGAATATTACTTAAGTTATTGTGATATTGTGTTTCTGGATACATTTCGAAAAATTGACTTGTATAATTGGCCAATTCAGGATTGATCTCACTACGCTCAAATGTAACCAAAGTGTCATAATTATTTTTTTGCAAGAAACCACTCAAATGAAAATTAGTATCTGTTCCAAATTCATAGTATTTTGCTTTGTGAGAAGTATATTTTCCTAAATAGCCATAATTAAACAAATTGTCCTTGTGATCAGGATCTTGAGTTGTACTATGATATTTTGAGTAGTCGGCTTGAATGGAATAATAAATGTTTTTTACAATTGATTTACTGTCTTTGTCTGTAGGGTATCTTTGAGTAAAACGACCAAAAACCCTCCAGGTATTATTGGTAACTTCGGGATTGTTTTTAGTATTAAAAAGAGAATAGCTATAAATAAAAGCATTATAATTATTCCAATCCATTGAACCGCCAAATGTAAGGTTTGTGTTTGTTGAAGTACGAACATCTATTTTCCCTGAAAGATTAATTCCTTTAGCAGCTACATTTTGTTTCGCGTTCAAGTGGGTTAACATATCTTTAGTAACAAACTCACTGTTTTTATATACCCCACCGGTAGCAAGACCTGTAGGTCTGATAGGTTCTTTTTCAAGTTTGGCAAGGGTTTCGTCGTTACATTTATAAACACCTATTCTGTAGGGACTAGGGTCTTTTTCATAGGAAAGTTCCCCTGATAAAAAGAATCCCAAAAGCGATGAAGTTTTGTTTGAGTCTCTGCCCATAATTAGTGGACCCTGGAGATTAAACCCAATTAGATTGTAATCATACGCATCGAAAATTTGCGAGGACAATAACTCAATCCCTGCACCAAAAATACGCGAAGGGCCTTTTGTAGTGATATTAATTACACCACCTGTTGCGTCACCATACTGAGCCGGTGTACCTCCGGTAATAACCGAAACCTGTTCAATAGCCGATTGTGGAACGCTTGAAGAACCACGAACCCTAACGCCGTCGATATAAGTAACGGTACCTTCTGAGCGCTGACCGCGTATACTTCCTACTTCACCATCTTTTGAAAACACACCTCCAACGGTAACAGCTACCGATGTTGCAGAACGACCAGGCATTTTTGCAATTTCTTCAGAAGTAGCAGTACCTCCTGACATTGTTCCATCCTTTGAAATAAGCGGAACTTTGTATTCAACAACTTCTATAGTTTTTAGATCTGTTGAGGAAGATTCCATCGGAACATCCAAAAAAGAAATTTTATCAGAATTGATAACAACTCCTGTAAACATCATGGGCTTAAACCCAACAGAGGTAACTTTTACATCATATTTTCCCGGCGGAATTGGTTTAATGGTGTAATTACCATCAAAATCAGAGTTGGCTCCTCCAATTTGTTTTCCTCCGGCAGAAATTACAATAGTTGCAAAAGGTATAGGGTCCTTTTTCTCTTTATCTGTCATTTTTCCTTTTAAAGTACCCGATTGTCCAAAAACAAAGACTGTTGAGGTAAGTAGAAGCGAGCTGATAAGTAGTAATTTTCGAAACATATATTTTTTTTTACGTTATTAATCTTTCTTAGTATGCTTTTAAGGGCGGTAAAGATAGAAATATTTTAATATTCTTATATAAAAAATTTGTTTTTCGTTTAATTTATTTTTTTATTCTTCTGTAAATGAGCTATTTTAAATCTATTTTTTTTTATCATCTTCGAATAAAAAGCAGATGGCGTTCTGGCTTTTGCGGTAAAGATAGCAACAATGTTTTTAGTAATGCAAGCTCCATTAAGTTAACGGTAGGTTTGATTAAGTTAACGGTAGTAAAAGTTAAGTTATCGGTAAAAAAAAGAAGATTTTATTGTTATTAAATTGAAGCCGATAAATTTGGTTCTCGATTATAAATGATGAATAAAATCAACAACTAACTCTCTCCTTCTTCTCGAAACGGGTACATGGCTAGCGTCGCTCATAACGATTGTTCCGCCATCAATTTTATTTACAGTTTTAACATGCGTTAAGTTGATTAGATGAGATTTGTGCGGTCGTATAAAATTAAATTCCTCAAGCAGTTCTTCAATATCTTTTAGTGTTTTCGAAACCATAATTGTTTTGCCCTCTAGTAAAATAAATCGTGTATAGCAGCCATCCGATTCGCAACGAATAATGTTTTTTACTTCAACAACATAAAGACCTTCAATTGTTGATAGTACAATTTTTTTAAGGTCATTATTTTTACTTTTATTATTTTCTAATAATATGTTAACATTGGTTTTAGTATGACTGGTATCGGCGTTTTTTTCCAGTTTTTTAACCGCACTTTTTAAATCGTCGGGAATAATTGGTTTTAGTAAATAATCAAGTGCGCTATATTTTATCGCTTTTATAGCATATTGATCAAAAGCAGTAGTAAAAACAATTTCAAAGTTTATTTCTCCAACTTCTTCTAACAACTTAAATCCACTACCATCGGGCATTTGAATATCCAAAAACACCACATCCGGTTTGTGTTTTTTAATGACCTTAATACCTTTTACACATCCATCGGCCTCATCTAAAACGCTTACATTTGGACAATACCTTTGAAGCAAATGAAAGAGCGCTTCTCTGGATTTTTTTTCGTCGTCAATAATAATGGCTTTAATCATTTATAAAATTTTAAACTATTCAATTGGAAATTAAAAGCCAAACTTACAAAATATTTTATAATTGCCCGCCGGATTAAAAGATAATAAGGTGAAGTATTATAAAGCTAATCAATCGGGGTTTGTAATGTGATTTAGCGTTTTGTACTTTTAACTGTGCGTGTTCGTAATGTGATTTAGCTATTTGTACTTTTAACTGTGCGTGTTTGCAACTTGATTTAGCATTTTGTACTTTTGACTGTGCGAGTTTGCAACTTGATTTAGCGTTTTGTACTTTTGACTGTGCGTGTTCGTAATGTGATTTAGCTTTTTGTACTTTTAACTGTGCGTGTTTGCAACTTGATTTAGCGTTTTGTACTTTTGACTGTGCGTGTTCGTAATGTGATTTAGCGTTTTGTACTTTTAAC
>Ga0172375_10005214_pt1 | contig 18842 bp, 17 predicted proteins | sample LakKiv1m_FD_114537 | JGI IMG/M metagenome (GOLD analysis project Ga0172375, IMG submission 114537) | Freshwater microbial communities from Kabuno Bay, South-Kivu, Congo - kab_092012_11.1m | ecosystem: Environmental > Aquatic > Freshwater > Lake | place: Democratic Republic of the Congo...
GGGTCTTCAGTTCTTCATAGACGCGGCCGCCGCAGATATACCCGATCTGCAATTTTTCAAAACCCTTAAACAGCTCCTGGTCGAAAAAGCCGGCGTCCAGCCGCATGACGATGGGCACTTCCTCGCCGTAGTGCTTGCGGATGAACTTGACGATATGCTCGACCATTTTGAGGGCGGTGTCCCCATGGTTGCTGTGTTTGCTGCCGCCCCGGAACACGGCGTCGATGATCAGGCCTTCCCAGGTCAAGTGCAGGGGTTGAAAGCCATTCACCTTTTTATACGTAGGCTCCACCCCGTGGCGCTTCCGGGCCTCATCGTTATCCATCACCATGGTGTCCATTCCCAGGACCACCACTTTGGGCTTCTTAATCCGCAGCCGCCAAAGGAACAACTGCTTCAGCAGGGAGCGAAACAACCAGATACGGAACCAGGAGAAGGCACCAAAAAATCTTTTCAGCGCATGGGAAGAGAGCATTTGTTCAGGGGCCGTCTCAATGGCCGCGGCGTATCCCTCATCTTTTTTCAGAGCATCAAAGTAGACCAGGTGACGGCTGGTGCCATCCAGCAAGCAGCAGAAAACTTGTTTGAAGATCTCGGATACCGGTTGGCCCTTGGCATTCTTGCGTATGGAGCCGAAAAGACGTTCCAAGACCGGATAAATGGCTATGTTTCGGAGATATCTGACAAACAGGGTCAAGCCGCCCCTGGAGGTCAAGGTGTCAGAAGTTGCTTCCACTCTATCAATAACGTGAGCTTTTTCATTTTTACCAGCCATAGTAGCGCTTGTGACGACCTCTCACCCACTGGGTTTGGCTGAGCAAAACTATTAGAACAAATTGCTCATTTAATTCAATATGTTATATTACTTTATAGTAATATGCAAGTAACAAATCGCTCAGTTTAGGATCATATCTGCATAGCTTAGGCAATGAATTTGAATCACCGGAGTCATCGTGCATCAGTTTTATCCTTGAGAGAGACCTCGCCTGAGGAGGATTGACATCCCCGCATGCAGAACCCGGCTCGCGGGTGGCGCACCCTGCAGTGCTCCTGCCGGTTGGAAGTGGGGAAGTGTGGCGAACAGGCTGGCGAAAGCCAGGTGCTTGTTCATTTCGGTATGGTGTATATTATCAGGGGGCGGCATTTTTTCTGGGCGAAACCAAAATAAGTTGAGCTCAAGTTATCCAACTTCCGTGATAACCGCCAAATCCTGGCAATTATCCAACCTGTTGCATCTCGCAGTTGCTGCCCACCCGGTCTTCCTTACTTAGTAAAAAAGGCCGGGTAAGAACCGGCCTTAGTTGGTATCCGCCTGATGGCTTTCGGCGGTCCCGCTACCCTGGTCATAAACTGTAGGCCGGAGACTTTGCGCCCCTACCTTTCGGTGAGTTTGCCTTTGTCGAGTAATGTTATATGCTATTCCCTCACCTTTGTCAAGACCATCATTAAGTGCTTATCCGTAAATTAATTGACATTTATCAAATAATATGGAATGCGTATCTATAAAAAAACTCAAAAGAGGTGCGCATGCGAAGGTTGCCGTCGTGGACTGTTTCCGATGCTTTTTGGCAGCGTGTGAAGCCACTCTTACCGCAACCGACCAGGGACCCAGGTAAAACTTATATCCGGAAAAAAGGCGGTGGCAGAAAGCCGTTGGATTATCGCAAAGTCTTTGAAGCATTGTCTATGTTCTTCGCACTGGCATACAATGGAAAGCTCTTCCGAAAGAGGTTTACGGCAGTCCCAGTTCCGTCCATGCCTATTTTCGGCAGTGGGAAAAGGCCGGAGTTTTTCTGGCCATGTGGCGAGCCGGGTTGGCTGAATATGATGAAATGGAGGGCATATCCTGGTTGTAGCAAAGTCTTGATAGCGCCATGACCAAAGCACCTCTGGCACGAGAGGCGGTTGGTCCGAACCCGACGGACCGGGGAAAAAAAAGGAAGCAAACGCCATCTGCTGGTGGAAGAGCGTGGCGTCCCTCTGTCGATCGTCGTAACCGGGGCGAATAGGCACGACGTAACTCAACTGGAAATCGTCTTGGATAGCACTGTCATTCAACGACCAGAGCCTTCGGCAGAGCAACCTCAGCACCTTTGCGGCGACAAAGGCTATGATGGTAAGTCTGCGGACCAAAGTATAGTTGACCGGAATTATATTCCCCACATCCGGCGCCGTGGCGAGGAAATCGAGGCGAAAAAGACCATTCCCGGTTATCGTGCTCGCCGCTGGGTTGTAGAGGTTTGTCATTCATGGTTTAATAGGTTTCGCAAGATTCTGGTTCGCTGTGAAAAAACCGTTTCCAGTTATATCGCCTTAATCCATTTAGCAGCGGCTATAATCTGCTGGCGAAAAGTCGGCGTTATTTACGGATAAGCACTTAGCCTCAGCTTGGGGCCCTTTACTGTAGAAGATGAGTTTGTAATAGGAACCGGGTTTCCGGACTGCCGACCACGCCACTTCCACCATAATGGTTTTGAGGCGGTGGCCTCGGACAGGGCTACGGCCACTCTTGCGCTTGCCGGCGCTCTGATTGTTCCCAGGGCAGAGTCCGCTCCAGGAGGTCAGGGCGGCAGAACGGGGGAATTCCTCCAGCGTGGGTCCGACTTCCGATAGGATAGTGGCCGCGGCCACTTCACTGACGCCGGGGATCTCTTGTAACCGGGAAAGCACCGGATGGTGATCGGCCATCAGTTCTTTGACGTTTTGGCCGATCTGTTCGATGTGGTGCTCCAGTTCCGTCACCGTGGCCAGCAGCAGCCGTAACTGGTAACGATGGTGGTCGGTAAAAAAACCTTGCAGGGCACGGCACAATTCGTTGATCTTTTGCTTCAGTTGACCATGCGCTCCTGCGGCAATATCGTCGGCGGACAGTTCGGCCTCCCCGGTGGCCAGGCGGTTCATGATATATCGACCGGTGGCGCAAATAAGTCCGAGACCACTACCCCCAGCTTAATGTTGGCGCGTTCAAACAACTTGTGGATCAACCGCTTAAAGTCAGCCAGACTTTCCTGATAGGCCTTGCGCAGGCGGGTCATCTCCCGCCATTGCCGCACCTGTTGGGGCGGAATAAAACTTCCTCGGAGCAGACCATGGCGCAGCAGCCCGGCCAACCATTGACTGTCCGCCAAATCGGTTTTGCGGCCGGGAACATGCTTCGTATGCCGGGCATTGACCAAAACGACCTTCACAAAGCCCTCCAGGACATTGTGGACCGGACGCCAATACACCCCGGTGCTCTCCATGGCCACCACCGGACAGTCACGTTCTATGAGCCAGTCTCGCAACCGGATGAGAGCATCGGTAAAAGTAAGGAAATGATCGTTGGCATGGAGGGGTTCATCATTTCCCGCTCCTTTACCGTTGACGATTTATTTCACATCGGGCCGCCTTATTGACTGTTTTTGGGGACGATGGCCTACCAAAGCCTGACCATCACCTTATCGCCACGTTTCTCGCCTCTGACCTTTTCCTGGTGCCTAAGCGCGGCGAATTCCCGCTCTAACTGCGGCATGGTCAGTTTTCCCCCGAGTTCCTGGAGAAGTTCTGGCGGTTCCAGGCCTCCGGTCTCTTTAAGGATCTGCAGGATTTCGGTCTGGATCGGGGTGAGGGTGACTGGGACGCCACGGCGCTCCGCCGACGTGGCGCAATACACCGCCCACGGATCGCAAACCTTCACGCGTGACACGTCTTCCAGGTAGCAGTCCTCGCATAGTACCCGATCGTTATGGCTCCGTTCCTCTCCCGGCTCGATCACGCTTTGACATTGATCACAGTGCATCTGATTTCCTCCCTTGGTGCGGCTGTTAAACACCCGGATTATTGGTGGGCTTGGAGCACTCCTTTTACCGTCTCAGCCACCTGGCGGAGATCCTCTTCATTGGGTCTGCCGCTATACCAGCGCCGTTTTGGGGCCTCCGGCCAGGTTAGAGGGTAAATTTTTTATACGAATAATCTCTTAAGACCTGGGCGGCCTTATTCTGGGCCCACGATTCCAAACCTAATTTTTTCATGAGGCACAATTGAAAAACTTTGGTGTTATGCCACAGTTTGGCATTGTCAAAATATGGGTGGAGGTGGTCACAGGGGAAAGCCGAACAATCACAGCAAAATTGCACCTGATTCTCAGCGGCACAGGGATAAACCCGGCACGCCATAGGGAGATGGGCCGGCCTCCCTTGGGAGTCGCGACAACCGGGACAAACCGCCTGTTCCGCTGGAATACCCAACTCCCGGGAAACCAGTTGGCGCATCTTTTCATCTTCATTGGCCAGATACATATAGCAGGCAAAGCAAGGCAAGCCGCAAGGAGCTGTAAGCCGGGAGTAATCCATGACGTCCTCCTGTGAAAATTATGTTTCTGGTTTCTCGCCAGATCATAGTGATATCGTTGGGGATAGGCACTATATGAATCTTTCAGCCTGCGCATGAACTCCGCCGGGTCGTTTTCATAAAACGTCTTTCCCACTTTCGGCAACCTGAGGTCAAGGTAACAGTCCTCGCACAGCATGTGCCCGCAGTGCTCCTTGTCCTCCCCCGGTTCAACAGGCTTATGACATCCATGACAGATCATGACCATCATTCTCTCGCGCACTCTCAAGGCAAAATCTTAGTGAAGAATGTACGAGGATCGTCAAGACAAAGAATCCCCCATTTGGGGGATGGCTGTCATTTATTTTCGGGGAGAAAGAAAATTTTCCGGAGGAAATATCGGAAGATTAGATCAGTTGGTGGCGCAGGGCCGCGACTGCGGCTTGGGTGCGATCATTAACCCCTAATTTGTTAAAAATATTGATCACATGACTTTTGACGGTATGTGGGCTGATCTGCAGGGATTCAGAGATCTCCATATTCGTGGCCCCTTGAACCACCAGGGATAGCACCTCCAATTCCCGCTCAGTCAGCATTGGCGGTGGGTAATGATTATTCTCCATTGCGGCAGTCCTGCTGCCAGCGGACCTCACAGCATCCTCAGGCTCTAACTCAGGGACGCCATTAAACCGGCTGGGGTCGATATCGATGGTAACCGTGGACACAAGAATGCCTTGTTGATCATACACCGGGTAGACCGCCTGGGTTGATATGGGCGGGCTCAATCCGGGGCAGCGCTCCGGGGTGGTTTTCTGGGTACTTAAAGCTGCTGCAAACGCCAGGCAGGAAGGATATCCGCAGTTCCTGCAATTGGTTTGGGGGAGCAGCCGGAAGATCTGGAGCACCGGGACCGGGTTCCATTTCTTATAATTCGGCTTAAGACTATTCCGGCGTTGATAGATATCATTCAGGAAGTCAATCAACCGGTCCAAGAACCCCAGGGCTTGCTGACCGTCTGCAAAAGATGCCGCAACGCCATGATCGGCATAGAGGCCGCAACAGTACCCGTCCAGCACGAACCGGATGAACGGCGGTTTTTCCAAGAGGCTGGCCGACTTGGCCTCGGCATTGATGTAGGGAAACAACGGGGAAATGTCGCTGTCCAGCCGGAAATAAGCAAACCTCTGAGTGTCGAACGCTGCACCGATTCTAAAGGGCGCCCCGCCCTCCCTCAAGGAAAAATCGGAATATCCCCTGACCAGCATCAGTCTCACCAATAACGAAAGCTACCCGGCGAAATCTCCCCCGGGGAATGTCACCCGAAGGCCCCATAGCCTACCCAGTTTTCTTGCATCATCTACAAAGGTAACATGTTTCCGGGTGCCGAATCCAATGTTCCAGCTAAATTTTTTTGAGATGCAAGAAAAATTTTCGGAGAGCATCATCAGATATTCCATGAATGAAGAATTGCCTCACTTAGGTATTATAATGGGCAATGGCCCGGCTGACCTTGCCGTTCGCATCGAAAAAGAGCACCTCGGCGGCCCGTTTACCCAAGACCGCATGGTAATAAAGTGTCATGCTATCCACACTCGTCAGGACTTCAATGAGGGTAAAATGCAAGTCCGGGATGCGCTCCAAAGCTATGGCCCAATAGGCCCGCACATTCTCTTTGCCTTTGATCGTCCCGCTGGGCTCATTGGTAAGCTGGGCGATGAAGGGTGAGGTCATGTGGAAATCATCGGCATAATGCGACAAAATCCGGTCCAACTCATGGGAATTCCACGAGTCCACCCATTCTTGGGCGAATTCCTGTGCCTGCTGCAGCGGTATCATGCTATTGTTTCCCCAAATAGAAATTTTCTGGTGAGGGTCCAATGCTCCATGCCATATTTTTGTATGAAGAGTATATCAACAATCTTCCCAAGGCTCACATCACAGGCGGTTAATAGTTCCTTTTGTCAAGTTAAATTTTGGTCGCGAAGTATGTCCTTGGCGATGATCAGTTTTTGAATCTCGCTGGTACCATCAAAGATGCAAAAAGCTCGAACATGACGATAAAGACGTTCCACTACCATGCCTTTCAAAACCCCTAAGCCGCCAAATATTTGCAGGGCCTGGTCAATAATCTCTTGGGAAGCTTCGGTGGCGTACAACTTGGCCATGGCAGCCTCCCGGAAGAGGCGTGGCTTACCCACATCATGCATCCAGGCGGCACGATAAACCAGCAGGGCTGAAGCATCCACCTTTATGGCCATGTCCACCAGTTTCTCCTGGATCAGTTGATACTCACAGATGGGCCTCTTAAAGGCCACTCGTTCCAGACTGTGGGGGATGGCTTCGTCCATGGCGCGCCGCGCCATACCCGGGGTGGCGGCGCCTACGGTGGGGCGGAAGATCTCCAACACAGCCATGGCGATTTTGAAACCCTGACCGGGCTTGCCTATGAGCCGATCCGCAGAAACGCGAACATGGTCAAAATGCAGGATGCCCACGGTATGAGAGGAGAGGACGGCAAGGCGCCGTTCCAAGGTAATGCCGGGAAGTCGCCTATCCACCAGGAAAGCTGAGATACCATGCGCGTCCGGAACCTCGCCGGTTTGGGCAAAAACCACATAATTATCGGCGAGGCCTGCATTCGAGGTCCACATCTTGCGGCCATGAATGATGTAATGGTTCCCGTCCAAGTGGGCTTACGTTTCTATGGACGCGGCATCGGACCCGGCACCCGGCTCGGAAAGGGCAAACGCGGGCAGCATCTCCCCCCGTAAATACCTCGGCATAAGCTCTCTTTTTATCGGCTCGGAGGCGAAAAGGGCGATGGGCATGATGGCGAGCCAAGGCTCAGAAAAGGCCACGTCAGCAATTGCTGACCCATATCCCAGGATTTTCCGCATCAGGCAGAGGGTGCGAAGATCGTGCCTATCTCCCCCGGCGCCAGGGCTACCGGGGATGGAGTTTCCCAGCCATTTATCCGTTCCTAAACGCTGGAAAATCTCTCTCGCGGCCTTGCCATCGGCCCCCTCGTCAGCTTCGTACTGGGGGAGTTTAGACTCGGCCCACTGCCCAAAATCCCGAGCAAAATTTCGGTGGAACGTATCAAAAAACGGTCATGATAGATAATTATGGTCCATGGACATGTCCTTTCAGCAGATCAAATGCCGGAATAATTCAAGACCATGCCTTGTTTTTGACTGATTGTCTACCCCTTGGTCTCCAGTTTTACCCCGACGGCAATTTTCAGCAGGACTGACAGGCAGAGCAGGCCGATGCCATACACACCCAGCGAGATAACCAATTCCGGCAAGGTTGGGACATACTCGGTGATTTGATGCAGGGGAGAGGGAATGAAGCCTCCTACTACCAGCCCCATGCCCTTATCTATCCAGGTGCCGCCAAAGACCATGAGACAGGCCAGAGCCAGGAGCTTCTCATTCTTACGGGCCGCAGGGATGAGAAGGAGGAGCATCGCCATCCCCATCAAAATCAGAGACGCCCTCATCCATACCACCAGCCCTCCTTTTCCGGCTATCCCGAAATAGAGGTACCTGAAATGTTCCAGGTGCTCCGGAATACCGGAATACATAACGACAAAGACCTCACACAGGAAGAAAAAGACGTTTGCCAGCAGGGCGTAGGTGGCGATTTTGGCCAGGGCTTGAACCGGCTCTTTCCCTGGTTTAAAGCTGGTGTATCTTTCCATCAGCAGGCACAGGAGAATCAGAAGAGCCGGCCCGGAGGCAAAGGCCGAGGTCAGAAACCTGGGAGCCAGAATAGCGGTCAGCCAAAACCCTCTGCCGGGCAGGCCGCAATACAAAAAGGCCGTCACCGTGTGAATTGCAAAAGCCCAGGGAATGGAAAGATAGATCAAGGGTTTTAGCCAGGCTGGAGGGGAGACGGCGTGGCGTTCCGCTTCCAGTACGTTCCAGCCGACGATGCTATTAATCAACAGGTACCCCACGAGGACCAGGGCATCCCAGAAAATGATGGAATTTGGGGTGGGGTATAAAAAAATGTTGAGCGCCCGCGCCGGCTTGCCCAAGTCCACGAACAGAAAAAGCAGGCACATGCAGATTGCGGCAATGGCAACGAACTCCCCGATAATGGTGATCCGACCGAAGACTTTGTAATTGTGGAGATAGTACGGGAGCACCAGCATCACTGCTGAGGCGGCGATTCCCACCAAAAAGGTAAGCTGGGCCACATAAAAACCCCAAGACACGTCCCGGGACATCCCGGTTATGGCCAACCCGTACTTTAGTTGCCAGGAATAGGCCACCGCTCCGGTGGCGATAAAGGCCCCGATTATGACCATCCAACTCCAATACCGCCTGCTGCCGGTTAACGCTAATTCAAGCATATCTCCCCCCGAATCGTGCAGTTACAAGAGCCAGTTCGTCAGATATTCTGAGGCGTGGCTGCACAGGAATGTATCGTAAGGGAATTAAGCGGGAATTAAGCGGGAATAAGTTGGAGAAGGAAAGAAGATTTTTTTTAGACAGCAAAAGGGAAAGAGGCTGTGAATGAAACCCTTACCCAGAAGAATTGGAAAGCTATTGTGCCATCTTTTCGGTCAACCGGAGGTAGAGTGCCACGGTATTGTCACTAACCGGACAGTCCAGGTTTGCCATGATGATATCTTTACATCTGCTGAAGGTCTGCGCCACCCGGCCAATCTCCCCCAATTGCGCTTGGCAGCGCATAAGAGCGCAATAGATGGATTCCGCATAGGCATCGATGGCCAAATACTTTTCAGCGTAATCACAGCCTTTTTGCCAGTCACCTTTCCCCTCATAGAGACCAATGATCTTTCCCAGCGTCCGGAGATACGTACCCTCGAGATTTTCTCGTTCTTCTCTGAACCCGTCATCATAAGGGTCTGCCGGCAAAAGCGGGCCGCCATAAAGAGATTCTGCTTTGAGGTAGCTGGCCAAAGCCCCGTTGGCATCCTTCAGGTCAATTTTTTCAGCCTGGGCCGAGGCCTGCAAGAATTCTAAAAAATCGATGCTGCCCAAGGCGCCGATCTCCAGGCGATAGGCTTCACCTTGACGTACGATATAAGATGACGGGACGCCTCGTTTCAGATTGGGTTCCAAGAGCTTGCGCAACCCACTCAAGGTCACATGAAAACGGCTGTTGGTATTGCTGGGGTCCTCCTGGGGCCAAAGGGCCTCCAGAAGCATTTCCTTGGGAACAAACTCCTGCCGGCCTTTTACCACCAAGAGCTTGAACAACTTCTCCCCCTTGGCGCTCCGCCATGTGGTCGTTGGGATTATCTTTCCCCCAACGGAGACCAAGAATGCCCCCAGACATTGGATTCTTAGGGGCGCCAGATCTTCCAGGGGCAAAGCCGCCTGCAGACTGGTAGCAACCCGCCTTATGCGGGTGTTTGGGGCGCCTTTTAGGCTGCCAAGCGCCTCCCGAATTTCCCGGCCGCCGCCACTGAAGATTTCTTCAAGGAAATCAGCCATAATCTCTTGGGAATAGCAGCGGACCAAGACCGGCACTACCCAAGCCGCTTCCCGATAAAACCAGGCACTGTAGCCGTACTCCCGAGCCAGCACCAAGGCTGGTTGCAGGGCTGTTGCAGCTTTTTCCACTTCGCCGCGCCTATAATGTACCTGGGAGTGAAGGAGGTGGCGGCAAAAAAGGTTGAAGCGAGAGACGGCAATGTATTCGCCATAATTTTCCAGCAGGGAGAGAGCGTCTCCGTAGGCGCCTTGGTCGATGAGAAGTTGGGCCCGACGCAGGGCCAAAGACCCCTGGGTTACGGGCATTGGCAATCCTGCGACAATCTTTTGGCCAGCCTCAATATATTCCTCCGCCTTAATCAGGTTCTGTTGCTCGCGTTGGATCAGACTCAACAGTTCATACACCGAGGCTTGGCCCCAACAATTGCCGTGATTTGAGAAGATTGCCAGAGACTCTCTTGACTCCCCAACCGCCTGCACAAAATCACCTTTGCCAAAACTATTGAGACCGGCGGTATAGAGCAGCCAGGCATACTGATGGTCGTAAATGCCGAACTGGTTCGCCAGGGAGAGCCCGGTGACGGCATACCTATGACCTTCAACCGGCCGGGCCTGGTAAAAGCAGATCAGGGCGGCCTGCATATTTGCCAGGGGCAAGAAGGGCTCCAATCCTGACCGGGTGAAGACCTCCAAAGCCTTCAGGGTTAATTCCAGGGCCTTCTCGAAATCACCACAGAGGTAATGCCGGTTGCTGTAGCACAAGTTCAGCCATGAACCGACAAGCTTTTTAGTCGCGGCGTCGGCTCCGGTAAGTGAACTGCGGATGGTGTCAAAGTAGGAATCGGCCTCTGTCCACCTCCCCAGAATGGCGGAAAACAGAATCAGGAAACCGGCCACTTCTGCGGGGAAAAACGGATCCGGATGCGTCTGCCCCCACAACTTGGTCATTTGTTGGTAAGCGCCTTGGACATTTCCGGTGAGATAATAGTGGACCCCCAGGTCCTTCAAGCTGCTGGCCACGCCCTTGCCATCGCCGGCAGCCTGGAATTTTGCCAGTGCGTCTTTATACCCGGTGATTGCCTGCTGGAGATCGCCGCGCAGCGAAGCCAACTTGGCCCTCACATACACCAGTCGGGCATCGCTTTCAAGCCAGGTTGCCGGTATCTGGTTTAACGCCTCCCGGAGGAAGCCTAAGGAACAATCCAGAAAATCCTGGAAGACCATGTCGCCAATGAGACGACAAAATTCCTCATGGTGGCCTCCCTCCAGAAAGTGGCGCATCGCTTCCGATATACGCCCTTTCCCTTCCAGAGCCATGCCTATGGCATGGTGGAATTGCGCAACTTCGTTGGGTTTGAAGCTCCTCTCCACCTCCTCGCGCAAAAAATCCTGAAGCAGCTGATGGTACTGGAAATGGCTCGCCCCCTCCCCATATGGAAACGTGAAGAGATGTTGGTCGCACAAGGTTTGCAGAATTTCCCGAGAAGGTTGCCCTGGGAAAAGCACAGCGCACAGCTCGGGCTCAAGCCGTGAAAGGAGCGAAGTTTTGAGCATGAAAACCTTAGTGTCCGCAGGTTGGTTAGCAAAAATATTTTCTTCCAGATACTGATGGATGAATTGCCTTGACCTTCCTATCTCCGTTAGGCAGTCATTACCTATCGCCGGATTGCTTTCCCAAGCAAGATAGCACAGGATAAGCCCGGCGGCCCACCCTCCCGTTTTTTCAAAAAGCTTGTCGATATCGGTAACACCGAGGTCGAACTTGAAGAATTGCACAAAGAGCTGTTTAATCTCGCCGATCTGAAATGATAATTCCGCTTCTCCCAGTTCGATCACTTCAAGCATGGAGCGGTATCGGGAAATTCTCAGGTCAGGGTACTTGCGACTGACAATGACGAGGTGAAGCACAGGCGGCATACGAGCCAGGAGAAATTCTATCGACCAGATAATTTCCGGACTGTCTTGAACTTTATAGAAATCATCCAAAACGAGAATCATTTCATCATTGATGCGTTTTTCGGCTTCTGTGAGAAAATCCAGGAGAAGTCCTTCCCTGTGCTTAGGAGAAGTAGATGGAAAATGTGATTTTTTCTCCAAATCCTTACCAAACTCCGCATGATATTTCCTGATGCCGGTCAATAGGTAACTCAGGAAGGTGGTAAAATCTTGATCAGCTTCATCTAAACAATACCAGACCGTGTCGACCTGAAGAGCGGCAACCGTCTGGGCCAACAGCGTAGTTTTCCCATATCCCGCCGCGGCTATGACCAGGGCTAATTTCTTCTGTCCAATCGTCTGGATAACCTCAATCAGACGAGTCCTTACCAAGGTTCCGGTGGTCTTGGGAATGATGAGCTTGGAGTGCAATAAGGTTAGCCGTTGTTTCATGTTGTCCTGTTCATTAAAGTGATTGGCTTGCCTTCCTGGATTATATCAGAACTTAGAATTAGGGGTTTAAAACGGCTGGGAACCGTCACCGAAAGGACAGCTTGGTCACCCGCACGCTATTCATGTAAGCATTCGGCTAACCCGTTAATGAAGAAGCGGTCAGGGTGTGCATAAGACTTGTTTCAATTGGCGGGAGAGGGGATAGAGCCAGATATCCTTCGGTGGCAGTGGTGAGATATTCCGGATATCGAGCTTGCCACACGGTTTTCCGAAAGGCTCGCCCGGAATATTTCAGCGTCATGATGAAAAGACGCGGCCGCAGATATTTCCCGTTTTGATGCAGAGTAGGCGTTCCCTGCCCATAATCGACCTGGGCCTCTTCTCCCATCAAAAACTCCAGCCGGTCATACTGCTGGGGTTCTAGGCTTTTCATCCCCCGGACAGACCGCTTGACGGAGTTGTAACAGTGGGTGAAACCGAAGAGCTCCACCAGGTCCTGATAGATGGCCATACCATTGCGGCCCCGCCGCACTTGCTGCCCTATCCACTCCCGATGCTTTTCACAGGCTGAACGAGCCTGCCTTGACAACTCTGGCGCCTGACCCGGTGGCCGGGGTGGGGGATTTTGACTCGCAGCATCCAGGGACCCGGTGGCCACCTCTGGTTCAGTGGGGGATTTTGCAGGCTCACTTTCTGGTGACGCCATCAAATCGAATGACTGAGCGTATCTTCGGATGGTCTTTCGATCGATACCCGTCTTGCGCTCAATCTCCCTCTGGCTCACGCCTTTACTCAGTAATGTCTTGATCGTCGTTTGCAGATCCGGCTTCAAAACGTTCATCCTTCCCCTCTCCCATCTGTCTGATTCCAACAAATGAGAGCTTGCACGTTTTGTCGCCGTTCGGGCAGGTTTCCTTGGAAATTAGGTCTGCTTAGTGGGGGATTTTGAAGTGGCCACAGGTGGGGGATTTTGGGTGGCCGTCAGGGTCACGGAGCCGGCAAAACCAGAACAAATGATTTGCATATCTTCTAAGTGCTCTTGTGTGGAGGATGATTTCAGTTGTCGTTGATGCTAGGTTTAAAAGGTTGCCGGTGGAAAAGAGAGAGACAGACCCATCTGGTTAATAAGAGTCGATGTTCTTTGGAAATGCAAGCCGAAGACGGCGGATAGCGGAGTCGTCATGCCCCGCCAAGCTAACGGGGTCAAGTTTCGCTGACAGCCTTTATCAAGCCGCCGTCCTCACCGGCTTTATTCTCTCATATTCCCCGCCGTGGGCCTGAAGGGTATCCCACAGACTCACATCCATTTGTAAACCAAGCCAGAACTCCGGAGTGGTGTCGAAGAACCTCGCCAGGCGAAAGGCCGTGTCTGGGGTAATTGCTCGTCTGCCCCGAAGAATCTCGCTCAGTCGTACCCGTGTGATGCCCAATGCCTCTGCCAGTTCTTTCTGGCTCAGGCCTAAAGGCTCCAGGAATTCATACCTCAGGATTTCTCCCGGGGGGGTGGGACGCCGGTTTCGTGGTAACATGACATCCTCCTCTCAATGGTATCTCACCAATTCCAGATCGTAAACATTGCCTTCCTCAAAACGGAAACATAACCTCCAGGAACCGCTGACCGATATAGCCCATTGTCCCTCTCGGTTGCCGTGCAGGGTATGAAGACGATTGGAGGGTGGCGCTTGCAAATCCTTACGGGCTGTCGCCCTATTTAGCATGTCCAATTTCCGCAGCAGCCTGGTTTCAAGCTCAGAAGGCACCCTCTTGTGCTTGCCGGAGTGCCAGAACTCTTCCAACCACAGTTGTGCGAAATTTTTGATCATGCAAAGCTAATGTATCGAATTACGTTACTCGTTGCAAGATAAATTTTCATATCTCTTCACGTCCTTATATTCCTCGAATTAACTCATCATTTCTCGAAAGCGAGGCAAGTCCCATTGTTATCCCATTGTCAAAAGAGAGGGGCGAGTTGCAGCTCGTGCGCAACCAGAAAAACAGGACCGAGGCGGAGATAAATTTTTCGACCAGCAAAGGGGGAAAGAAGCGAAGAGTCCTCCGAGCACCTTATTCTGCCTCTCGGGCGGTCTCCACGGTTATCTACTCAGGGAATGGACGGAAAACTATTAAGACTGAGGACCGGAGACCTCTATAATGATCTCAATATGCAGATATAGATCGGATAGTGGAGGTTTTTGGACAGGAGTTTCGGACTTCTATGGCTTCCTTCTATGTTTTTCAAGTAAATTTAGTATGTTAGCTGCATTAAATCTATAAGACCCTACTATCCGATCAATTCAATAGCCATAAAAGCAAAATATTTCAGGAGGATATTAATTTTTTCTTGACTTCGGTAAGACCCTTACTGTAGCATGCTGTAAATGGCACATATACATAAGAAAATAAAAAAGGGAAGACCCTACTATTATGTCCGGGAGATCGCCAGGGTGAATGGCAAACCCAAGGTGGTGAGTCAGATCTACCTGGGAAGCATCGAGCGCATCGTTGAACTGGCGAAAGGGACCACCGAGAAATGCAAAAATCTTTCGGTCCAGGAGTTCGGGGCCCTGTTTATCGCCAATCTCATTGAGGAGCAGGTAGGGGTTGCCGCCATCATTGATGCAGTGCTGCCAGGAGTTGAGCAAGAACGGGGGCCGTCTATCGGTGAATATTTTCTCTATGCTGTATTTAACCGCATGGTGGAAACCTGTTCGAAGCGGGCGCTGCCCGAGTGGTTCCGGGCCACTGCTATCCAACAGATTCGCCCCGTGGATGTTGAGCAGCTTACTTCCCAAAGGTACTGGGATAAATGGGACCGGGTGAAACCTCAGGACCTCGAGAAGATCGCCGCCCGGTTCTTTCAGAAGGTTGGCCAGGTTCAGCAGGTGGAGGCCGATTGCTTTCTGTTCGATACCACCAATTACTACACTTACATGGCCGGAGACACCCCCTCGGAGCTCGCCCAGCGGGGCAAGAACAAGGACGGCAAGGACTGGCTACGGCAGGTCGGGGTTGCCCTGCTGGTTTCCCGGGATACTCAAATTCCCCTGTTCTACCGGGAATATGAGGGGAACCGCCACGACTCGAAGGAGTTCCAGAACATCCTGGGCGAAGTCGTCTCGGCCATGAGACAATCCACCGCCGGTGGCCGGGATCTCACGATTATTTTCGATAAGGGGATGAACTCTGAAGACAACATCGCCCTGATCGATGCCACCCCGAAGGTGCATTTCATTACCACCTATTCACCCTACTACGGCGAGGAACTCATCAGGGTGAAAACCTCTCGCTTCACTGCCGTTGATACCCTCAAAAATCGGGAGTTGGATAAACGTGGCCAGCAGGAAGACAGGCTGGTTGCTTATAGAACTACTGGGGAATATTGGGGAAAAGCGAGAGATGTCGTGGTCACCTACAATCCCAGAACCGCCACCAAACAGCGGTTTGCCTTCGAAAAAAAGCTCCTCCGCCTTCAGGAAACCCTCTTGGATCTGCGTATGAAAGTAAGAACCCAGAAGGCCCACTGGACCGATGCTGGCAACATTGAAAAACATTACGCTGAGGCTTGTGAGAGACTTCATCTTCCTAAAAATCTCTATGAGATCGCCCTTGAGGACCACAAGCACAAGAAGCATCTCTTGTTTCGCAAGAATTACTATAGGATCGATCGCTGGCTGGAAAAATTTGGCAAGAACATTCTGGTCACCGACCTGGCCGATTGGTCAACCGATCAGATCGTCCAGGCCAGCCTGGACCGGTATATGGTGGAACAAGCCTTTCGCCAGTCCAAAGACGGTGATCTCGTGAGCCTTTACCCCTTGCGGCATTGGACGGATAGCAAGATCCGCTGTCATATTTTCACGTGTTTGGTAGCCCTGACCTATCTCAGACTTATGGAGATTCGGCTCCGACAAGCCGGCCTCTCAATCTCCGCAGCTACAGCGATGGAGAACCTGAAAAAGCTCCATTCCTGTTTATGCTGGACAGCCTCAAAAAGAAGCGCGGAGAGAATGATAGACCCGACGCCGATTCAGGCTCAAATCCTCGCCGCCTTTGGCTACAGAATAGCCAGTAGGGTCTTAGAAAAATATAATGTGTAACCATCTGATACTCTTATATTAAGATATTTATTTACCCATAGAAGTCCGAAACTCCTGTTGGAGCCGTGATAAGTTCCTGATCATAGCAGCTGCAACTCCTCAGGTCCAGCGATAGATCATTCTATCCCAGCCTAAAACTCCAACCGCAACCCGGCATTGACGAACTGGTTAGTGGCGTTGCTCCGCCCCACTTCGGCGTTGTAATTGACCTGGGCGTAGATGTTTTTGTGCAGCTTGGCGGTGAGGCTGGCTCCCACCAGGGCGTAGTTGCGGCTGGCGGCGTCGGTCTGCAAGCTCAAGGTGCTGCTGCCCTGACTGAGACTGGCGCTGAGACCCCGGCTGCCGTTGGCGAATTCGTGCTGGTAGAAGGCATAACCCTGGGGCACTACGGTCACTGAGCCCATTTTCAGGGGCAGGGTCACCCGGCCGCCGATACCGGTCTGCACGGAGTTGGCGCTCTGGGGGGCGACGTTAAGATTCAAGGCCCCGGCGCCGGCTTCCGTGAAGCCGTCCACCCAGAGGCTGGAGTACGTCAGGGTGGCAGACGGAGTCAAGACAACCCGGCTTAACTTGAAGTCATAGCCGGTTTCGCCATAGAGGTTCAACTGGTTGCCGGTGGTGGAACTGGTGGCAGTGCGGCTGAGGCCGTTAAAGTTGAGGCCCCGGTTCAGATCATAGAGGTTGAGGGCATAGCCCAGAGAGCCATAGGCGTAGAGGGAGCCGGGAAAGTAGGCGGCGTAGGCGTTAAAGGGGACGCTATTGGTGCTGACGCTGCCCCCGGACCCGTCGAACCCGGCAGCGGTGTTGCTGTAGCCGGTGGCCAGGCCCACCAGCAGGTTGTCCCGCAGCCGGTAGTCGGCCCCCAAGGTCAGGCCGCCCAGGGTGTAGGAATAGCCCGTCTGGTTGCCTGTGGAGTTCTGATTGCCGAACGCGGCGCCCCCGTCCAGATAAAGGCCCCATTTGCTCTCCGGGGCCTGGAAATCTTTGCGGGCGCTGAACAGGTTGGACACGGAGGCGCCGTTGAAGGCCAGCATCACGCCATCCAGCTTGGAGTAATTGAAACTCAGGCCCCCGGAGTTGAGGCTGCTGCCGCCCTCCCCCTGGACAAAGCGCAGGTTGGTGGTGCGGTTAGCCAGATTGCGCATCTGGAAGTTAGCCGCCACAAAACCCAGGTTGGTCAGAGCCCCTGCTTTCTCCGGGGAGATCTGCTTGAAGGCGTTTTGCACGCTGCCACTGTTGGGCAGGTAATCAATGGTGTTGAGGACCGTGTCCAGGTCCCCGCTGGTCACCCCGGCGACGCTGTTGAGCATGGCGCCCACCGCCTGCTGGTTGGAGTTCAGGGACAGCCCCGTATTGGTGTAGTTGCGCTGCACCCAGAGGTCGACGCTGGTGGGGTTGTACCGGGTCTGCCAGAACAGGGTGGGCGTGATTTGTTGGTTGAGGATGGTGCTGAAAGAGCCGGTAACGCCGCCCGTGGCCGTCAGGACATCGGGGAAGACCTGGTTGCCCCGAGGCTTGAAGCCGCCAGACAAAGTGGGTGCTATGGCCCCGGCCAGGGCGGCGGTGCCGGGGGCGCCGGTGACGCTGATGCGGTCGTAGGAGGTGGGGGAAGCAACTTCGGCCGTATAGGTCCCGGCTGCGGTCTGGTTATAGGTGCCGACGATGCTCAGGGTGCCGGGAGAGTTGCCGGGGCGGTTTCGGTGCCGGTGATTGCCTCCGGAGGAGCGGGTAAGCTGGAACATTTTTTTGAGGGCGTAACCAAAGGCGGCGCCCAAATCTTATTGGCGGCCTCGGTCTTTCACTATCGCATTTTCAGCATCCGGGAGGTAAAAGAATACCTCCGAAGCAGGGGATTGTTGGTGATTCTTTAAAAATCTTTTATAAACTCCTCAGGTTGGCAATGATGCAGGCAATGAAGCCACAGTAAGATACCTTGCCATTATCCTTTCTATTCAACGATTCCAATAAGTTGAAGCTATTATATGGGTATCGAAATGCCTTTCAGCCTGCCCCAAGGGCGTAGATAGGGCAGCAAGCAACTCCCGCCTTGGGTCGGTGTCAAATCTCCATGATGATGCTGATAAAAATACCAAGGCTTTTAAAATTACCGGTTGAGCCTCTTGCAAAATTCAAAAGGATTGCCGGGTTAATCTGATGTTTTTGTGTCTTGGAGGGATACAATCAAAGTTTTTCGTCCCTGTTTGCCAGCAAAAGGGCGATTTGCCATGGAACAGGGCAGACTACTCCCCTGAGCTCTCTGCGGCCTGTGCGCCGGGCTCAGTTTACCAGCTTGAGCAACTGGTCAGCGAACAGGGCGACAAGGCCAAACATGAGATGAAGCCTGACTTTAAGAGCTCCTCGAACCATGACGTTGCCGGCCCCGAAGCCTTCTTTCAAGCGGCTGTTGAAACGCTCTGCCACGGTGCGTTCCTGGTAGCGTCTCGCCTCATGGGGGGCCAGGGGGACGGCCTTCCCCTTGCGGTTGTTCTTGTCGATGATGGGGACATGTCCCAATCTGCGGCTCATCTCGTAAATCGGCTTGGCATCGTAGGCCGAATCCATCAAATCATACAGATAA
>Ga0172375_10005215_pt1 | contig 18842 bp, 11 predicted proteins | sample LakKiv1m_FD_114537 | JGI IMG/M metagenome (GOLD analysis project Ga0172375, IMG submission 114537) | Freshwater microbial communities from Kabuno Bay, South-Kivu, Congo - kab_092012_11.1m | ecosystem: Environmental > Aquatic > Freshwater > Lake | place: Democratic Republic of the Congo...
ACGGCAAAAGGTGCATTCAAAAGGCCGACAGCCATTGCCGGCGGGCCTTCCACGAATGTCCTGGTCGCGGACACGGGCAACAGCCGGGTGCAGGAGTATAATGCATCCAGCAACTCGTGGTCCGAGGTCATGAATAAGTTGTTTCTGAATTCCCCGGAAGGCCTTGCGGCGGATGTGTGGGGCAACGTTTTTATTTCCGATCGTGGCAGTAATTGCGTTTTCTGGCTGTTGACCGGTGACGCCGACAGCGACGGGTTGCCTGACAGGGTGGAAAACGGGAGTGGGGTATATGTCAGCAAGACAAATACCGGCACTGTTGCAACGAACAGCGATACGGATGCCGACACGTTTAATGACGGGTGGGAAGTGCGCACCGGTACCGATCCGCACAATGCCGGCGATGTGCCCGGATTTGCCAGGAACGATTATGATGGCGACGGCATTTCCGACATATCGGAATATCTGGCGGCCACCGGGATGTGGTATCTGCGCTTCAGCTCGGATTGGCGAACGGTTTACGGCCGCTCACTTATATTCGGCTGGTCTGCGGCCACTCCTGTATCCGGTGACTTTGACGGCGACGGAATCACGGATATCGCGGTCTACTGGCAGGCCGGGGGAACATGGTACATCCGTTACAGCGGCGGCGGATCGGCTTCCATTAACTGGGGCTGGTCTGCGGCCAAGCCCGTCCCCGGGGATTATGATGGCGACGGAATCACGGATATCGCGGTCTACTGGCAGGACGCGGGAACCTGGTACATCAAGTACAGCAGTGGCGGAACGGCTGTAATCAATTGGGGATTCTCGGCCGCACAGCCGGTTCTTGGTGATTTTGACGGCGATGGCGTAACCGACATTGCCGTGTACTGGGCCGGCGGAGGCAAGTGGTATATCCGTTACAGCGGCGGCGGTAGCGCGACGGTTTCATGGGGATGGTCTTCAGCCCAGCCGGTTCCGGCGGATTACGACGGAGATGGCGTTTCCGATATTGCCGGTTACTGGCAGGGCGGCGGTGTGTGGTATATCAGGTACAGCAGCGGCGGCTCCCTGGTGGTGCCATGGGGCTGGTCTGCTACGTTGCCGGCGCCTGCCGATTATGACGGTGACGGCATAACGGATATTGCCGTGCTGCACAGTGCCGGAGGTATGTGGTACATTCGGTGCAGCAGCGGTGGCGGCGGACAATTGTCCTGGGGCGCAAAAGGGGCTGTGCCGATCTGGCCGTAACATTATGAAGAAACTGCACACTAGTACTATTCTTCCGGTTCACGGCGGCTTGGCCGCAGTTTCCTGCCTGGCGGCAGTTGCGCTGGGCGCATGTTCGCGCGGCGAGCCTGTAAAACCGACAGCCAGACCTTCAGGCGTGTCCGCCGCAACCGGTGTCGTCCATACTGCCGAGTCTGCCGGATCGGTACGGGTTCCGGAACAAGTCGAACGGAAGAATGCAGTTGATCCGGCCGGACAAACGGAACAGGCGCAATCTTCTCCTTTAGCGCCGGTTTCGAGTGTGGAAAAACCTTCGTTCAGGGTTTGTTTCATCACATCTGGCGGCGGTTCGTCGAGGGTGGGGGTCGAGAACGCCGAGAAGCTGACCGCAATGCTGAAGGAAGGCGATTCCTGCTGGGGCTATCAGGTTGTCAGGATAGATGCCTCCGGTAAACGAGTGATTTTCGGCCGCGACGGAAGCGAATTCGAAATGAAAGTCGAAGAAGTCGCGCTTTCCGTGCCAGGCGCCGTAATGGTTGATGGCTCCGGTTTTGTGCCTGGGAAAAATGCGGGACAGCAGCATGCTCCGGATTTGTCTGATTTGGATCCGCCTGTTTTCGCGCCTACTGCCGAGGAAACCGCCGCCGGAATAGATCCCAACAACCCGGCCACGTGGCCCGATGGCTATCGCGGCCCCGGGATCGAGCGGGCATTCAAGAATAATCCGGCGATGCAGGATTCAGGTCCCCGCCTTGTTGGCCCCAATGATTAATTCCTGTCAACCTTCTATGAAACTTGTGCATGAAATATGGGCCAGGCGGTTTGCCTTGCGGAATCTCGCGCTCAGGAATTTCCGGATTCGTTACCGGAACATGGCGCTCGGGGTGCTGTGGTCTGTGTTGAATCCCCTGGTCATGCTGGGGGTGCTCGTGTTTGTTTTCACTTTCGTGTACCCACATGCTGAATCCGGTCATGCTCCTTTCCCGGTGTATATCCTGATCGGACTGGCATTCTATAACATCATGGCCAGGATGCTGGTTGCTGCCACTAATTCCGTGGTTGAGCATGTTCTGCTGATCAAGAAAATCGCGTTTCCGAGAATCATGGTTCCGCTGGCGTCGGTGCTCTCGCAGTTGGTTGACACGGCGATCATGTTGATGTTGCTTCTGTTGTTTGTCGCGCTGTTTCGTGTGCCTCAGGGGTTGGCGCTGCTATGGCTCCCTGCAATCCTGCTGGTCGAAATAGTGTTCATCATCGGATGTGCCTTCCTGTTCTCCGCGATGAACGTTTTTTACCGTGACATGCTGTATCTGGTGGAATCCGGCTTGACGATCATGTTCTGGCTTACGCCGGTTTTCTACCCGCTCGAATTTATACGCGATCATTTGCCGAGGGCTGTTTATGTGCTGTATTTGTGCAATCCCGTGACGGGTTGCATTGATTCGGCGCGACGGGCGATTATGCTGCGCGAATCGCCCGATCCGCTGGTGTTTGGAGTGGCGGCGGCGGTCGCCGTGGCGGTATTCATCGCGGGGGTCGCGGGATTCCAGAAAATGCAGCGTTATTTTGCGGACAACATCTGATGGCAGAACATATAATAAATATAAATAACGTCAGCAAGCAATACAGGTTGCGGACGAATAAGGCCTTTATTCTGAAGGATTTGATGCTGGGCATGATCGGCAGGCGGCCGCCGGTTCGAGAGTTCCGGGCTCTTCGCGGAGTGAGCTTCACAGTGGAAAGAGGCGAATCTGTGGCAGTGATAGGCGCCAACGGTGCGGGGAAATCCACGTTGCTGGGCATCATTGCCGGGACTATCTATCCCACGACGGGGGAAGTTCGGACATGCGGACGGATATGCGCCCTGCTGGAGCTGGGTATCGGGTTCCATCACGATCTTACCGGGCGCGAAAACGTGTATCTCAATGCGTCGCTTCTTGGATTGACCCGCGAGGAAGTCGACGGTCGGATGGAAGACATTGTGGCGTTCGCGGAAATGGGTCAGTTCATGGATGCCCCGATCTTTACGTATTCCTCCGGTATGGTAATGCGGCTGGGTTTTTCCGTGGCGGTGCATATTGAGCCGGATCTCCTGATAATTGACGAGATACTGGGGGTGGGCGATCAGGGTTTCCAGAAGAAATGCGTCACGCGCATTATGGAACTGAAAGAGAAGGGCGCCACATTTCTTTTTGTCTCGCATAACATGGCCAATGTCCGGTCCCTTTGCCGGAGGGCATTATGGCTGGATCACGGGGAATGCCGTGCAATCGGAACAGTGGAAGATGTGTTGCCTGCCTATGCCGCAAGCGTGAAATAGTTTCCTGTTTCTGCAGCAAGGCGCCGGTTCCTGGCAATTGTCATGGACGGTAGAGGAATATCTCGTCGTTGTTGGATGGCAGACGCACGCCCATTGTTAGCGGAAAATCATCCGGCGGAATCCATCCGTTCAGCAGCGGAAGCCATGTCTTCATGTCTTCATCGGTCGTAATTACCGCGTACGGGGTGCGCGCCATGCGCCTCGAGAGGTACAATCCTCCGATGGATGTGTCCTTGTTGCACAATGCGGCAAATTCGTTCACAGTTGCCGGGATAAGAGCCGATGGGCGGTCCGCATACCAGGCCGTGGCCCACGGCGCGTCGGAATATATTGTGTTGCCGGGCCTGGTAAGGCTGCACAAGTAGGCGATGCAGTATGGACGGGATGGGGAGGCTTTCGCCGGTCTCATCAGGGTCATGACGGTTGGAAGGGCGGTCAATGCCGTCATAGCCAGCAAAATCAGGAGTTCGACCACGCGGTCTTTCAGGTCAAGCTTTTCAATCATGGAGACGAAGAAAGCCATTCCGTATATGCACATGACCGGCAGGACGATCCGCAGGATGCGTCCTGCGCTTCCGCCGTAGAGTGCGCCCGCGAATAGCATCACAAGAATGCCGGCAGCAAGGCACCAGCGGAACAGGCGAATGTCTTCGCGGGCGAATGCGTACAGGAACGACGCAATGAAGAAGCAAAGGACAAAACCGCCGCCTGCCGATTTCAGATCGCGTTCGTAAAGCTCCGGGAAGTTGTCTGCAAGTTTTTGCCTGGCGATGCGAATGGTTTGTGCCGCATCGGTGTTGCCGGTTGTTGCGCGGTAGAATGAATCGCCGGGATAAGTGCGGGAATCGGCGAGCATTGTACTCGGGGCCAGTCCGGCCGGATTGCCGGAGACTGAAACATTCCGCGCCAGCCAGGGGGCTGTTACCGCGCCGAACATCAGCAGCCATGCAGCGGCGAGAAGCCATCGGTGACTTTCGAGCCTTCCTGCGAAGAACAGGATGAATACCGGTACAAGAGCTATTGCCGGATAGGACGCCAGGAAGCAGAGCGCGCACAGAATGGACGACATGATGAACGGGGGAAACCAGGAGAGAAACGGACGTTCGTTCTGCAATCGATCCGAGGCCGTGAAAGCCGCATAAACAGCGGCGGAAGCCAGAAATGCCGCCAGAGGAACGGGAAGACCGGAAATACTGTCTGACAGCACTGTTTCGCCGAGCAGGTAGACGAACATCGCCGCAAGGCCGGTCCGTGCATCGAACAGTCGCCGGCCAAGCAGGAATACAAACAAGCAAGTGCCTGCGGTAAAAAGTATGCCCAGCGGTACAATGGCGCGACTTTCCAGCATGGCGGCGGTTTCGTGAGGCGAGGGTCCTTCGCAGCCATGAAACCTGAAGAGCACCGCCAGGAGTGCAGGGTATAGAGGGGGATGAAGAATGTCCGGATGTTCGCCGCTCAACAGGGCAGCGCGTCCGTGTTTTGCGAGATAAGAAACTTCGACCGGCTTGACGCACTGTGTCTTGAACCCTTCACCCATGGCCAGGTTCCGGGCCAATTGGGCGTATTCCATGGAATCGGAGCTCTGCAGGCCGGCGAATCTTTCGTATGCGTGGTAGAAGAGCACGACAAGCGCCGCGATTGCGCAGATACCGGATCGCAATACCCGTGCGCCTGCGCCAAGGTCGAAGTAATCCACGATTTTTCTCAAGGGATTCTGGGAAACGTCGTTCATTGATCGGAGGGGCCTTTTTGGGAATCCGTGTTCTTGTACAGCCTGATTTTCCTGTGCAACGTGCGTCGGCTGATACCCAGTTTTTCCGCGGCTGCAGTCTTGTTGCCGTTGCAGGATTTCAAGGTTGCCAGGATAAGGTTCTTCTCAACCAGATCCATCGGGCCGGCGGCGGCGAGGACCGATTCGGCCGACTGCCGGGCGGATGCTGGAACTTGTGCGGCGTGGCCGCGGATTTCAATAGGTATATCGCGCGCGGCGATTTTTGTTCCTCGCGCAAAGATGACCATTTTTTCCATGGCGTTTCGCAGTTCGCGAACATTTCCCTGCCACGGACAGGCGGAAAGAATGTCCATTGCTTCCGGCGTAATCCCGGATATGTCTTTCGCGTTTTCCGCGGAAAAGTGCTTGAGAAAGTGCATGGCCAGGAGCGGTATGTCCCCGCGGCGTTCGCGCAGCGGTGGAAGATCGATATTGACCACGTTCAGGCGGTAATAAAGGTCCTCGCGGAAGGAGCCTTCCTCGGACAAGGTTTTCAGGTTCTTGTTGGTAGCGGCAATGAGGCGTATGTCAACCTCGATACTCTTGCTGCCGCCTACGCGTTCAAAACTGCGTTGTTCGAGCACCCTGAGGAGTTTTGCCTGCGCGGGTGCAGGTATCTCCGAGATTTCATCCAGGAAGAATGTTCCGCCGTCGGCCATTTCAAACCGGCCCAGGCGCCGTTCATGCGCGCCGGTGAATGCGCCCTTTTCGTGACCGAACAATTCACTTTCAATAAGGTTCTGCGAGAATGCCGCACAATGAACCGCCACAAAGGAGCCATGGGCCCGGTTGCTTAGCCTGTGTATGGCATGGGCTACCAGCTCCTTGCCGGAACCGCTTTCGCCGGAAATCAATACCGTGGCGTTCGTCGGCGCCGCCTGCCGGATGGTTTCGTACACCCTTTGCATCGCATCGGAATTGCCGACGATGTTTTCCATGCCGTATTTCCGGTCGAGTTGTTCCTGGAGACTGGCGTTTTCCGTTTCCATTTTCCGGGACTTTAGAACCCTGCCCAGCCGCATTTCAAGATCGTCGAGATTGTAAGGTTTGGTTATGTAATCCGCCGCGCCGCGCTTCATGGCTTCAACAGCCTTGTCTATGGAGCCGTAGGCGGTCATGAGCACGCATGCCGGCTGCGAAGGACGCGCCAGTGCGCGCTGCAGCAGGGTAAGCCCGTCCATGCCGGGCATGCGGATATCGCTGAGCATCAGGTCAACTTTGGCATCTTCCAGGATGCTCAGCGCTTTTTCCCCGCTTTCGGCCAGAAGAACTACGTAATTGTCGCGAAGGGTTTTTTCGAGGCCCTCGCGGGTGTTCCTGTCGTCGTCAACAATCAGCAGCATCGGTTTGTTCATGGCGTTCAGTCTTCTTTCCGGGCCTCCGTTCTGGTGGACCTGGCCTTCAAAAGCCGTCCCTGTCGTTCGGCTAGCGGGAGAAGAATGGATACGGTGGCGCCGGCGCCGGGACGGCTGTCTATCTCGATTGCGCCTCCGTGATCATGCACTATGCGCTGCACGATCATTAGACCAAGCCCCGACCCGTCGGTCTTAGTCGTATGGTATGGTTCAAAAACCAGGCCCAGTTCATCGCGGGTCATGCCCTTGCCGGTATCGCGGAATGCCACTGTCAGGAACCTTTCGGAACGGGACATGCCTATTGCCAGCAGGCCGCCGTCAGGCATGGCCTGCAGCGCGTTCTTGATGACATTGAAAAAAGCCTGTTTGATCTGATGGGAATCCGCAGGCACTGCCGGGATTACTCCGTGGCTGTCTATTTCAACGCCTATCCGCCTGTTTTCGATTTCCTGCTTCAGCAGTGTGAGCGTTTCCTGCAGAATGTCCTCGATTCGCGTGGGAGCCAGTTGTGGCTGGGCTGGCCGGATGGCGCGCAGAAACTGGGTGATTATCATGTCCAGCCGGGAAACTTCCTTTTTTGTCACATCCAGCAGTTCGCGAATGCTTTCCTGATCCTGCGGTCGCATCTGGGCAACCCTGCGGTCTATCAGTTGCAGGTGTATGTTCAGGGCATTAAGCGGATTTCCGATTTCATGCGCAACCCCGGCAGCCAGCAGCTTAACCGCGTTCAAACGCTCTGATTCAAGAAGGGTGGTCTCCGCCATCCTGTCCCGCGTAACGTCCCTCAGCATAAGCAGGAGTCCCTTTTCAGAGGAATTGTTGAGCGGGAGCGGAGTCAGGTAAAAACTCAAATACCTTGGCTGGGGAAGATTGATTTCAATCTCGTGCGAGATGACCTTCGACCACTCGCCGGTGTCCATCTTCAGGATCAGGTCCCAGTCGATTTCCCTCAGGTAACGGGAAATCGGCTTCCCCACGAGCGTTCCGGCTCCAACCCCAAGCATTTTTTCAGAAGCCCTGTTGGCGTATGAGATGCGCCCCTGACTGTCCAGCACAAGTACGCCTTCCTGGATAGCCTGGAAAATAGCCTCCATAACGCCCTTTTCCTGCGCAAGCTGCAGAAAATGAGTCTGAAGACTTTGCGAATCAAGCTTATCCAGCTTTCCCGCCACTTTTTCCCAGAATGCAGTAGACATAATAACCTGCGACAAATCGTCTCGCTGTGAAAGCTTGCTATGTTAGTCAATATGACAAATTGACTCTCTCATGCTATGATTTGCCAGGTAAAGGTCAAGCTATTAATAAGTCAGCAATGCGTGACCAATTAATATCGCGTCGATAATTCTTTCATTATTTTGCAGATTCTCAGGCCGGCAAGATTGCGTGATCATGTAGACGTGACGCCCTCGTCGAGTGTTGAAAGAGAAGAGGGCGTCGCTTCCAATGCGTTCGGTCGCATCCGGGGTGACCTGAGTTGCCAATTAATAAATTCTCAATATGCTTGACCCTTTTGCATGAAAAGACGAAAATCTATTTTAACAATTAGGCAATTTCTTTTATTGAACTATGGGTGTGTAATCATGGAAAGGAAGGCGTTAAACATGAAGTGCTTAACTGTGGCGATGATTCTGTTGACATGCGTATGCATGATGGGTATTGCCGCTCCGGAAGTCACCGAAATAGGCGGCGAGGAACTATGCGGGACATTTGTGGGAACACGTCCGAGCATAGCCGCTGATGGGCTGAACCAGCCGCATATTGTCATTGATCGCGGGTCGGATAATTTGCTGTACATCTATCACAAAATAGGAGGGACATGGAGCGAAGCGCTGTTTGCAAAAACTGCGCGTGGAAGCCGTTATGACGCTTCCCGTTTGTATATTCCGCACATGGAAATTGACCGAGTGAACGACCGTGCCTGGATTTCCGCAAAGTTCGGATGCAAGGAGTGGGGAAGCATGTTTGGCGGTCCGGTATGGTGCCTGAATAATATTTCGACAGCGCCGTCCGAAAGATTCTATCGTTACATCAACGTGCACAAGGGATACCAGATGGTGGTGCTCGACCCGAACGATACGAGTACCGGTGTTGTTTTGGGCGGGTTGGGGAACTGGGCCAAGTTGAATCTCAACGGACAGACCACGGCAACGGGGAACATGAAATCAGGGTCCAGTGGTGAGAAAATCAGGTTCTGGATCAGCCCGCGTGCCGGCACGGACGGAATATGGCACTCGGCGATGGGCGGATACAGCAGGCAATCGAGCGCATACCAGAATACAACTCGCGGAGGCGCTGCGCCTGTTACTTATGCATCCTTTGGGCTTTATCCGGAACAGGGTGGCGATTTCTGGCATTCGGGTGTTTGCGGGGATTTGCAGGATCCCAACATGGCTTACATTTCGGTTCGTTATAACCCGGGACAGATGGTCAATATATGGGATGGCTCACAGATGCTTTTTGGGGGCAATTGCCTTCTGGTTGAAGCGGGCGGAGCCCAGGAGATCCGGTTTCCTCCGCAATTGACTCCAGCGCCTGGCGCCGAAGGCGGCGCTTTCCTGGCGTGGTCAAAACAGGGCCGGGTGCGCATGGTGCATGTGGCGCAGGATGGAACGCTTACTGGAGTACGTCCGAGCCAGGGTGATTCGCGAGATATTTGCGCAGGTTATAATCCTTCCATGTGCATAGACGATGAAGGCAATATGCACCTTGCGTATGTCCGCTCAGGAGTAGGCATGTGCTACAGGAAGCTGGCTATTTCCGGCGCTGCTGCAGTCAGCGCTGTCCAGCTGCCGTTGATAACCGCGCAGGATTTTGACGGAGACGGGTTGGATGATGTCGCCACGTTCGATCGCTCAACGGCGATGTGGAATATTTATAACAGCTCGAACGCGGTAGTCGAAAATTATCCGATGGGCACTGTTGGGGAAATGCCGGTGCCCGGCAAATACTACAGCAGTATCTATGCGGATATGGCCACTTTCCATCCGACCAGTCTTGTCTGGACTGTTCGCAACAGTCTTGCGGGCACTACAAACCAGGTGACTTTCGGATTCCCCGGTTGCACCCCTGTGCCGGGCGATTATGACGGCGACGGCACGAACGACCTGGCTTATGTCAAAACCAATGGAACCGTTTATGTGTGGATATACAGGTCCAGCAGGACCGGTGCGACGGTTACAAACGGCAGTTGGGGGCTCACCTCGTCTTTGCCGGTTCCTGGCGATTATGACGGCGACGGCACGAACGACATGGCGGTTGTGTTCACGAACATCTGGCAGTTGCAGGCCGCGCGCAGTTCACTCGGCAACGGGTCCACGATCACCAACCAGTTCACAAATACCTTCACAGTTTCCGATGTGCCGGTGCAGGCTGACTATGACGGCGACGGCAAAACGGACTTCGCCGTTTTCAAGCGAAGCGGTGCAATGTGGTACTTGACGAACAGTTCTGGCGGCGCGGTTGTTGTCCGCCAATTTGGTTATGGCACGACAACCCCGGTCAGGGGCGATTACGACGGCGACCTCAAGTCGGATTACGGCGTTTATGATTCGGGCACGGGAATGTGGTATATCAAGCTCAGCAAGAGCGGCAGGATGAAAGGCGCTCCTCCGGTGGCTCTTGGTGGTGCGACGGACCGCCCGGTGTCCGCCGATTACGATGGCGACGGCACTAATGACGTAGCCGTGTACAGGGCATCCGATGGCGCATGGCTCATTTGGGACAGTTCCCGCCCGAAGTCGCAGACGAGAACGGTCTATTGGGGCTGGTCCGCGACCACTCCCGTTCCCGGCGATTATGACGGCGACGGCACGAATGACGTTGCGGTGTATTGGCCGGCTGCCGGCACATGGTACATTAGGAAGAGCAGCGGCGGAAGCACCAACGTTGTGTGGGGCTGGTCCGAAGCGAAGCCTGTTCCCGGCGACTATGACGGCGACGGGACGGACGACGTGGCCGTATACTGGCAGAATGGCGGCACGTGGTATGTCAAGAAGAGCAGCGGCGGTAGTACCAATGTTAATTTTGGATGGTCTGCAGCCGATCCTGTTCCGGGCGACTACGACGGCGACGGCACGAACGATATCTCGGTCTATTGGCCGGCCGGTAGTAGGTGGTATATCCGGTACAGCAGCGGCGGCAGCACCAACTTCACACTGGGCGGAACTGGCGCAAGGACGGTTCAGGCCGATTACGACAACGACGGCGCAACTGATGCGGCGATTTACTGGCCCGCTTCAGGGTCGTGGGTTGTCCGGTATCTGGGCGGCGGAAGCGAGAGCAACACGTGGGGATGGTCTGCAGCGATCCCGGCGCCGGGCGATTTCGACGGCGACGGGATATCCGATCGGTCGGTCTATTGGAACGGCAACTGGTATATTCAACAAAGCGCGTCCGGAAAGAGCAAAGTTGACGAAGTTGGAGTTCCGTGGGGCGCATCCACTGAAATGCCGATAGGCGGCGCAGAAGCCCGGTAACATAGAAGCACGAAATGTTCAGGCACAAGAACCTTCGCGCAAACCCGCGCGAAGGTTTTTGTGCTTTTGAGGGAAAAGCATGCTTGCATGTCGGATGACAATCATATATAAGTTTGATTCGTTTCGTGTTGAAGCAAACTTACATCTTACATAACTCACATGATGGAATTCCTATTCAATCCGAAGACTATAGCTGTTGTCGGTGCATCACGCTCCCCGGGCAAGGTGGGGCATGAACTCCTGGCCAACCTTATCGCGAGTGGTTTTGCAGGGAAGCTGGTCCCCGTGAATCCTTCGGTAAGCGAGGTCCTTGGTAAACCCTGTTTCAGCGATCTTAAACAATACGGGCAGGAAGTGGATCTAAGCCTGATTGCTGTACCGAAACCGGCGGTGCGTCAGGCTGTGGAGGATTCACTCGATGCGCATGCCAAGGGTATCGTGATAATCACGGCCGGATTCAAGGAGGTCGGGGCGGAAGGCGCACAGCTCGAGCGTGAAATTGCGGGATTATGCAGGTCGCGCGGCGTTCGCCTGCTTGGCCCCAACTGCCTAGGTCTGATTAACAGCCACCACCGGATGAACGCTTCTTTCAGTAAACGTATGCCGGTCGAGGGCGGAATCTCGTTCATCTCCCAGTCGGGCGCGTTGTGCACAGCGATCCTGGATTGGGCCTCGGCTCGCCACCTTGGCCTCGCAAAGCTGGTGAGCATGGGCAACAAGTCGGATCTAACGGAAACCGATTTTCTCCAGGCTCTGGCAGCGGACGACAAAACGCGTGTGATAGTCGGCTATTTAGAGAGCATCGCTTCGGGCAATGACTTTATCGTGGCGGCCGAGGATGCTGCTTCCCGCAAGCCGGTCGTGATTTTCAAGGCCGGCACAACACAGGCCGGCGGGAAAGCCGCATCGTCGCACACGGGCAGTCTGGCCGGGGCTGATATAGCGTACGGAGCGGCATTTAAACGTTCCGGCGTAATCCGGGCCAACACGTTCGAGGCCATGTTCGACTATGCCACCGCTTTTGCCATGCAGCCCCTGCCAAAGGGTAAACGCGTAGCCATTATCACCAACGCCGGAGGCCCCGGTATCATGGCGGCGGACGCTGTTGAACTGGCTGGGCTGTCAGTGACTCCGCTTGGTGGGGGCACTGCAACCGCATTGCGGGAAAAACTGCCCCCTGCGGCAAGTGTCGGAAATCCGATTGATGTGCTTGGAGATGCCGATCCCTCTCGCTATGTCATGGCATTGAATGCCGCGCAGGACGATGAAAACATCGATGGAATTATCGTTATTTTGACCCCGCAGGCAATGACCAAGCCCGCGGAAACCGCGCGTGCAATTGCCGCATGCACGCGCAATGAGAAGCCGATTCTGGTTTCGTTCATGGGCGGAGAGGATGTCATGCCCGGCCGCGAGGAGCTAGTGGCCGCCAGCCTGCCCGACTATACGTCGCCGGAACGCGCCGTATCAGCGCTGAAAGCAATGTGCGATTATGCCGCCTGGTTGCGCAGGCCGCCGCGTGTGGTTACGCATTTTGCCGTGAACCGCCGGCGCGTCGAACGGATTCTCCATCGTCATCTTAAGACAAAGCAGTATCAGGTGGGAGAGGCGTCGGCAAAGGATATTCTAAGGGCCTATGGTTTCAATGTCGCGCCCGGCCAACTGGCGGCCGATGTTAATGACGCTATGAAAATAGCCGAAAAAGTCGGTTACCCAATTGCCATGAAGATTGCATCGCCGGATATTATTCACAAGTCCGATATCGGCGGTGTGCGCCTTGGCCTCGGCTCGGAAGATGCAGTTCGCGACGCGTTCGACCTTATGATGTTGCGTATCAGGCAGCGTGCGCCCAAGGCGCGTATTGAGGGTGTATACGTCGAAAGAATGTGCAGGCGCGGCAGGGAAACCATCCTTGGTATGACGCGCGACCCCCAGTTCGGGCCCATGCTGATGTTCGGTCTTGGCGGCATCTTTGTGGAAGTCATGAAGGATGTCGCTTTCCACATAGCTCCCATAACTGAATCGGAAGCCCTGCAGATGCTGCAGACTACAAAATCATTTGCCTTGCTGGCCGGTGTGCGCGGTCAGTCAGGGGTGGATCTCTCGGCTATCGCCGGCAGCCTGCAGCGCATAAGCCAGTTGGCCATGGACTTTCCGGAGATCTCTGAAATGGATATCAACCCTTTTATGGTGGGCGAGATCGGCTCGGAGTCAATAGCCGTTGACGCCCGCATCACACTTACGCCATCCGAGGTGAAAGAATGACCGCTCCAGCTAAAACTCCTAGTTATTGCGCTGAATGGAAGGAAAAGTACGCCGACATGATTGAGACGGCGGCCCTTGCTGTGTCCCGAATCCGCCCGGGCCAGCGCATATTTATCGGAACCGGTTGCGCCCAGCCCCTTGACCTGGTACAGGCCCTTACCGCCCGTTCAAAGGAACTGGTGGAAACGGAAATCGTACACCTGTTGACTATAGGCGAAGCGCCGTATGCCAGCGTCAATCTCGCGGAACACTTTTGTGTCAACAGTTTTTTTGTTGCCGAGAATGTGCGCGACATCATCCAGCAGGGTTTCGGCGACTATACGCCGATATTCCTCGCGGATATTCCCAGAATGTTCTCGTCCGGCCAGTTGCCGCTCGATGCCGCGCTGATCCAGGTCACGCCGCCGGATGAGAAGGGATTCTGCAGTCTCGGTATTTCGGTTGATGTCGTGAAGAGTGCCGCGGAAAACGCCAGTCTGGTGATCGCACAGGTCAATCCTCGCATGCCGCGCACACGGGGCGACAGCCTTATTCATGTTCATGACATGGATGTGCTCGTTCCGTCGGAAACACCCATGATTGAGGTTCCCCCGGCGAAGATAAACGATGAAACCCGGCGCATCGGCGAATACGTGGCGGCACTGGTCGAGGACGGTTCGACGATCGAATTCGGCATCGGGCACATCCCGCAGGCGGTGATCGAGTTCCTGAAGGATAAGCACGATCTGGGTATCCATACCGAAATGTTTACAGACGCGATCATGGACTTGGTGAGAAGCGGCGCAGTGACAGGCGAACGCAAGACCTTGGATCGCGGCAAGATCGTTGCCAGCTTTTGCATGGGCACCCGCGCACTTTATGATTTCGTGGATGATAACCCTGCTTTCTCCTTTCATCCCACCCAGTATGTCAACGACCCGTTCGTGATCAGTCAGCAGCACAAACAGGTCGCGATCAACGTGGCGCTGGAAGTGGACCTTACCGGCCAGGTATGCGCCGACTCCTATGGATCGCAATTCTACTCAGGCCTCGGCGGCCAGGTGGACTTCAATCGCGGCGCGGGCCGTTCTCCCCATGGTCGCGCGATCATAGCGCTGCCTTCCACTGCAAAAGACGGAAAGGTCTCGCGTATTGTAACGTGCCTCAGTCCCGGCGCCGGCGTGGTAACTACGCGTGGCGACGTTCACTATGTGGTGACCGAATACGGGGTGGCTTACCTGCACGGCAAGAGCGTACAGGAACGGGCGATTGCCCTGATTGCCGTTGCTCATCCGGATTTCCGCGCGCGTCTCATGGAGGAGGCGATCGCTGCCAAATATGTGCGACCCGACATGGCCGACGTGAGCGGCAAGATCGTTGTCGGGCCGCCCCAGTTCCGTACTACGCACCTGTTGCGGGACGGCACACAGATCAATTTCCGGCCGATTCATCCAACGGATGAGCCGCGCATGCGGGAACTGTTCCACGCGCTGTCAAAGCAAACCATCTATTACCGTTTCATGTCGCACATAAAGCATATACCCCGCAAGGAGATCCAGAACTTCGTCTTCATCAATCATCGAACCGACGTGGCCATCATCGGCACGATACCCGAGGCATACGGGGATGAAATCCTGGCCATCGGCCGTTACTACCTTGACGAAAAGACCAACATGGCGGAAGTGGCTTTTGTGGTTCGGGACAAGTGGCAGAATCACGGCATCGGCACATTCCTGCTGCAACACCTGGTCAATATCGCCAAGCGCAACGGTATTGCCGGCTTTACCGCCGAAGTGCTGCGGGATAACCGTTCCATGCAGAGCGTCTTCAACAAGAGCCGCGAGCGTGTCACGAGCTGGCCCGAGCAGGACGTGATCCGCTACCGCCTCGATTTATCGTAACCCGACTGCTTTGCCTCGGTGTACACGGACCGGCGTTAATTACCGGCGGATGTTACTTGCGCTGTGATTCCATGATTCGGCTTCTACTGGATCCAGAGTGTCGTTCCCGACAAGCGCAAGGGTAGTCTGTTCACAAAGTTGGTCAGGAACACGAACCCCCCGGGATGTTTGCCGTTTTCATTCCACTTGAGAATGCGCGCTCCGGAAGTGCCGTCCGTGGAAGATTGATTCCGCTTGGATTCCCATATCCCGGTTGCCCGGTTGGTCTTGATCGCCCAGTCTGCCCCATCCCAATAATAGATGACACTCGACAAGGTGCCGTCAATCAGGCCTTCGGGCATATCCGCCGAAAAATACGACTGCCCGGCAAAGAGGGCATTCTGGGCGCCGGGTTCGTAGTAGATGCGTGAGTCGATGAACCTGATTTTGCTGTTGGTGATCCCGTTCCAGTCATGCCAATAGATCGCCGAATTCCCATATACTCCGCTTGTTTTCAAATACAGGACCACGTTGGAGAACGTGTAAGTGTCGATCAGTACGTCCCAGCTTCGCCCCAGGAGCACTCCACCGCCTTCCACGGTGATTGTCATATCCTTCACATTCATATCCTTCATGTGGTAGTTGGCCAGCTCATTGAAAAGTCCCTGTGGTGTGCTGTTGCCGGTAACGCAAGACTCATAGGGAGATGGCGGTGTTCCGCCGCCAGGGCCCAGCGGGTATCTGTACACGACTTCAACCGTTTCCGGCCCTTCGTCGGCCATCAGTGTGACGGATGTCCATGCAGGAGCGCCGTTTCCCTCCCCGAACACCGTGCCTTGGAATTGCATCAGGCCCGTATAACCGCCGGAGAATCTCCTCATTCCAACGTGCCCGTAATCGAACACGCCAGGCAGCAATCTGATTTGATGATTGCCTGTTTTCTTCCACAGGGCGGCATATGCTTCCTGGATGGTGGCATAAGGATTTCCCGAAGAGCCATCGCCGGTCGCAACACCCCCGTAATCCCATGTGGGCAGTTTGTTGGGGCTCACGTGCAAAACCGTGTCGTCGGCAAGGCTTGCATTCGTCAGGCATAAAACAATTCCAATTGCTGCGGTATACAGCCTGGCGTTCATGAAACTGGCCCCTGAATGAATGTAGTATAATATCAAAAAATCATTACTATGATACTGGGATATTTGATTCTGGTCAAGAGAAGGTGTTGCGGCTATAACATCAGTATGAAAGCCATTGTCATCGCGGGTGGCCGAGGCATGCTGGGTACAGACCTTGCGCATGCCTGCAGCTTTCATAGACGGCCAGGAATCGAGCTTGGTCTACGTCTGGATCGGTAGCTCGTACCAGTTGAAGCAAAACTTGAGCGGTGACGGCTCGCAAATCTGGTACTCTTACCGGAACGTCAATGGAGTGACGATCTATCATCAGGAGAATGGCGAGACTGGTGTAAACATTTTCTTCAAGAACTTCCTGACGAGGAAGCCGATTTACGGAAGCTGGCTGATCGTTCAATAGATCTGTCAATTTGAATAGGGCCTTTGTCAGGTAACCAGAACACCTGGCAGTTGGTAACTCGGATATTCAGGTAATCCCTTGCGTTACTGACCCCCTTACAACAAAAAGGTGGCACAACGCAGGACACAACGCAGCTACGCGATGAACCTGAATAATCTTGCTGGTGCGCCGGTAACTTTGTATAGTTTCACCCTGCAAGGTATAAATTAAGTATTTTTGAGCGTTGCGGGCCCAGAGGCGGGGAGGGGAACATGGATTCGTTAGTCTTCTGGTGGAGTGGGCTTGACAGTCTAACGCGATGGTTCTACGGCGCTGCTGCATTCTTCAGCGTGTTCTTCATCTGGCAGATGATCATGGCGGTGCTCGGTCTTGGCGGAGAGAGCGACGTGGATACACAGGTTGACGTCAATGCGCATGCGTCTCCCGATGATATTCACGATACTGTCTCCACTTTCAAACTGCTCAGCTTGAGGTCCATTCTTGCATTCTTCACGCTCTTCACATGGGCAGGGGCGCTCTATCTCGACAGGGCCGGGGAACCAAATGTCTTGATGGCGATGGCCTATGCCGCTGCATGGGGCATTGCCGCTATGCTCGTGGTGTCGCTTATTTTCTATTTCATGCGCCGCATGACTCAGACAGGCAACATCCGAATCGATACGACAGTCGGCGCCAACGGTACTGTGTACCTCGATATATCGGCCGGCGGAGAAGGCGAAGTGCGCGTTCCCTGCAGTGGAATCATTACGCATTTCAAGGCGCGCGCGGTGGGTGGGGTCGCGCTGAAGGCCGGTACGCCCGTGAGAGTTGTTCGCGTTTTGGGGCCCGCCTCGATCGAAGTGGAACAGGTGAAACAGTAACGACGCTGGGACAGGCGGAAACCTTTGCCGACCTGCGCTGCAAGTTAAGAAAGGGGATGCACATGAACGGTTTAGTGCAGAATATTCTGGTTATAGGCCAGTCAACCATTTCGACGAATGGCGGAGGAGGCGTACCGCCGGGCCCGGCTCTTGCGATCATTCTCGCGGTGCTTGCGATCGTGCTCTTCATGACGTTGGCACGCAGGTACAAGCGTTGTCCGTCAAACAAGGTCCTGGTAATTTATGGTAAACAAAGCAGCGGGCCCGCTAAATGTGTGCATGGCGGCGCAGCCTTCGTGTGGCCGCTGATCCAGGCTTACGACTACCTCGATCTGGAGCCGTTCGTCGTTCCGATCGATCTTTCCAACGCATTGTCGCAGGAAAATATCCGCGTGTCGGTTCCCACGACCGTCACGGCAGCCGTATCGAACCAGAGCGGTATCATGCAGAATGCAGCGGTTCGCCTGCTCGGTCTTGCTCCACAGCAAATACAGACACTCTCGACTGATATCATCATAGGCCAGATGCGCGCCGTAATCGCCACGATGAGGATTGACGACATCAACCGCGACCGCCAGGCGTTCATGGCCAAGGTCAACGAAGCGGTGGCCGTGGAACTTGAAAAAGTCGGTCTGTCGGTCATTAACGTGAATATCCGCGACATTGATGACGAATCCGGTTATATCAAGGCAATCGGCCGGAAAGCCGCCGCCGAGGCGATTAATCAGGCGAACATAGACGTCGCGGAGCAGGAGAAGCTTGGCCAGACCGGTGTGGCCCAGCGCCAGCGCGATCAGCGTATCGCCGTTGCAGCCGCGAACGCGGACGCTCAGATCGGAGAGGCTACCGCCGACAGGAATAAGCGTCAGAACGTGGCCAAGCTGGACGCGGAGGCTGTGAGCACGGAAACCGAAGCCAATGCCAACAAGGCCCGCTATTTCGCAAACCAGAAAGTTGCTCAGGAGGAGTCGCGCAACAAGGGCGAGTCCGCGGCCAAAGAGGCAGATGGCGCCATACGCGTGTCGCAGGAAAATGCGCAGAAAAAGGCTGAGGATGCGCGCGCCCTGCGCGAGCAGTCGCGTTTGAATGCCGAAGTGGTGGTTCCTGCCGAGGCCGATAAGAAGAAAGTGATTATCGCTGCGGATGCCCAGCGTGAACAGGCGATCCTCGTGGCCAAGGGTCAGGCCGAGGCGAC
>Ga0172375_10005216_pt1 | contig 18840 bp, 12 predicted proteins | sample LakKiv1m_FD_114537 | JGI IMG/M metagenome (GOLD analysis project Ga0172375, IMG submission 114537) | Freshwater microbial communities from Kabuno Bay, South-Kivu, Congo - kab_092012_11.1m | ecosystem: Environmental > Aquatic > Freshwater > Lake | place: Democratic Republic of the Congo...
AACAGGGCTGTTTCAAGAAACCGTCGGCAGCCTTGCGGTGGGGCCCCGGTAGGTCGCGGCTGCCAACCGCCCGCGTGCGGGCGAGACGCGACTCCATAACGTCCTGCAGTACAGCAGGAACGCTTGCTCGCCCGGCCCGCCGGAGCGCGGGTCCGCCACCCCGCGAACCGCGATCTTGAAACAGCCCTGCGTCCGGAAGGGCATTGCTTGCATTCTGCTGCAGAATGCGTACAATGGACATTGATGCGTGAATCGTGACCGATCCTGCCCACCACAGTGAGTCCAGACGATGGCCATCCTGCAGGTACGCGACATGCCGCCCGCTCTGCTGGGCAAGCTCCGTCTGGCTGCCGAGCGGGAGCACCGTAGCCTCTCCCGCCAGGCCGTTGCCGCCTTGGAGCAGGCGCTGGAGGGGCCCATCTCCCCCAAGGACCGGCGCCGGGCGCTGCTGGCGCAGGCGTCGTCGCCGGCCGCCGGTACGGTCGTGCCGGGCCCGGTGGCTCTGGTGCGGGAGGACCGCGCGCGATGACGCTCGTCCTGGATGCCTCGGCGGCGGTGGCCATCGCGCTCGGGCGGCCCGAGGCCGAGACGCTGCGACAGGCCGTGGCCGGAGCCGACTGGGTCATCGCCCCCGAGCTGTTCGCGGCCGAGGTCACCAATGCCTTCTGGAAGTACGCCCGGGCGAAGGTCCTGGACCCGGACGCGTGCGTCCAAGCCCAGGCCACGGCCATCGGCCTGCCCGACGACCTCATCCCGATGAAGGCGCAGGCCGCCGAGTGCCTGGCCGAGGCGACGCGGGCCGGGCACTCGGCCTACGACCTGATGTACGTCGTGCTCGCCCGTCGCCAAGGGGTACCCCTCGCGACCCTGGACGGCAAGCTGGCAGCCCTGGCGAGGAGGCTGGCCGTGCGGACGGTGGGCTGAGGGGCAGCGCCACGTCCGGTCGTCAGACCCGGACCAGAGCGGCGTCATGCCGCCTGTCTGCGTGCGTACCCGCACAGGCAGGCCGCCGTCCACAGCTCCGCCTGCGGCCAGCGCCGTCGGGGACCGAACCCCGGCACCAGGCGGGGTCCTCTGGCGTGCGGTGGCATGACCCCGCGTCCTGGCTGCCTCCGCCGCCAATGCCCGTCTGGCGTCCATCCTAGGGTGCCTCCGGCGGCGACACCGCCCCAGCCTGCCCCTCCGCCAGGTCCTGGTACTGCTGCCAGAGCGCTTCCTTCTTCTGCTCGAAGTTGGCCCGGGCCGCCTCCAGGCTTGGCAGGCGGTCCTCGCCGACGTTCTTCCACTGGCCGTTGATGCGGGCGAAAGTCCTGGCGCTGAAGGGGTTGTTGCCCTTGCCTGGGGGGAATGGCAGCCAGGTGATGGTCTGGGCCAGGTCAGCTCCCCAGTTCAGCACCTCGACGATCCGGGCGTCGGCCACGGCCTTGAGGTAGACCGCGGTGCCCTCGGGGTCCGCCTGCCTCTCGCGGCGGAACTGGGCCTCGGTCTCGGCGACGTCGACCGCGGTCCAGCTCAGCTCGACCCAGGCCCGCACGTCCTCGCGCGCCCCGGCCCGATGGAAGGCAGCGCAGGCCGCCTCCGGCGTCGACAGGTCCACCGCCGCCGGGAAGCCGGCCACTTTGCGGTTCACCTCGCGCGCGCCCACCAGCACGCTCGCCGGCGCCCCCGGCGCAAAGAGCCCCGGCTTGCTGGTGCGAGCCGGTTTCGCGAAACCGGCCGCCGGTGCGGGCGCGGAGGCGGCCGCGCTCTGGACCAGCCGATAGCGGAACCCAACGCCCTTGCGGGTGTCATTCTCGATGCCCTCGACCTGGTAGATGCCGAGGGTGTCGCGCCGCGTGCGGAAAGCAGTGACCGGGCCGAGGCCGTCGCGATAGGCATGCCCGAAGCTGGAGGCCGGCACCAGGTCGCGCACCTGGCCCTTCGCGTCCTTCCGCGCGAAGATCCCGGCGACCTGCGCAGGCGTGACCGTCTCCCACTCGCCGAACTGCCCGGCGAAGTCCTGCTGCATCTCCAGCGTCATCTGGTCCCAGCCCTTGTCCCCAAGGCGCAGCAGCAGGTCCATGCCCTGCGCGCGGACCCACTCCAGCAGCTCCGGCGTCAGGTCGACGAAGGCTGGCCCGTGGGCCGGGTGGAGGGTCAGCGCGAAGGGCGGCCTCGCCGTCTGGCCGGTCTCCAGGTCGAGGAAGACCAGTCCCTGCCCGTCGGCGTCGGTGGTGGCGACGGTCTTCTCGGCGACCGGGCCGAACCGTCGCCCCCAGCGCACGCCCACGGACAGGGGGACCAGCGGCCCGTCGGCCTGGCGGAGATCGGCGAAGGTGAATGTCCCCGCCTGCCCGGTGATGGCTCCCTCCGGCCGGAACACCAGGTCACCGAAGGGAACGGGCCCTCCCTCGGTGATGGCGACGGCGGTCCGGACGCCGCCGGCGACGAAGACGAAGCCGCGCCCCATGGAGCCGTCGTCCAGGCGGACCTGGTCCGAGGCCTCCACCGTCGCCCTGGCCGGGCCGGGCCCCTGCCCGGCAGACCAGCCCGGGTAACCACTGCCCACGAACAGGAAGAGCTCGTGGTCGGCGTCGACCGAGTAGTCGATGACTGCCTTGCGGTCGGTGCAGTGAACCGCCCCGACCGCATTCCGGGGCGCAGCCCGCTGCCGTTCCGCCATCCGCGCCAGGACCGCCTGCTGGTTCTGGATGGCAGCCGCTTCCTCGGCCCGAGCCCGGACGACGGCGTCTGCCCGCATCCGCCACCAGAGGAGGGCAGCGCCCCCCGCCAGCAGCACTCCCAGGAAACCCATGGCGATGACGGCGATAGCGATGACGATAAGGGCGCGCCGGGTCCCGGTATTGTGTCCGCCCGATGGCCCCGATGCCAGGGATGGCGGCGGCCGGCCGGCGTCGAAGGCGGCCCGTACCTCCGGCCGCAGCAGCACCACCAGGGCCCAGATGCCGATCGGGAAGCCGACGAGATTGCCGGGCGTGACGATCATGGCCAGAATCGCGGCCGCGATCGCCAGGCCGTAGGACTGGAGCCGCATCATGCGCAACGCCGCCACGAAGACGACCCCGGAAAGCACGAACGGCGCCAGCAGCAACCCCACTCCCAGAGCCGGGTCGAGCGGCGGCAGGCCTCGCCAACTCAACCCATACCAGGCGAACGGCATGACGATCAGCGGAATCAGCACCCAGTTCGCCACGCCGACCACGAACAGGCCCACCGCCGGCTGCCGCACCTGGCAGAGGAGCTCCTCGGTCACCGGCGGCGCCGTGGCAATGCCCCGCGGCGGAGCGTCCGGCCATCGCGGCCGTGCCAAGGGGTGAGCACGCAGCCACAGGGCCGCGAAGGGCGTGAGCAGGAGGACGCCCACGAATGCCACCAGGGGGTCCACGGGCAGCCGCAGAGGGGCCCCGGAGGCCCCCAGGTAGCCCAAGCCCGACAGTGCCAGCAGGGCCACCATCACCATGCTGGCAACCAGCACGGCGACTAGCAGGACCGCCGGCCAGTGAATCACCCAGTGGCCGTCGCGGACCTCCACCAGTCCCTTGCGCCAGAGGCTGTCCATGGCGTCCCTGACCTGTGCCGGCGTGATGCCCTGCTGCCGGGCCCAGGCCGAACTGCAGAGGCGCTCCCGCTGCAAACGGAGCAGCAAGGGGTAGAACGACAGGCCGACCAGGAGCGCGCCGAGCCCGAGGGCCCAGCCTACCGGCCCGGGAACGGCCAGGACCACGAAGACCGGCACGAAGAAGGTCGCTGCGTTCCAGAAACCAAACAGCAGACCCAGCTTCCGCACGTCGCGCCGCTCCGACTCGGTCAGGTGAGCGCAGAGGTCCCGCACCAGCGGCGGCCGGAAGGGCACCCAGGTCCCTATCTCGGCCGCTGGTAGGCTGCCCGGCACCGGGGCCGGCGTCTGGGTGATCGTCTCGACGGCCGTGCGTACCTCGCTGGCGTGCTGGTAGCGCCGCTCGGGCTCCTTCTCCAGGGCGCGCAGGACTACCTCGTCCAGGCGCACGTCGACCTGCACCCGCCGGGAAGGCGGCGGGAAGCGCCCCAGCGGCAGCTCGCCGGTGAGCATCTCGTAGAGGACCACGCCCAGAGCGTAGATGTCGGCCCGGTGGTCGACCTCCAGAGGGTGCTCGATCTGCTCGGGAGCCATGTAGTGGGGCGTGCCCATGACCTCGCCCACACCCGTGAGGCGCCCCAGGCCAGACTCCAGGTCCAGGATGCGTGCCAGGCCGAAGTCGGCGATCTTCACCCGGCCACGCCGGTCGACCAGGACGTTCTCAGGCTTGATGTCGCGATGCACAACACCCTCATCATGAGCATATTGAAGAGCATCGCAGAGCGCCGGTATGAGGGCCAAGGCCTGGCGCGGCGAGAGGCGGCCGGCGCGCTCCATCTGGCGCAGGGTGGTGCCGTCCACGTACTCCATGATGAAGTAGTGGAGGCCCTCGACCTGGCCGAACTCGTGCACCGCGACGATGTTGGGGTGGCTGAGTTTCGCCAGGGCTCTGGCTTCACGGGCGAAGCGTTCGGCGAAGCCTGCATCCGCCCCGGGCCGGGCCCGCAGCACCTTGAGGGCGACCAGGCGGTCCAGGGCCGGCTGGCGGGCCTTGTAGACGGCGCCCATGCCGCCACGGCCGACGAGTTCGAGGCCCTCGAGTTGGGGGAAGAGCCTGGCGATCTCGGCGACGGGCGGCGGCTCGAAGGGTGTCCCCCGCGGCCGCGCGCCGGAGTCCGATGCGGCGCCCTGCCGGAGCAAGCAGGCCGGGCACAGACCGCCCAGTGCTCCCGCAGGCAGGCCGGCCCCGCACTGCGGGCAGTTCCCGCTGACCGGTCCGGCTGAGGTTGGTTTGTCCTGGTCCATGGTGCCTCCTTCGAGGCGAACCGGACGTCTCGTCCGCCGGCTCGCGCTTCTGCTGTCCACCCCCATTCAGAAGCGCGACCGACAGAACGTTACACCACCCCGCCGCTGGACGGTCGGTGGCTTGCCGTGACGGCTTCAGCCGTTTCCTCGGGTCCCCGGGTGGAGCCTCTGCACGCGGGGGAGCGCCTCATCGAGAACGGCCTCGACATGCCGGCGCACCCCAGGCGCCAGTTGCAGGCGGATGGCGCGCCAGGATCTCCGGCCGGCCGGGCCGGCGGCCTCGCGGGCCACCCGCACGGTCTCGCTGCCGGCGTGGTAGGCGGCGACCGCGGCCCGGGTACGCTCCCAGTCCGGCGGGCCATCGGGGAGCCCGGCGGCAGCGTCCCAGCACTGTCGCAGCAGGCGAGCCCCGGCATCGAGGTTGGCCTCAGGCTGGGTGAGGGCGGCAGGGCTATGGCCTAGCGAGCGGGCGTTCGCGGGGAGCACCTGGCAGAGACCCACGGCACCGCTGGGACTGGTGGCGGCTGGCGCGAGGCGGCTCTCCTGGTAGGCCATGGCTTTGAGGATGCGCCAGTCCCAGCCCCTGGGCAGGTGCCGCCGGGCGGCCTGCCGGATGGCGGCGTCGTAGGGCGACCGCGGTACGGCATCGGGGCCGGCACTCCGCTCGGCCAGCACCCCGCAGACGCCGATGCCGGCCAGCACGACCGCCAGCAGGACGGCCGCACGGCGCGGAAGCTGGAAGGAGGGTATGGGAGCCATCCGCATGCACGCTCCACCGGCAGCCCAGGGCCGCCTACGACACGTGAGCGGCAAAGTAGAGCACGCCGAAGGTCAGCCCCAGCACCAGCAGTCCCGCGGCGATGCCGAAAGCCAGGTTCTGCTTCTCCAGCTCCTTGCGGGCCTCGGAGGGCGTGACGCCCAGCACCCCCAGCACGGCCCGCAGCGCCATGGGCAGAAAAGTGAGGATGATGACCAGCCAGCCAATGCCGTACAGATAGCTGGTCAGAGCAGACCACAAGGCTGACATGGTGGGCCTCCGCGGCGCTCATGCCTCTGGCTGAGCCGATCTGTCGGATCTGTCCAATCCGCCCGGCGGCGCCGACGCGCCGCCGTCCCCAACGCCCGCCCCGGTCACTCCCGTCCCGCCTGGGGCTGCGGGCTCGCCCGGGTCCACCTGACGGAGTCCTTCACGGAGCCGGCAGGCGATCGTCCAAGCCTGGAGAAACGGGAGCACCTGGAACCAGAGCCAGGTCCACCAGCCTGGCCGGACCCCAACGCCGAGAAGCAGACAGACACCGGCCAGGGCCACGGTCCGCGTCGGGTCATCCATGGGGCCCTCGCGCCGCCGTTCGGCCCCGATGGCGGTCACCGCCAGCCCCGCGAACTCCGTCAGCAGGACCAGCAGGCAGCACAGCACCACCAGGTGCCCATCGATCCCCTCGACCCAGGCCAGCGGCCAGAACAGCCCCACCTCAGACACCGGCCGGCAGAACTCGTCCAGCAACCGCCCCGCCAGAGACCCTTTGCCGTGCTCTTGGACCAGCAGCGCCTGGACCCGGAGGGTCACCAGCCGCAGCACCAGGGCCGGAACCAGGAGCAGCACCGCGTACCAGCGGGCGCCGACGACCACCACCAGGGAAGCGATGCAGAGGCAGGCCGCCGTGCCGGCCAACGTGATCATGCCCGCCGTGTAGCCGCGCTCTGCCAGGCGCCGGGTCCATGGGCGCACCAGGGCATCGACCACGGGTGTGAGATCAGCCAGGCTCATCGGGCCTCCGCCGCCGGCCCACCCGGGACCCGTGGGCCGGCAGTCCACGTCCACCTCGCGCTGCCGGCCGCCTGCGGTGCGGCTCAGCAGCCGCACCGCGCCGGCACTACCAATACTGCGGGAGGAGCCACCCCGCAAACGAACAGGCGACGCTGCCGCCCGGAGGCACAGCGCCGCCCATGGAGAAGGCCAGAGTGGCCGCCCGGGAGGCCTATTCCTCCTCGGCTTCCTTCTTGGCCTCTTCCTGGACCTTCAGGGCAATCTGCGTGGGCACGGGCTCGTAGCGGTCAAACTTCAGCTCGCAGGTCCCGCGGCCCTGAGTGATGGAGCGCAGTTGCGGCGGGTAGGTGAAGGTCTCGGCCAGGGGGATCTCGGCGCTGACCACCTGCATACCCTCTTCGCGATCCATGCCCAGGATGCGGCCGCGGCGGCCGTTGAGGTCGCCGGTGATATCGCCCATGTACTGGTCCGGGAAGATGATCTTGACGCTCATGATGGGCTCCAGGAGGATGGCCCTGGCCTCGGCCATGGCCGCGCGGAAGGCGCCACGGGAGGCGATCTTGAACGCCATTTCGGAGGAGTCCACGGGGTGGTACTTGCCGTCGAACACCACCGCGCGCACGTTGATCACCTTGGAGTTCGACAGGGGTCCGCGCTGCAGGGCCTCGACCACGCCCTTCTCCACGGCCGGGATGAAGTTCTTGGGGATATTGCCGCCGACGACCTCGTTGGCGAACTCGAACTCGGCGCCGGGGAGGGGCTCGACGCGCAGGTGGACTTCGGCGAACTGGCCGTGCCCGCCGGTCTGCTTCTTGTGGCGGAACTGGGCCGAGCCGACCGCGGTCACCGTCTCGCGATAGGGCACCTTGGGCGTCCCGAGGGTGACCTCCACCTTGAAATCGCGCTTCAGGCGGCCGACCATCAGGTTGAGGTGTTGGTCACCCATGCCGCGGATGACGATCTGACGCGTCTCGGCGTTGCGCTCGATCTGGAAGGTCATGTCTTCGGCCGCCAGCCGCTGGAGACCCGTGCCGATGCGGTCCTCGTCGCCCTGGGAGGCGGCGAATACGGCGTAGGCCATGGTGGGCTGCGGGTACGGCGGCGCCACCGGCCGGACGTCGGTCGCCTTCTGCGCCATAACGTCCAGCAGGGAGGTGCTCTTGAGCTTGGCGATGGCCACGATCTCGCCCGGGCCGGCCGTCTCGACCGCAGACTGCTCTTTGCCGTTGATGTGGAACAGCGCGCCCACCCGCTCCCGCGCCGACCGCGTGGCGTTGTAGAACTCGCCGTCCGCCTTGAAGGTGCCGCTGTAGATGCGCAGGAAGGTCAACTGGCCGATGAAGGGGTCATTCACCGACTTGAAGACGCGCGCGTAGGCTTCCGCGGAGGCGCGGTCGATGTCGCCCTTCTCGCAGGGGACCTTGGCCCCGACCGTAGGCGCCGGGCACAGGTCGCAGAGGGCGTTCATCAGCTCCGCCACGCCCACGTCCTTGGCCGCGCTGCCGCAGAACACCGGCACGACGGCGCCGCTGAACAGGGCCTGCCGCAGACCGCGGTTCAGGTCCTCAGGAGAGAGCTTGCCCTCCTCGAGGTATCTCTCCATCAGGGCATCGTCCGAACCGGCCACCGTGTCCATCACCGCCTCGCGGTAGGCATCCACCCCGGCCGCGTTCGGATCGAGCGCGCTCAGCACGCCTGAGAGCTTCTCCTTCTCGCCGACGGGGACCGTGAACGGCACGCAGACCGTGGCCCCGTAGCTCTCCTGGATAGCCGTCAGGACACCCTCGTAGTCGGCCTGCTCACGGTCGCACCCATTGATGAAGAACGCGCGCGGGATACCGGCGTCCTTGGCCGCCTTCCAGGCGCGTAGGGTCCCCGGGCCGATGCCGAGGTTGGCGTCGACCACGATCAGCACGAAATCGGCCACGCTCAGGGCCCCGATGGCGTCGCCGCAGAAATCCGGGTAGCCAGGCGTGTCCATGAAGAAGAAGTGGTGCCCGTTCCAGGCGCAGTTCAGGGCCGCCGCGTAGATGCTGCCCTTGCGCTCCTGCTCCTCGGCGCGGAAGTCGGACACGCTGGTGCCCTGATCAACGCTGCCGAGGCGGGTCACCGCGCCGGCTTTGTAGAGCATGAGATCGGCAAGGGTCGTCTTTCCCGCGCCAGAATGCCCGGCCAGGACGAGATTCCTGACCTTGTCGGTACCGCAGGTCTTCACAGCCGCGTCTCCAGTGTAACCACCCCGGCAAGACCGCCACAAGAGACGCGTAATGTAGCACGGGGACGCCGCAAGTAAACCCTGGGTCAGACGACATCTGGGGCGCACCGACGGCACGGCCGCACGACGGCTCGAGCGGCCCCCCCGTTGGCCGCGCGCCCAGGCGCAGTAGGGTACGCGACCCTGCCACGGACCGCCGTCGGGAGAACCCAGTGCCTGGCGTTCGTCCGGTGCGACGGTGGCCCCGGTCCAGGACGGAGGGAAGGAGAGTGCCCCTGTGAGGAAGCGCCTGGGTCTGGCGAGCCTGTCTTGCTCTCACCGGCTGTGGCATCGGCGCCGCGGAGCCGGCGGCCGCCGAGGACTGGGCCGGGCCGCTGGCGCCCGTGAACGCGCTCGGCCTGGGCCCCTGGACCGGACAGGTGCAGAGCCTGACCCACGCCCGCGACTTCGGAGACCGTTTCGGCGGCGAGGAGCCCTCGGGGAGCGCCTCAACCCTGGCACCCACCGGGAACCTCAGGCAGGGCAACGGACTCTCAGAGAGACGGGGGGCAGAGCCCCCCTTGGTCGCCCCGGCCCCGCTCCTCGTCACCGGCCGCGAGGCGGGCCGAGCCGCCGCGAGACCTGGTCAGAGGAGCCTCGCCATGAGAGCGGTCGCTTTCTGTCTCCCGGGAGCTGTCGTCGGAGGGTGTCGGCAGTGGCCGGGTGATCCGGCGGGGCACGGCCCCGAACGGGTCGGGGCCATCACTGTCCGGGGTTCACCCCTGACCCTTCTGGGCCAGGAGCCGGCCCTGGGCTCACCAGCACCGGAGTTCCGCGTCGCGGATGGTCAGTTCGCGCCGGTGACGCGGTGCGGTCGATACGCAGGGGCTGTCACTTGCCCGCTTTGACGTCGAAGCAGTAGAGGGTCTCGTCGTAGCGCAGGTACAGCCGGCCACCGATGACCACCGGGTGAGCCCAGCTCGGGCCGTTGCCTTCGACCTTCACCCGGCCCTTGACCTGCAGGCCCTGGGGTGAGCACGTCGCCAGGGCCGCCTGGCCACCGCCTTCGCCGAAGAGGTAGAGCATGCCGTCGGCCCAGCACAGGGACCCCTTGCCTACGGCCGGCTCGAACCACTTCTTCTCGCCCGTCTTCAGGTCCAGGCAGGCATAGCCGCCCTCGTGGTTGCCGTAGATGTAGCCGCCCTCGATAATGTAGCCGCCGTGGTGGCAGACCATCTCCCGCGTCTTCCAGGCCTCGGTCGCCTTGCCGCCGGCCTCCAGCTTCACGCACACGCCGCCAGCCCCGTAGCCGTTGGCCCAGAAGACGTAGCCATCGCTGTAGGCCGGGGTGGGGCAGTTGGCCGTGTTCCCCGCGGCGAAGGCATTTTGCCAGAGGAGCTTGCCGTCCGTAACGCCGACTGCCACGAGGCCCTGCTGGGTCCCCGTGACGACCATCTTCAGGTCCCCGAAGGTGACCGGCAGGCACGACGCGTACTCCGGCCCGGCCTCGAAACCGCTGCTGGCCCATACCTGCTTGCCGTTCGTCTTGTCCAGGGCCACGATGCAGTTCTTGCCGCCTGGCTTGAAGATGGCCAGGTTCCCCTGAATCAGCACCGACTCGGCGTAGCCCCAGCCGCCCGGGCTGCCGCCGAAGTCCCTCGCGAGAACCGACCACAGGCGCGCGCCGCCCGCCGTGTCGTAGCAGCCCAGCACACCGTCCCCCGAGAGCAGGAAGAGGGTCTTGCCATCGATCGTGGCGGAACCGCGGGAGCCGTCCACGTTGCGGCAGATGCCACCGGCCTCGGCGGTCCAGCTCGTCTTCCCGCTCATATCGAGGGCCGTCAGCACCAGCTTGTCACCCTTCTCGCCGGTGATGTAGACGACGCCGCCGCTGACGCTGGGACTCGAGAAGCCCTTGCCGATGCCGCCGGCTTTCCACAGCAATGCCGGACCCGCCTGGGGCCATTCCTTCAGGAGCCCCTGGTCCGGGGACTTGCCGTCGTGCGCAGGCCCGCGGAAAGACGGCCAATCGGCCGCCGCCACCGCCGACGGCACGAGGCCCCCTAGGGCCAGACCGGCCGCCAGGGCCGTGCCGCGCACCGCGAATACCGATACCTTGCGGACCCAGCCGATCCTGGGAATGGGACTCACTGCAGCGCCTCCGGTTGGGTTGGCCAGCGTTCAGACCTGCGGCGCCGCCAACCACGGTGGTCAGCGGACGCCGCACACTATATGCCGGGGCCTGGCAATCACAACGGACCACGGGGTGGAACCGGTGCCAGGGCCGTGCGCTCGAACGCGCCCCCCGGACCGGCCATCAGTGCCGGCTGGCGGTCATCTGCAGGTAGGTCCCCGGGCCCTCGTCCAGGGCCCGCGGGAGCCGTGGCCGCAGGCGCACGGCTACCGTGTCGCCCTCTGCCAGCACGGGGATCGTGTAGTCGACCTCGGCACCGAAGCCGACCACGCGTCGCGAGAACACCGGCTCGCCATTCCTCAGGACGTGCACCTCATAGGTGTCGCCGGCCTCGCCTGCGGTCGCCGCCAGCGCCGCCCGGACCCGCACATTCACCAGGCCGCCGTAGGGACAGGTGAACAGGCCTGTCGTCGCCGCGTAGCAGCCCGCAAAGTCCCGGCCATCGGGCAGGGGGGTGACAGTCAGGAACTTCACGATGTCACCCTCAGCCGGCACCGTCTGCGCGGCGCCCTGCACCTGGAGGATCATCCGGTTCGAGAAGAGCTGCGTCCCGCCGCGCACGCGCTCCAGCCCCCGCGGGCCCGCGTCGAAGAATGAGCCCGCATCGATATTCACGGTGACGCGGGGGTTGGCGATGACGGCGATCTCGGAGGTCCGACCGGCACGGTAAAACCCGCAGTTCTGGATCAGGATGCCCCCTGCAAACAGCGGATCCGTCGTCACCACGGGGTTGTCGGAACTCAGGTAGCCGTTGCAGCCGATCATGCTCAGGCTGTTGGCTCGGCCGGCGGACTGGATGCCGTTGGGGTTGCTGGTGGCGAAGAAGTTGCCGGCCTCCACGTGGGCGCTGTTGACGAAGACCTTGCCATACTCCCGGAAGTACTCCTTGTGGGTGGTGGCGATGGGCTGCGCATCGATCATGGGGATGGTGTTGAAGTTCGCGATGGCGCCGCTGTCGAAGTAGAGCAGTGCACCGATCACCCGGATGAGGGTGCAGTCGGCAGCCTCCCAGGCGGTCTTGCGCGGGTCGCCCTCACGCAGGGTCCAGGGGAACGAATAGATGAGGGTCCCGGTGAACTTGGCGATGGTGTTGGCGCCGATGGCTTCGACCCCGCGCAGGCAGTGGAGCGTGCCGCCACCGAAGATCTCGATCTCGCTGTCGCCGCGCTCGGCGTCGCCGGGGATGCCGCTGGTGGCCCAGGCGCGGTCGCCGATCAGCCAGCCCAGGGGCGCACGCCAGATCTCGACGTTGTGGCCGATGAAGTGCCGTGCGTTGACCTGGATGGCGCAGCCGTAGCCCAGGTTGTAGTCCAGGTCGATGAACAGCTTGCCGGTGATACAGCTCGAATGGGCACTCGGCGCAAAGCGGATCAGGGACTCGGACGGACCAGGCCGGGCCACCAGCCAGGCGTTCTCCGAGTGGATCATGCTGCCGAACCGACTCACCAGCAGCCCCGTGATCGCATACTTGCCGCCCAGCAGCAGCCGGCTCCCCGGACGGTCCCCGATCGAGTCCAAGGCCCGTTGCACCGCGGCCGTGTCGTCCGTGGTCCCCCGGCCACCGGCACCGAACCACTCCGGGCAGGGGCCCTTGAGCCCCGTCACGACCCCGTCCCCGGAGAAGACTGGATAGCGTCCCGCACTGAGGGTCCCTTCCACCTTCAGGGGCCTCTCGCCCAGGACGATGAGACCGCCCCGCGGTACCGCGACCTCCACCTGGGACGGCACCGCCGGGGCGTCGCCAGCCAGGGTCGCGTCGACCAGCAGTGTGGCCGGCGCCTCGCCGATGGCTGCCAGGGCCGCCTTCAGCGAACCCCCATGGGCGCTGGCAAGGAGGCAACGCGAGGCGGTCCCCCCCAGGGCGGGCGTTACCCCCGCGGGGACCTCCGCTGCCAGGCACCCCGCGGCCGCCGCGACACTCCCAGCCAGGAACGCCCGCAGCCGGCGGGTCCCCCGGACGCGGTGGCCTGGTCCCCGCGCCGCGGGGCGCTTGGCGGCGGGGCCCGCCCAGGGCGTCGTCATCGGGCCATTCCTCCTGCGGTTTCCTCAGGACTCCCGGCTCGGCTCCATGTGGATCGTCACCTGACAGCCTGGAAGCCGCTCGCACACCTGGCGGCTGAGACGATGGCTTATCTCATGGGAGCGCCGGAGCTCCATGCGTCCGTCCACCGTGACGTGGAAGTGCAACTGGCCCTTGCCGGCCTGGGCGCCCGAGAGCGTCAGCGCATGGTACCCCGTGACCTCAGGCTCGTGCCCCAGGGCTGCATCGATGGCCGCATGGACCTGACTCTCCGACGCCAGCGGCGGCAGGTCGTCGAGGGGGTCGACGTGGACCACGGTGGAGACGCTCAGCCGCCGGTTCACCGCCTCCTCGACCTGGCTGGCGATGGCGTGGGCCTCGGCCAGCGTCGCCTTGCCGGCGACCTCGATGTGCAGGGAGACGTCCCGGTGCTGGCCGTAGTCGTGGAACTCCACATCGTGGATGGCCACCACCCCCGGTACCGACTGGGCGGCGCTGCGCACCTCGGCCAGGGCCTCCGCATCAGGGCTTTCGCCCATGAGGTAGCTCGCGGAGGCGCGGATCAAGTCGACCCCCGTATAGAGGATCAGTAGGGAAACGGCGATGCCGAAGATCCCATCCAGGCGCTTGAAACCCAGGGCGACGCCCAGAATGGCCACGGCCACCAGCGCCGACGCCACCGCGTCGCTGCGATGATGCCACGCGTCCGCCTTGAGAGCACTGGAACGGATGCGCCGGCCTAGATCAAGGCTGAAACGGGCCATCCACTCCTTGGCCGCCGCCGATAGCACCATCACCACGACCGCCATGACACTGACCTTGACCGGCATCGGCTTCAGCAGGCGCTCCACGGACCGGACCATGAACTCGATGCCCACCACGGCCAGGAGCGTGGCGATGATCAGGGTCGCGATGGACTCCATGCGGCCGTGCCCGTGCGGGTGCTTCTCGTCCACCGGCCGGCGCGCCGTGCGGAAACCCACCAGCACCACGACGCTGGTCAGGGTGTCCGACAGGGTATGTCCAGCGTCGGCCGTCAACGCCACGCTGTTGATCCACAGGCCAAGGGCGAACTTCACCCCGGCCATCAGGGTATTCACCACGATGCTGACCCAGGCCTCCAGGGCGCCATAGCGCAGGCGCACTTCCGGGTCGGATGTCCGTTCCGGATGGGGCACGAACCAGCGGATAAGTCTGCCTGTAATCCGCATGCGCACGGCCTAAGGGCGGGCGGGCCGCTCCGTACGGCCATCTCCGGCCCACCGCCGGCATACCCTAGCGCCGCCGGCCGCGGCTGGCCAGCACTGGCGCGGCGGCTCCCGCCGCGGCATAGTGCTCCCAGGCCCCCAATGCCCCATACCTCCCATACTTCCCATACTTCCCATGCACCCCTACACCCTCCCGACCGGAGCCCGGACCATGATCCGACCCACGATCGTCTGTGTGGCGGGGCTGATGCTGGCCACCGCCCTGGCTGGGCTCGCCGCGGAGAACGCCTGCCTCACCATCGGGCGCGCCGCCGCCCCTCCGGCGATCGATGGGCGCCTCCGTCCCGGGGAGTGGGACACGGCGGCCGCGGTGAGCGGCTTCCTGGCATCGGGGGGTGAGGCGCTGGCCAGCGCTGCCACCACCGCCTTCCTGCAGTACGACGAGCAGGCGCTCTATGTCGCCTTCCGCTGTGCGGAGACCGCCGCGGACCGTCCCCGCGCCCTGCGCCGCGACCATGACGACCGCGCCTTTGAGGACGACTGCGTCCAGGTCTATCTGGCGCCGGAGGACCTCTCCAAGGCCACCGACGCCCGCATCGCCTTCGGCGGCTACGCCGGCGCCTACGACACCTGGTACCGGGACATCACTGCCTACCTGGAGTTCACCGCGAACGCCGCCGGCAGCCGTACCGAGGCCCGCAACGACGTCCGCGACTGGGACGCCCCCTGGGAAGCCCGGGTGGGCCGCGAGCCCGGCGCCTGGACCGCCGAGATCGCCATCCCCTTCGCCTCCCTGGGCGCCGCCCCGGCCGAGGGCGCCCTCTGGGGGCTGAACCTCTTCCGCCTGCGGCAGCCCGACGCCTCGGGGTGGGTCTTCCCCGCGTTCGGCGGCTACCGGCCACTGCCGCTCGGGGCCGTACGCTTCGGGCAGGGGACCCTGCTCGTGCGGCAGTTGGCCGTCGAGGCCCCGGCCATCGGTGCCAACGCGCTCCAGGTACAGGTCGTGAACCCCGGAACCGGCGCCACAGCCGCCCAACTGACGGTCACGCCCACCGGCGGCGCCCCCGCGACGGCGGTAGCTCAGGTCCCCCCCGGTGGCACGGCGACCCTTGGCACGACCTACACCCTCGATGGCCATGGGCCTCTGCGTGCCGCCTATACCATCGGCCTGCCCGGCGACGCCGTGCCGCTGCTGTCGGGGTACCTGCCGCTGAACCGGCCGAACCCGCAGCAGCTCGACCTGCGCTACTACTCGGTCCCGGGCCAGGTGGAGGGCCTCGTGCAGACCGCCCCGGGCACCACCGTGGTCGGCGCGACGCTCACCGTGCAGCCCGCAGTCGGGACCCCGGCCGAAGCCGTTGCCGACCTCGCCGGTCGCGCCGGCCTGCGCCTGCGTCTGCCCGTCACGGGCCAGCCCGGCGACCGCTTCCAGGCGCACCTGCGGGCCCTGGACGCCGCCGGCCAGGTGGTCGCCGAACGCCGCTTCGAGGGCATCATCGCCGCACGGCCTGCCTGGCTCGGGACCCAGGCTGGGCTCCCCCTCGGCGTGTTGCCGCCATGGACACCTATCTCACTGGACAGCAATGAGATCACGATGCTCGGCAAGCATCTTGCCTATGGGGACCTGGCCCTGCCCGGCGCCATCCGCAGCGCTGGGACCGACCTGCTGGCCGCCCCCATCGGGTTCACCGTGACCCTGGGCGGAAGGAACGTCCGCTGGGGGACGCAGTCCTGCCGGCGCCTCGAGGTGGCCCCGGACCACGTGCGGCTCGAGAGTGTCTGGTGCAAGGACGCGCTGGAGCTGCGGGTCACGGCCGACCTGGAGTATGACGGGTACTGCTGGACCGAGGTCAGCCTTGTCCCCAAGGTGCCCACGGTGGTGGACCGCCTCGCTCTGGAGATCCCCCTCCGACCCGAGGTGGCCCAGCTTGTCTACGAAGGCCACGCGCAGGCGGCCTACGCCCTCTCGCCTCAGGGGCACCGTGGGCCGTTGCTCCCCAGCCTGTGGGTGGGCAACGAGCGGGCCGGGCTCGCCTTCCTGGCGGAAAGCCTGGACTGGGTCCAGGCCAAGGACCGAGGCCGCCAGTTGGAGGTCCTCCCGGGCCATGGCCGGACCCTGTGGCGGTCCACGTTCATCGACACGCCCACCGAGCTGAGTGCCCCCTACACGGTGGCGTTCGTTCTCCAGGTCACCCCCGCCAAGCCCGTGTCGCTGCGCAAGAACCACATCTTCCATGGGGCCTACTACGGGATCGAGGACGCGGTGGCAGCAGGCACCCTCGAGTTCCCGGTCAAGGACAACCTCGACTACGCGCAGGGTACTCTGGAGTGCTGGGTGAAGCCGACCTTCGATACCCGTGAAGCCTACGACCCGGCCGCCGACCGGTCTCGCTACAACCGCATGTTCCTGCAGGTGACCGGCGGCGCGGCGGGCGCTGGGGATATCCTCATGCTCTACTACAACGCCGACGACCGCAGCCTGCGCGTGGTCATCAAGGACGCCAGTGGCAAGTACCCCCTCGTCATGGGCAGCTCCTCGCCCCTGCCGCCTGGCCAATGGAGCTACGTCGGGCTGTCCTGGGGGGAGACGCTCCGGCTCAACGTCAACGGCACGCTCAACGAGGCCAAGGTGCGTGGCTCCATCGCCGGCGATCCGGAGGCGGGCTCAGTGAACGTCACCCTCGGCAGTTTCCATCTCGACGACCTGCGGATCGACAGGACCGCCAAACGCCTGGACGGGGTCCCCACCGCACCCATGGCGGCCGAGGACGGCACCCGCTTCCTGCACCGGTTCGAGACCCTGGACGCGCCCGAGCACTCAGGCGGTCCGGCCGCCGCGCTCAAGCTCTCCGGCTGCACCCTCGCCGAAGGCCACGCGGGGAAGGCCCTCGCGGCCCAGCCGGTCAGCGCCCTGGACCGCCTCGCCGCCGAAGGCAAGCACGTCGTCATCTTCCACGAGAACTGGTCCCGCTACCAGGGCTACCCGGACCTGGAGCAGATCCCCAAGCTGCGCCGCATCGCGGACGCCTGCCATGCCCGTGGCCTGCTCTTCCTGGTCTACTTCTGTCAGCTCACGTCCGACGCGGCGCCGGAGTGGCCTGCTCTCTCGAACGACCTCATGGCCCTGCCCGAGCGCTTCTGGTACCACCGCGACGACGTCAAGCAGGACTGCGCCGTGGCGTGCGCCAACGGTCCCTACGGCGACCTCCTCCTGGATGGTATCGCCCGGCTGGCGGACGAGGCCGGCATCGACGGTGTCTACATGGATGGCACCACCGTGCCGTGGGACTGCGCCAACCCCACCCACCCCGGGTGCGGTCAGTACCGCGACGATGGCACGTACGCCCCACGCTACACCATCCGCGCCACGCGCCAGTTCATGAAACGCCTCCGCAACCTCTTCGCCCAGCGCCGGCAGGACTTCTTCCTCGATGCCCATACCGGGGGCGCCATCAACATCGCCACCCAGGCATTCTGCGATGGCTACTACGACGGCGAGACCCTGGCTCGCTACAAGCCGGGCTTCCGCCTGTCACCGGAGACCTTCCGGGCGGCCTACACCGGTACACCCTTCGGCTTCCGCGGCGAGTTCCTCCCCAACCGGCACAGCATGGACCAGGCCCTGGCCATCGCCCTGGTCCATGACACCACCACCCGTGGCCAGCCCCCAGAGGTCGACCTGGCCCTGCGCGACTACGAGGACGAACAGACCTCGTTCATCCCCTACTGGACAGCCTCACCGCTGTACCGCGTCAGCCCGGCCCAGGTCCTCGGCAGTCTCTACCTGAAGGCCGACCGGGCCCTGCTGGTCCTCGGCAGCCAGACCGAGGAGGCCGTCACCTGTCACGTGGACCTCGCCCGGCTGCTGCGCCGGCTCCCGCCTGGCGTAGCGGCGCGCGATGCCATCAGCGGTCAGGCCTTCCCGCTCGCGGACCGGGCCCTCGACCTGGACCTGCCCGGCCGCGGCTGGCGCCTGCTGGAGATCCGCGTCGGGCCGTGACGTGCGGCGGGGTCCGGCCGGCCATCCCGCCAGATGTCGTGGGGATGCGGTGGGCCTCCACCGCGGGCGCTCGCGGCCGAGCGCATCTCCAGGGCACCGGGAGCGCACCGTTGCCGGGCCTGGTGGAGCTGCGGTGGGCCTCCACCGCGGCCAGAGTCGCCGCGACGGAGCGCGCTTCCCACATTGCCGGGCCGCTGGCCCGGGGGGGGGAAGACCGCTCGCGGTCCAGAGAGACTCCCGCCCTGGCGCCTGGACTCGGTAGCGGCCTACGGCGCCGGAGGCGCGTCGAGCTGGATACCGCGACGCTCCAGCAGGGAGCTCTCGAGACGGTACAGGGAGGTGAAGCTGTGGAGCAGTCCGACCATGGCCTCGACCTCGACGATCTGGCTGGCCAGGAGGTCGCGCTGGGCCTGGGCCACGAGGAACGAGGTGGACTTGCCGACCTTGGCCTTCTCGGCCTCGGCCCGGAGGGTCTCACCGCGCAGGCGGCTGGTGGCGGCGCTGGCCGTGACCTGCTCGGCGGCGCGGTTGACGTCGACGTAGGCCGTGCGCACGTCCAGCTCCACGAGCTGTGACAGGTTGGCGAGGGCGGCCT
>Ga0172375_10005217_pt1 | contig 18838 bp, 13 predicted proteins | sample LakKiv1m_FD_114537 | JGI IMG/M metagenome (GOLD analysis project Ga0172375, IMG submission 114537) | Freshwater microbial communities from Kabuno Bay, South-Kivu, Congo - kab_092012_11.1m | ecosystem: Environmental > Aquatic > Freshwater > Lake | place: Democratic Republic of the Congo...
ACGCCGCGGCGCGCCTGCGCGACCAGGGCGTGCCGTTCCAGGTCCACATCACCGGGATCGTCAGCGACAAGGAGTACCACGCGGGGCTGCACGCGCAGGTCGAGACCCTCGGGCTGGAGGACCGCGTGCGCTTCCGCGGCTTCCTCTCCGAGGCGGAGCTGACCCGGGAGTTCAGCGAGGCCTACCTCGTGACCCTGCCGTCGTACGCCGAGACCTCGCCGATGACCGTCCAGCAGGCCATGGCCGCGGGCAAGCCGGTGGTCGGCACGAAGGTCGGCGGCGTCCCCTACCTGGTCCAGGACGGCGTCCACGGCCGCCTGGTCGATGCCGGCGACGCCGCAGGCCTCGCCGACGCGCTGCGCGAGGTCCTGACCGATCCCGGCCGGCGCGACGCGATGGGCGCGAGCGCGAAGGAAGCCGCGACGCGGCGCTTCGGCGCCCGGGAAGTCGGCGACCGCACGGCAGCCATCTACGAGAAGCTCGTGAAAGGCGGGACGTCGAAATGAGAGTCCTCTGGATCGCGAGCATGTTCCCCCACACGCTCAACTGGCTGGCGGGTCCCTGGAACATCCGCGGCACGGTCGCCCTGCACGAGTTCACGGGACACGACGTGCGGGCGGTCTGCCCGCTGGCGATGGTGCCGCCGCCGTCCCTGCTCAGGAAGTCCGTCGCCCGGCCCGGGCTGCTGAAGACCTGGTACGACGAGCGCGCCGCGGCCCCCCGGGCCGACGTCGTGCAGGGGATCCCGGTCACCTACCCCCGCTGGGCGTGGGGGCCGAAGAAGCTGCTCTGGGGCTACGAGGGCTGGCTCATGTACCGCCAGCTGCGGGACCACCTGGCCGGGGTGGTCCGTGAGTTCAGGCCCGAGGTCATCCACACGCCCTGGCTGTCGCCGGAGGGCGTCTGCGCCTCGCTGATGGGACAGGAGCACGGCATCCCCGTGGTCGCCCAGGGGATCGGCAACGACGCCAACTACTACCTGCACGAGTTCCCGCACCGGGGCTACGTCATCAAGGAGCTGCGCAAGACCTCGGCGCTGCTGTTCAACTGCAGATCCACGCAGCGCAACGCGGAGCTGGCCGGCCTGACCCACCCGAACACCCACATCATCTACCACGGGGTCGAGGTCGACCTGTTCAAGCCCGACGCGGCCCGCACGGAGTTCGGCCACCGGATCGTCACGGTCGCGCAGCTCATCCCGCGCAAGAACCACCAGCTGCTGCTGCATGCGTTCACCAGGCTGCCGGAGGATCTGCGGCGGACGGCGTCGCTGCTGTTCGTGGGCGGTGGCCCGCTCAAGGAGAGCCTGGAGAAACAGGCCGCGGAATTGGGCATCGCCGACCGCGTCACCGTCGCCGGGCGGCTGTCGCACGAGGACATGATCCTGGAAATGCAGCGGTCGGACGTCTACTGCCTGCCCACGCTGTCGGAGGGCATGCCCGTGGCGACGATCGAAGCGATGTCCGTGGGGCTGCCGGTGATCGCGAGCCGCGTGGACGGTCTGCCGGAGACGATCCTCGAACCGTCCTGCGGGATCCTGGTGCCGCCCAGCGACGTCGATGCCCTGGCCGCCGCGCTGACCGACGCGCTCGCCAGGAACTGGGACCGCCGGGCGATCCGGGAGCACGTCCTGCAGAACTTCACCTGGGAGCTGTTCGCGCGGAAGACCACCGAACTCTACCGGAGCGTTCAGACGACCGCGCCGCGCCAGTAGTCCAGCGTGTCGGCCAGGGTCTTGCGCCAGGGGATCCGCGGCTCCCAGCCGAACGCGGCGCGGGCCGCCGCCGCGTCGCCGACGGCGACCGGGATGTCCGACGGGCGCAGCCGCGCGGGATCGACCTGCACGTCGATCGCGGCGCCGCTGAGGCGCAGCAGATCGTCCAGGACCTCCCGGATGGTGACGGTCCGGCCGGAACAGAGATTGTATGCGGTCCCCGATGGGATGGCCGCCCTCGCACCCACCACGGCGACGTAAGCGTCCAGGACGTCCCGCACATCCAGGAAATCCCGCCGCGCCTCGAGATTCCCCACCATGATGACCGGCTCCTGGAGCCCCCGCTCGATCCTGGCGATCTGGGAGCAGAACGCAGACACCACGAAGTCCTGGCGCTGGCCGGGGCCGACGTGGTTGAACGGGCGCAGCACGACCGTCCGCAGGCCCTCGGCGGCCTGCTGCCGGACCAGGATGTCCCCGGCCGCCTTGCTGGCCGCGTAGGGGTTCATCGGCGCGAAGCCGGTGCCCTCGGTGATCGGGACGCCCGCCAGGAACTCGCGGCCGTAGGCTTCGGCGGAGCCGACGAAGACGAACTGCGCGTCGGGCCGCACGGCCTTGAGCGCCTCCAGCAGGTGCAGCGTGCCCATGAGGTTGACGTTCCAGGTGAGTGTGGGCTTCTGGAACGACGTGGGCACGTGCGACTGGGCCGCCAGGTGGAAGACCAGGGCGGGCTTCTGCCGGGCGAACAGGTCCCCGACCGCCTGCGGGTCGGTGATGTCCAGGGCGACCTGGACGCCGCCGCCGCCGTCCGGCGGCGCCTGCATGTCGGCGCCGACGATCAACGCATCGGGATACTCCCGGGCGAGTCGCGCGATCAACTGCTTGCCGACGAAGCCGAAGGCTCCGGTCACCAGGATATCCGCGTGTCGTGAAGCCAACGTCACTCCCGTCCCGCCATGCCGACCGAAGCCTTGTAGGCGAGCATGCGTCCCGTGATCTCGTAGCCGGCGGTGTCCGCAGTCACCGCGACGGCATCCCCGCGGCCGATGTCGAGCGTCGATGCCGACGCCGAGGTCCCTATCGTGCCCCGGCCGGAGATCACCACGAGGATCTCGAAACCGTGATCGGCTCCGGCAGAGTACACACCGCCACCGGCAAGGTCCACGACGGATAACCGGAAATCCCGGCAGGGCGTCCGGTAGACGGAGTCCTCGGCGCGCAGCACGGCGATCTCCTGCGGCGCGAACGACAAGACATCCGTCAGCTCCCGCAGGTCGACGTGCTTTGCCGTGAGCCCGGCGCGCAGGACGTTGTCGGAGTTGGACATCAGCTCGACGCCGAAGCCCCGCAGGTAGCAGTGCAGCCGGCCGGCGCCGCAGTAGAGGGCCTCGCCGGGGGCCAGTTCGACGAGGTTCAGCAGCAGCACGTTCAACACGCCGGGATCGCCGGGGTGGAGCTGCAGGATCTCCCGGATCCAGCGATATTCGGGGCGCTCGTTCCGCCGCCGCTCGGCCGCGGCGGCCAGCTGGGAGAGCAGCCGTTCCCTGCGCCCCGCCTCGAGGCCCATCAGCGCGACGAAGAACGTCTCGAGGGCGGCGGCATCCAGGCCGGCGGCGAAGCGCGCGCACTCCGGCGCGATCTCCGGCAACCCGGCCTCGGTCACCAGGTCGAGGATCCCGGCGTACGGCCGGAAGCCCGAGAGAGCCCAGAACCGGTCCAGGGCACAGATGATCTCCGGCTTGTGGTTGCGGTCCCGGTAGTTGCGGTGGCGCGCGTCCAGGGGGATGCCGGCGGCTTCCTCGCGGTCGAATCCGGCCGCGGCCTGCCGGGCGTCCGGATGGGCCTGGACCGACAGGGGCTGCTCGACGGCCAGGATCTTGAACAGGAACGGCAGGCCGCCGCCGCGGGCGGCGACGGACGCGCCCAGGACGGCGACCGGATCGCCGGCGATGATCTCGCCCAGGGGCCGGCCGCCGCTGGACGAGGGCGCGCCGGGATGGTCGCCCATCCAGAGTTCGGCCTCGGGCTCGGCGGCGGGCACGGGCCGCGACTGCCACTGCGCGAGCAGGCGCCGCGATCCCCAGGGGTAGCGCACGATCGCGGATTCGAGGGGGAGGATCGGCATCAGCCATCCCCTTCGATCGTCGCTGTCGCCCGCAGGCGATGCTGTCGAGCCGACTCCGCCGCGGCGTCCAGGGTCAGGGTCGCGTTCAGCTCGCAGAGCCGGGCGTGGCTCAGGACGTTGCCGGGCAGCACCGTGTCCCAGTCGTCCTTGCCGTCGCGGTCCAGGCGGGTCCCCATGCTGACCCGATCTCCGTCCGGCAGGTACGTGTCCGCCCGGACGCTGCCGGAGGCCGGGGCCAGGTCGGCGGTCTCGAACACGTTGTACAGGATGAAGTCGCGGCCGGCGATCGCCGGGGCGACGACGTTGACGAGCACGGCGCCGTCGACGTCCAGGCGCCCGGCCGTCACGCCGACGAGGACCGAGCCGCGGATGCTGCCGCCGCCGATGCGGCAATCGATCAGCAGGCTGCCGTCCCGGTATTCGGCCGCGCCGGCCGCAGGCGAGGCGAAGAACGCGCGCATCGCGCCGGCCTCCTGGTCGTCGTCGAGGAGCCGGCGGACGCTGGCCCGGTAGTTCGCCAGCGTGCCGTAGTCCCACCAGTAGCAGCCGGCGCCCACGTCGACGCAGCCGAACAGCGGTTCCCCGGCGCGGGCGCCGCGGAATCCCGCCACGAAGTCCGCCAGGCGCCGGTAGTGCGTGCGCGACTTCGCGTCCGGCTCCCCCTTGGCCGCCATCATCTCCAGATAGACCGGTTCGGGCAGGGTCATGGGCATCCAGAAATGGGGGTCGGTGTCGAGCTTGGCGGACCGGGCCGAGAGCTCGGGCGCGAACTCGGCGTCCAGCGCCGCGAGCATGGCCGCCGACAGGCTGAACGAGCCGAGGCTCACGCCGATGCCGCCGTCGACGCGCATCACGCCGGCATCGACGAGGGCCACGGCGGCGGCGTGCGACACCTTCTCCACCTGGACGGCGTCGCCCCCGGGGCCGACGGCCACCAGGCCGTAGCGGTCGAGCCCGTCGCGGCGCCAGGCCACGGCGTCGGGCATGACGCCCAGCTTGGCGAGGATGTCGACGTGGTGCCGGGGCCGGCCCGGCGGCGGCGCGGAGGGGATGAACACCTGGTCGCCCCAGAAGACGCTGAGCCGGCCGCGTCGCATCGAAGCGTAGACGGCGGTCTGCCGGATCACGGCCTCGAGGATCGTCAGCGGTTCGACGCGGTCCCCGAGGCGCACGAGCCCCGGCAGCTTCACCGCCGGCTTGTTGCCGCCCTCGCTGCCGGGCAGCGGGGCGAGCCGGGTGCCCTTGCCGGCGGTGTGGTAGAGGCCGACCGCGGCGCCTCCAGCGAGGCGAGCCGCCAGGTCGACGTCGTGCCGGTCACGGGCCAGGCGGGCGGCTTCGCGCACGGCGTAGAGCGTGCCCAGGCCGTTCCCGGCGCCGCCGGGCCAGTCCTCGTGGATCGCCAGGATCAGGGCGTCCGGCCGGCAGACCTGGCCGCGGCCGGCCTCCAGGCGGCGCTGCCAGTAGGCGGCCTGGTCGGCGGAGGTGGTCGAGACGATGATGACGTCCATGCCCGAGCCGTTCGTGGCCGTCTCGAGGATCGCCTGGAGGTTGCCGGATATGCTCATGGTCGCCTTCCGGGGTGGATGTCGTCGTCGTCCGCCGCAACAACGCCGTTCTCCATTATAGCCGACCGGCCATGGGCCGACCAGCGCCGGTGTGCGGTGTTCAGGGCCGGAGTACGCCGTTGTCGCTGCGTGCTGCGTGTGCTAGCTTACCGCCTGCCAGAGCAGCCGATGCCCCCGGGCCCCAACCACATCGCGGCACACCCATGCCATCCTGCTCGTTCCTGCTCAACACGATCACCGGCTGGAACGAGCCGCCGCGCGCCCGTCATCAGATCGCCCAGGCGCTCGCCGAATTCAACGAAGTCATCTTCGTGGCGAAGAACAGAACGGGACGTCCCGGCCTGCACCGCGCAGAAATCGGCAGCGGCCTCACCGTGCTGACGCCTTCATGGCCGCTGGACTACCGGTTCCGGTACCGCCTGCCCGTCGCCAACGAGATCTACCAGGAATGGCTGTTCGGACGGCTCGCGAAGCTCCACCCTGGGGTGCAAGTCGTCAATTTCGATCCGACGGCCACGCGGTTGGCTCACTACTTCCCCGGCTACGTCCACTTCAGCAACGACGAGCTCATCGGCAACAGCAAACACCGGTTCCCGCCCGTCGACTGGTACCACACCGCATGCGAGAGGTCGGTGGCCCGCGGCGCCAGGATGATCGCCGCCACCGCTCCCTACCTCGTCGAGAAGTACAGACGGTTCAATCCCAGGACATTCGAGATCCCGCTCGGTGCGCCGAACGTCGCTGACGACATCATCACCGCCTGCACCCCGGCGAGGGATCCCGGGCGCATGACACTCGGTCTCGTCGGGTTCATGGGCAAGCGGACGCCGGCCGACCTGCTCAACAAGCTGACCGGCGAAGACTGCGTGAGACTGATCCTAATCGGCCCCCGCGACGCCGGCTTCACGGAGCGGCTCGAACACCCCGAGCGCATCGACTTCCTCGGCGTCCTGCGGGACCGCACGCTTTTCGAGACGCTCTGCCGCATCGACGTCGCCCTGGCCCCCTACGTGCCCGCGCAGATCAACAAGGGCGGCACGCCGAACAAGCTCTGGCAGTACCTGGCCGTCGGCAAACCGGTCGTCGTCACCGATCTGCCCAGCATGCGGCACTGGCGGTTCCCGCCCGGATGCGTCTATGTCGCCGCTTCCGACGAAGAGTTCCCCGCTCTCGTCCGGAAGGCTTACGTGGAGGATGACGATGAGAAGATTCGCACCCGGATCGCCTTCGCCCGGGAGAACTCGTGGCGGCGCCGCGTGGAGCAGTTGCTGCGGCTGATGGATGGGGAGGACGGCGGGATGCGCGCAGACGACGGACGAGCCTCAGTTCTTACCTGACCCCGACCGGCCTGGAGCCAACTCCGCCATGAACCGGTCCGCCAATTCCGCGTGAGCCACGCCGTCGAGATGGAAGGCATCGGGCGTCCCGTCCTGGTAGGCGCCGAACCTTTCCGGCGGCATGACGTCGAGCAGGTCGATGAACGTGGCATCGCCAGCTTGCGCGGCCGCTTGCAGCGCCGGGTAACAGGCCGACTCGGCCCGCTGGGAGAACGGGCGCGGCGAGGCGGCCCGGTTGATCGGCGCCACGAAATGGACCACCCGCACTCCCCGCTCCCGCAGCATCAGGGTGACTTCCTCCACGAACCGCGCCGATTCGCGCAGGATCGACGCGGGCGGGTCGAACTGCCGCGCCGTCCCGGGTCGCAATTTCGCGGGCAGAATACTCCCCGCCGGGCTGCGTCGCAAGATCTCCACCTTGTCCCAGAGCGGGCGGCGCATGAAGCGGACGAGCGCGCTGCGCGAAAGCAGGCTGCTCCACTTCGACGTGGCTGACATCGCAAGACGACGGGCGGGGTCGCCGACCTCGGCCGTCGACACCGGGCTCGGAGGCGCAACCACCGATGCGGCCATCCTGTCCAGGTCCCCGGCGACGAGTTCGTAGGCCGTGGCGTATTCGGCGCGGATCTCGTTCTTCCTCTGGCTGAAGATGCTGTGCGACCAGACGACTGCGCGCGGCGTCACGCCGGCGCGGAGCATCGTCAACAGCATCACGCCCTGTTCGTACGCATTTGCGCCTCCCACATGGAGGGAGACGACCGTGCCGGCCGTATCGCCGCCGGCCAGACGTGCGGCCACGATTTCCGGGTATCCCGGGCCATGGTCCCGCGCACCGGCCCCCTGGGAGTCGCCCACGAACACGACCGGCATACCGACTGCCCGCGCGCGGACGGATTCCCAGAACGAGACCGGCTCGCCGCGGCCGAGGTAGGAGAAGTTCGGCGACTCCGTGGTGACGGAGGCCGGATCTGTCGCCACCTGCACGTTGCGGCGTTCGAAGATCTTCAGGCTGACGCCCGCATACCACTCCGCGGCCCCGAGGATCAGCAGGGCCACCAGGACGTCACGCGCGAAGCGTTCAGAACTGGAAATAGATGAAGGAAACCTGCCCACCGCCCCCCCCGAACAGTACCAGGTAAAGCGCGGCGACGGCATAGGCCGCGCCCCGCCAGCGACCCGCCGCGCGGAACACCCACTCGTCGCGACGCCGGTAGGCGATCGTCTCGATGATCGCCAGTCCGGCCAGACCGGCGGCAAGGACCACGAGCCCCTTCGCCTGGACGACCCAGCCACCGGCCGAGAAGAGGCGCACGATGTAGACGGCGGCCTCGCCCAACGTCGGGGATCGGAACAGGGTCCACGCCAGCGTCAACAGCAGAAAGACGACAGCCGTGGCGGCGACGGCCCGCACCCTGTCGCGGGGGCCGCGGAGCTTCGGCCTCATCACGATCGGCCGGTTGCCGAACACGAACAGCCGTTCGAATGCCAGGAACATACCGTGCACGACGCCCCAGGCCACGTAGTTCCAGCCGGCCCCGTGCCAGAGACCGCAGAGCGCCATGGTCACGAGCGTCGCGCAGGGGTAGGCGATCCGCATTTCCTGCGCGACCGTCGCCAGGTTCAGCCGGCCGACGCGGCACAGGCAGGCTGAGGTCAGGGGGTTGAATAGGTATTCCCAGATCCACGACGATAGCGAGATGTGCCACCGCCTCCAGAACTCGCTGAACGAGCGCGCGAAGTAGGGCTGCTCGAAGTTCGAGATCACTTCGTAGCCGAAGATCTTCGCGGATCCCCGTGCGATGAGGCTGTAGCCGGCGAAGTCGGCCAGGATCTGGACGGAGTAGGCGACGGCCCCCGCCCACAGCTCCCCGGAACCCGCCGTGGCCGTGCGGGCGAAGACATCGTCGCAGAAAGGTGCGAGCGGGTCGGCGATGCCCGCCTTCAGGACGTAGCCCAGCAGCATGCGCTCGGCGCCGTCCCTCAGGTTCCCGAACCGGAAAGGCTGGTAAGTCTGGATCTGCGGCATCCAGCGCGCGCCCTTCTCGATCGGGCCGGCGAGCAGGAGCGGGAAGAAGGAAACGTACAGGCCCGTATCGAGGACCGAGCGCGAGGCGGTCAGTCGGCCGCGACGGCAGTCGACCAGATAGCTGATGGCCTGGAACACGTAGAAGGAGATGCCGACCGGCATGATGATGCGCAGCGCACCCGTCGCCGCTTCGAGTCCCGCGTACCTCAGCAGCGGCCCGGTCGAATCGATGAAGAAATCGAAGTACTTGAAGACGAAAAGCAGCAGCAGGAGCGCCGCGATGCCGGCCGCCAGAAGTCGGTCGCGGGCCCTCTCCGTCGTCGCCCGCTTCACCGCGAGGGGCAGGGCGAACACGACCGCCCATACGGCGGCGAGCAGGAGCGGGAAACGGCTGTCCCAGCTGCCGTAGAATACGAGACTGGCAAGGACGAGCACGACCTTGCGTCCGGCAGCCCGCCACGGCAGCCAGAGCAGGAATGTGGAGAGCAGGAACGGCAGGTAGACGGCCTGCGAGAAGTGCATGCTCACTCCCGGTCGGACTATTGACGGTGCCCGGCAGCACCGAGGAAAGCCGTGATGCTCGCGTACGGTCCGGCCGGCAAAGTGGAACCGGCCTGCGTCGAGACGAGTGCGAGTTCTAGCATCCGCACCCGCCGATCGTCAACCAACCCGCACACATGGGATGGGCACGGCGCATCGGCACCGGTCGCAGCGTACCCGGACCCGGGCCGCGGCCTTCCATGAAGCGCTCCGCAACGTCGGCCAATAGATCATGCAACCGCAACTACAACAATCAGATACAGGATGTTTACGGGCGTGCGCATCCGGGCGTGCATCGGCGCTCGGCACAGACCGGGGATTGCCCCGTGAATTTTCATCCGCGCTGGGCTATCTTGCAGCGCGTTCGCCCATTCATCCTCAACACCGGCCCGGAGTCGCCCATGCTGCCGAAATTCCTCCTGGTCGCGGCCGCCCGCCCCAACTTCATGAAGATCGCCCCGATCTGGCACGAGCTGCAGAAGCACCTCGACCGCTGCGAGCCCCTGCTGGTCCACACCGGACAGCACTACGACAAGAACATGTCCGACGTGTTCTTCGAGGAGCTGGGCCTCCCGCGGCCGCACGTCCACCTGGGCATCGGCGCCGGCAGCCACGCCGAACAGGCCGGCCAGGTGATGATCGCCTTCGAGAAGATCTGCCTGGAGCTGAAGCCCGCCCTGGTGGTGGTCGTCGGCGACGTGAACTCGACCCTCGCCTGCTCGATCACGGCCAAGAAGCTCTGGATCCCCGTGGCCCACGTGGAAGCGGGCCTGCGCAGCCGGGACTGGACCATGCCCGAGGAGATCAACCGCCTCGTCACCGACGCCATCAGCGACCTGCTGCTGACCCCCTCGCGGGATGCCGACGAGAACCTGGCCCGCGAGGGCGTAGCCCCGGAACGGGTCCGGCTGGTGGGCAACGTCATGATCGACAGCCTGGCGCTCGCGGTCGAGCGGGTCCGGGACCGCGACGTGCCGTCCCGGTTCGGCCTGGCCAAGGGCAGCTACGGGCTGGTCACGCTGCACCGCCCCTCGAACGTGGACGATCCCGAGTCGCTGCGCCGCATCTTCGACGCCCTGCTGGCGGTCGAAGCCCCGATCGTCTTCCCGGTGCATCCGCGCACACACAAGATCCTCGAGGCCCACGGGATCGGCGCGGGCGCCGACCGGGCGCCGCACCCGGTCTACCTGGCCGGGCCGATGCCCTACGACGACTTCGTGAACCTGACCCTCAACGCCCGCTTCGTGCTGACGGACTCCGGCGGCATCCAGGAGGAGACCACCTGGCTGGGCATCCCCTGCCTCACGCTGCGCCCGAACACCGAACGCCCGATCACCATCACCGAGGGCACCAACGAGCTGGCGACGCTGGCCTCGCTGCCCGGGCAGCTGGCGCGGATCACCGCCGGACGGTGGAAGCAGGGGCGCATCCCCGACCTCTGGGACGGCCGCACGGCCGGTCGCATCGCCGCGGCGCTGCTGGAACTGGCGGGGTGAGGCGCAGAGCCGTTCAGCGCGCCGCGGCCAGGATGGCGTCGGCCACCTGGGCGACAAGACCCGCGTTGACGGCGTAGCGGCTCTCGGTGGGCTTCTGCGTGAGCACGAGCTTCGCCGCGATCTCCTCGACCGACCTCAGCATCACCAGGTGGCCGGCCTGCTCCAGCCACTCGTCGACCCGCCCCTCGCGGCCACGGAAGAAGCTGTACGAGGCCACGCCCAGCACCGCGGCCTCGCGGGTCATCGTCCCGCCGCCGCTGATCACCAGGTCCATCGCCGCGATCAGGCTCGGCCCGTCGTAGACCTTGTCGGGCACGATGACCTGCCCCCGGAAATCGGCCGGCACGAAGGCCAGCTGCTCGGGGCCGCGGGGCATGAAGACCATCTGCACGTCGGGGCGGGCGCCCAGCACGCGCAACAGCTCCGCCAGGAGCAGCTCCGACTCGGGGTTGTGGTAGTGGGCCGTGGTCGCCGGCGGACGCAGCAGCACGCGGATCGCGTCCTCTCGCAGACCCAGCTCCCGCTCCACGTTGCGGTCGCGTTCGCGCCCGGCGACGTACAGCTCCTCCTTGAGACCATCGTAGAAGACGACCTTGCCCACGGCGAGCCCGGCCGCGGCGGCCCTTTCACGGTCGATCGCGCTCGGCAGCAGGATGCGTTTGCAGAACAGGTTGAACAGGCGCGGGTCGACCCACTCGTAGTCGTACATGGTGACGGTGGGCACGCCCAGCAGGCGCGACGCGATCGGCAGGGACCGCGAGCCGTGGCCGAAGGACACATCCGCGCCCAAGCCGCGACCGGCGCGACACAGGGCGAGCGCGCGTCCCAGCGTGCCGGCGACCTTGCCCGAGATGCCCGGGCGGTAGGCGCCGCCGACCTTGATGTACTCGAGTCCGTAGAGGTCCAGCAGCTCGCAGGTGCTGGTCCGGTCGCGGGCGGTGAAGACCACCTGGTGACCGCGCCTCCGCAGCTCTTCGGCCAAGGGGCGCATGATCAGCACGTGGGGGCCGTTGTCGGCGTCGAACCAGATCTTCATGGTGCGGACACTCCCTCGCGATGCAGGGCGAGACGGGCGCAGAGCGCCCTGAACATCCACGCCTGCGACCAGCGCAGGTGGATGGCCGGCTGCGTGTGGCGCCGGTGCTTCTGGAAGCGGAAACCGCCGCGCCGCTCGTCCCAGAGCTCCTCGATGCCGCGGCTCAGGATGCGGTCGGCGAACGCGACCGCGTCCGGCTGCAGGCGGCGCAGGCTCAACAAAGTCAGGGCGCCCTGGGCGAAGCTGTGCGGGTCGAGCGGGTACAGCGACGTCGTGTAGTAGCGGGGCGTCCCGTCCTCGAGGAACAGGGCGCGCCGGTAGAAGTCCAGGCCGCGCCGCAGGGCCTCCTCCCAGCGGTCGTCGCCGAGCAGCGTCGCCAGGCGGTCGATCGTCTCGAGGTTGAAGCCGGTGTGCAGGTTGTCGATCCAGCCCCAGTGCGCCGCCTCGCCGTAGACCCACGACCCGTCGTCGCGCTGGCGGGTGACGACCCAGTCCGCGGCGCGCCGGGCCACCTCGCGCCGCGCCGACGCGTCCGGACCGCCGCGCGCCGCCGCCTGTGCGAGGATCCGGGCGCCGAACAGCGAGGCGTTGTAGACCCGCGTGCCGTCGCCCGGCGAGTAGCTGAAGCAGAGGCCGTCGGCGTCCTCGTGGCGGCGCAGGTCCGTCTCCACGAAGCGCGCGGCGGACTCGAGCACGGCGTCGTCGCCCACGGCTGCGAGGGCGTCCACGACGAAGCTCGTGGCCACCACGGTCGGGAAATAGGCCGGCTGCAGGAAGGCGCGGCTCTGCCAGGGGAAGTCGTAGCCCCAGCCCAGTCGGGGGGGCAGCGCCAAGCGGCCGTCGCCGACGCGTGCCGTCAACCCCGGGTCCACGGCACGATCGCCGAAGGCGGGCCGCCCGTCCGGGAGCGAGGCCGTCGACAGCAGCGCATCGGCCAGCCAGGCGCGCCGGCCGTCACCGTCGTCGGCGTCATGCCAAACCGAGGCGCCGTGCAGCAGCAGGGCCAACCCCTTGGGGTTCAGGCCCGGCGGAACGCGCAGCAGGGGACGCACGTCCAGCGGCGAGCGCTTGACGCCCTGGATCACCACCAGGCGCAGCAGGCGCGACCGGCCCAGCAGGGGCGCGAGCAGGCGGCTGTTGAGCCCGTCATAGGGATCGCTGCCACGGAAGCCCGCGGCCGCGGCGCCGGCCCAGATACGGCCGGCGATCGCGGCGTACTCGCCGATGGGGTCCGTGCTCACGCGCGGACTTCCAGGTCGGCCGGATCGACGGCCAGCGCCGCGCCGCCCGCAGCCAGGCTCTCCAGGATCCGCAGCGTCGCCAACGTGGTCGCCAGCTGGGAGGTCAGCGGGATCGGCGCGATGCCGTCGCGGATGCCGTCCAGGAACGCGACGCACTCCTCGGCGTGCCCCTTGCCCGCGCAGCGATGGCGGATCCTGCCGCGACCGCCCCAGAGCGTGACGCCCGAGAAGTTCTGGATGACGGCGGCGCGACCCGCCCCGAAGACCTCGACCTGCTCCTTCGGCATCGCCTTGGGACCTTCGGCGAAGTAGCCCAGGCTGCCGACCGATCCGTCGGCGAAGTGCAGGTTGACCGTCAGGGTGTCCGCGGGCGTGACCGCGCCGTTGCCCGTCTCGACGCACATGGCCGACACGGACACTGGGTCGGCGCCGCAGAGGAACTGCATCAGGTCGATAAAATGGCAGACCTCGCCCAGGATGCGCCCGCCGCCCTGCACCGGGTCCTGGATCCAGTGGTTGCGCGGGATGCGGCCCGCGTTGACGCGGTACATGATCGCGAGCGGCCCCGGCTCGCGGCCGAAGTGCCTGCGGGCGTGGGCCGCCGCCTGGCTGAACCGGCGATTGAAGCCGGTCTGCACGATCGGCAGCTTGCCGGCGTCGGCCAGTTCGCGGGACTTCGCGGCGATCGCGCGCAGCTGGTCCATGGTCAGGCACAGCGGCTTCTCGACGAAGACGTGCTTGCCGGACGCGAGCGCCTGCAGGACCAGCGGGCCGTGCTCGTCGTGGCGGGTGGCCACGAACACCGCGTCGGTCGCCGGGTCGGCGATCACCGCCGCGTCGTCGGACACGGCCGCCGCGAAGCCGAGGCGGCGGCCGACGTCGGCCGCGCTCAGTCCCGTTCGCGTGGAGATCGACGAGAAGCGGACGCGCCGGTCGCCCTTCAAGGGCGGCAGCAGGAACGTCTGGGCGAAGGAGCCCGCGCCGCAGAAGCCGACGCCGATGCGGTCGCCCCCCGCCGCCGCGCCCGGGCGCAGCACGAGCGGACCTTCGAGGCGGTGGCGCTGCGCCGGGTATTCCAGCAGGATGCCGCAGTAGGCCTCGCTGCGCGTCGCGATCATCTCGTAGGCGCGCGCCGCGTCGTCGAAGGCCAGGCGGTGGGTGACCAGGGCGAGGGGATCGCAGCGGCCGGCGGCCACGAGGTCCAGCACCGCTTCCAGGTTGCGGCCCTCGGTCCAGCGCACGAAGCCGTAGGGGTAGTCCAGGCCGCCCTCCTCGTACGACGGGTCGTAGCGGCCAGGTCCGTACGAGCAGGACACGCTGAAGGACAGCTCCTTCTCGTAGTAGTCGTTGCGGGGCAGGTTCATGCCCACCGCGCCGACCACGACGATGCGCCCCCTCTGCCGCGCGATGCGGCCCGCCATGCGGACCGGCTCGTCGCCGGCCGTGGCCGCGCAGATCAGCACGAGGTCGGCCCCGTGGCCGCGGCTGAAATCCCCGATCATGGCCTCGGCGGGATCGCTGCCGAGGTTCGCGGCGCCGTCGGCGAAGGGTCGCGCGCGCTCGATGGCGACCGGGTCGATGTCCGCGGCGAAGACGCGGCAGCCGTTGGCCTTCAGCAGCTGGCAGGCCAGCAGCCCGATGGGACCGAGGCCGATGACGACCGCGTGCTCGCCCAGCGTGGGCGCGGCCAGCCTCACGCCCTGCAAGGCGATCGCCGCCAGCGTGGTCATCGCCGCGGCGTCGGCCGGCACGCCGGCGGGCACCCGGGCGACCAGGTTGACGGGGACCACGACCTCGTCGGCGTGGTTGGCGTACCCGCCGCCGGCGCAGGCGACCAGGTCGCCCGGCGCGAAACCATCGACGTCCGCTGCAACTTCCAGGATCTCGCCGCTGAGGCTGTAGCCCAGGGGCTGCGCCCCCTCCAGCTTGTCGCGCACCTTCTGGATGGTGTTCTTCAGGCCGAGCTGCCCGACCATGTCGAGCACCTGCTTGACCTGGTCCGGCTTCGACCGGGCCTTGCCGAGCAGCGACATGCGGCCGGTGACCACCTTGTTGCCTTCGGTGCCGGGGCTGATGGCCGAAAAGATGGTGCGCACGCGCACGCACCCCGGCGGCAGCAGGGGCACCGGCGCCTCCACCAGGCGCACGGCTCCGTCCTTGAGGGTCTGGGCGAGGATCTTCACGGGCGCTATCTCCTCATGTTGCAACGCGGTTCCATCAGGGGATCTTTCGGCCGTCCGGCTCAAGGGTAAAGCACGCTTCCGCGCGGGCAAGCCGAATTATCGGCGACGGCGATCCGGAACGCCGCGACGGCCTCCCGACGACGAATCGCTCAACATGAAATCATTGAACGATTTATGCCATCGGTCTCGCTTCGGCTGCGGCCATCGCTTATCATTCACCGGTTGTTGCCGCCCCCTCTGCCGACACCGGGAGGAATCCGAAGTGCGCCACCTCGTGCTGCTGCCCCTGCTGCTGGCCGCCCTCGCGGGCCCGGCCCTCGCCGCCGACCCCCACCCCTTCAACGTCCACGACATGCTGGCGATGCAGCGCCTCTCCGACCCCCGGGTCTCCCCCGACGGGGCGCAGGTGCTCTTCTCGCTGCGCACGACCGACCTCGAGGCGAACAAGGGCCGCACCGACCTGTGGCTCGTCGCCCTGGACGGCAAGACCGAGCCGCGCCGCCTGACCGCCGACCCCGCCGCCGACTTCAACGGCCGCTGGCTGCCGGACGGCCGCGTCGCCTTCTTGAGCACGCGCTCGGAGTCGTCGCAGATCTGGACGATCGACCCGCGCGGCGGCGAGGCCGCCCAGGTCACGCACCTGCCCCTGGACGTCGAGAACTTCGAGGTCGTGCCGCAGCTGGAGTCCTACGCCTTCTCGCTGGCCGTCTACCCCGACGCCACGATCGCCGAGACGGTCGCGCGCGACGCCGACAAGGCGGCGACCGTCGCCACCGGCCGGACCTACGACGAGCTGTTCTTCCGGCGCTGGGACACCTGGGAGGACGGCAAGCGCAACCACATCTTCCTGCGCCCCTGGGCCGGGACCGACGAGCAGGCGCGCGACCTCACCCCCGGCCTGGACGCCGACGCGCCCACGCTGCCCTTCGGCGGCAGCGAGGAGTTCGCCTTCAGCCGCGACGGCCGCACGCTGGTCTTCGCCGCGCGGGTCAAGGACGGCAGCGAGGCCGCCTGGAGCACCGACGACGACCTCTACGCCGTGAGCACCGACAGCCCGAGCCGCCGCCTCTGCCTGACCGAGGCGAACGAGGCCCAGGACACCCAGCCCGTCTTCTCGCCCGACGGCAAGACCCTGGCCTGGCTGGCCATGGACCGTCCCGGCTTCGAGGCCGACCGCTACCACGTCGTCCTGCGCGGCTGGCCGGACGGGACCGAGCGGCGCCTGGACCTGGATGTCGACAACCTGTCGCTGAGCCCCGGCTCGCTGCTGTGGTCGGCCGACGGCAAGTCGATCTACGTCACGGCCCCCTACCTGGGCCAGCACGCGATCTTCGCGCTGGACGTCGCGTCGGGCAAGGCGCGCCTGGTCGTGCGCGACGGCGGCAACGGCTCGCTGCGCCTGGCCGGCAAGCGCCTGCTCTACACGAAGCAACACCTGCGCTCCCCCGACGAGCTGCACACCTGCGCCCCCGCCGGCGGCGACGAGCGCCGCCTGACGCACATCAACGACGCCGCGCTGGCCGCCAGCCGGATGGGCGAGCCCGTGCAGTTCACCTTCAAGGGCTGGAACGACGAGGTCGTGCACGCCTACCTGGTGAAGCCCTACGACTGGACGGCCGAGGCCGCGGCCGCCGGCCGCACCTGGCCCGTCGCCTTCCTGGTGCACGGCGGCCCGCAGGGCAGCTTCGGCAACGACTTCCACTACCGCTGGAACCCGCAGGCCTACGTGGGCGCCGGCTTCGCCACCGTGGCCGTCGACTTCCACGGCTCCACCGGTTACGGGCAGCCCTTCTGCGACGCCATCCGCCACCACTGGGGCGACCGGCCGCTGGAGGACCTGGAGAAGGGCCTGGCCGCGGCCCTCGCGCAGTACCCCTGGCTGGACGGGAGCCGCGTCGTGGCCGCGGGCGCCAGCTACGGCGGCTACATGATCAACTGGATGCACGGCCAGCCGTTCGGCAAGAAGTTCCGGGCCTTCGTCTGCCACGACGGCAACCTGGACGAGCGCATGGCCTACTATGACACCGAAGAGCTGTGGTTCCCCGAGTGGGAGCACGGCGGCACGCCGTGGGCGGAAGGCTCGGGCTTCGGGCTGCACAATCCCGTGGACTTCGTGCAGAACTGGAGCGTGCCCACGCTGGTGGTGCACGGCGGCCTGGACTACCGCGTCGTCGACACCCAGGGACTGAGCACCTTCACCGCCCTGAAGCGGCTGGGCGTGCCGGCGCGCCTGCTCTACTTCCCGGACGAGAACCACTGGGTGCTGAAGCCGGCGAACTCGATCCAGTGGCATGACGAGGTCATGGCCTGGCTCACGCGCTGGATCGAGTAGTCGCCCGCTCCCGCGCCTCCGTGAACGGGCCCCGGGTCGCGTGGCCCGGGGTCTTCCGTTGGGGTGGGCGCTTGGCCCGGCCCGATCCTTGCGGGGATCCCCGGCGACCGGTCCCGCGAGCGGGGCGCCGGCTTCCGGGGGCGACCCGGAAAGAACCGACGGTTCCCCGCCGCGGCGCAGATGGCCGGATCCTTCCCCGAGCGGGAGGTGCCAACATGCAAGCACGGATGATGCGGGCATTGCTGATCGCCCTGGTGGCGACCACGGCCGGGACCGCGTTGGGCTGTCCCTCGTCCCTCGGCGTGTCGCCCAACGGCGGCAAGGCCTGGCTCGGCATGAGCGCCGGCGGCTTCATCGCCGGCGAGGGGCAGAGCTTCCACAACGAGTGCGACGGCGCCCTCTTCAGCGTGGCCTTCCAGGTGGTGCTGGACGGTCTGACCGCCGGCGGCGTGCCGCCGCTGGGCGCGGGCGACACCGTCTACGCCCAGGTGCGCACCCTGGGCGGCGTCGTGCTGGCGACCCGGTCACAGGTGTTGGACTTCTCGACGGGCGCGCAGTGGGTCGTCTTCGATTTCACGACGCCGACGCTGGACCTGCCGGTGGGGGACTACCTGGTGGTCTGCTACACGGCCTCCGTCAGGCAGGGCCGGGTGGCCTACTTCCAGAACGGGGACGCGTACGGCCAGGGCGTGCGCTACATCTCCGAGACGGGGGAGTTCGGCCCCTGGACCGCGTTGACGCCCGAATACGGCGACCTCGCGATCACGCTGACGCTGGAAGGCGACGTGGTGGCCGCGGAGCGCGCGACGTGGGGCGCCGTGAAGGCCGCCTACCGGTAAGTCCGTCAGGCCCCGTCCGCCGGCGGGACGCGGTCCGCCGCGAAGACGCGCAGGCGTCGCGGCGTGACGTGGACCTCGGATCCGGCCGCCAACCCGAACTGCTCCAGAGTCTCCTGGGGCAGCTCCGCGTTCAGCAGCGCGCCGTCGGCCGTCCGCAGCTCCAGCCGCGCGACCGGGCCCGCGCTCTGCACCCGCTTCACGACCGCCCGGATGGCCGCCTGCGACGGCGCCGCCAGCGACACCTCCCACTCGTGCGGCCTCACGAACACCCGAGCCGGTCCGGCCAGCCGGCCGTGGTCGCCGGCGTCCAGCTCGACGTCCGCGAACGCGACGCGCCCCGCGTCGACGCGGCCGTGGAACTGGTTCACCTCGCCCAGGAACCGCATGACGAACTCCGTGGCGGG